>ERZ773072.74-NODE-74-length-56527-cov-4.760625_pt1 | contig 56527 bp, 66 predicted proteins | sample MGYA00580617_ERZ773072 | MGnify/ENA primary metagenome ERZ773072 (study PRJEB29015, sample SAMEA2737970) | human oral metagenome | biome: human oral; feature: human-associated habitat; material: dental | place: China | collected 2122 ...
GTATAATATTGTATATAGTATATATTTTATGTATAGTAATATATGAAGTTAGTATAATTTTCTGTGTAAAATCTCTTCTCTAGAGTATACATTTCTACAATTTAGGTATACAATACTATATCTATCTCATACTTATCTATGTACAGGGTACAAATGTATATCATAGGGTTCCTCGCGCGTGCGCACACGCGCGCGCGTAGGGGCCCGCCCGTGTCGCACATCACGTTGCACCTGTCGCCAGGCCGTGCTAGGGTTGCACCTGTCGGTCAACCGGATGTCGCCATCACCCCACCGACACCAAGCTTCGACACCGAGAGGAACCACCAAATGGCACGCAAGACCCGCCCCGTCCACTGCTGGGGCATCGTCAAGAGGGACTTCGTTGAGATCAAGGGTTTCGGCGACTGCCGGGTCCTGTCGAACCCCAAGCGCCTGTCGGAGGACTTCGACATCATCCAGTTCTGGGTCAAGACCCCCTGCTGCCAGCTCTACCTCGTCAGCCTGCCCGAGGACTCGTACCTCAACGTCGTCGAGTTCATCGATGATGACGATGAGGAGTTCACCGAGGAGGTCGAGCGCGTCATGGTCTGCGAGCTCCGCAAGGGCGACAAGTTCTACTTCGGCCGTAAGCTGGTCACGTACCTCGGGAGGACCGGGATCGGACGTCACGGGGTCAAGTCGATGACGGGTCGTGAGTTCAACAACATGAGGCTTGGCTCATTCATGGTCGTCAAGCGCGTCAGGAAAGTCCGCGTCATCAAGACCCGGCCCCTGTCGTTCACGGAGTTCGCCCTGTCGTCCTACGAGAAGGCCCTCAGCAGGCTCGTTGAGGCCGTTTCCCGGCTCCAGCTGGACCCCGCCCGTGTCGAGGTCCAGAAGCCCGTCAAGAAGGCGGAGAACGCCCGGATCATCACCACTGAAGATGTTCCCTCCCCCGCTCCTGTCGCCCCGAAGAGTGAGGCCTGTGCCTGCAAGTGCGACGAGGATTGCGATCGCTCGTACTGCGTCGAGCCCGCAGAGCCGCGCATCACGGTCAAGGAGATGGACCTCGGTGACATCGAGCGGGGAAAGGTCTTCGGTGTCGAGTCCGACAACGTCCAGACGGGTCATTGCGCTGACCATGTACTGACTTGTTCCGATGTCATCGCAGAGCTCGAAGAGGTGCGCCTGCACGAGGGCGACCCGCCCGTGTCGATCATGAATCCCGAGAACGGCTTCAAACGGGTCAACGTCAGTGGCTCGATGCTCGAAGACCTCTATCCGGGTGATGAAACGTACTGGGGATCCCGGACCTGGGACACACAACCCGGGCCCGGGCTCGACAACGCCGAATCGGAGACCATCGTCAGCCTCTGGTGATCAGCACTGGCGCTGAAGAACACCTTTGACGCCGGCCACGATCGCCGAGCGCATGCCCTTCTGGGCGGCTCTGACGTACTGGGTCTGATCGTCTAGGATGTGGGCGACCACAGGCTTGTTCGAGGCCCGCAGGTCGTTCACCACGTTCACCGGAGCGTCCCACTGCATCGACAGGAAGTCCAACGGCCCTGTCGAGCTCTTGAAGGTCTCATACCAGGGCTCAGTGGTGTTCGCTGTGTAGGCGTAGCCCCAGGCTCCACAGCCCTCGGCCTTCGCCTGCTCGAACAGCCAGTTCGAGTCGCCGTAGTACTTGATAACGATCTGCGCAGGGGTCACGTTCCTGTCGGTGATGTACTTCAGGAGTCGCTTCCACTCACCCGCCCGGTACTTCGGGTCGATGACCAGGCAGTGGGTCTGCCCGTACCTGTCGAGCAGCCAGTCCAGACGCGCCGGAACCTTGTCCGCAGGAACAGCGGCCTTGATCTCCTCCCACGTCATGGTGTGCGGATCGGTCGCGGGGCCGCCCAGCGACTCGAAGGTCCTGTTGTGCAGGCCGAACCACACCCCATCCGACGATTCATTGCAAGAGAACTCCAGAGCGTCCACACCGAACGACACGGACTGCGTGTAGGCGTTCTCCGTGTGCTCCACCCACGACCTGCTGCCGCCCCTGTGAGCGACGAAGAACCCATCCGTGTTGTCGCCCTGGCCGTTCTGGGCGCTCCTGTCCCTGTCGATGAGCTCCTGCCAAGTCGCAAGGCCCCTCGGCATGGCCGCCATCGACATGGTGCCCTTCTCCTGACCGTCATCGCCGATCACGGTCAACGCCGCGTACTGGTCCCGAATCGTGTCATCCGCACCGATGATGTACCAGTTCTCGTGCTTCTCAGAGGTCGGGGGAATGGGGTCCAGCCCCTCCGCCGTGAACGGCCAGACAGCTACACAGGTCTGGATCGAGGCCTCGGTGAAGGCGTAGTCCTTGTCGGCCCAACCAACCAGGATTGAGCTCGACGAGTTCGGCGCGGGCTGCACCGTCTTCTGCCCGTCGTCGATCGTCTGAATGGCGCCCTCGAACGGCCTGGCGTGATCCCCACTCGTGTAGTGCTGAAGACTCACCAGGAGGTGCGGCTTGTTCGCCTTCGCGACCGCCGTCTTGATCTGGTTGCTGTTCGTCGTGTTGACTGTCACGCCGTCGGAGAAGTTGAACGACTTCACAACCTTGCCATCGAGCACCAGTACGGTGGCGAGCTGACGGCCGGTGTAGGAGGACCGGGGGTCCCCGACGGCGAGGGGATGCGTGAACTCCTCGACGTCATCGACCTTCTTGGCCCACACGCCCAGGCTGCGGCTGGCGACTCCGGTGGCCTGGTTGCCGTGCCAGCCCGAGTTCGGGGCGGTGATGAACGCGGGGACGCCCTGGCTGCCGAACTGGCCGCCCTGGATTATGACCACCCAGTCATCGTGCGCGACGCCCTTTTCACCGGAGGTGAGCAACGACACGGGAGCAGGCTGCCTCGCCGTGCCGCCGGTCACCTCGACTTGCTTGACCCACGTCGGGACGGCCATCAGTTGCTCCTCCGAACGATGACCGTGCCGGGCTTGGTGCCTGCCGGCACGGCCTCTGTCGGACCGAGTACGAGAACCGTCGCCCCTGTCGCAGCCCCACCACCCGGCTTGTTCTCCAGCGCGGTGATTCGCGTGGTGTGGTCCCCGACTGTGGTTTCCAGAATCGTGACCTTGTCTTTCACCTCGCTCATCTGGGCTTTGGTGGAGGCGATCTCGGACGTGGCCGCGGTGATCTTCGCCTCAAGACCGGCCTTGAGCTCGTTGATTTTCTGGTTGAGCTTCTCCTCGGTCACACCCCCTGCACCGCCGGGCTGAGCTGGGGTGAGCAGCGGCTTCTCGACCGAGGTCACCAGCAGGTCCATGGCGTAGACACCCTGAAGGTCCTTGCAGGTGTACTTCACAGTCCAGTTCGGCCAGACCTCGATCATCGAACCGTCCGAGGTCCAGTTGTCCCCGTCCTTCTTGACGACCAGAACGCCCGCCCGCTCCAGCTTCCCGTAGGTCTTCGGCAACGTCGCGATGTGCGTGTTCATCTTCGCGGGTTTAGGAAGTGCTCGCCACTCATCGCCCGTCTTCCTGAAGAACATCGTGGCCCCGACGACACGGTACTGGTACTGCCCCGCACCGACCTGATCCTGAGCGATGTCCACCCACCCCGTGTCGCCCGCCTGCACGCCCCCGCCTTGGCCCCCGGGGGCCGCGGGCTTGTCCTCAAGGGCCTTCACCCGGGTCTTCAGGTCGGAGACATCCGTCTTGTTGGCGCTGATGACGCTCCAGCGCCTCGCGTCGGCGTCCGAGTTGTCCTTCAGGCCCTTCTCCAGCGCCTCCTTGGCTGCTGTCAGATCGCCCTTGGCCGCATAGGTGGCGGCTGCGTCAGAGGCCTTCAGGAGCCCTTCAAGTGACGTCTTGGGGGCATAGGTGGCAGCGGCGTCCGTAGCCTTCAGAAGGCCGTCCAGAGCGCTCTTGAGGGCGAACTTCGCGTTGACCTCCTGCTTGTACGCCTCGATCCGTGCCTCGATTCGGGCGTTGGCAAGGTCCGGAACCTCGTTCCGCAGCGTGTTGAGCGCCTGCGTCTGCTCGTCGTTGTCGATGAAACGCGCTTCCGCGCCGTCAACCGTGTAACTAGTGGCCTTCCCCACGAACTGCTTAGCCATTCCTCAGCCCTCCGGCGTGCCCTGCGGCACAGACTTGTCCTTGTACGTCACTGTTCCGTCGCCGTTGTCGATCATCTCGACCTCATTGCCGTCCCCACCGCCTGGGGGCTGCGCCTTCAGCTCGTCGATCGCCCTCTTGTTGTCCGCGATCTCGGTCCTCAGCCCATTAAGGGCCTGTGTGAGGTTCTCGACACGGGCTGTGAGCCCCTCCAGGCCCTCCGCAGGCGGTGTCGGACCGGGCAACGCCGGGTTCCCGGCCCCTGCACCCCCGACAGCGGGCCTTTGGCGGGCGAACGGGTTGGCCAGCATGCCGTCCCCATTCGTCAGGACGCTCGCGACGTCCACCACCGTGCCCTGTCGAAGCGCAAGATCGCCCTGAAGCAGGTAGTCCCCACTCGCAACGACGTCGATGTGCCACAACCACTGCCCGGCCGGTGTTACACCAGCCCCAGGCGCGATCAGATCGACGTAGTTCTTGCCCGTAGCCGGGTCGTAGAGCGCTCCGGAGGGGTCCACCCCCACCTCGACCCTGCGCTCGATGTAGGCCGTGCCGTAGGAGACGACATAGGGCCCGTACGTGAAGACGACCGTGACGTCGCCGGCCGGGCGCATGTCGTCCGGCGTGAGAATCTGCCCCACGACCCTCGCATAGGGCGCCTGGGGCGGCTCAGTGCCTAGCATCGCAGACTCCTGAAGTCAAGATGGTATTACTCACTCGCAGTCTATCGCTTCGCCTCCTCGGAAGGGTCTATCCTGGAGCCGTCCATACAACCGGGAGGAATTGATATGCAATCCGTTCTCAAGACCGCTGACGACCTGTGGGTTGGCGACCTCATCATCTACACGAATACCCTCCACGTCGTGAGTGAGCAACGTCTCACCATTGATGGCAAGCACGTCGCCAGCCTGCTCATCAAGCCCTACCTCAGCGACGGACCCCTCACCCGCATCGAGGTCCTCCGCAACCCCGGCTACAAGTTCCGTTGCGTTACCGTTCCGATCTTCGCCGTTGAGCCCTGCGACGATAAGATGTCGGACATCCTAGCCGTCACCGTTTACACCAGTGCTCACAATGAGATCGTCGCTGATTACGTAGGCTCCACAGCCCGCAGTGACGGTTCGCTCCCCCTGGAGAATGGTGATATCGCCCACTACGGGGACGTTATCGCTCTCATCGACAACGGCACCGTCTTCGAGTACTGCATTATCGATAAGTACGAGCTTGCGAAGCACGTCCGTCTCATCACCATCGACACGGGGGATGACTGATGTACTCTCACGAAGACAAGGACAAGTTCGCGATCATGATCACGCTGATCGCAACCGTGCCCTTCGTCATCCTATTCGTCATCGCTATGATTGCTATCTTCGTAAGCCTGTAAGGAGAACCTGTGCTCACCATCTACACCCGGCCAAACTGCCAGCAGTGCCGAATGACCAAGATGTACGCCGACAAGATAGGCGTCTCCTACGTCGAGCGGGCCCTCTCCGACAGTCCCGACATCCTCGCCAAGGCCGTTCAGGCCGGTTACACCTCCGCCCCGGTCGTAGTGGATGATCACGGCGACATCTGGGGCGGCTACAACCCCTCCAAGATTCGAGGTCGTCACTCCGCCAAGTGACAAGAAGAAGCCCCCGAAGTCCTCAAAGACCTCGGGGGCTTCCTCCGGCCCAACACACTCCCAGAAAGGAAGAGCTCTAGTATATCACGCCTTCTCGGGGCCGTCCCCGGCGCCGTAGCGAATGGGGTTGACCACGGTCGGGCGCTCCAGCTCGCCGTCCTGAGTCACCGCATGCGCCTTGTCCTCGGGGGCAGGGACAAAGTAGCGGGCGATGAGCAGGAACACGACACCGGCGATCTGGCTGATGGAGTCCAGGTACTGCGCCGCCGCATCCGCATTGACGATCCCCAGCACGGCGAGCAGCGTCATGACCGCCGCGACAACACCGTAGGCGGCCTTGCGGACCTCGGGCTTCTGGATAGTTGTGAGCATTCTCACTTCCCCTTCTTGATCGCCTCAACGAGCTCCTTAATGAGCCCATTGGTCTCCTTCTGCGCGGCGACGGCCTGGGTCAGAAGCAGCCTGTTCTGCTCCACGCCCCAGATCACATCCCCGGCCTGGCGCTCATTCGCCTTGCCGTACTTCAGCTCCCCACGAACCGCGTTGATCGCGTTCACGATGTCGTCACCGTTGGCCATGATGATCCTCTCCACTTCGTCCATTGTCGAACCACCGCTGGGGCGCTCGGAATACCACCAGCTGTTGACGTGCTGGAGCAGGCTCTCGCCATACCCCCAGTACTGATCGCTCTCATTGCCGCAGTTGTACCGGCTGCCGGCCCTCCGGATGCTGTCGGCGCTGTAGTCGCCCCCGAGGTAGTCCCTCAGGATCGACAGCCCCACGACGCTCGACTCGTGCGGGTCCCACCACGCCCTGTCGGGCTCGTTGATGAAGTACCCGTTGTACGTCACCTGCGTCGGACCCACGCCGTTACTGGTCTCCCAGTCCAGCACAGCGGGCAGGAAGTGGTTCAGGAAGTTCTCCCTCGTCACCTCGCCCCAACCCGAGCACGCACCGCCGGCATCATGCCCATAGACGTTCGTGCAGTTGCTCTCCTGGTCGGCCAGACCCAGCGCCACCGCCCAGTGCAGCCCCACGTCGTCCGCGGCCCTCAGAACAGCCGCCTGAACGCTCTCATCGCCGCTCGCCTGCGGGGCCGGTGCGGGCGCGAAGCCGCCACCAGTACCGCCGGTGAGCGGGCTCGGGTTGTCCCGGCGCCTCAGCGCGTGCGTCCACGCGGCCTGCTGGGTGTACGGATGGTCGTTGTACGCAATAATGCGAACCTCGTCACCCGTCTGATCGCCCTCCCAGCCGTCGATACTGCCATCCTCGGCGATCCACGCCTCGGCCAGCAGCGCCCCCTCACTGTCGGGCCCGGAACCGCCGTTGATGATCATCGCCACATGGCCCCGACCACCACTAGCGCCCTCCGACAGCACGATGTCTCCCGCGTACCAGCCCCCGTCCGGGACATTACCCGTCCACGAGTCGCTGATATCAGCGAAATTCCGCTCCAGGGCGTACTCACGGATGTTCCCCGTCCACGTATCGCGCGGGAAGTACCCGACCGTGAACGGCTCACCCCACTCGTGATGCGCCGCGATGTTGTAGCAGCCCGACACCAGCGCGGAGCAATCAGCGTTGGCCGGGGACCTGACCAGCCAGCCGTCCCAGTCGCTCCTGTCGTAGAACGTCCACCTGTCGGGCTGGCTGTACCCCACGTCCGCCATCGCGTAATAGCGCGCGCAGGACGCGGCGTAGTGCGCCACGTTGCCCATACGACCTCCTTCCGTCGTCGTGACCTAAGCGTAACCGGTCCGGGTCTTGACGCGTGCTCGAGCTCGTCCTATGCTGGTAGTACCAACCGAAGGAGTCGCCGTGGAAGAGACCGCGCCCATCTGGTACATCCTCACAGGGGATCGCATCCGCCTCGACGGCAACGAGGTCGAGGTTCTCGACAAGAACCTGGTCCCCCTGGGCAGCGAGGTCGGGTTCTGCCTCCATACCAAGGAGGTGGGCCCGAACGGGCGTTCCTGGCAATTCTTCCACTGGAATGACGAAGTAACTCGCATCTACTACTGAGAGGAACCGGCATGATCCACACAGTCGAACCGATAGCCGTCAAGCTCTTGAAATCAGGTGACACCTTCCGCGACGGCGGATGCACCCATCGAGTCGTGGAAGTGGATCACGACGAGATCACCTACTCCACCGAGCCCTCCAAACTGGTCAGCTCCTTCTTCGCGCAGCCTGACGACATCGTCGATCTCATCATCGGCGGATCGGAGAACAACTGACATGAAACACAAACTCATCACCATCCGCCCCACCAACGGAGCGGACCTCAACCCCAAGGATCGAATCCGACTCCACGGGACCCTGCATGATGTCATCAGCAACCAGTTCCTCGGAGCGCAACCAGGAGAGATTCTCCGGTACGAGCTCACCTTACAGGAGGTACTCACCGGAAAGCACCAGACCGGCGAGTACATCAGCGGAACGATCTTCGATGTCGTCACCGACATCCGTGAGGAGGACTGACATGGAACCACAGACGACTGAAGTCGTCGGTCGCATCACCTACGGCCCACACGAGCCCACCGCGTTCGTGCTCTCCGACGATCTCCTCGAAACTTACCTTGGAGACCGGGTCTACGTCCGCATGGGGGACAAGAGGCATCGCATCCTGGCTCTGAACACCCTCGTGGCCACCGGCGAGGTCGAGATCGAGTGCGAGGAGGTCAACTGAAATGACACCAACACCGATCATCGATATGTTCTCCGTCGCAGGCAAGCACGCAGGCGCCGAACGCGGCTCGAATACCCGATCATCGCTCATCCACGAGGCTCTCGACATGGCCGTAGCGGGCGGCGCGGCCCTCATCGTCGCGGAGAACGTCCCCGGCGATCCCAGCGTCTACCTCTCCCTCGCCGACTGGTTGCGGACTGAGCACGACTACGCCGCGACCGTCTCCAGCGCCGGCGCCTGGGAGGTCGGAGCCCCGCACCGCCGTGAGCCCCTCATGCTCGTCGCAGCTCGCCGGCGCTTCGAAGCCCATCGTGTACGTATCGTCCGGTACACCGCACCTCGACGCCTGGTGCCCACGCCTACGGCTTCAGCCTCAACCGGACCCGGAAGCTCCGGGCGGAGTGGCGGAGCCAACCTCCAGACCTGGGTTCACACGGGCAATCGCCCGTCTCCGCTCAATTCCACTCTCTGGACGCGCATCGCGGGCCTTCCCATGCCGCGTCTTGAAGACGACAGGGGCCGCCTTCGTCGAATGGCTCATGGGGCTGCCCTCCGACAACGCCGCGAACCTTTCTCGCTGCGCCCGCATCCGCCTCGCCGGCAACGCGGCCGTCGGCCTTCAGGCCCGCCTCATGCTCCAGCGCGGACTCACCACGACCAACGACACGAAAGGAGACCCCCGATGACCATCGTCAAGCAAGTCAGCAACTGCCGAGTCGGCGACATCATCCGCTTCAAGAACAAGGAGAGTCGACTCATCACCCGGATCGACTACAACCCGCACAAGAGCGAGCCCTACGCCATCCGCACCGTCGATCTCCACGACAAGTGCCGCTCCCGGCTAAGCACCTACGCCGCCCTCGACCCCGTCATCATCGAGGCCACCCGGGGGGCTCTGCTCTGATGCGCACCGAGCTCGTATTCCCCGACCGGGTCGGGCCCTTCAACGTCCTCAGCCGGGTGGTGCACAAGTGATCGACGACCAGTACGAGCGCCTCCTCGAAGACGTCCTTCTGAACGGCTCCTCGCGACAGGACCGCACCGGTGTCGGCACCCGCTCCGTCTTCGGCCGCCAGCTCCGCTACGACTTGTCTGCGGGCTTCCCCCGGATCACCACCAAGTTCGTCCCCATGAAGCCCGTCAAGGCCGAGCTCCTCTGGTTCCTCCACGGCGAGCAGAACATCAACCGGCTCCGCCTGCTGGACGTGCACATCTGGGACGATTGGGCCGACGAGAATGATTCGGTCGGACCCCTCTACGGGGCGCAATGGCGATCCTGGATCGACAACGATGGCGTGGCCATCGACCAGATCCAGCGACTGATCAGGGGTTTGAAGGAGGATCCGCACTCCCGCCGGCACCTCGTATCGGCTTGGAACGTCGGCGACCTTCCGCGGATGGCCCTGGCCCCCTGCCACGCCTTCTTCCAATGCTACGTCGGTGAAGGGGGGCGCTTGTCGCTCCAGGTATACCAGCGCTCCGCCGATCTCTTCTTGGGGGTCCCGTTCAATATCGCCTCCTACGCGCTGCTCACTCACATGCTCGCTCAGCAGACCGACCTCAAGGTCGGCGACCTCATCTGGACCGGTGGGGACTGCCACATCTACGACAACCACGTCGATCAGGTGAAAGAGCAACTGGAACGCCCGGTGCATCCGTTCCCTCGCCTGCGACTCCGTCGTCGTGCATCCATAGACGCGTACCGCATGGCCGACATCGACGCCTCCGAGGGTTACGTCCACGGCCCCGTCATCAAGGCTCCTGTAGCCGTGTAACGATCCCGACACGGACCTTGACCTCGGGGCCGTGTCGGACCTATGCTGAGACCACTAGGAAAGGAACCAATCATGATCCGAATTCGAGTCGAGCGCCTGATTGCAGGAGACGTCGTCCTCTACGGCAACTCCTCCTGGCGCGTCCTGTCGATCCGGAAGTCCACCCGCCCGACCGACCGAGCTGGACCTCCTCCTGGAGCACGTCCACGGTGACGACCGCCGATCCTCATCCCTTCGGGCGACCGTCGAGCGGGACCGCGTCCTCCAAGCCATCCGCCTCGTCTGACCTCAAATCACAGCCACCAAGAAAGGAAACAATCATGTCCTACCCGAGGACCATCGACGACCTCAAGCCGAGTCAGCGCATCTCCGATCCTGTTGTCACCATCGACTACGACCTCCTCGACGGTCTCCCCTCCGAGGCCCGCAAGGCGATCCTGGAGGCCGTCGCCGTCATGGAGCGCCTCAGCGATGACCCCTCGCCCCGCAAGGACGTCGTCGCCTACCGCCGTCCTCTGACCGATGATGAGGCCGACAAGGCTCTGAGGATCGCCCAGGACGACTGGGTCCGGTGCTGCGAGAACTACGACAGGGCGCTGAAGGATCCCTCGCAGTTCTCCCCGTATCTGCTCAGCGAGATCAACGGCTGGGCCATCAAGGAGGACCGTCCTCCGATCGCCTCCGATCAGGACCGGCTCTGATCATTCTCCAACCAGCACCGCCCCTGTCGTTTCATGTTGAGCCTGGCGACAGGGGCGGTGTCGTGCCTGAGCCCGAATGTACAAGCCTAGCACGCTCCAAATGTTACGAACGCGTTACGACAGGCAGGCAGGGTTGATCTCGGAGCGGGACGGGCCTATACTTATTTATAGAAAGGAGGGCCGAGTAGCAAGGGCCGACAGGGCCGGAACCAGGTTCGTTGACAACTCCATAGCGTTGAAATCCGACGGAAAGGTCGGTGCGGGGCCTATGGGTGCCCCTCCCCCGTGCGGGTCTGGGGGGTCGCACCCCCTCCCCCGGCCCCGCACTCGGTAGCAACTGATTTCCTTCGCCTCGGAAATCGGCTCCGCGCTGTGTGATTTCTGTCTCGTTATCACTGTTAAGATCGCAACCCTGGGTGGTCCTGACGACACGGGCGAGGGGGCTGTTCGAGCTTCCGTCGTGCTGTGCTCCGCGTCCTCTCGATCGTGCTGCGCCTCGTGCAGGGGGCCTCATGCGCTGTAAGCCATTCTGAGGCCCTCTGAGGGCCTCTCCAGTGTCCTGCACTGGCCAGGGGCTGAAATCGTCTCAGAATGGCTCTCAGCGCCTCTCAGGGGCATCTGAGGCGGGACGGTACCCGGTGACGACAGGACCGGGGTACCCGTACCCGGTGGCGGTGCGTCCCTACGGGGCCCGGCACGGGCCGATGGCGCTTCGACACGGGCGGGGGGTTCACTGTGTTCACCTCGAGTGTTCTTACTTCTGTGTTCGAACGGGCGAACGATCGATCGTGTGGCGACACGGGCGGGGGATGCACCCTCACGCACGATAGACCCTATGATACACAAATGTATAGATCATACTCAGAATGTATACTATTATGATACTTTATTATACTAATATAGTACTAATGTATAGTACAGTAATGTATACCAGGTATGCTTAATTTATACTACTATGATTATATTCTATATATATTATTTATATAATATACAAATATATACTATATAGTACGAGTACTATAGATATGACTGAGGAGTCATATTTGGGTCGATTTCGTACCTACATCACCACTTATCCACAACTTTTTCCACAACCTATCCACAGGGTTATCCACAACCAAATCATTGCAATCTCTGGTGTGTCGTACTCCCCTCCCCGATGTAGGTACATCCTGCCGCCCCTGTCGTCCCGTCGCCCGCGATGAGCGGGCCAATATCGCTTCTCAGATGATCTACATAGGACCTTGGTCCCAATTTTGCTCTTGTCCGTGTCGTCACTAGATAGATGATCTACATAGGACCTTGGTCCCGAGAGGCTGGTGCACAGAGGTCAGAGGTCTCTGTCGAAGGGTGTGTCATGACACCTGTGGCGTGTGAGCAGGGGCACAGGAGAAGGGCTTGACGGGGACGACATGATGCAGGAGAGTGGGAGGTGCCGGAGAGCAGGGGGAGGCCCTGCCCGGTGGCGAGAGGGGAGACCGATGACTCGGGACGAGGCGCTGATGAGGGTGCGGGGGAGAGCGGGCGGGGACCTGTCGGGTGTGCCAGGGCCCGTGATCATGCGGGCTGTCGAGATGCTGATGCTGAGCGGGGAGGAGGACGGGAAGTGATACTGCGGGGCGGTGTCGAGGTCGAGGTCGATGACGTGCGGGCCGTTGTCGAGATGATGGAGTGCGAGGAGGACGGTGAGTTGTACACGCTGCAATGGTCGGAGATGCTGTCGTGGCTGAAGATGGCTGAGACGGTGACCAGGAGGCTCGGGGGGAGCATGAGGAGGCTGCCCGATGAGACGCCCGACGGGGAGACATGGACCGTGATGAACAACACATGAGCGGGGGTTGATCAGTACGACATGACGTAGTTAGAGTGGATACCGACAACAGCGAGAGGGCTTATCGCAGAGCCCGTACCAACAGGAGGAACCGAGGATGAACGAGTGGACGAGCCGAGTCGTGACCGACACGATCGGCGACGCGGGGGTGATCGTGCTGGACGATGAGAGAGCCGCGTACGACGACTTGAGAGACTGGCTCATGGACTACTACGACATGGACGCCGAGGAGGCGGGGCGCTGGGCCGAGGAGCTCACCGCATCAGTGCTGAGCGCGGAGGCCCGTGAGTTCGCGAGGGGCCTGTTCGGGATTGAGGTTGAGTTCGATGGCGAATGGTCGGCCGAGCGCAGCGCACGAGCGGTCTACGACTACTTGGCGAGCCGGGACGAGGCCGCGACGATGAGTCGGACGTCCGTGTCGCTCGGGGCGATGAGCCTGGCGCTGGGCGATGACCGGGGTGAGAGCGGCGAGGAGGCGCTCGCCGGGTCCCGGTGGCGCTGCGGACGTGACGGCGAGGGCCGGATCATGGACGAGTCCGATGTGCGCGAGGCCGCGGAGTACCTCCGCGCTGTCGCCGGCGAGAACTGACGCGCACGAGAGGAGAAGGAGAGGATCATGGAGACGACCACGGAAGCCGTCGAGGATCTGCGCGAGCGACTGGAGTGGACCGATGAGGCGAACGCGCTCGGTGGGATCACATGCGACTGGAGCGACGATGATTTCTACGGCTGGCTGCACATGGGGCCCGTCGAAGTCGAATGGATCCGCGATGTGTACGGCGACGGCGATGACGGCTGGGTGGCCGTGACCGTGTCGTACCACGGGATCGTGATGGAGGATCAGGACGACTTCGCCGACTTGTCGGACGCCGTGAGAGAGGCGGCGCACCGGACGGATGACTGGCAGCACTACTGCGACGCCGAGATCAGGGACGGTGTCGTGGAGTGGCTGGACGAGCGGGGAGAGGCCTACGCCCTTGGTGGCTCGCAGGACGTGCACGACTCTTGGACCATCTCGTGGGGCGACGTGATGGTGAGAGGGTACTACGACGATGATGGGGCGTTCGTGTGGTCGGTGGTGAATCCTGAGAGTGGGGACCATCTCGATGGTGATGCCTCGGCCGACGCGGACGCTGTGATCGGTGCGATGGAGCAGGTCGCCATCGATCCGATGGTGGAGGCGTGGGTTGAGACCGTGGCCGTGGAGACGGCGGAGGACGACTGGGCTGTGCGAACCTCGATGGATCAGATGGCCATGTACATGCACTCGTCGATCGCGTACGGCTTGAGCCGCAGGGCGTACTACGAGAAGACGGGGTATGCGGAGGGTCGGATCGAGCTGGAGTACCGCGTACGCGGTAGCGAGTGGCGGCCGATCGATGAGTATCTACCCGAGGATGAGGGCGCCATGAGGCGCATGGCCCGTGAGGCGTACGCGTGGGTGAAGGCGGTGGACTCCTGATGGCGATCGAGCCGGTAGAGGCTCAGGAACGCGCTGTCCGTGGCTTGGTGGCTGCGGGCGGCACGGGCCTTGTGAGCGCAGGAACGGGTTGCGGCAAGACGCTCATGTCGCTGTGGACTATCGACAGGACGGCACGACAGGAGGGTATTGAGCCCAGTGATCTGTCGATTCTTGTGGTTGCTCCGCTGCGCACGGAGAGCGGGTGGAGTCGTGCGGTGGGTCAGGTCTGGCCCGGTGGCGAGATGGCGTTCAGGAGGCTGAGCAGGCGAAGGAGGGCTGAACGCGAGGCGCTGGAGAGGCTGATGAGAGGCGAGCGTCCTACGGGCGTGTCGTTCATAGGCTGGGAGCTTCTCGCGAGCGTGTCGAAGATGAAGGGCTACGACGCGAGAGCGGGGAAGGTGAAAAGTAAGGCGACGACACGAGTGCTCGGAAGTGTCGAATTCGATTGGGTCATCGGAGATGAGATTCATCGCGCCTGTAATTTCAGGACGGTCACGTCGCAAGTGCTGTGCAAGGTGAAGGCCCGGCACCGCTTGGCGCTGAGCGCTACGCCGGCGGGTGGTCAGCCCGTGAATATCTTCGGGGCGCTGAAGTTTCTATGGCCCCGCAAGTACCCGGGGTTCACACGGTTTGCGAATAGCTTTTTCACGAGCGAGCCGTGTTATTTCGGCGGGCCGTACTCGGTGACCTATGGCGCTGAGAAGCGGCCGGGGCTCCTGTCGAAAGGGCATAGGGCGCGGGGCGAGTGGCAGGATATGCGGATTGAGGACGTCGCCGGCGAGCTTCCGCCTGTGGATATTCGCCGCGTGGATTGCGCGATGACCGTAGAGCAGCGCAGGCAGTACATGCAGTTGCGCGATAAGGCGGTAGCGTGGATGGACGATCACCCCGCCGTCGTCGGCCTTCCGGTTACGCGCGACATGAGGCTCAGGCAGGCGACGCTCGGGCAGATGCGCGTGCGCCCCGGGCAGGGCGGGGAGGATGAGTGGTTCTTCGACGCGTGTTCGCGCAGCGGCAAGATCACGGCGCTGTTGGACATTCTGCGGGACATCGGCGATGAGAAAGTCGTCGTCTACTCACCGTCGAAGAAATTTCAAATACCACTTGTTGCGCAGCTTAAGAAGGCCGGCCACTCGTGCGTGCGTGTTGACGGCGAGCACAAGGAAGAGTGGACGAGCTTCCTCGACAAAGACGGACCGCAGATTCTCTGCGCAGTGATCCCCGCCGTCGCCGAAGGCGTTGACGGGTTGCAGCGGGTCTGTCGCCATGAAGTCTGGCTCGGGCTGGATCCGTCCGTGGTTCGTTGTGTTCAGGCACAGGGCCGGCTGCACCGCACGGGGCAGACCGGCACCGTGGTGAGGTGGCTACTCCAGTGCCCGGGCACGGTCGATACCGAGTCTGTTATTCCCAGGCTCGACCAGCGGTATGCCGATCTGAAGGCCTCAGGGCTCATCTGAGAGCCTTTCAGGGCGCCTCCAGTACTTAGTACTGGGGGCGCTTCTTCGTGCCGTCTACGGGCTTTCTGTGGCCCCAGTGGGCAGGCATGAGAAAGCCCCCGCCGGAAACCCGGCGGGGGCTGTTGGTGAGGCGCTTAGCAGAGCGTGTCGATGACTTCATCGATCCACAGGACGCTGAGGTCCTGATCCTCGGCGGTCGCCCGGTCGGGGCAGCCGCGGCTGATGGCCTCATCGATGGCCCGCTCACGGAGACCGATGAGGCGGCCGACGATGACGGCCCGGTCGCCGGCCTTGATGTGCCGGGCGCTGGCCTCGATGTCGTGCATGGCGTCGCTGCGGTCGAGGTACACGTTGCTGTCGAGGCGAGCGATGATGGAGGAGATGGAAGTGTGCATGATTGGTTGCCTTTCGGTTCGGCGGTTCTGTTGGACGCCTATAGAGGAGCATGCCTGTCAAATTCGTTGGAATTCTGCGGTTGTTGAGAGTTGAACAACCGATTTATAGGTGTTTTTCGGGGCTTTGTAGTGCTACACCACGAGGAGAAATCTCGATATGTGGGCAGAAAGGTTTGTTCGGGGCCTGAAATATGACGCAGTACCTAGGACCATAGACCCAATTGAACCCTTCATTTGAGTGGTCGCCGTCACTTTTGACACAGTGCATGCTACATAATCTCAGTATGTGAACTGTATAGAGCATGTAGTTATAACCCTGAAAGCCTTTCAGCCGGCGATGGAGCCCCCATGTCGGATCGAGGCTGCAGATTTATAAGTGATTGAGGTCACGTGAGGGAGGGTTGCGTGACGACATGATGTAGGGCAGTATGGAGTCATCAGGAGAACAGAACCGAGCGGAGGCCGGAGATGCTGACCCTTAGAGAAGCGCAGGATATCTTCATAGACGCGATGCCCAGCATGGAGATCGAGCACGTGCACTGCACCATGGCGACGGACGCAGAGCCCACCTATGTCGAGTGCTGGCAGTGTGCAGAGCCCGACATGGTCGCGCACTGGTACGACGGCCCGGGGTACCCGGTCATGGTCGAAATTGAGAGCTTGACCGGAACGCTTCAGCGCGATATCATCGATCCCGAGGACATTGAGTTAGTAGTCGCCTGGCTCAATCAGAACTGAACTCCACTACCCGAGAGGAACCGAACAATGTCACTCGCTCACAAGATTCTGGCCTTCATCGTCGTCCCCGCGCTCGTCGGTGCGATCGTTGGCGTCGCGCTCGTCACGGTGCACCACTCGCAGACCGGAGCGACCGAGGTGCAGGATATTGCGCATTGCCTCTCCGACGACGGGGCGCTCCCCGATGGTGAGGACGTGTGCGTCTGGGACCCCGATGTTGACGGCGACGGCGACGGCGAGTCTTTCGTGATGACCCGCGTTCAGTACGAGGCCGATCAGGACGCCCGCGAGCGCCAAGCTTTCGAGGCTCACGTGATTGGCCAGGACGACGAGAAGATTCGACAGCACGATGCGGAGATGCAGTGAAGCGAGCACTATCCGATTCAGTAGCGGCAGAGGACGAGCGCATAGCCCGGCTAGTGAGAGGAGAGATCGAGCGCCAAGGCGGGGCGGCTGAGGTCTCGCGCGTTGTCGGATGGAGAAGAGGAACTCTACAAGCGCGGCTTGACCGCGGCGCAGTCTGGACGCTAGGAGAACTGAAAGCGCTGGCGGGGTATGGAGTACTGTCCGTATCGACAATGCGAGCAATAGGGATGATGAGAGGTAGTTATAGGACCGAGCTACCCGAAGCACTCAAGATTCATCGCACAAGCTAACCAACCACGCCCTGGTCATTCGGCCGGGGCAGAAAGGTACCCACATGAGCATGCTCTCTTCCACTACCGTTACCCGTTTACTCGATAGCGGCGTGCTTACCATCTCGCCGCTGTCGGCCGGAGCAATTCAGCCGGCGTCCGTTGAAATGCACCTGCATCGTGATATCATCCGCGACATCGGACTGCCCACTGAGCGCCACGATGAGCGGATCACGGACACGGTTCTCCTCAGGCCTGGGGAGTTCGCACTGGCCCGGACGACGGAAATGGTCGGCATCCCCGCGCATCTTGTTGCCCGTGTCGAAGGGAAATCATCCTGGGCGCGGCGTGGACTCCTTGTGCACATCACGGCCGGCTTCATTGACCCGGGTTTCTATGGCACGATCACGCTGGAGCTCTGCAATCTCGCGGCACACCCGTTGGAGCTCCCTGTTGGATGCGCCATTGCTCAGCTGTCGATTCTGGAGCTCGACACGCCCCCCATCGTCTCTTACGGAGACGAAACCCTAGGCTCCCACTACCAGCATCAAGTTGCCGCCACAACCGCTCCGAACATTGCAGAAAGGTAACATTTTCATGACTTCGAGGAAGAATGACTCGGCCGAAATTCCAGAAAAGCTGAAGCATTTCGGGAATGCGAAGGTCAAAAAATTGGGGGTGGGTCCGGGGGATTATATCAGTATCGATGGATCGGACATCCCCGACCATGTCGAGGAGATTATTCTCGACGGTTCCGGGAGCGCGAGGGTGGGCATTTCGGGCTGGGACGGGCGGCTTTGCATTCTCGGTGAGCTCTACGTGGACGTCGAGGGTGTGTCGGATGTCTATCTCAATATTAACGGTTACGCTTTTGCCCGAGTTGAGAATTGTGCTCAGGTTAAAGCAGTATCGAATACGACGTTGGAGGTTTGGCACTGCGGGAATGTCGAGTTATTCGATAGTACGCTCGCTGAGGTGTGGTGCTGCGACAAAGTCCTTGCTTACAACCGATCAAACGTTCGGGGAGCGAAGCATTCGAACGTAGCTCTGTTTGAACGGGCGACAGGAAAGTTCGACCAGGGGTCTGTCGGAGTGCTCATGGATTCCTCTTACGCGACCGCCTACTCGGATGCGCAGATCAAGTCGCTCTCGGAGCTCGCCTCGGTTGTCCACGAGAGTACCGTGAAAGTTTCCGGAGAGGGGCGGTTCCGCTGCATCGGGACCAAGGATGACGAGGCTTCTATCTTCCACGCCACTCGCGAGGCCCTAATTAGAAACGCTACGCCGACGGACCTGTTCCAGACCGAGTTCCTCGTGTACAAGACAACAGACGCCAACGGGAACACCGGGGAGCTCTACGACAAGCGCACTCACTGGGAGCCCGGGACCACGATGACGATCCCAGAAACGGACCGGGATCCCAAGAACCCTTGGTTGTTCTTCTCACCAACATTGGGCCACGCGGTCAAGCGGGGTGAGGATTACTCAGATGACTTCCGCGTGTTCCTCGTGAGGATTCACATCAACGACGTCAAGAGGCAGACCTTCTTCCACCGGACTGACCTGTCCGAGATTGAGGCCTGGAAGGGTGAGGTTCTGACGGAGGTGAAGCACCCCACGGATAAGCTCTTCAGCGTGAATTTAATCTCGCATTCGTGGTAACCAGAACCGCTCGGTCCTTCGGGGCTGGGCGGTTCTGCTTTCCAGCTTCCAAAAACCCAGCCGAGTTGGGAGCCCACGGCCCGCGAAAAACTTCGGCTTCGCGGGGTGATTTCCTCCCTTGACATGGGAGCCGAAACCTCGTAGGGTGGGGGCACCAACAGGAAGGATTTCCTATGAAACGATACGACGTTTGGTTCGACAAGATCAACGAAGTCGCCTGGTCCTTCAAGTCTCTGCCGAACGCGCTCGATGCTGCGATCAGGGGGCCGTACCTGGTCACCGAACGTGTCCATATCGGGGACCCGAGACTTGAGTTCGTGGAGGACTTAGCGGAGACGATTTCCGACGATCCAGTGATGAGCCAGCTCATTAAGGAGGCCCAAATCGCGATCGAGGAGGCTGAGGCTCTTGACTTCTACCGCAGCCATTGATCGAGCTCGTCGTCTCCTGACCGCACGATCCGAGCGGGACAAGCAGCGCCGTGTCGGGCCTTCGGGTCTCGGCAAATGCTGTGATCTTTGTCTCGGTGAGGATTTAATGGGCATCAAGCGCCCCGGTGAGAACGAGAAGACGCCCATCGCCCCGCTGCTCGGGACGGCGTTTCACCTGCTGTGCGAGAAGCGCAGTCGCGACATGGAGCAGGAGGCCGAAGTCCTCGTGGAGCAACCGGTCCATGTCGGTGATGTTGGTGGATACGGCCCGATCAAGGGGACGCTCGACAGGTTCGACATCGAGGGGGCGGAGGTGATGGACTGGAAGCTTGTCTCCTTGAAGAAGCGGGATGTGTTCCGACGGTTGTACTGCAAGGCCACTCGGGACGGTTTCGACTCCATCATCGAGGACTACGGAGCAGCGCAGTTCCTTCAGTACTACATCCAACTCTGCCTGTACGGGAAGGGTATGGAAGACCTGGGTTACGAAGTGGGCACTGTCACATTGCTGCTCCTGCCCCGGGACGCCACGATTCATGTGGTCGAGTCCGAGTTCACTGCCCTGTCGATGCTCTACGACAGGGACCTCGCCATCTACGCTCTGGGGCGCGCGGGCTTGATCTACAAGAGAGCCAAGGAGAGTGACGATCTGATTACAACTCTTGACAGTGCGCCCGAATGCTTCTACTGTAGTAAGTACAGACCGATCCACTACATGAAAGGTTGAGATGCGTCACGCACGACAGAACCACCGACGTCCCGACAAAGACGACTGGCTCCTCATGATCGGTGAGGGCATCGTCATCGGAAGCCTCATCTTCGCCGGGGTAGTCACTCTGATCCTTGGACCCGTCATCTTCGGGAGCTGAAAACTGATGTCAACATTCAATGACCTGTTCAAGAAGTCGGGGCTGAGGGAGGTGCAGCCCGAGGACCTCTCCACGTTCTCGCTCCTCCTGTTCGGCCTGGCTGGTACGGGGAAGAGTTCGCTCGCGGCTACAGCCTCGAAGTGTGAGGACCTGGCGCCAGTACTGTACATTGACTTCGAGAACGGAACCATGCCGCTGGGCCAGTGGGGCGACCTCGACAAGACAACCATCATCCACTGTGACTCGTGGAACGACTGCGTCAAGCTCTTCGAGAACGTGATCAAGCCCTCGATCGACAAGGGCGAGTTCCCGTTCAAGACTGTGGTGATCGACACTCTCGACCAGCTTCAGGAGCTCGTGGTCAACCACTTTCAGACCATCAACCCGAAGGACACCTTCGCCGCATGGGCCGCTGCCTACGAGGCGCCACGCTCCATCATCAAGGCCCTGTCGGATGCCAAGGGCGTGTCGTTCATCGCAATCACGCACGCGGAGCGGGAGACCAACGAGGTCACCGGTGCTACGCTCGTGAGCCCTTCGTTCGAGGGTAAGAAGTCCATCCGCAAACTCCCGTCCATGTTCGACTTCGTCGGATACATGTCCTGGGTTGACACGCAGGACGAGAATGGGGAAGATGTGCTCGTGCCCGCGCTGTTCACTCAGGAGAAGTCCACACTGACCAAGCAGCGCATCACCGGATTCCCTGAGGCCATCGGGAACCCGACCATGTCGAAGTTCTACAGCTTCATCAAACAAGCCCTGAACAAGACGAACTGACCAACAACAACAGAAAGAGAACCATCATGCTGTCTATCAATCTCTCCGACATGGACGTCGCCCGTGAGGGTGGTGCCTTCGAGCTCATCAAGCCCGGCAAGCACCACGCCTACGTCTCCAGTGTCGAGGTCACCGAGTCCAAGTCCAGCGGAAAGCCGATGCTCGTCGTCGAGTGGACCGTTGACGGGGACGACACCGAGGCTGGTAAGACCGTGATCGATCGCACGGTCTTCACCATCAAGAGCAAGCGAACCGGCAAGGAGCAGATCCACTTCAACCTACCCAAGTACTTCGGTGCTGCTGGTCAGTGGCCGAGCAACCCGGCTGAGCTCAAGGCCAAGCTCTCCCCCGCGCAGATCGACAGCACCGTGCAGGCTGTCGAGGAGGGCCTGGAGGGTGTTGGGGCCACGCTCGATATCGCCGTGGACGAGGGCCGCAAGCGCTTCGACCAGAACGGTCAGCCCGTCTACAAGACGGACGAGAACGGTGAGCCTCTCACTGACGAGAGCGGGAACTTCATCCAGGACACCTGGAACCCGTCCAACTCGGTGAAGCGCCTGAACTTCGACCCGAAGAAGACGTCTTCCGCCAAGATCACGCTCATGTAACGATCGCCTGATACGCTAGCAGCCCTCGACAAAACAGTTGGGGGCTGCTAGCGTTATCGGTAACAGAGAGCCGCTTCAGCGAATCGAGGTTAATCTTGTGAGCCAAATACAACAGTTCTTCGAGCGTGTCCTCCCGGATGACGAGGGGTGGGTACCCATCATGAGCTTGGGCCCCGGTGGTGGGCTGTCCCGATGCCAGTGGTACCACTGGCCCACGGAGGCCGAGAAGTTGTGCGAGTGCGTCGAGGGCATGTCCGACAAGGATGTCTATTGGTCACCCATGCTCTTCAGTCGCCCATCTACTTTGTCGGCCTCACGTCATGCGACGAAGAGCAACGTGAAGCGACTGGCCTGCGTTTACGCCGATCTGGATGGTCTTCATCCGGACGACCTGTTCCTGAAGCCGACCGTGCTCGTGAAGTCCAGCCCCGAGCACTACCACGCCTACTGGCGGCTGTCGGACTACCGCGAACTGGAGAACCTCGACATCGAGCAGCTCAACCGGGGGGTCTACCAGACGCATGCCGACACGGGCGTGGATCGCGGGTGGCCGTTGGCGAAGAAGCTTCGCGTACCCGGGACCATGAACACGAAGCCGAAGTACGGGCTGCCGACCCCAGTGTCCGTCGAGTTCAATGAGAAGGACTCGTACACGTTCAAGGAGTTCACTGCGGAGTACTCTCCGGCATCGACCCCGAAGGTCGAACTCCTTATGGATATGCCTGAGATCGATCCGGATAGCGCTCTCGCGATCGTCAACGGCACGGAGGACAACCGGATTATTGCGCTGTACGCGGATGACCCGTCGCCCATGGACGACTGGTCGGCTCTCATGTACTCCCTTGAGTGCTCTTTGTTCGAGGTGGGCCTCGACCTGGCTTCTGTTTTCACGGTTGTGCAGGACGCGGGCTGCAATAAGTACAAGCGGGACGGGCGCCCGGACAGCGATCTGTGGGTTCAGATTCAGCGCGACAGGGCCCGTTGGGAGGACGACCAGAAGCTCCAGGTCGAGCTCGCTGACACGATCGCCGTCGAGGCGATCAGCGGATTGGAATTCCCCCTCCCACAGATGCAGGATGAGCGGGATGGATTGTTCTGGGGTAAGGTGCGCCTACTCAACAAATATGATAAGCCGGTAAATGACACGGTGGTGGACTCCCTCGCTCAGTACATGAGCGAGATGTCGTCGCGCACATCCACCCAGTTCAATTATGCGGCAGCCCTGTCGATTCTCTCAGCGGTATTAGGATCAGACATCCGAGTCCGCACATCGTTCGGCAGGCTGAGCTGCAACCTCTACACAATGCTTCTGGGGCGCACGACTCAGGACAAGAAGTCCACGACGGCGAGTTACGTGAAGCACTTCCTCCGCCGTGTCGGCGCTGAGTTCAACACGGAGTTCATCGGTCCGGAGGACCACACACCCGAGGCACTGGCCCAGTACTGCGGGGAGAGGCCCGGGGAGTCCGTACTCGTGATCCTCGACGAGGTGCAGGACTTGTTCGCCCGCGCCATGCGCAGAGGATCGTACATGGACGGCGAGATCGGGTTCCTCACAAAGGCATACGACGGTTACATCCCCTCACTCGCCCGTAAGCAGAAAGAGAGCAAGTACCGCAAGGAGACACCGTTCTCCCTATCGATCCTGTGCATGGGGATTCTCGACCAGGCTGCCGGGAACCTGAAGGTCGAGAAGATCGCTTCCGGGTTCATTCCCCGGTGCCTACCTGTGCTGCCCGAGGACATGGAGTTCGATCCGACAAGGGCCATGAACGATTTCACCGTTCTGTCGAATTCGGATGACGAGACCCTCAGACGCCAGGACAACGCGTTCAACCTGAATCTGCGCCTTCTGACACTGGCCAAGCACTATTGGCACCAGGAGCGGGAGTCCCTGGAGCCTTTCACGGTGGAGGGCGAGGACGCTCGGGCACTCATTGCCTTTGACAAGAAGGCCCTGGACCGCATCAAGGATGCGGGCAACAAGTGCGCGGTCCTGGCCGACAGGCACCCGCTGTACCGCGAGTACCTGACTCCATGCGCGATGCGCCTCGGCCTGTCGATCCTCCGTATGGCCGCCCTGATCGCCGCTGCCGAGCAGCAGCACACGGTTCAAATGCGGCACGCGGTGAAGGCGATCGAGATGGCGGAGATTCACCTCAAGGCCTTCGAGGTCTTTGTCGCATACGCCGCGGATTCTGACATAAGTCGCGACGTCTCCCAGATCGAGGCCTATCTGGCAACCCGCCCCAACCAGACCGCTACGAAGGATGAGGTTCTGGGCTACCTCCTCAGACGGATCGACAGCACCAGGCGGGCGGATGAGATCGTTGATGCTGGTATGCGCATGGGGCGTCTCAAGACGAATGTCATGAAGTCGAAGGGGAAGAGGATCACCTTGATCGCCTTGAGGCAACGAGATCGGGACTGAACACGAAGAACCCCGGGTTGCGGCCCGGGGTTCTCTCTGTGTACTATACATATGTACCGACCAGCGAGGAGAGAACCGTGCAGATACAGGTACCAGATGTCAACAGCCTGACGGGAGAACAGTTCACCGCGCTCCAGCAGGCAAAGAAGGAGGCGGGCATCGAGGGCCCGATCGAGGTCACCGATCAGACCACGCCTGGCAACAGGTTCACCGTGGGAGCCTTCGGGGCTCCGGGCACGTGGGTGCTCGACCAGCTCGACAGGGCGGCGAGGACTGAGGGTCGCTCGCAGAACTCCTACGGGTTCGAGAATATCTTCGATGGGACCGAGCTCCATTTGGACATCGAGACCTACTCGACTGTCGATCTGAAGAAGAACACTGTCTATCGATACGTCGAGGATGAACACTGGATGATCCTCGTTTGTTCATGGTGTGTAGGTCAAGGGGACATCCACACCGCGTTTGGACATGAAGAGATCAAGGCGATCCCGGGGCTGTTCGATCCTACAGTGAAGAAGATCGCCCACAACAGCGACTTCGAGCGGATCAACTTCAGCGCGCTGAAGGGTCTCCCTGTCGGCACGTACATCGACCCCGAGGAGTACATCGACACGGCCGTGCTTGCCTCGCTGTGGGGCTATCCCCGATCCCTGAAGGGCTTCTGCAAGGCTGTGGGAGGTGAGGCCAAGGATGAGGCCGGCGGACGGCTCATCAATATGTTCTCCGTGCCCAACCGAAAGGGCGGGAGGACGCTACCCGAGGAGCGCCCCGCGGACTGGGCAGCCTACGTCGAGTACAACCGACAGGACGTCATCTCCATGAGGGACAACATCTACAGGCTCGGCAAGGGGTTCCCGTCCGGGGAGGAGTACGAGGCCTGGATCACCGCCACAAGGATCAACGACCGCGGGATCAAGATCGACACGGCGCTGGCTAGTGCCGCCCATCGTCAGTACGAGGCCAACAAGAAGGGGGACCTGGCCCGGGTCAAGGAGATCACCGGACTGGACAATCCGAACAGCGTTCAGCAGTTCAAGGGTTGGCTCGCCGATCAGGGTTTCGAGATGGAGTCGATCGACAAGGCGCATGTCGCGGAGCTTCTGGAGCGCGATGATCTCCCGGACGAAGTGCGCGAGGCTGTGGAGCGCAAACAGTTGGCGGCCTTGTCGGCGGCGACCAAGTACGTCATCGCTCAGGGCTCGACGAACTCTGACGGTCGGTTACGTGGGACGATCAAGTACAGCAATGCAAACACGGGTCGTATGACGGGCGTCACACTGAGCCCACACAATCTACCCCGTGATCACTTCACGAACGCCGATGGTGAGCACGACACCGAGGCCGAGCAGGCCGCGATCGACAAGTTGTTGGCCGGCGGGCACGTAGGCTCGGAGGACCTCAAGAAGCTCGTTCGCCCGCTGCTAGTGGGTCCTTTCACCGTGTCGGACTACAGCGCCATCGAGGCGCGCCTCACCGCATGGGCAGCTGGTGAAGATAGTGTCTTGGAAGCTTTCCGCGAAGGAAAGGACATCTACGTTGCTACCGCAGAACGTATGGGTGGTGAGAAAGCTGGGTTCGATCGGCAACGCGGGAAGGCAGCAACATTGGGCTGTGGTTTCGGAGGAGGCGCAGGGGCACTACTCAATCTCGGAGGAGCCAAGATTTATCCGAAGGGCACACCCGAGGATGCGATCTGGGCAGGCCTCACTTCGTTGGTTGAAACCTGGCGCGTCGCCCATCCGCACATCGTGTCTTGGTGGAAGCAGGTCCACACCGCATTCGACAAGGGCGGCCCCGCGTCACAACGAATCCCTGTGGATGTCGAGATCGTGGGCAACGACCGCTACGTTTGGCTCCCGTCGGGTAGGGCGCTCGTCTACCACAATTGCAAGCGCGAGTACGTGCAACCCAAGGACCGAAACGGTAAGCTGCTACCCTATCGTCGGCGCGCCTGGGTCTGTGATGCTGTGGTGGGCAATGGTACGCAGCGCCGCATTGTCGGAGGGCCCACACAGGTCGAGAACATCATTCAGGCTATCGGTAGGGACCTGCTCACTCACGCGCTCGTCAATGTCGAGCGGGCCGGGTTCCGCACGGTCACGCATGTTCATGATGAGATCGTTACCGAGACTACTGGCGGTTTGACCGTTGAGAGACTATCCTCGCTCATGTGCGACCTACCGGACTGGGCAGAGGGGCTGCCAGTCGAGGCGGCCGGTTACACGACACAGAGATACCGGAAGGACTGACCATGAACTACCCCGCTCACCCTGACGACAACCTCGTCGAACGATTCGTCCGTCCACGCCCACGCACCTGCTGGGCCGTCAAGATCGAGAAGCGCTCCATCGAGGCGGCCCGCACTGTCTCCCGCCGTTACGGTGTCAGCCTCCGTGATCCTGAGTTCTTCTACGGGCAGTGGATGGTGATCTGGCCCGACAAGAACGTCGAGTTCTACTCCGACAAGGACCTGGACGCCACCTTCGAGACGGAGCACCTCTGATGCACCTCCCATTCGCGGTGGACCGCTTCATCGCCGTCCTGGAAGACAACTACAATCTCGCCACCACCGATGCCGGGCGCGACCAGGTCGTTGCGGACGCCTGCCGACTATGGGCCATCTGGCAGCCCGTACCGCCCGCATCAGCCGCGATCTCACAGTGGATCAACGAGCACAAGAAGGAGAACCAATGAAATTCAAGACGCAACCACAAGCACTCGGCTCGCTCAAAATCGGCGAGAAGGTGCTCATGCCTGTCGAGCTGGCGGCCACTCTCATCGACATCGAGCCGCCCAACGACAAGGGGCTGTGCAAGGTGACGTGGGTGTTCCCCGAAGTCAACGTCCGATTCCACACATACAGCACCCGGTATACGTCAGTGAACAAGGTGACTGGAAAGGAGGAGACTGATGAATGAGCGCATCCTGGCTGTCGATGCCGGAGTCTCCACAGGCTGGGTCCTGGGTGAGCAGCCCAGCAACCCGTACTCCGAAGGCTCTGAGATTCTCGACTTCGGCCAGTTCAAGTATGATCGCTGGGAGGACACGGTCACCGAGCTTCTCACCAAGTTCACGTCCGAGCCGACCACCCTCGTCATCGAGCAGTTCGATCTGCGGCCCAACAACAAGTTCCGTGCGGACCTCACCACCGTCAAGGTCAACAGCGCCCTGTCGTACTGCGCTACAGCATGGGGCCCGAATGTCCGCCTCATCTGGCAGACCCCGGGACAGGCCAAGGGCGTCATCACCGACAAGGCGCTCAAGGCTCTGGGCTTCTGGCCCACCGGCAAGACCGTCGGCTGCCCGGACGCCGACGACGTGCGCGATGCGGCACGACACTTCTACTACTACTCGATCAAGACGTGCCACGATGCCAATCTGGCGGCACGGATGGGATGCCGTCATGTCAACTAAGCTCGACACATTCCACAAGATTTGCGATCAGGAGTTCGGATCCGAGACGGGACAGGAGAAGATCGACATCGAGGGACTTCCATACGGCTACCGCTACGATTTCAACATCGTGGACCTGCCGTGCTTCATCGCCATCGACTACAAGACAGACGATCTTGTCGGCTGCGTGTGGTTCAACGGCTACGCCTTCGCTCGTAAGACTCGGTGTGTCGTTACGGACGTCGATGTCCCCGAGATGATTCGACAGATGCGCATCGTCCAATACGGGCTCTCTGAGTTCGCCGTTGAGCCCGAGACCTACAGCACGGGCCCTGACTACGACATCGTTGGTACCTGGAGCGCTCACAAGAGCGGCATGGTAATCGACGACTACATTCGTGTCAATGAGCACGATGCTGTTTGTGCTGGCGCTGGCTACGCAAGAATGCCGTTGCAGCAGATGGTCTCCGACTCAGAGCCCGCACCCGAGCAGAAGACCGACGTCGTCAACGCACCGGAGCACTACTCGTGGCTGGGCGGTGCCCTGTCGAAGCAGGTCGAGAACGTCAGCGATGTCGAGGTCTTCCACGTGCTCATGGCAGCGTTCGACAAGGACCCGCTTCTGTGGCAGGTCGGCAAGTATCTGCTCCGGGCAGGACGCAAGGACGACAGGAAGCAGGACCTTGAGAAGGCGAGGTGGTACCTGGACAAGGCCATCGAGAACTGATACACTGGGCCCGTCAGGCAGTTGAATCGTGTTGACCGCTTGTTAGTTTGCATGAGAAGACCCCCTAGTTGCCGCTAGGGGGTCTTCTTGTTATTCCTCGTCGAGCTCGGCTTCGAGCTCAGTGACGCGCTTGTGGAGCCTGGTCAGCTCGTCGGAGTACTGCTTGAGCAGGGAGTCCTTGGCCTTGATGATCTCAGCCCAGGTTTCAGTGTCCTGCTTGGACTTCTGGAGCTCGGACTCCCGAATGCCCCGCTTCCTGTCGGCTAAGACCTTCATGATCTGAGGAATGGAAGCAGCAAGAGCTGTGCAGAGCGCAACGACAGATGTAATTGTGGCGCTCACCTCAGGGCCTCCGCTCGATCGCATCCTTCGCGTCCTGGACTGAACGAGCACGTTTCACCGCAGAGTGGAGGACGTTCCACCGCGCAACCAGGAAGAACCACAAAGCCCACAGTAGGAGCGCATGAGGTCGGGACCCAGGGCCGTTCAGGGCTATGATACCGCTGGCCGCCATGAAGCCTAGGAGTGGTGTCAGAGCTACGTACTCGAACTGCGACAGGCGCCGGAGGACGAAGATCATAGCGAACAAAGCCGTGACGAAAATCCCCAGGAACAGCAACATGTGGTAGTGCAGCGCGAGTTCGGGGATGTCCATGAAGTGCCGGGGCCCATGCAGCCGCGAGATGGCGTAAGCCGACAGGGAGCCGTACGACAGGGCGCGGGAGAACCTGTCGAGGTGCCGCTGCCACGGCGGGGCGGAGACATAGGCGCTCATTTGATCCACCCGTAGATGACGTAGTTCGTTGTGATGAGATGACCGACGATGCCACGGGGAACGATGATCCTGATCCGCTTGATCGTGCCATCCTTCTCCGCGAACTGGTGCCAGTTGTTGTTGTCGGCCGAGAAGGCTCCCGGCCACTCCTCCGCGTTACCGTTGGTGATCAGGGTCACCGCGACGCCCGTGTAGGTGTTCTTCAGCGGCAGGTAGGCGAAGGCGGAGTCCGTGGTCTGGTCGTTCCCGTAGTAGGACCACTCGGTGATCCTCAGGACGGAGACGCCCATCTCCTGTCGGAACTTCGACTCCTCACCCTGCTGACCCCACAGAATCTTCCCGTAGCAGGGCGTCGCCGGGGTGAAGGTCTCATTACCATTCACCATCCACGAGGCGATGGAGTCGCCGTTCATCTTCCAGGCGGCGCCATCCCAGGTGATGAACTTGCCGTTGTTCTTCAGGTAGAAGAGGAACGGGTTGTCCCCCGTCGGCTTGAGTCCTGTGCGCTCCAGCTCCATTCGCTTGGTAGTGGCGCCCTGGATATTGGTCACACAGTAGACTCCGTTGTACCGGAGGTTCTGGATGGCATTCGACACGGAGTTCATGCCCAGGTTGAGGAAGTTCTCCCAGGTGTTGACCGTGTCCTCGGAGGAGTACTTGTAGACTCCGTTGCTGTCTATTGCTCCCACCTCGGCAACCCTTCTATGAATCTCTCTGAGAAGTCGTACTTATTGATGGCGTCCTCTTCAGTGCATTCTGCGTCCATCTTAGCCGCCCAGGGTATCCTTCGGGCAGCCTTGACCTGCCAGGAGAACCAGGTACCCGCGTCGCCCTTGACCTTGAATCTGCCGTCTTCGACAGGGCCGAGAACTTTCACGCCGTTCGAGGTGAATATCGACGTCGGAACATCCGCATCATGCAGCTTGTCGAAGTACTCGGGGAGCTCGACGGTCATCTCCCCGTTCTCGGGAAGCGTGGCGTTGTCCCAGTACTCGATCCCGTTGTGGGGCGACTCGGTGCAGGTGTAAACCAGAACATGGTCGTCCTTTGTCGGGTGGCGAATGACGAAGCTCTTCCCCTGATCCGAGCTGATACGGCCAGTAGCGCGGAGACTACCATTGATCAGGGTCTTCCGGAAGACGTTATCCTCGTTGCCCCCTGCTCCCCAATCGTTCTGAGTGATCGGGAATCGTGACCGGATGTACGAATCAATGTACACCGAGTACCCGGCAGAGGCGTGGATGTGCAGGTCACCGTCGCAGAGGATGTCAGAGCGTTTACCCCCGGTGGTCAGATGGAACATCCACTTCGGGGTCGAGCCCCTGTAGTTGCCCGCGGCGTAGAAGTGGGTGGGTGACATCAACAGGTTCGACAGGGGCGTATTGCTGTTCTCCTGCCGTGTGGAGATAGCAAGGTCCGCCCCCGACTGCCGGATGTAGGACCAAGTCGGGGTCCCGACCGCGTTGAACCCGCCCAGGTACAACTGGCCCGGGCTGAGCTGGGAGAAGTAGCGGTTCCCGTCGGTGAACTGCCGACCGTACAGGGACAGCACAGGATCGTCGATACCGATGACACCCAAGGCAAGGATGGGCTGCTCCGTGGTGGGGCTGAACGCGGAAATGCCGATGACCTCGCGGGTGAACTCCTGGGACTCGTTCTTGAATGGCACAGCCTTGGAGCGCCCGAACCTCATGTCCTGGCGCGAGGTCTCCGGGTCGAGGAGGAAGTCCCCACCAATAAACCGCCCACCGATGAAAGTCTGACCCCGCAGCGTGTCAGCGTCGAACAGGGACGCCTTCAAGGTACCCGTGGTGATCTTCGACGCGCTGATGGAGTCAATCACCGCGCTGTCGGCCGTGATCGAGCCCGCCGCGAGCTGGGCAGCGGTAATGGAGCGAGCCGCGATACGCTGACCATTGATGAACCCAGTGGTGATCTTCCCCGCGTCGAGGCTCTTGATGATGCCCGACTCCGCTGTGATGGAACCGGTCTGCAACTTCTCAGCCGAGATCGAGTTCGCCGCGATGTGGTCACCGCGAATCGTGTTCGCCTCGATGAGCTCCCCGGTGATCTTGTTGGCGACAATGGACTTCGCCTGGAGAATTCCGGCCCAGATGGTGTCGGCAACGACCTTCTGGATGTTGGCTGTTCCTGCGGTGAGCTTACCGACATCAAGGGAGGAGATCATACCATCAGTGAGGCGCTGCTGTATCCACTCCAGACCGTTCCACTTGTACTCAACAAGGATGGAACCTGTCGTCTTCTCACGACCGCGGGCAGTGTCTCCGGGATTGTAACCACGGAGGGGCGGGTAGCCTGAACCGTCGTAGTAGAAAACCCGTCCCCCGTCCTGTCGCACCATGGCGAGGATATCGTTCCGGGTCTGGTCCGCGTGAGCCGCGATGTTGTAGGCCTCGGGGTCCTGGTTCCTATCGACCTCGACCCACTCCGCTCCGTTCATCCCGTGCACGACTTTCGAGTTGTGCGCGGTGGGGCTCCAGCCCGGGAACAGATCGGGGCCCGGAGTCGTCTTGTCCCCGGGCCACGTTATGTACTCGTACGAACCCATAGGATCACTTGATCCTGATGATGTAGTTCAGAACGATGTACGGGGGCATGTTATTGTGCGGACGGCTCCCGCCGGTGTCAGAGGCCGAGAGCTTACCGAGGGAGCCCTCGGAGGAGCCCGAGGCGATGTTCCACTGGTTACCACCAGATACATTCGATCCCCAGATGCCCATGTCGCGCCAGTTCGCGACGTTCGGGTTACCGATGTCGTGACTGTGACGCGGCATCTCGTCGAGGGACAGGGTGTGCTGAGCCTCCCCGCCGAGGTTGTTAAGATTGACGAACTGCGCGTTGCCCTGGTCCCTGGTGACGATGACACGACCCTTAAGGTCAGGGAGCTTGAAGAAGTTGCCCGAGGCCCCGTAGATGTTCTGGATCACCGAGTACAACTGAGGGTACACCGTGCGATCCATCTGTCGCCCGTCACAGAGAGCGAAGTTGTCCGGAGCCGTGACACCGGACCACGCAAGGATGGCACCGACAGGAACGAGGGGGCCAGAATCCATGCGCCCTACGTAGAACTGCTTGATCCCGTCGATGATCTTACCGAGTTCCGTCGCAGCCTTGAGCTCATCCAAGCGCTGCTCCAGCGCCTTGAGCGCGGTGGTGGTGGCGAAGAGGTTGTTAGCCTGCTGCCAATGCTGGGCCTCCGTTTTCGTCACATCGTCGGCAGCCTTCTGCGCCTTATCGATCGCGGCCTTGTTCTCAGTGACCTTGGCCACCGCGGTATCGGCATTCTTGGACGCTGCGACGAGACCGTCCTCGACCTTGTTCAGCTTGACAGCGGTGATGGGTGTGGCTTGCGCGCCTTCACCATCGACCCAGTTCGCATTCCGATCGTAAGGCATCAGTCTTCCTTTCCGGCCTTCCTCATGCGGAACAGTTTACCGTCGGGAGACATCCATACAGAAGTATTAACGATACCCTTCGAAGGCGGGTAGGGCGATGTGAGAACCTGCCCCTCGATGCGCTTGAACGTATCAGCAACACCCTGGCTGGCCTGGGCGAGCCGGGCCTGGAGGTTGTCGTTGTTCGTCATCTCGACGCCCATGAGCCACACGTTGTTGGCCAGTGACGACAGACCGTCGATCCAGGGGACCACCACGTTCTCCCGATTGTTGGGGTCGTAAGCCGCAACGATGGTCGTCTTGAAAACGTGTGGCTGTCCGTCAGGAGGAACCACGAAGATATTCGGACTCGGGTTGACATTGCGCTTCCACGCGTTGTCGGAGTAGAAGTCGAAGCCCACCTGGAACTGAGCAGTCTGAGTGGACTCATTCCTCAATGAGAACGCGAACGTGTACGTATCGTTCTTCGTGGCACGCTTCACCTTCGATGGAAGGATCAGCAGGCGACGAGCTGCGCCCGCCGTGTCACCGCCAACCCAGTGGTACCGCCCCGGATAGTTGGTCTCGATCCGCCAGTTCGACGGCGTCGCGGCCGTGGTCCAGGCGACAGGGAACGTGGCGTCCAAGATATCCGAGGTCCCCGAGCGGAGGCGCTCCAGCGCAGCACGATCCTCATCCGACATGGAGGTCTTAGGTGTGACATCCACGAAGTCCTGACGAGACTGGTCATAGGAGTACATCCTGTAGCCGTCGTCCGTGTCGAACCACAGGTCGCCCTGCTTACGACCCTGGAGCGTGGGTTTCTCAGGAGTGTAGAAGATGGTGTTCTTACCATCTGCGCTCTTCTGGGCGTTCTCCGCAGCAAGCTTGGCCGCGGTGGCCATGTCCTCGATGTCCTGGGCCTTCTTCAGGGCCTTGCTCGCCTCGGTCTGCGCCTGAGCAGCTTTCTGCGCGGCCTCGACGATGTCGGGGTCCTTGATCTCGACCCACTTGTCTGTCGCCTTGTCGTAGCGGTATGGACGATTCTTCCCGTCTGCCGTGTTGATCCACAGGTTGCCCTCGACACGGTCGGCTCCGGCAGGCTCATTGGGCGAGACAATTACACGACCGTCACTGCCGGCCTTCTCCTTGATGTCCTTGATCTGCTTCTCAAGGTCGGCCTTGGTCTTGTCGTACTTCTTGTCGGCCTCATCAGCGCGCTTCTGAAGCTGGACGACACCATTGTGAGCCTCCTCCAGATTGTCTGACAGGGACTTGGAGAGGTTCTTCAGATCAACAGCGCCCTCGCCCAGCGTGCCCGTTCCGTAGGTCTGCCTGACCCACCGCCCGGCCATGTCGAGCTTGAAGTTCTCGGCTTTGTCGCCGACGCGCTTCATGGAGGCCTTCTCCCAGCGCCAGATCTCAGTGACGTTGTTCTTGTCACCGACGTAGACGTACCAGACCGCATTGGGGTGGAGTGGGTAGTCGGGCTTCTCCTTCTGCACCCCGGGGGTGCGGTTCACCGGCGGGCGGGGGGACCAGGTCACCGCGTCCTGGGCGAGGCGCGACACGCGCTCGATCGCCTCGGTATCGTCGAGGCGATCACGCATCTTGGCCAGCTCGCCGGCCATGGGAGCCCAGCGGTTGGCCGCGTTGTTCGCGGTGGCGACGGCATCACCTGTGCGCTGCTCCAGTCGGTTGATCTTGCGCTCGATTGCGCAGGTCCAGGACTGCGTCTGCTTCGAAACGTTCGGTGCGGGGTACAGGTGCCCCTCATAGTCCCGGCTCATAGAATCCCCCTGTCGCTGATCTCTCTGAGAGTCTGACCACCCCCGGAGAGCATTCGAACCTTCGGGTAGACGCGCTGAACGTCACCCAGTGTCGTGTCTCTCGTAGCGGTCAACTGAGCATTATTATCCGACAGGGACGCGTTCGATACTCGCCACCAGTGCCCATCTTGCTTGTACCGAACCCCTGCGAGGCGGCCGAAAACTTGACGCTCACCGTTGGGTTCGGTGTCCCGGAGCGGGTTTACGCCCTGCCAGGTCGCGTTCAAGGAGTGCCCACTGTACTGATCAGCGGTCCACTGGGCAGCTCGGTAGGCCTGGGTGCGTGTGGTTATGCACTGATTGTCAATCGTCTGCTCCTCGTCCGTCCCAGGCGTGCCGGTGTGGAAGGGGATGGTCTCGATATCGACGTAGGTGCCGTTCTCCCCGAGCAGGAACAAGCCGTTGTAATCTGTCTTCCCGTCAGACTCGCAGATGCGGAAGGGGCTGAGTTCCTCGAACAGCATGCCGGTGACAATAACATCGACAGAACGCTTGTCCTTGTTAAGGCGCACTTCGAGGCCCCCACCCATGTCCTGCCACTGAGCGGGGGTGATCGCCTTGTTGTCCTTCCCGACGACCATGTAGATGCCGTTAGGCGTGTTCTGGTTGTCCACCAGTGGGGCCTTGTTGACAACAGGGATCGCCATGACCTGACGGGGCTGTCGCACGGACGACACCTCACAGGGGAGCTGGAGCGTGGTCACCGTCTGTTCCCCTGCATTCACCGTGATCACGGGAGTGTCGGTCTGTCCGAACGTCGTCTTGGCATCCGGGTAGAGCAACGGTTTCGGGGGCCAGATCACATCGTGTCGGAATGCCATTCGGTGGTAGATATTCACGTCAATGTTCTTCACCCTCTGCGAAGAACTTATCGTGAGGTTGTAGCCCGAGGTCACATCGTTCACGTACATGATCCGGTTGCGGAGCGGCTGGAACCGAAGCCTGCCAACCTCCCACGACATGTCGATCTCGTTGGCACTGAGCCACTGCTTCATGGCCTGCCACACGACGACACGCTGGGCAGGGATATCGTACTTCTCCTTCAGGAGCGCTTGGTCGATCTCCAGCGAGTACTGCGAGCGTTTGATCCCCACGGCGTTGAAGAACATCTCGATAATGGCCTCGAACGGCTGACCCGTCAGGCTGGGGATGGTGCCCGCCTGGACGAGTGCCGACAGGGGCGAGCCGCCGGTGAGAGTCCAGCCCGACTCGGTTCCCTCAATGTCTGTGATGCGGAACTCGGTCGATCCATACTCGTTCGAGATCACGGTCATGCTCTGACCGAGCATCGACATTAGACCTGGCTGATATCCGATGCCCTGCACCTGCATCTGGGGGACTCCGGAGTCCGAGGCACCTCTGTCGAGCGATGTGGCATCCTCGGCGACGGACCAGGAGGAGACCGTGGAGTTGTCAACCCCGGTGAACCTCACAGCCATGGCCAGACCTCTTTCACCGAGAACTCAACCTTGTGGAACCTCTTGTTGGACTCGACCTGGATCGAACCTGGATCGACCATCATCGTCGTGAACCCCATCGGCGGTGCGTAGGACGTGATGTCCGGACCCGCGCCGAGGCGCTGCTGGTAGGACGTGTTCTTCACATGCAGGTCGCAGATGAGAACCTGAGTGTCCGGACTCCAGGCGTCCTGGTCGATGTGCAACCACGGCCCAGCCTTTACGGCGTCCGCTGGCACTATCCAACCGCCGGACCACTGGGCCCAGCCGTCACCGAGCTCGGAGCGCTTCTGGAGTCCGACATCGGTGAGTCCTGAAGAGCCGTTCGCCTTGAGGTACCTCACACCGCCCTTGAAGGCTTTCGAGCCTTTGAGGACCTTCGCTTTCACCTCGATGTCGATCCTGTCCCCGCCCTTCAGGGCCGAGTAGTACTCCTCGGGGATGTAGTGGTCCCGGACGTTCAGCAGCCGAGCATTGCCGACAGGGGCGCGCTCGCTCGTGTCCTCACCGATCAGCACACCCCCGGGGCTCATCTCCGGGTTGGTGAACAGCGACCAAGGAGCGTGTGGGTCAAGGTCCGAGTAGCCGGACCCCGCGTCGAGAACCCCGCGAATCCAGTGCAGAAGGCCCGATCCGTTGGCCTCCGCGGGTTTGATCGTGATAGTCGCACGCTGCACCGAATCCGTGTCGTTTGGCACGATCTTCGTCTCGTACGGAGGTAGCGGAGAGCCGTCCTTGAACACGAACTTCTGGGTGTCGTCCCCGACGGTCTGCACATAGAAAGTGTAACCCGGTGGGATCAATATGGTCTCCGTGTAGGAGGCCGGGGATGTCGTGGCCTTGCCCGTCATTCGCAGTGCGAACTCCGGACCGTCGCCGGACCTTGTATCCATCTGGGCGAGCACCGTGCCGTCCTTAGCAAAGGCGATAGGCGACAAGGTGTCCACCAAAAGGAACGGCTTCCCGAGGAAGGGCGACAGGACGTTGATATCCGGTCTGTTCAGACAGTCCACGTACCGAATAGGGTTCGAGCCCGCTGTCGAGATCAGATCCATAAGAGCCACGTAGTCCGCCGGGGACATCACGTTCCAAGAGAGCTTGTACGCCTTCGCGGAGAATCGGGAGGGCGTCATCCCGTTCGCTCCGTTGACGAGTTGGGTGACCTGCCCCCAGGGCGTCGCTTGAATGGCGGCGTCCTTGGCAGGGGCCGGGAGAACGAGATTCTTGTTCCCGACTCCCAGTACGCATCGGTTGTCCAGGACTGCCATCAGTACGACCCCCTCTGTCCGTTAACCGCATTGTATCCGTTGACGGAGTTGGAGATCACGCGCCCATCGAGTGTGATCATGCTCGACATGGACCGAGCAAGCGCTGCGATGGTCCGGGAGGAGAGGTCCACTCCGCCGCGCGGAATACCTCCGCCAGAATACGACACGGACGGGGCATAGCGCCTGGCGTTGATCGCGTCGAACATCCCAGAGCCATAAGTCTCCACGGCACTGCGGTTGATGACGTACTCGCCGCTGCGGATCGCGAACAGGGACCCTGTCGGGTTCATCGCGAGCAGGTTGTCCGTGTGGTAGTTCCCTCCTGGGTTCCCGGGAATCATCCCACCTGCAGGACCGCCGCCGGCGAACCCGCCGATCGGGGCGCCCAGGGCGATTCCGACGCGGGACCGGATCGGACCGCCGTTGGCATAAGCCGGAATTTGGCCGCCATTGTGGAACCAGGACTTGACAGTGTTCCAGGCCGAGCCTACCTGCTGTGCGACGAACTGGACCGTGCGCGTGGCGGCCAGCTGGGAGAAGGACTGCATGACGCCCCAGTAGGAGCCCTCATCCTTCTTCGCTTCGAAGTTGGCCTTCCTGTTCTCGGCGACCTTGTTCAGAGCCTCGTTGACGGAGAGCTTCTTGCTGTCGTTCGTCTTGGGTTCGTACTCCGCGTCACGATCCTCAGCGGTCTCGTCGAGCTCCTGCTCCGTGTTACCCTTGTCCCCCTCGTTGACATCCGGCTTGTACTCGGCTTCCCGAGGCTCTCCCGTCTCGTCGAGCTCCTCCTTGGTCTGCTGGTTGTCGCCGTCATTGACTTCGGGCTTGTACTCGACGTCCTGATCCTCACCGGCGGCGTTCAGCTGCTCCAGTGCGGCGTTGTACGTCTCGTCATCGACATCGGAGTTATAGTTCGCCGTACGCTCCTGGGACAGGGCGTCGAGGTCCTCCTGGGTGAGGCCGAACATCTCCGAGTTGATCTCAGGAAGGTACTGCTTGTTCTCGGGCTTGGCGAGTTCTTCGAGATAGTTCTTGGTCTCGTCGAACTCCTCGTTCGCGGCGGTCGGAATGTACCGCTTGTACATGTCGAAGGCGATCTCCTTCGCCTCCGCGTTGAACCGGGCCTTACCAGTCTCGTCCATCTCTGGGATGTACTGAACCGGGCGCCCCTCCTTGTTAGCGTTGTCGCCGTTTGCCAGAGCGTCGAGCTCCTCCAACACGAAGCTCTTGGCGTCTCTAACGACATCGGGCTTGTACTCCGCTTCTCGGGGCTCGGCCATATCGTCGAGGGCTCCGCCGGTCTCCGCAGCGGAAGGCTCATCGAGCTCGGTCGGAATCTCCGCCGGGCCATAGTCGCCATTGGCGACGTCTTCAATGGCCTGCTGGGTCGCCGCAGCCGTGCCGTTGTCTGTGACACTCTCCTCGACAGAGCGGGGAACGTTCTGAATCGTAGACGCCAGGCTGTCGAACCCGCCAGCCAGTTCGGTGACCTCACCACGGTTGAAGCCCATCTGAACCGCCTGATTGATGAACTCCTCCTTGAGCTGGCGCGCGTAGGCTGCGACCTGCTCGTTGGAGGCGCCCGTGGCGGCATAGGCCTCGATCATCTCCATCATGGTGGACTGCAACTGCTTCAGCGCGGCCCTGTTCTCGATGGCAGCCTGCGTGTAGCCCTGAAGGGCGAACATACCCTTCTGAGCCTCCGCGATCTCCTTCTCCTTGTCGGCGATCTGAGACTTGGTGTCGTTGATGCTCTTGTTCGCCTTGTCGATGTCCGTCTGTGTGGACTTGATGCGTTCCTTGTCGCCGTACTTCTTCGCGATTTCATTGAAGTACGTGGCGTCGCGGAGTTGCTGCTGCTGCTCCGACAGGGTCGTGTTGAGGTCCTCGATCGATTTCCGGGCGTCCGCAATGGTCTTGCGGGCGTCCTCGATCTTCTTCCTCATCGTGTTGAGTTGCGCGTGGTAGTTGTCCTTCGCAGAGCGAGACTTCCACCACTTGTCCATGCTCTCCTTCATCGCGGTAGAGAGTCGCGACAGGAAGTCCTTGAAGAGCTCCGCGGGCGACTTCTCCTTCTGCTTCGACTTGGAGGAGCCACCGGAGGGGGTGTGGGACCGAGGTGTGTGAGACCGAGGTGTGTGAGACCGAGGCGTGTGAGACCTGCGCGGGGTGTGCGAGCGGGGCGTGTGGCCGCCACCACCGCCGCCACCGCCTCCGCCTCCGCGGGACTTGCGGGGCGTCGGCTGATACCGGCCCATAGCGGACTGGAACGCGGCCTTCGCGTTGCCTGCGCCCTTGCCCTTCTTGGTAAGCTGGCCGCCAATCTTACCCGCAGCCGCACCGGTTTTGGCGCCCGCGAGCATCGCCTTGGCGAGCGATAGGCGCTGAATGATCTGCCCGACAACGGAATCGGTCTCGACCTTCATGTTCTTCAGATCAACCTTGAGCCCGTTGTAGTTGACCCCCGGACCGTTGATGTTCTTGGAGATGATCTGCCAGAGGACGCCCATGTCCTGGTCGGAGGCGCTCAGCATCTTCTGGAGATCGGAGAACGTCGTCGAGCTGTCGATGTTCGCACCCGGTATCGTCTGGTTGAAAACGTTGTAGATGTCCGACATCCCCTGCTCGCTGATACCGAGCTGCTCCTGCACGCTGGACAGGGTGGCTGAGGGGTCGATATCGACACCGGGGACCGTCTGGTTGGTGGTGGCGGCTACCCCGTCAACACCCTGCTGCGCCACCTGCTGGGCCTGGTCCATGCCCTGCTGTGTCGGGGTGTTGTCCACCTGTGGCCCGGGCATCGTCTGCCCGAGCATAGCCCCGACGTTGTTCATGGCCTGCTGGACCTGCGAGGTGTCGATACCCTGCTGACCGATCTGGTCGATGGCGGCCTGCACGTAGTCCTGAACGTACTTCTGAGCCTCGGCGCCAGTCAGGCCCAGGTTCTGGGCGACCTGCATGGCATTCTCAGCCACAGCCTTCAAGTAGGTCTGAAGGTTCTGGAGGTTCTGCCTACCGCCCTCAGTCGTGGTGTTGATCACGTTGCCGTTGTCCTGGAGGCCCTGGTTGAACTTGTCAAGGGCGTCGAACATGGCAGCCTCAGCATTCTCAAACCCGAAGGCCCTGTCGATTGCCGAGTCCACAGCAGACTTCCACTTGTCCCAAGCCTCCGCAGCCTTGTCGGCAGCGCTGGCGTTACCGTCCGCGGCACCGTTCATCCCCTGGAGCGCGCCGTTGGCCTCATCCGCCGACAGGCCAAGACCCTGGAGAATCTGCTTCTGGGCGTCCTGAGAGCCCATGGCCTGCGAGACGGCGGCACCGACACCGTCGTTGGCGTCCTGGAGACCCTTCAGAGCGTTGATCTGGTTGTTGATCGCGTTCGTCTGGTCGTCAGTCGCTTTGGTGTGGGCCTTACCCGTCATGTTGGGGTCTTTGAAGGTCTGGGACTGAGCGGCATCGAGGTCAGCCTTCTTCTGGTTCAGCTGGTCGATAAACCCCTGCACATACGCAGAAGCCGCTCCCTGACCCTCCGTCGCGGCCTTCCTCGCGTACTCGCCCCAGTCGAAACCGAGTTGCTTCAGGCCGTTGAGCTGGTCACCAGTAAGCTTCTTGAAGCCCTCGGACCCAGCGATCGCGTTGCGGATGAGCTCCGCGGTGTTCTTACCGATCTGGAGCGTGGTGTAGCCCATCTGCTGGGCGACCTCGCGCGTGGCCCGAACGATCTCGCCCTGGGCGTTCACGAAGTAGTAGGACTTCTCCGACGCGCTCTTGTAGGCGTCACCCGCCCCGTCGGCGGAGATCATCAACTCGCCGAGGCTGCGCTGCGAGCCATTGGCGATGTCCTGCGTGTCAGCGAGAACGGCCTTCTGGACCTCCGCGGCACCCCCCATAGCCGACAGCATCTCCGCACCGGCCTTCTGAGCCTTCTCAGCGGCGATCTCCTCAGCATTGGCGATCTGGTTGTAGCCCTCAGCAATCGCGGGCAAGGCCGACAGGGCGAGAGAGGCCCAACCGGCCGGACCAAGGGAGGCGAAGAAGCCCTTCACGGCGCTTCCAGCGGCCGTCATGGCCCCGGAGACGGCCGAGATACCCGTCCCCATGGTCCTGGTAGCAGCGGTGGCTGCATCGGCCGCCGTGGAGGCCATTCCACGAGCTGCACCGAGGCCCTCCTGAGCCGCGGTCTCAGCCTTGATGGCTGTCGTAGCAGCGTTGTGAGCAGCGGCCTCGGAGGCCGTAGAACCTGCCGACATGGCCGATGTGCCCGCGGTGCTCCCAGTGAGGCGCTGCTGGGCGACCTCAGCCTGAGCTGCCTTCACACGGGCGTACAGAGCGGGCTGCTCAGCCAGAGCCGTGTTGGCTTGCTGAATGGCTTTGGCGATGTTGCTCCAGGACAACTGCCCGGAGAGGCCAGCCTCGACCATGTTCTTGCGAACCTGCATCATCGAAGAGGCGACCGACAGGACGCCCGCCTGGAGGAGCTTGGCTCCGGTCTGGAGGGCGATGAAGATCGTCACACCTCCGGCGAATGCCGCAATGACCCGGCCGACCGGGGTCTCCCCCAGGCTCGACAGAGCGTTGGCGAGCGCCTGGACACCGTCCAGAATCAGCTTCAGCGGAGCCAGGAAAGGCTCGCCGAAGGAGGCCATCATGTTCTCCAGCGCGTTCTTGGTCTGCGCGATGGTCTCAGTCATGGTGGCGTTGAGCTTCTCCATGGACTGCTCCAGGAAGCCAGTGTTCGACCCGGCCTCCGCGGAGTTGTCCATGGTCTCCTTGAGAAGGTCGAAGTTCACCGCGAGACGCTTCACGAGTTCGATGTCGCGAGTGGACTTCAGACCGATGTCGGAGAGCATCTGGGTCATCTCCACACCGTTGCTGGCCTTGGAAATGGACTCGATGAGTTGGTTGAAGAACTTCGAGGGGTCGTTCTTCCAGAGCTCCAAGGCTTCCTCGTTGGAGATGTGCATCTGCTGGGCGAAGTCCGCCATACCCTCAGCACCCTGAGCAGCGGCCTTGTTAAAGTTACCAAAGATGCGCTGGAGCGAACCACGGGCCCACTCGGCCTTCACACCGACCGAGGTCAGGGCCGTGGCGTAGGCGAGGGTGGCGTTCTGCCCGATGCCCGCTGACACGGTGGTGGTCGAGATGCTGTTCGCCATCGTTAGGATCTCGTCCTCGGTGGCGACCGCCTTCGCACCGAGTTCGGCGACCTGAGAGGCCATCTGCTCGTAGGCCTTGTCGCCCCCGTTCAGCGCCATCCCGGCCTGGCTGAAGGTGTTGATCAGTCGGCCGAAGTCCTCAGAGGCCTTCTCTGTCGTGGTGCCTGTCACCATGGAGAACTCTGCGACAGCGCGGGTGAAGTCCCCGAGCTTCTCCGCAGGGATGTTCATCTGCGCACCGAGTGTACCGATCTGCGAGAGTTCGGAGAAGGACTTGGAGATATCAGTGGACATCTGCCGGTACTGGTCGCGGAGGGCCTGAAGTGCCCCGCTGGTCTGGTCCAGCTGAGTCGTACGGGCGATGTCGGCGAAGGCGCGGTCCTGGTCGGCTGCGGCCTTGACGACAGAGGTGGCGAGCGCCGTCACACCGGCGGCCAGCACCGTCAGGTTGTTACGGACCTCCTGCGAGGCGAACCGCATGTTCTCCAGCGAGTGAATGTGGGCGGTGTTCGCCTGGACGGCCTCGTGAGCGGCAGCGACAGAGGCGCGGAGAGCAGCAGCCCTGTCCTGCTCAGCAGCAGCCTCAAGCTTCGCAGCGGCTCGGCCCGTATCCACAGCGGCCTGGTTGGTTTGTATCGCGGACTGGTTCGCCGCCTTGCGGTACTGTGCAGCGTAGGCCTTGTCAGTGACTTCAGCGAGTTGCTGCTCAGCAGCGATGACCCGCTGGAGCGCGGCGACACGCTCGGAGGCGCCGGCGGTCGTAACAGCGGTGGCCTTCTGCTCGGTGACGGCCTGCTCTAGCGCGGCCTCACGGGCCTGCTTGCGGACCTCGTTGAGCTGGCGCTGAGCCTCGATCTCCGTCTTGGAGCGCCCACCCAGGTTGCTGTCGATGCCGGAGTTCCTCGACATGCCGCTCATGTCGGTGCCGAGCTGCTTGGCGACACGAGCCATGCGCTCGTAGAGAGCGACCTGCTCCTTGAGAGCGGAGACCTGCTTGCTGTCGGCGATGGTGGCGTTGTTGAGGGCCTGCGACATGCCCTCGATGGCGCTCGTGGTGGCTTTGATCGTCGAGGAGACGTCGGTCCGCCCGAGGGCCTGCGAGGCAGCGGTCAGGTCTTTGGTGAGCTTGGCGGCCTGCTGGTAGACCTGGATGTTGGTGGACATCGCCTTCGCGTCGGACGAAGACATGATGTTCTTGTCCATCCAGGAGCCGCCACGACTCGCCTGCGTGAGCGACTTCATGGCAGCGCCCATCGCGCCCACCGCATTCACGGCCTGGGCGGCGGAGGACTGGATTTTAGAGGAGCCCTGGATGAAACCGGAGGCGTCGAGTTCAACCTCGTACGAGAGCTTCGACTGGTCGGCCACTGTCGTCCCCTTAATAGAAAACCCGGATTGATACTGCTAAGAATATCAATCCGGGTTTCATAGCCCCGCGTCAGGTCGGGACGGAAGCCATAGCCTCCCATGGAGTCGGCAAGGGCTCGAACTCGCCGGTCTCGTCGTAGGAGACTCCGACAGGGACGGCGATCTTAGTCACACCGGGCTGTTTCCGCTCCTTACGGCGCTCCCTGTCCGCCTCGTCCTTCTCCAGGGTTTCGCATCCGTAGCAGATGGTGTCCTGGATGTCGAACTGGACTCTGTTATCTGTTGTCCGTCCGTACCAGACCGGGGTCCCGCACTTGGGGCAGCAGGAGTCGGTGTAGTACTGCCAGGCCATCTCCAGACGGACATCGAGCTCGTTCCTGAAGTCCTGCGGCAGTGGCTCGCGCCTCCAGTCGTTGTCGATCTCGTCCCATACCGGGACGGACCTGCTGTACCTACCGACCGAGGGGAGGTAGAGCGTGGGCGGAAGGTGCGAGTGCCAGGCGGTCTTCAGGGCGATGACGAACTTCTGATTACTCTTCCTCGTCAGTGATGGCCCAACGAAACGTCGGATCAGCCATCACCTGCTCCAGAGCCGCAGTGGCGACCTGCGTCTTGTCGAAGCCCTCGATGAGCTTGACCCACTCGGCCTCCGGAAGGCGCTGGCGCATCTTAGCGGCCTCACGAGAGGTCAGACCCTTCTTGGACTTGCCGCCCGACTTGACGCTGATCACAGAGTGCGACAGGTAGTGCTCGTAGGCGATCTGCTGACGGGACTCACGGAGCTCGTTAGTCTCGTCGGCAGTAGCGTTCTTCTTGATCGGAACGGTCGCCACGATGTGGTTGCGGATGGCCGTGATCTCGGCAGAGGCCAGAGCGCGGAGGGTGAAGACGACGGCGGTCTTCTCCATCTTCTCCAGAATCTCGGCGAGCTCGGCCTCCGGAGTCTTCTCGTTAAGCGCGCGCACCGCCTTCTCGGTGGACTGGCGCTCCTCAAGAATCTGCTCCTGGAGTTCCATGGCCCGCTGGGCGAGAGTAGCGTCCGGGTAGACGGTGACCTCCCGCTGGGTCTGCTTCACATTATCGAGAAGTCCGTCGAGATCGAGGAGCTCATCCTCGGTCTCAGCAGAAGTCAGCTTGTCATCAGACATCAATCATCCAATCTTTCGATTCGTCAATCGGTCTGAACAAGCATACCAAAAGCCCCGCTCCTTGTGAGAGCGGGGCTTTTGACTCAGAACCCGACGATCAGATGAGGGGCTCGTTAATGACCATGGTGCCCTGGGGAAGGAAGGGGACGGTCATCTGGATGGGCTGCTTGCCCTCACCGACCTCGTCACGAGGGTTGTCGGGCATGACGAGGAACGCGGAAACGAGCTGGCCTGCCTTGGCCGCAGTGGTGTTCTTGTAACCGATGCGCTTCACCAGCCAGCCGGTGACGTTCGCCGACACACCGCCTTTCTTGAACAGCTCGAACGCGACAGAGGCGGGGGAGTCCGGGTTGCCCTTGCCAGAAGCCTCATCGAGGGCCTCTCGCAGGAAGGTGAGAGAGGCCTCGTAGGCGTCACGGGTCGGAGTGTTGGACGCGGCGGAGTCGCAGATGGTCGTGGTGTCGTCCGTCTCCGAGTCGGTCGGGTTCAGTGTGAAGCCCGAGACGACAGCGCAGGAGATGTCCTTGGCCTTCGCGGGAGTCGGGGTACCACCACCACCACCACCACCACCAGCCGGGGTGGAGTTGTAGAGCGCGGCCTTGACGACATCCTTGACCGTCGGGGCGTCCGCGATCGGAACCCACCAGATCGTGGTCCCCGGAGGCATCATCTTCTTAACGGCAGCCTGTGCCATGATCAGTCGTCCTTCCTATGACGAGGAACATAATTGCTGTGCGGGGCGCCATCGCCGAGATGAACAACCTCGCCGTTGACGATCCAACCAGTGCCCCCGCAGCATTCCCGGGGCGACACAGGGGTGTCGTCGGGGACACGAGTCAAGCGGCCATCGGTGTTAATCGCATTAGCGTAGTCCTCGGTGTACTCGAAGACCACACCTTCAACGGTCGCGTACTTTGGCATCACACACTCCTGTCCACCGTCACCTGGAAGGTGACGTAAGAAGTGTATCGAACTGGCCTTACGGTACTATCCGTGTTCCCGTACGAGTTGAGCGCCCCGGTCTCGAAGGCCTCGCTCGTGCCCGGAATCTGGAAGCCCAGCAACCGCCTGCGAACAGCGGCGAGCAGATGGTTCCGAGCCTTGGACGACACGGACGAGATGAGCACACCGAACTGATGGATCACAGCGGCCTGCGTCACACCAACGATCGAACCGTACTTCCTCATGGCGCCAGGTGTCACATCACCCGGCATGTAGACGACGTAGTCCTTGCCATCGTTGTCGCCGTCAGGGCGGAGCGAGTCAAAGACCCGCACGCCCTTGAGGGTCTCCAGTTCCTTCATCGCAGCCTCGTCGAACTTCTCGACAGTGGCGCCCTCGAAAGGTTCAAGCATCAGAATCCGGCCTCCTTCATCGCCTGGTCGGTAGCGGTGCGTGCGGACTGGAGGGCGAGCATCCCGCGAAGCTTGTTGGTGCCCTCCTCCTGGTAGCCGATGTACTTCTCGTCGGCGTCGGTGAATCCGACAGAGGCGGAGAACTTCCCGCCCGAGATGTTCCTCACATTCACTCTGTAGCCCTGCCCGTCGGCGGCTGTCGATCGCATATGCCCGGTCCACACACGAGCGTCCGTGGTGGGGTCGTGCTTGTAAGGCATCCCAGCACCAGAGGTGTCCACCGTCCTGACGACGACCTCGCCTCCGGCCTTCGCAGCAGCCTCAGCAGCCTGGAACGCCTCAGTGATGACCTTCTCCTGGAATCGGCTGAGCCCGCCCGTGACCTGCCGGAGGTCCTGTGATTTTCGTCTCAACTCAGCGCGAACAAGGTCCATCAGTGCGTCCCGCCCTTGGAGTCATCCACGTCGATGTCGCACAGCAGAGTCGGCTGCCAGTAGTCAGAGTCCGACGGAGCGTTACGCACGACAAGGCGCAGGCCCACATTCCTCGGGTCGGAATTGTTCTCCAACACCCTGACTATCTGCCCGTAGCCCGGGACGAACCGCAGCGATCTATCGCCCCACTTCTCCTTGGGCACGAGCAAGTTCTTGTCGATGTGATTCAGGTGCACGTAGTAGGCGTGAACCGCGGTGTCGTCGTAGGCCGACCGGCGGTCACGGGCACGCCAGGCGATGTTCGGGTTAACCGCTGCGTACCCCTTCCAGAGCTCCTTCGGGGGGATATCGACAGGGCCGTCCTCTGTCCACTCGTGGCTCTTCGTACCCGGGGGCTCCGTGACGACCACGAGGCAGTTGCAGAACAAGCCCAGCGGCCAGTACGCCCCCGAGTCGAAGCGGGGGTCCTTGTTGTGCAGAACACTCAGTGCCATGCCCAATCCTCCCCCGGAGGAACGACACCGGGCAGGAAGTCGAACCCGAGATCTGCAACCTCGGCCTCCTTGGCCTCGTCCCACAGCCTCTTGGCCTGCGCCCGAAGCTCAGCACCCAGTGTCGCCCCATTAGTGGACTTATTATCCGTGGAGATGACCTTGAGGATAAGTGTCTCGGACGTGGCGATCGCCATGAGCGCTCGGGAAGCGGCCTTCTTGACGTTGCCGCCCTCGATAGCGAGGAAGCCGAAGAGCTCCATGTCGCTGAAGATGTAGGACGGGGGCTTCCGCAGGTCCTTGGGATCCTCCAACTTGACAATGTCGGGGATCAGCAGGCGCACCTGATTGACCGGCTGGCTGTAGTCCAGGGACGCCATAGTGTCTCCTTCTGTCAACGCTTTTACAGTAGTTTACAGCGGAACCCCGCCCCTTCGACAGGGGCGGGGTTCCGAGGGACCGCGATTAGGGATGTCGCGTGGATCAGACGCCCTTACCGGTGCTAGCCACGATCCCCTCAACGTTGAGGACTCCAGCACCAGTGGTGAGGCGGACTCGGGCCTGAGCGTCGTCGTTGTCGAACGAACCGGCGGTGTAAGGAACCTCACCGCCGCCCAGGTACAGGCCACCGGCGTTCTTCACTCGCAGCTCAGGCTTGTCGTAGCCACGGAGCGCAGTGCGAACGATGGTGCGCTTGGCCGAGGTGCGGCCACCAGCAGGAGCCAGGACCCAGTTGGTACCGCCCTGCTGAGCGCCACCGAGGATGGCGACCAGGTCGGAGACGACAACCTTGACCTTGGCGGTCAGGCCATTCTCCTCGATGAACTTCATCTGGTCGCCCGCCTTCTGCCCGGCGACAACGCGCTCGACAGTGCGAGTGTTAACGACCATGTTGGCGAGGTTCTCCAGAGCCGGGGGAACCAGGAGGACGTAGGACGGAACGGTGACGTACCGGCCATCGACTTTGGTCTCGGCGACCTGCTGCATGGCGGCCTTGATGGCGTCGTACGACAGGGGGGCGTTCTTCGGAACGTTGTTGTTGATCAGAACGCCGTCCGCCGCGCGGGCCTTCAAGGTGGTGCCGAGCGAGTCGGAGATCACACCGGAGTTGAAGCCCGGGGCGCTCGGGTCGAGCGAGAACAGCGCGCCGTAGCAGGCGGCGTCAACGGTACGGGCGGCCAGCTTGGCGGCGTCCGAGGGGAACCGCTCGATGAGGCCGTAGTCGTCGTTGATGAAGGCCTCCCAGGAGAACTGGAGGCGAGCACCGTGCTTGGCGGTGTCGATCCAGCGGCCCGAGGCCTTGTAGCCGAAGGTCGGGTACGGGGTGAGCTCCGGAATCTTCGGCAGGGTACCGGCCGGGGCCACGAAGCCGCCGTTGTCCCTCAGGAGGGTGGCGTCGATGTCGTGGTCGAGAGAGAGGAGCTGGACCGGGCGGAAGTCATTAAGCAGCTCCTCGCTGGCGAACTCCTTCCAGGTCTCCTCCTGGTCCTTGTAGGCGTCCTCGAAGGCGGGCTGCACGGCCTGGGTGAACCAAGGAGCGAGCATGTCCGAGGTGACGGCCTCGCGGAAGGTGCCGCGGTCGCGCGAGGAGTCGGCCTCCAGGATCGCGTTCTTCAGCTGGCCCTGGGCCGCCCGGTCACCACCGATGGCGGACTCAAGAGTCTTGGCGAACTCAGTGTAAGACGTGAACATTTTGTCCCATCATTCCTTTCAGCGAGCGAGGATGACGGGAACCGTCTGGGCGCCCGTACTGGAAACCTTGGAGTAGGCGTACCCGACAAGCCCGGCGGTACCGGTGGCCTTGTCGTTGGTGAGCTCCATCTTGCCGTTGGCTACGGGCTTCGCGTAGATCAGCGCGCCCGGCTCGACACCGGCACCGGTCAGGGTCACCTGGAGCTTGAAAACACCGCCGGAGATGCGGACCGAAGCATAGCCGGGGCCATTGTTGCCCCAGGTCGGCTTGGTCAGCGGGTTCCACATCGGGTCCTGGCCGAGCTTGGCCTGGTCCTGAGCAGACGGGGCGATCTCAGTCACGAGGACGCCGAGCAGGCCACCGACCTGGACGACATCGCCGATGTGGCTCTTGCCGAACTTCGACAGGTCCACGGGGAGGGACAGAGTGTCGGAGTACTCGAAGACCTGAACATCAGAAATCTTCTTGGTCCCGAAAGTGTTTACCTGAATCATAGTGATCTCCTTACCTCACTTGAAGTTCTTGATCTTGTAAGGCTCGGAGGACGACTCACGAATCTCCCCGGCCGTGGTTGCCTTGACTGAAGTCAGGTAGTGCTGCTCGGCCGAGATGGCCTCCTTCAGCTCAGTGCCGGACTCGACTGCCTCGATGACCCGCTTCTGGGCGACAAGGGGCAGGCCCGAGTCGAGCAGGCGGGTGGCGATGACGAAAGCGTCAGCAGCGGACTCCTTGCGGGCCTTGCGCTTCTTCTCGTCCTCGTCGTCCTTCTTCTCGCCGGAGGGGGCCGGGGGCTTATCATCGGCCTTCTCCCCGGGAGCCTCGGGCTTGCGCTCGGGGGTCGGCTCGGGGGCCTCGGGCTTGTCTGCGGGCTCCTCGGGCTTGCGCTCCGGCTCCTGCCCGGGAACCTCGTCAGCGGGAGCCTCAGGGGCGACCGGCTGCTCTCCCGGAAGGTTGTCCTTAGCGAGAAGCTCAAGAAGCGGGGCGAGAGCCTCGGTCACCGCGGTGGCGATGGCCTGACGGATCGTCTCCTCGTTCATATGGTTCTCCTCATCGGAATCGACGCGCTGGGATTCCAGCACCTCCAGCAGAGCACCACCGGCGCCTGCCTTCGTTACGAAGTCTACAGAAGTGACTCCATCGAATACCGGTACAATACCGTCGGCATCCAGACCGTTCTCCGACCAAGCATTGATCGACACGCCGATGTCCTGCCACTTCTCGCGAATGATGTCGTTGAACGACGGATACACCTCGCACTCCGCGTATAGTGCTCCATCGAGACCGACAACGGCGTCGGTCACCAACCGCCCCGCGAGGTCCTTCACGGATCGCTCGGGGCGGTTCACGTCCTCATCCTTTGACGGGTGGTCCATGAACATCTGCGTCCCAGCTGGGAAGTGCCCGACAGAGGCCGCGAGGTTGGCTTCCGAGTAGGTGCCGCTGGAGCCCTGCCCTGGGCAGATGATTCGGATGCGATACCGGCCGGGCTTCTCCCCGGACAACACGTCCGGAGTGGCCGCCTCCAGAAGAGCGGTCACCCCTCCGTGGAAAGCGGACCTGTACTCCGTGCGCATTTCAGGATCTCCTTTTCATTCAGGCGAGTGTCTCGCCACCGGCCTCGTCACGATTGGCGTTCGTGCCGTCCGACATGGCACCCACACCGGTACGAGAATTGCTCTTCTTGGCGACGCTGTCCTGCACGGCGTTGGGGTCGGCCAGGCTCTTCGCGGCGAGAATCTCCTCCGACACGGGCAGGTCGTTGATCGGCCTGGCGTTGATCGGCTGGAGCCTGTCGAGGAAGAGGCTGCGTGCCTCGGTCTTGTGGAGGATCCCGTTCTGGAGACCGAGCGTGACAACCTGCCCCCAGCGCTGGATGAGTTCGTTCGACAGGGGTGCAAGCTCGACCTCAACCTTCCGACCAAGCGCCAGGAAAATCTTCTGGATCAGGTTCTTGTGAATCTGCCGACGGAACTCGAAGGCCTTGAACGTCGGATCCTCCAGGGCCGTCTCAGCGCCCTGTCGTCCGCCGGCCGAGCCGTCCGTGAGGAGAACCGACAGGGGGACATCGAGCGCGCTGGCGACCATGGAAGCAAGTGGTGTGCCCGCTCCGAAGTCAATGCCCGCTCCAGCCTTGGAGACAGCGGTGAACTCCTGGCCCGCTCCGAGCGAGGCGAGACCGCCGATGCCTTGGGCGTTCGACATCTGCTGAATGACCGCCTGCTGCTGCTTGGCCGTAGCGGATGTGACTTTGAACGCAATTCTTGCGAGGGCCTTGGTCATCACATGCGAGGCTTCAAGGAACTCCTTGTAGGCCTGTGCCCAGTACACGGCGCCCATGAGTTCGGGCTTACCCCACTGCTCGCCGATCTGCCGGTTGACCATCTCGTAGACGACACGGTCCTCGTGGACGGTCCTGTAGCCCTTCTCGTCCTTGACCGGAGCCCAGTCCTTGCCGTTGACGACGTGCCACTCGGGCTTGCGTCGGTCCTGCTCTTCCGCGGAGAGGGTGTCCGACACGGGCACGGGATCGATCAGGAAGGCGAAGATGTCAGCCTCGTCAGTGGCGTCCAGGGCCCGGGCGATGCCGCGGATGCGCGACAGGGGCACCGGAGCCACTCGCTTGTCGATCCGGCGAACTGTGTATAGCACGATGCCATCGGTGCAGAAGGCCGCCTCGTCCCGGGCACGGGCTGTGCGGGAGAGAACGGTGTCGTAGAGCGCCGCGGTCTCGGGAGTCTTGATCCCGGAAATGCGAGGAATCTCACTCCACATGTATGCGTTGCGGATACCGATGCCGCGCTTGACGAGCGGGTTGTAGGCGGCGAGCCTGCGGGCCCTCAGCGAGTGCTCCTTGATGACCGTGAGAGATACCACATCGGAAGTGGAGTCCTCATCACCCCAGCGTGACCAACCGAAGTCCTCCCGATTGAGAGATGCGACAGCCCCCCGGGTGACCGCCGCGTACGCCTTGGACGCCTCGGTCAACCGGGCCTGGACGCGCTGGGTGGACCCGCCAATCTGAAATGTGCCAAATTTCACAGTTCAACTCCTCAGGCTGGGGCGAAGGTCCACTCCTCGTTACCCCACTCGTCAATAGGTGAGTACTCGGATTCCGTACTCTCCATTAGGGTATCAGCCTCAATGAGAGAGTCGGCCCCATCTGTTAAGAGGTTACTCGGCATCGCCGCGTAGCAGATCGAGTCCAGAACGTCAGGAGAAGGTTCGCCCTTCCTCTTCAGCTCGTCTTTCCCGCGAATCAGGAGCTTGGTTCCCCTGTACTCGTAGAGAATCGAGCGGAACTCATCGAAGAGCCCCTCGGTCTTCTCACCAGCAGCTTCATCAGGTGGGATCGACAGCTCCCCGATATTGATCGCCTGGGCGACCGAGTCGTACATCGCTGCGCGGAAGTTGTACCACTTCAGGTTGTCCGGCGAGGCTGCGTTGCCGACGATCCAGTAGATCGGAATCTCCTCTGGAACGTGGTTGTCAATGACAGCTTGGACACCTCGTCCGACACCCACGGCGTCAATGCGGATGTCCACGTCGAGCCCCTCCGCCCTCAGACGCTTGGCGTGCTGCCCGATGAGCCGGGAGAGCCTGTTCCCGTCGTAGCCCTTCACTCGCTCGACAACCTCGACATGACCATCCTGACACGTGGAGATCACGCTGAAGTCGCCAGTTGTGGACAGACCAACATCAACGCCGATGTGGATCGGCGCGGTCGTGTTCCACTCGTCGTCTGTCCACTCGTTCATTGACTGGAGCACCCGGCCGAGATTGAACAATCCGTCGTCACCGATGTCGGGAAACCTGGCGAGGACCTTCGACACGTACCGAGGGTCATCCTTGCCCCACCGACGCTCAGCGTCCTCGACCCACTCCTTCTGGAGCAGGTTGTCCTTGGCCTTCTGGGGCACCTCCTCACCAGTGAAGTTAGGGGTGTCGAAGGCCGAGATGGTGATGAGGTTCCACTTCCGCTCCGAGGGCGGGAGCTTCTCCTCGTCGCGCCAAATCTTCGCCATGTACGAGTTCGGATCGTCCGGGTTCGCGATAGCGAGGATGCGGGCGTGCTTGTTCGTAGTGATGGTCTCGACAGAGGTGAAGATGTTCTCCGCCACGCCGCCGGCCTCATCGACAACAGCGAGGACGTAGGTGGAGTGGAAACCCTGGAAGGTGGACTCATCGTAGTCCGCAGGCTTGCGCCCGAACGCAGTGGCCGTCTTGAACCCGGGGAAGGTCCACTCCGCCTTCCCGGTGATACGCCCCGGCATGTTGGCCTTGCTCTGGAGATCCTCGACATAGGCCCACATGACGTTCTTCACCTGGTTCCACGAAGGCGCCGTAGTGATCACACGGGTCTCCGTGGGGTCATGCGGATGAACATCGAGCCACCACCCGATGGCGCGGGAAGCGGTGTGACTTTTACCACTTGCGTGACATGAAGCGACAAGGGTGCGTTTGTTGTCCCTGAGAGACTGCATGACCTCACGTTGTTTGGACCACAAATGATCACCGAGCCGGTCCTTGGCCCAGAGAACAGGGTCCTCCCGCATTGCCCGCTCATGAGAGCGCGTGCCGAACTGATCTGCGACAGCCCGGAAGTCTATCTTCTCCGCCATCGGTCCTCCTTTGAGACAAGTCTATAAAAACAGGATCGCCCATCTGGCGGAACCGAAAACACCAGATGGGCGAGAGCCGAAAGACTAAGCGCTCCAGGGGCCGCCGAAGCGGGTCGCAACCCCCTGCCTGCATGGATAATAGTAGCACATCCTAGAGGACCGTTAACCACTCAGAGTATGTTGTTGCTCACACTCAGATGGTCATATCAGCCTTGGGCTCCTCCAGGATGCTCGCCGAGCTGGAGGTGGCGTCGGCGAGCCACTCCTCCCGGTGCGCTTCGAGCTGCTTCTGCCCCCGTTTTGTAAGAAGGGGGAACAAATGCTGCTCCATGTTGTTCTGGACGGACTCGACAAAGGCGACGATGATCGGTATCTGCTGCTGCTGAATCAGCTTGATCTCAGCCTCAACCTTTGTCTTCTTGAGGCCTGCCAGATCACTGACAGCCTCGATGGTCGCCAGCGCCGTCTTGATGTTGTCCGGATTGGCCGCCAACGGGTTCTCGATGACGGAGTCCCAAAGCGCGTCGAGTAGCTTCTCAAGGCGCGTGAGCTGCTTCATGAGCTGGGCGTGCTCGGAGAGCGATTCCTGGCTAGAGTAGTAGTTCTCCTCGATGCGGAAGACTTCGGCCTCCGAGAGACGAAACCGCTCTGCCACTTCACTGCGTGGCTTGCCCCTCAGCAGAGCTCGAATGACCAGGCTCTTCTTCTGAAGATCAATCGCCTTTTGCTCTTCAGGTGTACGTTCCATTGAGAATTCCTATCACGCGCCACTGAGAACCGAATACGTAGCAGGCCCAGAAGCCCAGTAACTCATCCACCGACTCGGCCCCCAGCCCTCTGCCATAAGCGTACGACAGGGCGCTGAGGGCCGGAACCGAACGACTCTTCATCAGTCATCCAAGTCCAGGAGGAGTTTCATCTGCTCGGACTCGTCGGAGACCTCCTTGAGGAATGCCGCGAATATGGCCTCGTCGCGCATACCCTTCACCTCAGACCCGACAAAGTACCCGAGTCCACCCGACAGGACGCACGCCGCGAGAACTGAGAGAGTCCACACCATCACTGATCATCCCCGTACTCGTCCGCGATCATGACGAACGCCACGATCATGAGGAAACCTACAACGAAAATCACTCGTACCAGAGCTCCCACCTCTTGGCCTTCTTGTTCTGAACCTCGAAAGTCAGCAGTGCTGGATCAGTGGCGTCCCCAGTGCGGTTCGTGAACCATGACGAGCCATTGTCAGCAGTCGGACAGCCGATGATGAACTTGTTATCTCCCACGAGTGACACGCCGAAGTTGTGGAAGTGCCCATGGACCAGAATGGAAGCCTCGTGGAGGCCACTGCGGTGCCCGAAGGCGAGGTCCCGGAACCAGGATGGGATCTTCGCCTGGGAGCCCGCCAGATGGCCATGCGTGAAGCCGACGGCGGTCCCGTCAGCGGTCTCCACCGTGACCGCCTCCTCCCACTTCTGAGGCTTGGCGAAGTTCACATGACTGAACGGCTCCCGGCCCGACATGATCGCCTGGATGGTGTCCGAGATCAGGAGCCCGAAATCGTCATCCGGCGAACTGGCCCGGTTGTCGTTGCCTTTACCCGTTCGCACGGCGCAATGGTTAGATGGAATCGACACGTAGGTCATTCGGGTGCACAGCGGGGCCAACATGGCAACCGCCTCAGCCATCAAACGCTGGGCAACGCGAATCTGATCCGTGAGCGACAGGTCATTGGTCTGCTGCTGAGCAGTGACATTCCAGAAGCCTTCGCAGACATCGCCTACGTCAGCAATGATGATCTCCTCGTACGAGCCCTCAGCCTGGATCCACTCGGTGATCCGCTTGAGCGTGGTCATGACGCGGTTCACGGTTTCCTGCGTCCCACCGAGACTATCCGACTTGCCCACCTGGAAGTCCGACAGGCAAACGACCAGTGTCTTGGGCCGGTCTGCCTCAACCTTGGGCGCCACCGAGAGCACAGCCCGGTCGAACACCTTCTCCAACTCCTCGTAGGAAGCCTCTCGAACGTCCTCAGCAATGGCGACAGCGGGGTTGTAGGTGACTCGCTCATACGAGCCGTCCTCCAACCTCACGGTGCGCCTGCGCTGCGTGATGGCATTGACAGGAATGTCGAAGAACTCGTCCCTGTCCTGCTCGACAGGGAGCCTGAGCGCCTTCTGGAGGGCCTGCTTGTGCCTCCTGATGGTGGTCTCGTGGACGTCGAACATGCGGCCCAGTGCAACGTTCGACATGCGCTCCCTACGAGGCTTCCGCGCCTCCTCCAGGATAGCCCTGTCGATCTTCTCGTTCAGGTCGTCCTCCAGGTTGCGCGCCATCAGTCATCCTCCTCGCCCGGAGCCTTGGCCTGGAGGAACAAGTTGGAGAAGCGGTCGTAGCCCCCGGCCAGAAGAAGCTCCTCGTCGATCTCCGTGCCCTTCAGCGCGGGACGCACCGGCTTCTTCTCCGTCGTGCGCTTGGCCTTCTCCTTCGGCTTGGGCTTTTTCTTGGGCTCGACACGGGCGGGGCGCTCATCGCCGAAAACGACGTCCTCCTCGGACTCGACAACGGCGATGGCTGTGCGGAGAACGTCATCGATGCTGATGTCGAAGCCCGGAGTACTGACGATGCGGACGAGATCGATCAGCGTGACCTTGCCCGAGCGGAAGTGATTGTGGATCGTCTGCTGGGCCTTGAACCCGAAGACCTGGCAGTACTGGGACTGGATGACCCCCTCGAGCCTGATGCGCTTCCTGAGGAGCTCCGCGGCGTACTTGGCCCGCTCGACGACGATCCCATCCTCCTGGTAACGGGCCCGCTCGGCCCGCTGATCCTTGCCTGCTACGAATGGCATGTCGGTTCCCTTTCTAAGTGTCCGTTGGTTCCAACCGGATGTCGCAGGTAGAACTGTACCACAACCTCCTCATCGGGCGACGACAGGGCCGAGAGATTTTTGTGTTCTTGCACACACTACCGACCGGTCGGTTGAATTCATGATGTAGAAGTCAAGTTTTCTTGACATATAGAAATTTACACTTGTTCATTTTCGGGCCCCAGAGCCCGAAAATTGAAAATTTAGGTCAAAAGTCCCAGGACCCTTCTCGGGCGCTACATTACGTATTCGACCGATCGGTAAATACCCAAGGTGAACCGACACGGACTTTTGGCTTGGGGCGACAGGGAAAGCAGGCGGCGGGAGAAGTAATGTAGGTACGTACCTACTTTTACTCCTAAAACCCCTATAACATCAATAGTATAATATT
>ERZ773072.76-NODE-76-length-56123-cov-4.557555_pt1 | contig 56123 bp, 67 predicted proteins | sample MGYA00580617_ERZ773072 | MGnify/ENA primary metagenome ERZ773072 (study PRJEB29015, sample SAMEA2737970) | human oral metagenome | biome: human oral; feature: human-associated habitat; material: dental | place: China | collected 2122 ...
AAATAATTCTAATCAGACGCTAATTTCTACTAAAAACCGCCTATTAATGAACGCGCGCAAATATCACAAACTGAAACACTTGTAAACAAATAATTTATCATTTATTTGTCATTAAATTTTAGCGCGGATTCAGTCCTATACAAATTCCCTGTAAATATAAATCCTTGTTTTTACTAGACAAAACATCAGCGAATTCACCCCTAGACAGGCCGTCTCCCGATATAGAATTTTCACCCCTAGACAGGCCGTCTCCCGATATAGAAATTTCGCCCCTAGACAGGCCGTCTCCCGATATAAAATTATAAATGCGGCGCAATTCAATACGGGTAAATCGCCTTTAAAACAAATTAATTTCGAATTAAAACAACGATATTTGCAATAATTGAAATTTAAATCTTGACAATCCTTACACGACACTCAATAATGTGAACACTTACTAGAAACAAAAGGATTTACAGATGGAACAGAAAACAGAAAATCGCGGCGTGAAGAAAGGCACGAAGCGCGGCAGTTACACTACAAAGAAAGACGTATTTCGCACCCCGAAACTTGGCACGACTGAATGGGAACTGTGGCGATTGGAAGTCGGTCAGACCTACACGGTAACGCGCTATCTGCATGTGGATGAAGCAACTGAAGAAAAGCTGCGTAAACTGAAAAGCTCTATGCGCAGTCAGGTTGCAAACTATTTCAAACAGTTGCGCAGCGATGTTTACAAGCGCGATTTCACCGTTGCCGTATACGATATTTTCGACGCAAACCGAAACGCATTTGTTGTCTTCTGCGTAACAACTGCTGTTGAATGGAAGGGTTGATTATGACTGACAGTAAACAGATTGCGGTTACCTTAATACACAATGCTGAATGTATCGGCCTTTTGCTCCGCAAGAAACATAATATTTCTGTAATCGGACGGGTAATGTATGAAGCATTAGTTAAAGCGGCACAAAACGGTGCTGGTGTTGATGATATTTTGATGCGACTGCCTGTTGATATTCTCGTTGCACCTCGTGAATTTGCCGAAGTGATTTGTCAGGCCGCTGTATATCGCACCGAAATGGCAAACTTAAATGCGGAAATGCTAGGCAAACCGCAAAATAAATTGGGCGAAACGCAGCCTAATGGGTACGCTAAAACGGCAGGCAAACCGCAAAATAAATTGGATGATTCTCCAAGCCCAGACAACACTGAAACGGCAGAGAAAGCCTTTGCAGAACGAACCTTTTTAATTATGCAGGATATTCACCAAAAGGACTGCGTGCATCTCTGCTATGACAAAACAATCATTGCCGCGCTACATACTCCTCACGGTATATTCCTCGGCACAAACGGTATTAAGAAGAAACCATCCCAACACATCTGCCCACGCAAAGGGCAAAGCATTAACCAAGGTTACGAAAAGTGTGTTGAGCAATGTCAGCAGCCGTCTCATGCAGAACTGGCCGCTCTTCTGAAGTACAAGGCACGCGTATACGAGCCTGATTTTGAAAACAGTTGGATGGAAGTATACGGGGCAAAAGAAGTATGCTACCACTGTAAAACAACGCTCGAATTAGTAGGAATTCAGCGTATTATCCTCAAACCCCTTAAACAATTAGGAGAAATCCATGACTATCAATAAACAAGATTACGAACTGCTGAAACCGTTGGTTGACGACCCAAACAAACGCATCATCGTCGACATAACCCTTCCAGAAGGTCAGTTTCTTCAAATGATGCGTTTGTTGGAGCAACGTCTGTTGAAAATCACCCAAGACTTCGGCAATTCAACCCACTACGGTCTCACCGAAAAGGGTATTGAAGCAGTCCGCGAGTTCGAAACCAACAGCGTGGACGAAATGATTGAAGAAGCCGATGTCAATAAGTACCCTGCTTTGTTTGAAAATAAAGTGACTGGTGTGATTGTGTTGGCCATTAACCCAACCTGCGGCACAATTGTCAAAGAAGCAACCGTTGAATTTGAAATCGGTCAATACCCACTCTATGTCGGCACATTCCAAACATGCTTCCAACCATTCTTCGATGAAACGGTATGGAAACGCGTCAACTCTGTAACCATTGAGCTTTAAGGAGCAAGCCATGAAAGCATTCATCCCCTACAAACTGACAGGTGAAGTCGAGTTCGATGGTATCAAGGCAAATCCGAAACCCGTTGACCCTCAAGGTCTGGTCAGCAACGTAACTTATATTGCGCCACATCCATGCCTGTATCAAGACGAGGTTGATGATGGTGAATTTGTGTATGGCCAAAAGTATGGTACGCCAGAGTTGGTTGTGGCTATCCGTGAGCGCGTGATTCCTTCGAGTTCTGTTCGCGAATACGTCGCTTCTAAAGAAAAAGAATACTGCAAAGATACAGGCAGTGAGCGCGCGCCACGAAAATTGCGTCAAGACTGGAAGGAAGACTACCTTGTTGAGCATTTACCTACTGCGCCAATCAAAACGACAATCGTTCCAGTGATGTTCTTGGTTAACGACGGCTATGTGTTGGTCGGCACATCGTCTCAAAAAATTGCAGACCAAGTAATTTCTCACTTGTTGTTAGTCATGAGCGACTTTGGTGTTACGCCATTTGATACGACTTATATGGGTGCATGGTTGACAGACTGCCTTATTGATGAGGATGGTGGTGATATTTTCGGCATGGTTGAATATGAAAATCGTCAAAACGGTATTCGTGTTAAATACACCGACGACCACGACCTGCTCGATGCTCGAAATAAAGCAGGTTCTAATCCAGATGTTATTGTTCGTGCAGCAATGTTCAACATTAATGAGGATGGTACATGTGTGATTAATCATAAAGGTGTTGTGTCGCAGATTAAACTCGACCCATCTGCTGTATCTTCACCAACAGACCGAGTAATCGAAGATAAGCGAGCCACGCGAATTCTTGTTACTGACTTATGTATGCGTATCGTTGAGAAACTCAATGACGTTAAGAAAGGTCGTTGATATGTCGATACAGTTACCTTACGAAGCTGGTGTTGCGTATCCATGCACAACGTTAGCTATTGCCAATATCGCCCAGCAGCTTCAGGATGAACGCTTAGGCAAAGGCGAAAGCGTATTCATTCCAGAGTTCCCACTGGAACACACTAGCGCGTTGAATTCTGCGCTGATTACTGGCATGAATGTTGCGTTCTATACCAACGCGGACAGCGTGTACGGCGGTAAAGGCGTGCGCATCTACTCGCTACATGACATCAAGAATTCCATCAAGGAAGAAGAGCGTTTTGCTGGTGATTCTGCGGCCTCCAAAAGCACGTCGGATACATGGCAAATGCACATTGAAAAATGGTTCGGCTTTGAACTGGAATCAGTTAAATTCTTCTGGGATAGCAAATCTCAAAAGGCTTTCGTTGTTCACCAGCAAGACGACCCAGATTTCGAGCCGTTCGAAGACCAGTATCAAATCGGTCTTGTGTCTGCGCTTGCATATATGAGCGATGCTGGTTCGGATTATCGCGGTTCAGCCGCCGAGCCTCCTAAGCCGACCCATTTCACCAATTACGGAATGCCGTCAATCAACGTATGGCAAGGCGTTAAACAGGTAATCTGGATGTATAACGCAACGGACGACGTTGTGACCGAGCATAGCGACTATAAGGCCGCTATGGAGTATACAACACGATTCGGCGCAGAATATGTGTTCGAACAAGCACCACTCATCGCTTGGTTGGCGTATAATGCGGCTAAGGGCTTTGTAAACGACGTACCTCCTCAACCCGAAGAGGAAGTAGTTGTTACAGGCAATAATGTTTCTGACGATGAACTGGAGGACTTGTAATGTCTACTACTGAGCAAAAGGACGACGATGTGTTCGATATGGATAACCTCGACGCACTGGATGCTGTCGAAGGTGTAGTTGTTGAAGGTGGTTTCGACCCCGAAACAGCAGAGGATGATGGTTGCGCTGGCGGTGCTTGCAAAATCTAAATCCTGAATTAACCGCTCGGTTTTAAAAGACTGAGCGGTTTAATACAAACACTTAGCATAAGGAAAATATCATGATTATCGGTTTAGTTGGTAAAGCAGGTGTGGGTAAAGACACGGCTGCTCAAATTTTAAGCAAACTCAAAAACATGCCAGTTGCATCTTTTGCACGGCCTTTACATGAAGCCGCCAAATTCGTCTTCGGCGATGATTGTTTGGAGCGCGATAAGAAAGAAACGCCAATGCCTTTCGGTCGTGAGGGTTTCGAGAAACTGCGCGAAGGCTGGCTGATTCCCTTCTTGAATACGAAGGAGGTTCTGTCTATTACTAAGGACGACCAAATTTTCTACAATCAAATCTATCCAGTGTTTAATGACCCTGTTAGTGGTAATTTCTACGAACAGTTATCACCGCGCAAATTTATGCAATTACTCGGCACTGAATACTTCCGCTTTTGTAAGGACGATTTCTTTGTTCGTCTTATGCAAAATTCATATAAAGATGTCATCATTCCTGACGTTCGCTTTGAAAACGAGGCCGCTATCTGTGACCTGCTAATTGGTATTTACCGCGATGTTCCATCCGTTAATAACCATAGTAGTGAAGAGTTTGCCGAACTGTTTATTGACGATAATGATGACGGCCAGTCTGGAACAGTTAAAATCAGCGGCGGACAGTGGCATAACTATCTGATTGTCTACAACACACATGACATTTCAGACTTGGAGCAGAAGCTGCAAAAACACGTCGACTTCGGCAAAATTTAATACTCTATTAAATGAAGCACTTAGCTCTATTTTACGGCTAAGTGCTTTTTAATTGCTTGACAATACTTAATAGCGTCAGTATTATTCACTCATCAACCAACAACAAAGGAAAAGATTATGGCCTATAACAATGAAGCTCAACGGTTGTTTGAACAGCATCACCTTAAACTTCCGAAACTCATTAAGCACTATCGTCTTGGTCTCGACCTCGGCGATAACACCATTGCCGATATGCTTGCAAACATGCCCGACAGCAAAGATAAAGCACATCTTATTCGGGTTCTGAACTGCGACGAATGTGGCTCGGTCAAAGCAGACAAATATGGAAATCCTCGCTATATTATTCCTATCGAATACTTTGCAAAAGATGGTGTTGTAAACGAAAAATTCGTGCTTCGCATGACCAAAGGTGTATTTAAAAAATACAACGGCTGGAGTGGTGAATATCTCGTAACGACAGCATCATCCCGTTACGAACTCCTGACAAAAGTAATCATGGCATTGGGGAGAGATTAAATGGACGAATACCAAGTTATCGACCTTGTAAACAATGCTGTGTTTCTGACTGAAGACATTCGCGACAAAGTAAACGAACTGTCAAACAAATATAACTTCGTTAACTCTGCTGAAGTCGGCATCAATGTTGAAACGGATAGTGACGAAGTTATTAAATTAATGGTCAACGAGTATTACCGACCTGATTACGTTGTCGGCTTCACTGAAATCGACGACAAATTCTCAAAACTCATCATCCGAAAGGTAAAATAAAATGAAAGTAAATGCACTCTTTATCATCAAAAACATCGCAGTATTTTTGCTGCTCTTCTATGTTGACGCGCAACTGCTGAACAAACTGTTCGCTGCTAAAGGTGTGAGCGATATTATCGTGTATCTCGTATCGCTCTTCTTTATGCTGGCGTGTCTCATCGTACACTCACACCTGTTGTACACAAAAGTAGCTCCTAAGGAAAAGGAAACTAAAAATGATTGAATGCCAAGTAATCGCCGATAGTGTCATGGGCGGCACTCGTATCACCTCTGTGCAGGTCAAATACCCACGCTTCATCCTGCCCCAACTGAATACACACCGCGTCTTTAGCCGCAGTACAGCGTCCAGTCGTGCCGTTCCAACAGCCAAGCTGATTGCTATGGTGCGTGAAAACCCTGTTATGCCAGTGCATTGGGGTCAAAACCAAGCAGGTATGGTGGCCGAAACCGAGATGAATGACCTCAGCATCGAGGCGGCAAAACTACTCTGGTTGGGTGCTGCTAAAGAAGCCGCAGACCGAGCCGAAGCAATGGTTGATATGGGCGTACATAAACAAGTCGTTAACCGCATCCTTGAACCATTCATGTGGGCGGAAACCATCATCACCGCAACCGAATGGGATAACTTCTTCAAACTGCGTATTGCCGACGACGCACAACCTGAAATTCAAGCACTAGCGAAAGCGATTAAGAAGGCAATGGACGAATCCGTTCCTGTTGAACGAGCTTTTCATCTCCCCTATTTGCGTGGTGACGAACTCGACGAAACCCGATGGACGTATGCTCAAAAGGCAAAAATTTCAGCCGCGCGTTGCGCTCGTGTTTCCTACCTGAATCACAACAAACAAATGCCTTCCGTTGATGAAGACTTCGCACTGGCAGACCGTCTGATAGAAGCAGGCCACATGTCGCCATTCGACCATCAAGCCATGTTCGACGGTGGTGAAAAGTATCGCAATGAAAACCGCAACTTCACAAACTGGAAACCGTACCGCGCTATTCTGGAAGACAAAGGGTTATATGATGAGTAAAAGTTTAAAATTACTAGCGTGTGCGCTGTACGTTGTATTTACGACCGCTGCGTGCCATCCGAACGTCCAGACACATGACAGCGATGCGCCTGCTCAAAAAGCCTACCAAAAGGGCAAGGTTGTCTCGGCAGGTGATATTCCAAATACAGCATACCGTCTGGTCGAATACAAAGTGATGTATGATACGAATCGCGTTGTGCATTGTCTCGGTTTGAAGTCGCAATACGAACATGTTAAGCAAACCAGTCTTACTTGCGACTGGGAAAGGAGCAGATGGGATGGAATCCACTAATGATTGCGGTTGCGCCCGTCGGCAATTCAACGAAGAATTGTTCGGGGTCATCAACGACACCAGAGAACGCCAAATGGAATTCGAAGAGTATTTACTGCTCACATTCCTCGAAGGTGATGTCGTTGACCTCAGATGCCTCAGTTTCGGTGAGCGCGTGAAACTCGATAATCTGGGTGAAGAAGGCGTTATCTTTGCACCAGTAACAGGCCAGTTCCGTATGCAGCGTGCTTACTTTAAAGAGTTGTGCGCTCGCTACGTTAAGACTAAAATCGGCATGGCTTTAGTCAACAGATTTTTAAAACAACCCCTGACGGGTTTATATGGAGACGACAATGAACGTTAAGATTAAGAAGGTTCACCCAGAAGCCAAACTGCCTGTATACGGCAGCGCAGGCGCGGCGTGTTTTGACCTGTATGCGGCAAGAGTTATTGGTACGACCGACGACGGCAGTGAACGCACTGTAACCTACGGTACAGGTTTGCAGTTTGAAGTACCTGAAGGCCATGTGATGATGGTTTACAGCCGCAGTGGTCACGGCTTCAAACACGGCATTACTTTGGCAAACAGCACTGGTGTAATCGACGCTGATTATCGCGGCGAAGTGATGATTAAGCTCACCAAGCGTGATACCAGTATCTACGGCATGCCTGAAGTCGGCGAACGCATTGCTCAGGCGATGATTATCCCTGTACAACAGGTTACTTTCGAAGAAGCCGATGAATTGTCCAACACTGAGCGCGGCGAAGGCGGCTTTGGTAGCACGGGAGTGAAATAATGACTTGTACTCAAGCGAAAACCCTGTCTTACGGCCAATACCATGCTATCGTTGACGACAGTGCAACTACGCTGCGCGTAGGTTCAAACCCGAAAAACAGCCAGACTGTATTGGTTGTGCCGAACACCCATATCGACCAAGTACGCCTGTTGCTTACTGACGCGGTTAAACTCAAGAATCATCTGATTGGCATCGGCAAAATCCGCAAATGCGTCAACGTATCGGAGAAGGTTAAAGACTTGACCGACGACGCATTGGTCGTGCTGATTACAGAAGCCCTTGTAGACCTGAATGCCGCTGCTGAGAAGCATGGTGTGTCTAAAGAAGACCTCTCATGCGTGTTGCAGGTATACGCCTCACAGACTCAAGCCTAGTGTTAAAACAACTCATAGTGTAAACTGTGAGTTGTTTTTTTTGTTATCAACACAGGAGTTGAACATGTCTTGTGAAATCGGATATGTGAAAGTCGACCTGCTCAAAGCACTCGGCATGAGCGACAGTCAGGCGATTAAGACGGCAATCGAATGCGCCGCAGCAACAAAGACCTTCATTGAGTTCGGTGAAGGTACATACACACTGGATGAACAAATCCGTATGGACGAACGCCACGCTGGTATCCGTGGTATTAAGGGTGCTGGTATGGGTAAAACCAATATTGTTTATAGCTGGGAGCAGCCTGAAAACTGGGACGCGAACACGAACAAAACAGACGCGCGTAAGTGGTGCGGTATCATCGTCGACAGCCTTCCAGACGTAACACTGGAAGATTTCAGCATCGAATACAAAGGCACTTTTCATTGGAAGGGTGAAACCTATCGCGGTTCTGTCATGAATATCATGATGGTTGATACTACCAACGGTCTGGTGCAGCGCGTAGAATCGAAAGGCTCTAACCGTATCGGTATCTTCTTTACCTCCCACAACGGTGAGGTTGTTGCTCTGGGCGAGCAGTTTAAGAAAGGCACTATTACCCTTGACCAGTTGCGTGAGGCGACTATTAAGGCCAGTGGTAATCGAGCTATCGAGTGTCATTCCCATCACAACCGTGTGGCAGGCATCGCCTACGCTTGGCAGAAAGACTTCCAAGCCATCAACAACTATTGCCATCATAACGGCCATGAGGCCAACGGCGGCACTGGTTATGGTATCACCGCGCTATCAGGCTCGTTGAATTTCGGCTTGAACAGCATGATTACGGGTAACAAACTTGAGCGTAACTACCGCAAAGGTCTTGATTCACATGATGCCGTTGACTTCATCGCCGAAGAGAACAACATTCTCGACAACCGCCTGCATGGTTTCGCTTACGAGAACCGCCAATATCCAGTGGCTTATATTCGATTCGTTCGCAACAATATCCACTTTGACGGCACGTTTGTTCTGGAGCGCGACGAGAACGTTGCTGAAGGCGCACAGCTTGACCTGAATATGGACTATTATCGTGAAAGCGGCATCCGCATCGAGATTAAGCAGCAGCCGTGGCAAACTTGGGTGACTCAGGTTAATCCTGAAATCATTATCGAAGACAACACCATCGAAGGCATGAATAAAATCGACACTATTCAGCGCGGCTCTTACTGGTGCATCGAGTATCGCAATAACGACCAAGAAGCCAAGCCTGTCGTTAAGATTCGACGCAACCGCATCACAGGTAACGGTAGACTGACATCCTTCCTGTCGGCGTTTGCCAAAGCCCCTGTTGTCAAATACGGCTTGGGCGACTTCACATTTGCCGATAACATCTTGGAATGTGAATACTGCGACGGCGTGCCTTTCTACGTCGAAGAGAACAGCAATGCGGCAAACGACCATAGCGTCATCATTGAAAACAACATCGCAAAAGTCACTTCGAAAAATACAGTGACCAAAGCCACGTCATTGAAAGCTGCTGATAAGTTGTTCTTCCGTAATAACCAACTGCATTTACCTGCTGATTTCGGTCGCCCGACATCACGATTCTACGTCGGCAATCCCGCTGCGCAAATCAGTTTCACCGACAACGACATCTATACGCAGTCTCTGATTAACCAAGTTCGTGCCAACTGGCTTGATAACAGCGTGTCGGCGAATACGGTTATTCAACGAAACAGGGTTCTTACAATAAATTATTTGTAACTTAATACTCTATTAAATGAAGCACTTAGCTCTATTTTACGGCTAAGTGCTTTTTAATTGCTTGACAATACTTAATAGCGTCGGTATTATTCGCTCATCAACCAACAACAAACAAAGGAACTAATCATGCAACACCATGTATTTAACAAAATGCCGAGTCGTTTAGACATCGAGAACGCTATGCAGTATAGCGACCCACGTGAACAAATGGAGGCACTCGCCCAAAGCATGACCCCTGCGAAAGGTGAATTGTGGCAAAACGTCAGCACGGGTCGAGTGTTGGTTATCCGAAGCAATCCAATGCCAATTCAGGGTGCTTTTCCGTCCACTTGTTACGTTGACACTTACGGCGTTGTCGTGGCAGATGTGATTGACCGTGAATTGAATGTTGATTTTGACATCTTCTTTAAATTACGCCATCTCTTAAGCTATAAAAAAATTGGTCGTCTGAAAAAGAAATTGGGTGAAGTTTAAAATTACAACAAACGAAGGAATTGAAAATGGTTATGAAAGTAATTAAAGGAATGCTCGGTATTCCAGCGAAAAGCAAAGTGAAAAGCTCACCGTTGTTTGGTAAAAGCAAACAAGATTTTGAACTCTACGAACACTACAAAGGCGGTCTTTACCGACTGCTCCTGACAGCCCGTTCGGATGTATCGGGCTTGGAGCAAGCCGTATATCGCTCTGAATCAACAGGTGTTATCTACACACGCCCAATGCGTGAGTTTAAAGACAAATTCAAGAAATTCGACGTGGGTATGTGATATGAAATACAAAGACGAAATGGAAGTCATGTTCTGGCATGGCACTAATCGTGATGGCGTGACGGCAACACATCAAAGCAGTTTGCGCGTAGAGATTGCGTCTCCTCCAAGCGAACACGGATTAGCTCGTATCAGCATCGAACATACACGCGAAGACGTTTGTCACCCCATCACTGGATTCGGTACTGAAACTGCTTTTGCGTTTGCCGACTTAGCCGAAGAGGAACTCGACACGCTAATCGGTATGTTGGAAACATGTAAATCTAAACTCAAAGAAGGAAATTAAAATGGAAGCAATCAATTACAAACAGCACTTCATGGTTGACTTAGAAACACTGTCTACAGAACAAAATGCGCATATCCTTGAAACCGCATTGGTTTGTTTTAACCCTGTATCAGGTGACGTGTATGACAATCGGAGTTTCCATTTTCGACATGGATTGGATGAACAACCACGTTCTCACACTAGCACTGACACACTTGCTTGGTGGCATGAAACAAATCGTGATTATCTTGCCGAACTTCTCAATCCTGCCGAGAAGCACTCACTAATGGATACTCTGTGGCGCATGAAAACCTTGTTTGATAATGCTCGTAATAATGGCGGCCTCCTTGTATGGAATACTGGTACATTTGACGTTGACATTTTAAACAACGCGTACAAACGTCTTATAACTCCGATGGACACACTCATTAATTTCTGGGAAGTTCGTGATTGTCGTTCACTCCGAACAATTAGCGATATGTTCCCAAAACTCTTGCGGTCAGTGTCTGCTGTAACACACAACGCTTATGAAGACTGTATTCGTCAAATCGAGTATATTACCAATGTTACTAAATACTTAGCTGAACAGGAATAATATGGCTGCAACAATGAAGCGTTTATCGCGGAATGACATTAAGGTCTTTCGCAGTAATTTTGACAGACGTAATGCTGTCATGCACGGCGGTATTTCTCATCCGAAACCGCTACCCAAATCGGTGATTGCTCGCCGAACCCAGCGTCAAGTTGAGATGCGCTTTAAGCATCGCGACGAAGACGATATTTAACTTACCAAAGAAAGGTTCTACCATGAAGAAAACTCTCATTGTTCTGTGCGTTACGTTTGTAGCGTCATCCCAATTATCTATGGCTGAAGTCGGTCGCAGCGCGGTTGCTATCGGCAACTACGTTACCGCCGAAGGCGCAGGTGCAACCGCAGTGGGTATGAACTCACATGCTTATGCAAACCTCTCCACGGCTGTCGGCGCACATGCCAAGGCCAGCGGCGTGACCTCACAGGCGTTCGGCAGCGCATCGTGGGCGAAGGGTTACTCGACGACGGCATTGGGCAAAGGCACTTTAGCTGAAGGCTCGGCATCGACCGCTGTTGGCGCACACGCAACGACAATCGGCAATAGCTCCTCCGCATTGGGCTTACACGCCAACGCCATCGGCGGCCAAAGCACGGCTCTGGGTCAGTCATCAGTGGCTCGTGGCGACCAATCTACGGCCATTGGCAGTGGTGCTACGACTGAAGCCCGTTTCAGCACGGCTATCGGTACAAACGCCAAGACGGAGCATTACAGTGGTGTTGCCATCGGCTTCAATTCGACAACCAGCGACTTCAAAGGCGTTGTTAATACAACGGTTGATGGCGTGACGTATGGTAACTACGCAGGTCATCGCCCAACATCCGTCGTGTCTATCGGCTCTAAGGGCTTCGAACGCCAGTTGCAAAACGTGGCCGCTGGTAATGTCAGCAAGACATCGACTGACGCGGTGAACGGTTCACAACTCCATGCCGTTGCGACACAAGTAAGTGCCAACACAGCGAAGCTGAATTATCACAGCGAGCAAATCACGAATGTGTATCATACGGTGCAGCAATACTCTGGTTGGATGGAAACGCAGGAGTCGCAAATTTATGAATTGAAACTACGTGACCGTGACTTGCGTAACAAAATCACCGAACTGAACAAGCTGATTGAAGGCAACTTCGATTCAATCCGTAACGACATCAATAAAAACCGACGCGACAGCAACGCTGGTATCGCTGGTGCTATCGCCATCGGCACGATGATGCAGCCTTACGAAGCAGGCCAAAGCGCAATCACTGTCGGCGCAGGTTCGTTCAAGAATGAAGCCGCTATCGCCATCGGTGCATCCCATATCACCGAAAATGGCAAATGGGGCTTCAAAAGCGGTGTATCTGCTGATACTCGCAAGAACATTGGTGTCGGCTTGAGTGCTGCATACTTCTTCGGTGCAAAACCGAAACCAGTTGCCGCACCACAGCAGGTGATTGTCAAAGAAACCGTAGTGGTTCGTGAACCAGTGGTTGCCACTGAAAAGAAAATCCGTCAGTAATTTAATTTTGTAATAAATTAAGCACTTAGCTGTATTTTACGGTTAAGTGCTTTTTAATTGCTTGACAATACTTATAAGGGTTGCTACTATTCAATCACCAACTAACAACAAACGAAGGAAATTGAAATGGCGTATACCGATGAAGAACTGCGCGAGATGTTACTTAGAGCGAATCGTGAACAATATAGTTTGACAGACAACTTGGTTAACACGGGCGTATCTGCTGCCTTTATTCATAACATCCTACATACGAAATCGTTAAACGACGTTGAAGAGGATGTACTCAACAGGCTTGACCGATATAAGCGTGTTGGTGCTGTGCTGAGTCATTTGCAAGACATTGGCGGCAGAATAACCCATAAGGGAAACCTCTACTTCTTTAACGAAGACGAAGGTGTTTCATGGGGTACTATTGAGGAGTTACTCAGTGATGACACAATATATGACGGGGAGGCCTTCGTGTTGACCGTTGAAGACATTGTGCCGAAGTTGTTGAAACCGCTTCTTGATGAGTGCATTGAAAACAAAAACACGGATGCTATTTATCAGCTATCAGAGTCCATTAATTATGTGTTTAACCACATGCTTGAATCAGACGAAGACTAGAATGAGGGTGTGAATGATGAATAACGCAAATGCCAACAAACAACCGACAAATTGCGAAATTGCGCAGCAGTTGTTCGCAGATGCCTGTAAACGTGAAACTGAAGCTCTTTATACCCAGTTGATTGAAATCATCAAAGATGCCGCGAACGACTGCTGTATGTCGTTGAATATCGACTGGAGTGCTGATATTGACCCATATCAAGGTGGTGAACGTGTTGAAGGCGGTAAACGTGCCGAGGTCGTTGAACGATGCGGTAGTACGCGCGAAATCAGCATCTGGGATGGCTACAAATACAACCAAAAACGGTTAATTGAATTGCTCGATAAAGATGGCTTTACAACGTGGGGTTATACCCATAGCCAGTTGGGATTTGTCGTGGATTCGATTGAGTGGGAATTGCCAGACAGAATTACAAAAGCTACAAAGAAAGCGTTGGGTTTACCATGAGAATCTGTAAAGAACAACCAGCCGATTGGGACGGTAAATACCTTCTACAATGCAAGCATTCGTTGAATCGTAAATCAAAGATTCACTATTTGATGTATTGCAATCATCTCGGTTATACCAAGTCGAACAAGATTAAACTGCTTGTATTCGGTGAACGGTATGCCCATACCAGAGGTACTCGGGTGCGATATATCAACAAACCTTGGAATGTGGTAGAAGCAAAAGATTATGATGTATTTAAGGATTATTAAATTATGGAAGAAGTTGAATGCCAACTCAAAACGCAACTAATCAATCTCGCGCGAGATAATGCGGAGATATGTGCGGATTTGCTGAATATTCAGGCATCTCCACAAATCATTGCAGAAAACATCTTTGGTTGTTCTGTTGAGGAGATTGAGGATTTTATTGCAAGCAAACGGTTGAACAATGAGCGATTAAGTCTCGCTATCGAACAGCTTGAGAAGCTCGACATAGACGCTGCGTATAATTGCAATTTACACTTCTTTAGTCGTGAAAAAGGACTTGTTACAACCACACCACGCTTAATATTGCGCATTGACAGCTTCTATGAAGGTGAAGATGTAGTAGCTGACCTCGAACAAGTCATTCCAGAATTGTTGCTTCCGCTCCTGTACGATGCTGTTAAAAGTTCCGACTTTGCATTGAGCCAGCGGATTAATGAAGCAATCGCTCATGTATTGAAATTACTCGCTAACTCTAAAAAGGAAAATTCAAATGAATAAACATCCACATGCAGAACTCATGAAACTGTACGCCGAAGATGCGATGGTAGCGGTAGAACCATGGAAGTTATGGGAATTTCAACTAAAGGACGAAGCTGTATGGTACAGACTAACAAATCACCCAGCATGGTCGCATGAGGCAAAATATCGTCGTAGAGCGAAAACGGTTAACATCGACGGTGTAGAATTCCCAGTTCCAATTTCTATCGCAAACGATGATTCAGTAAATCGGGATTACTTTACAATATATGTAACCGATTCTGGTGTTGTTGTGGGAAGAATCAACCGTGAGCTTATGAATGTTGAGAAATTCAACGTCTTACTTAAACAAGGTTTGATTTTTGAAAAACGCGACGACTGTGAACGTTATGTCGAAGCACTGAGTGAGTTAAACAAGAAAATCTCTAGTCGTTTTTACGAAGAATTAGAAAAGGAAAATTAAATGAAACGCAAAATCTGTTTTATGGAATACGACAACAACGCGCAGGCGTATGTTGAAACGCACACAACACCAGTGGCAAATCATAAAGGCTTGTCCGAAATTGAAAAGAATGCACGTCGTGAATGCGGTAAGCTGCAACGTGAGAATCCGCTCGCTCGCCTCGCATACATCATCTTCAACGAGCATGGGGAGGCCGTGATTAAAAAGGAATACCAAAATGGATAAATTCCGTGTATGCAAGAATTGCGGTGTTGAATACCCACTCGACAAAGATAATTTCCCATACCGACGAAATGAAAACTATGCGAGCGGTATTCAATACCTTTACCGATGCCATGATTGCCAACGGGCGTACAACATGGCTATGAAACGCAAACAACGCCTCCGTGATAAAAAGAAAGGCCTTTCCCGTGAATTCCAATAACCAATACTCCATTTTTCCGAAAATGGTAAACGACGCTACAACCGAGCCGATGTTTCTCGGCAACAACATCAACGTGCAGCGTTATGACAAACAGAAGTATGAGTTTTTCGACAAGATGTATGAAAAACAAATCAGCTTCTTCTGGCGACCTGACGAAATTGACTTGTCACGCGACCGTATTGACTTCGGTAAACTCAGCGATGCCGAGAAGCATATCTTCACAAGCAACCTGAAATATCAAACCCTTCTCGATTCAATTCAAGGCCGCAGTCCGTCGGTAGCGTTCCTGCCGTTGACCTCGCTGCCTGAAATCGAAGAGTTCATCAACGCATGGGTATTCTTCGAAGGCATTCACTCTCGCAGCTACACGCACATCATCCGCAACGTGTATCCGAATCCGTCAACAGTGTTGGATGACATCATGGTCAACGATGCAATCATGCGCCGCGCAACAGCAATCGGCGATTACTATGATGACCTGATTCAATACGCGATGCGTATGCACATGGGCATGAAGTATGACCACAAAGAACTCAAACGACGCTTAATGTTGTGCATGGTCTGCGTGAATGTATTGGAAGCCATCCGTTTCTACGTTTCGTTCGCCTGCTCGTTTGCTTTTGCCGAGCGCGAGTTGATGGAGGGTAACGCTAAGATTATCAAACTCATTGCCCGTGACGAGGCGTTGCACCTATCGGTAACACAGACCATCCTCAACTACTGGCGAACTGGTGAAGACGACCCTGAAATGGCGGAAATCTGGGTTGAAAACAAAGACGAAATTGTGAAAATCTTCGAAACCGCAGTTGAACAGGAAAAAGAATGGGCTGACTATTTGTTCAAAGACGGCTCTATGCTGGGTCTGAACAAAGACATCCTGAACAATTACGTTGAATTCATCACCAATCAGCGTATGCGTGCTATCGGCCTTGATATGCTGTTCCCGAAATCGACGCAGAATCCAATCTCATGGATTAACGCATGGCTGTCATCCGACAACGTGCAGGTTGCGCCGCAGGAGGTTGAAATCTCATCGTACCTGATTGGGCAAGTCGATGCGTCTGTTGATGCCAATGACTTAGCTGGTTTCGACCTGTAATTGATAAACCCTCGGTTTCGCGGTAAACTGAGGGTTCTTTTTATAAAAGGATACTCAAAATGGATAATACTTACAAAACGCCGCTGTTGAGCGTTACCCAACGCGCTCTGGCACGCGATATGGAAGTGGCGTGGATTCAGGCATGGCTAAACGTGAACTGCGGCACTAATCTGGAAGTCGATGGTGTCTGGGGTACGTCGTCCCGTGCGGAATTCATTTCAGCCATGACCTGCCGCAATGCAAAAGCAATCACTGAAGACGAAATGAAATCGTTGGTTCGCCGTCTCGGTGACGTAAATGACAAGCGCATTAAGGCTATTGCTAAAGTTGAAAGTGCTGGTAGCGGCTGGTTTAACAGCGGCTTGCCGAAGATTCTCTACGAACGCCATAAGTTCTGGAAGCATGTTAAAAATGCGCTCAACCGCGTGAAGGCATGGTATGCCAACCCTCTGGCTGGTGACTACACCATGGATGCGAACAACAACGGTATCAACGACAGTTGGGAGAAACTTTCACTGGCAATCGGCAAAGACCCACTGGCTGCTTTGATGAGCGTATCCATCGGTAAGTTTCAGGTGATGGGTGAATACTACGCACAATGCGGCTACAACCATCCAATCGAGATGCTGCACGCGTGCAGCCGTAGCGAGATGGCTCAATACGAACTGCTGGTGAATTACATCCTGAATGTTGCCAAGATTCTCCCTGCCTACAATATGCTGTCGACCGATGCCGAGAAATGCCGCTCGTTCGCACGCGCGTATAACGGCGCAGGTTATGAGAAGAACCGTTACCACGTTAAATTGGCGGAGGCCATGAAATGATGAAATATCTTACAAAACCTATCGGAATCGTCCTTGCACTTATCCTTGTTCTGTGCATCGGCGGCGTGATTGAGAAGTATCGCGTAGAAGGGCTTGTAGAAGCGTCGTATACGAAGGGTAAGGCCGATGCTATGGCAAAGGTATTATCCGACACGCAAAAGCTCTCTCAGACGCTCTCAGCCAACCTAAACGAAGAGTTTACTCGTCATAGCGAATACATAATCAACGAAATTAAAGAAGAAAGGGTTCAGCGAAATGAAATTGCTAAACTGTTACAAACGGGTGTTTATGTTAATGGTAATTGCCACGAGCTTACTGGTATCGGCCTGCTCAATGACAAAATCCGAAGCCGTTATCTCCCACCTAACGCTTCCGCCGTTGCCAAGTAACTTGGCCGCTCCATGCGCTAAACTGGAAGAAATTACAGATTTGAGCGCAAAAGCCAATTATTTATGGCAATTTGACACCATTACCAAGTATAATGAGTGTTCCGCGTCGAAAGACGCACTTGTTAATGTTTACAACACACTTAAGGATAAACTAAATGAAGAACGTAAATAAAGAAAACTTCATCGCTATGTTGATGAAGAACGGCAATGTGAGCAAGGCCGAAGCTACCGCCCAATACAACAGTTTCGTCAAGACTTTGGATGAAGCCCTGTTGACTGGCAAGACCGTGCTGATTGGTGATATTTGCCGCATGAAAGCAACCATGCGCAAAGGCGGTAAAGGCATTAACCCGCAAACTGGCGATATTGTTGACCGCAAGGATTGTCCGCGCATCAAATGCACTGTCTCCAGTATGTTTGCTCCGAAAATTGAAGCTGCCGTTGCCGCTGGCAACAAATAAAAATAACCCCTCCGACTTTTAAATCGGAGGGGTTTAACCCACTCAAACAAAGGAAAATATACCGTCTTTAGGTATATTTAATTGTATCCGTCTTTGTCGTTTTCGTCAACACCAAACCATTTGCTCAACTTTCGTTTAATGCCATTGGTAACGGTGTCAACTAGGTCTTTTACAAAATCAGGCAACAAGGCATTAATTGTCAGAAGTACGTCATCCGAGATATAGCCGATGACCCAACCGACTGTTGCTGATTTCATTATCGTGCTATTTTCCATCCAAGTCTCAATTACAGCGGCTGTGCTAAGAACCGCACTGATAAGCACCAAGATATAAACTCGATACCCGATTTCTTTAATGGAAGCCCCTAAAAGTACGGCGATTGCTGCTGCCGCCATGCCTACTATTGTATTTAAGCTGAGTACGTCGTTCCACATTTTATTATCCTAATTGTTGGCGGTTACGTTTCCCCATGTGACGACCTGCAACAATAATCAGGATACCCCAGATAGGATAGGCAACCATGAACCCATTCAGGGGTGGGTACACTGCGAGAAATGCCCAGCCCATTAGTAATATCAGAAACCCCGATAATTGTAACATTAAATCACTAAGCAATCTGCATTTAATGCACTTGGTATTTATCAGCAAGGTTATATTAACAATAACGCCTGAAAGGTTCGCTATGAACCAGAACCACCAGTCGTCCTTGCTCACTTGGTAAAAGTTTGGCATCACCGTGTCATTGATGTGTCGGTCATACAACATGACACCCAATGTTACGAGCATGATGAAAATTGTGAATATTTTGAGTTCGGTTGCAAAGTGTACAACAACCCATTGTTTTATAGATTTCATTGATTTAGTTCCTTAATGAAAAAAAACATCTAACCCGAACTATGATAGCACAGGTTAGATGTTTCGTTCTAGGGTTAGTCAAAAAGCGCGGTTTCGACAATCCATCTAAACTTTTGCCAAGATGTTAAGTTGTTCCGTTCGGTTTCAATCTCAATACCGACGACCTCTGGCCAGTGGCGTTGGATGAAAGCGTCTGAAATGGCTTTTATCTCAGTTGCCTCAAGCACTTTACCATACAGCAGGAAGTCGTTTATTGCCGTGTTACCGCTGGTATATTCAGCATCGCCTAAGTGATAACGAACACCCAAATGAGCTTTGCCTGTCGCTGGTAATTCATACAACCACTTATCACCAGCTTTCAGGTTATAGTCGGGCATGTTTTCCGACTTGGCAAACATCAATCGACCGTTACCATTTTGCAAATAACTCGAACCAACCTTGATGTATTTTGCATTTTCTGGCGTTGTGAATATCGTCGAACGTTCGATTAAGCCTTCGGAATTTGACGAACCGTCTTCGATAGCGACAACCTCATCGATGAGCGTCTTATCTGCGTCGAAGATTGCGTAGAACAGATAACCGTCCTCGTGTTCGGCATTAATCTCGGATTTAAGTGCGTATGCCGTGTTAGGCAAAACTTCGATGAAGTCTGATAGTAATTGCGATGATTGAACAGCATATATGGTGTCCCTTTCATCAATCGTGTTACGAATCGCGTCGGTAATACTGAATAAATTCTCAACACCAGTAGGGTCGTATGGGAACTTAACGGGATTCTCCGCAACAGCAACACTCTCACCGTCGACAAACATTTCAACCCGATACTCAACCATATCAACAGTAACCGCTACATCGTGGAACTTATCATCATCAATGTAACTGCTTATGTCAAATTCCTTACTGAAATAAGCAGGCGACTCGTCGCCAACCCAGAACACCAGCGCACCCTTGTATACTGCAAAGGCGAACCGTTGATAACCCAATATTTTAGAGTCATTGTTAACCTCCCCAATAGTGAAGATAGGGACGCTATCTGAGCCGAATTTCAAACGGGCTATTGCGGTGAACGCATTGCTATTCATCACATTATCGTATGGTAAGTCAATCCAGTGTTTGTATCCCAATTCTGGTACTTTTGTGCCTTTGACAGCACCGTCGACTTCACCAGTTCCGTGAACGACTGCTGGCTGGGTATTAGAACCCACTCGTGGCACTAACGGCTTTTTCGACAGGTCATAGTGATATACCAAATCGGGTACGGAATTACCGAGCCTCAATTCAACCTCAGCTTTAGGCGCGATAAATGTGCGACTTGTTTCTTCGGTGTTTTTAACTTCCTGAATTAAGCCTTCATCGCCTTCGATGTTCGGGTTGAACAGCTTAATGTTGGTTGTTTGGCCTTCCTCTGGTGTAACCGAACCACTTCCCCAATATACGTTTTGCGGAATCATCTGTTTCCTGTTACGCGTATTCCATGAAAGCTCAATCGGCTTACTTCGGCTTATCTGTACGGGGAAGTAATTCTCGTTAATCGTAACGGAGTTCACTGGTGCTGGTCGGGCGGCTCGGCCAATCAGGTCGGCGGTCACTTCCTTAGAATCGCCAAGGTTTGTCGAATTGCTCACCGACTGCGCTACCGTTTTATACGACAGTGTAGAACCGACTGCGTAGTTATTCGGGTCGGAAACATTGCTTACCGTCACAATATAGCCAATATCACCGTAGACGTGGAACGCTGGCAGGGTGTCAAGAATACCGCGTTTAACCCGAATCGTACCGCCATCTTCGATAGCGTCAATACTCATACACTCGTCATTGACTACGATATACATGTCTTCAGTAACAACAGGAGGTTGACCGTTAAAGTCATCCACCCTAAAGGTTTCAAAAGTAGGCGCAACGTCTTGTGCCAGTCTGAAAGTGGGATTAAAAGAAACGTCATCTGCCACCTTTTTTAAAGCACTGCCGCCATTAGACGCAAACAGGTCATAGTTCATTGTTGCCAATGATGGTTTCTCTGCCAGTATCAGTGGGTATGTTGAGCCGCCATCAACCAGTCGAATAACGCTGTTGAGATTCTCGGCAGGCGTTACGGTTTGCAAGTCGTGGTACGACGCTTCCATAACGCGCATTGTCTTGATTGGTTCGGCGGTAAGAACGACTCGGTTCAAATCTTCTTCGGGCGAAGTATCGTCAGGAATGACCTCGTAGGACGACTTGGTAATACCGAATATATCCTCAACAGCCTCAACCTCAATGATACCGTCGTCAAACTCACCGCGAACAATAGAACCCACTCGGCAAACCATCGACTTGATACCCAAATTTTTCCACTGCAAGACGAATACGTCACCGTTTTGGAGCAGGTAGTTTAGGCGGTTAATCTTAATCGACATTTTCGCGATTGAAGAACTTGTCAATTTCAACTCACGCTCGGCGATTAACTCGGCAATATGCTTGGTATGTACGCCCTTGTAAGTTTGCGGTGATGAAATTACGCCACGTTGGATTTCAATCGCAGCCAAGTTCTGTTTCACAAGAACAACGTCGGATTCATTGCGGTCTTTGTATGTGAGTACGATTTCATTTGCGCCATCGCCCCAAGAGGAGCGTTCGAAGCGGCTGATTTCCACGATGGAGCTTTCGTCCAATACAGGAAGCTCGCTTACTGCGTAGTCGTTTCGGATGAGCAACAATTCGAATCGACCAGTGATTACGTTGACACGGATAACGCCGTCGATGGTATCCAAGATTTCAGCATTGAAGTCTTCGATTGTTTTGGCACTATCCCAGATAATCGACATCCCGAACTTCTCGTCGTACAGCTTGTCAGCAGCCTTACGGAAACTCTCTTCGTCAATATCGGAAGGATGATAACCCATGCCCCAATCGCCATTGGTTAATGTTTTGTATAGGATATGAGCAGGGTTCATATCCAAAACAGGGAAGGTTAGTTTTTTACCACCCTTGGTATATTCAACAACACCGCCGTCAATAGCCGCCTTTTCTGGATACCACAAACCGTGAGTCCAGCCACTGTTGATGGCTTGTACGCGAACCCATGTCGATTTGAAATAAGGGCTGTTGCCCCAGTAGAAAGGACGAGTATACTCTGGCATGGTTTTTAGTTTTACACGAACTTCTTGCCCAAAAAACTCATCTGCTGGGAATCGAACAGTGTGTTCACCGTTCTCACGCCAACTGCCATGCTCATACAAGCCTGCGACGCTATCAATAAAAATAGCTTTGGTATATGCCATAGCAACGCCGCGATTGGTCTTGTATTTTTCTCTCAACTGAGGAATTGCACCCAATCTACGCTCTGGTCTGTTCCAGTTTCTACCGTTTTTACCAGTATCCTCAAATGCGTAACCAGTGCGGTTGCCTGCTGAGATTTCTTTGAGATAGTCAAGCAGTAACGCGTCCGTAAGCTCCCCATTTTCCTTACCAGCAATAATCTTTAATGCTTGCAAGGAATTGTTGATTCTCGCAAAGGCATCTGGAACATAGTTACCATCCCCTCTAATTCGCTTAAGATGTTCGGAGATTGATTTACTGATTCCCTGATACATCTTCTCGCTGATTGTACTTTTATCCCAATCAATAGTCCGATAGTCGCTATCTGGCACATAACCTTCGTCGCCAAATACCATAGTGAGTAGACCTCGTTGTGCGGAGGTCTCCCCTCGGAAATGCTCGATATATGGGTCTACTTGCTGGTTGGGTTTACCCGAATGAATATTTACCGAACCAGCAACACCACCTTCCTTTTTATCCCCACCGAAAAGCTCATGCTCGTTGATATAGAGTCGACGGTCTTTGGACTGCCCCCGCCAAGCGGACTTCTCGCCAAAAATGAGTTCTGTCACAAAATCAATAGGTGCGTGACAGATTGTCATCACCATACCAAGAGAGTATTTGTAACCTATCGTCTGGGCTTTTGCTTTGCGTCCCATTATTTACCTTCTTTCATTTCACGTTGTTTGGCGGCGGCAATAGCGTTTTTCACATTAATGTCGTCGATATGTTCGAGCTTGGAGGCATCAATTCCGTTTTGGAGAAAGTCCCACCAATCAACACCATATTGGTCGGCGAGATATTTAGCACCCGTATGGCATGTGCCGCACACCAATACGTCGTCAATCTTAACAATAGTCATGATTTAATTTCCTCTGTTTTAGGGTCAAAATAATCGGTTACTTGCGGATTCTTAATAAGTACCGTCCCGAAGACAACGGGGATGTTAGCCCCTTCTTCTGCGGTCGGGATGTCTGGGTTTGCTGGCGATGAATTGTTGTTACCCTTATTCATTCGTTTAGCGGAGTAATAACTCATCGCCATCGAAATAACCATCATCACAATGGCTACGATAAACTGATATGGCATTGGAAGTCCTTTTAGTAAATGTTTGAGTATTGGAAAGGGTTTTGAATCGGAATAAACGGCTGACCACCGTAGTTTATGATGTTGTTGAACTTGGCCTTACACGTTGTATGTGCGTGGTCGCAACCAGCAAAGGCTGTGACCTCTGTCTTACCTGAAACAAGCCCCAATGGGGGAATGCTTAAGGTGATTGTTGAACCAGTTGATTCAATGACATGACGGCGTTCCAACACGCCAGTCTCACTGTTCTTATATTGCACATAGCCACCTGCAAACCAGTTATCAGGTTTACCACTTTTGAACGTGATAACTGTACCAACGACACTTCTGGCAACTTCAGTGACTGAAAACTCTTCCTTTCTTACACCGCAGTTTTTACCATACAGGGCATGGGAGCAGCTACGGCTGAATTTTCGAGTTACACCAATGCGCATCAATGACGAGAAGATGCTTTCACCAATCAACACAATCTCGTCATTTTCCCATGCTACATTGGTGATTCGACCCTTCCATACTACCACAGTCATCAAATCTGGCGCAATAAATCCAAGTTCGGCGTGATACTGACGGATTGTCACGGTAACTGGTTCACTTGGTGGAGTGACCTTGAACACATCACCCAACGACGTATTGCGACCAGTTCGTATTTCCAAGTTGGCTTTTGTCGTGTCCCCAGTATCCTCAATCTCACCGCGTTTAATCGGAACTGACTTGTACACCTTACCCTCAAACGTAACGTCTTCGGTATCGGTTGTGAACGTCCAGACACCACCCGTGAAGGCGATGTCATAGAGTTCGACAGGAGTACCGCTCTCAGCGGATGTTTCGTAACCATGATAATTATTTTGCATTTTGAATTTCCTTTACTTGCTGGAGGGTTAATTTTATCTTCGCTGTGGTCGAGGTGATATGCTCAATCTCAACATCATCGGATGCAAGACGCATTCGTTGAACAAAGCAGGCCGAAGTAATGTCTTCTTTCAGAATGGTGATTGGTATTTCCTCTTTAACGAAGATTCTGGCATCCTCGTTAAGTTTTTCAATACGCTCTATTGTGAAAAAATATGACTTATCTTTGGTGCGGATTCGTAAAAAATTCCTGTTGTCAGCTTTCTTGAGCATTGAACTTATACGATAATCTTCAACAACAATGGCTTTCGGAATAGGAACTTTCCTGTTGACGGTTGACAGGATGTCGTTCACCACAACAAGGTCTTTTGTTTCTGTCGGAACATAGAATGATTTCAACTGGCCTTTCTGACGCTGAATAAATCTACGCCACCATGCCGTTTCAACCCTGCTTCTTGACACAAATGTCAACTCGCGCGAAGCCATACTTGGTACGCCACGGTTAAACCATGTCTTAGAGCCAAAACCGTAGTCAATGATAGTTACATCAGACTGGTTACGCTCGACAATTTCGTCAGACCAATTTGGGCGTTTAGTCAGCACTTCAGCACCATTCAGCATTTCAAGACCATCCTCATGACCACTCAGTTTGCCGATATTGTTTTGTTTGCCGATAATGTCGGCTGATATGTCCATGAATGATACTGCGGATGCCAAATTTGTCGATGTAACCGTTGGGTCAAATCGAATATCAACAGACGGATAACAGATTGCTGTTGCATAAAATGTTCTTGCCAGAGAGGTTTGCAACACAATATCATTCCCATCAATACTGTCAATTACACCAAACTCATAGTCAAACGGATTGTTCCAGAGTATCACCGTTGCACCTACTTGCAAAGTATCAACACCACTCAAGTCGACACACTTCAGACGTGTCGCGCCTTTAAGGAGAGACTCTCGAAGACGGATAGGCTGCCACCAGATTGGGCATAGGATTGGTTTATTGTGCATTGCGTACAAAACGTTTCGCATTGTACTTAGAAGAGCATAACTTGGTGTTGCCATGTGTGAGAAGCTGCGTCTTGGCTGACTCATGAAACCCCTACGCTGCTCGTTTTTGTTATAGCTGACAATCACGTCTGTTTTGTAAGAGAACTTTTCACGCAAAGGCTCGTCCCAATTAGGCTCGACGTTCCAGATTAAGCCTCTAGTGCCTTTCAGGTTGATTGTTACTATTTGACCATTCTCAAAACGCAGAATAACTTTACCGTCAATTTTCGTTGAGCCGTAAAGTGACACTTCAAGCACAATTTTCTTCGTCCGTAAGGGAGCTAGATTAATTGGAGGTTTCCCCGTCACTTCCGCTACTGAGATTCCCTCCAAGTTAATCAGGTCAACTTTGACGAGTGTCTGTTCAACCAAATGGGAATTATAGACTTCTAATTCAGTCGTTGTTTCAGACACAATGTGACCGAGATTCACGTCGGATACTTCACCGACACCAGATATGATGCGGTGATGCCATAAGTCCATATCGGTACGCAGCATAACTGCGTTGTTTGCTTGAGCCATAACAAATCCTATTTAAATTTAAATCCGACACCAATGTGCGAACTCCATAAATGCTTAAATATACCGTCCTTTTTTTTGGTGACAAGTGGGAAAACAACCCAATCGCCCATTATTGTTACAGGCTCGATATTTTCGATTGAAAGAGTACACATTTCGTTGTTGTAAAATACTTCAGCATCTTTCACAACCGCCTTAGCAACGTCACCGTCTATTAGTTTGGCGGCCTCTTCAACTGCCTTGTTAGCGACACTGAGAGTTAAATGATGTGGGTTCATAAGCTCCCTGTTGTTGTATTTTGAAGAGCCGTATAGGATGTTGGTATTCTCTATATCATACATCTCAATCAAGCCTTCTTTTAGCGGTATATTGATTGGGCAAGATAATCCATAGTAAACAACGCAACTTGGCATTGGAGTACCAGACAGCCAAGCTCTAGCGGGTATACCGTCATAAAGTACAGTTCTACCACGTAAGTATCTTTCAGGGCGACCCATAGTGCTATTTGAACCGTAACCATTGGAAAAACCACCAATGGACATTTTATCATCTGACGGATTACTGCCATCTGGCATAAACGTTATGTACACAAACTCGCCACCGATGTCACGCCCAATCGTACTAATTCCATTATCATACGACGGATGCCTACCAACAATGAAATGTACAAATTGACCCTTCTTTACTTCAGCAGAAAATGCAACAAAGGTCTTTGTTGTTGTGACGTACAAGTTTACAAACGGGAATAAGTATTTACCGCATTCTGTTGCAGCGGGATACGATTCTGACATCATCGAGTCAAAGCGGTCATAAAATAAACGAGATGCTTTTCCATCGCGAGAAATTGAAATAGAAAGTATATTTCCAGCGGAAGCGTAATTGCGCTTTATCCCAAAGTTAAACCACTTACCCTCTTTATGTTTTATTGAAAATCCAATATCAGCACCATCAAAAACTACTTTCGGTAAAGTGTTGAAATCAACAGCGTTGTTAAACATGCCGCTTTGTAACAGATATTTTTTGATTTCAACCAAAAACTCGCTCATTGTATTGATTGTACCTTCATGTTTCACAAATGCCATATTTTACTCCATTAATAATGCAAGCCAACGGTTGTAGCTACTGCTGTCGCTGTCGCTGTTTTGCATCGACGGAAAACACAAATATCGTTTATCCCCAATAACCAACTCCTTTTCAGGTGTGTTATTCAAACCACTCACAAAATAAGCACCTTGTAACCAGCCGACAGTGGATGCTTCGCGCCAATGACCAATGTGAGTATTAATTGTAGCAGGCAAACTATACACTGCTGTTATTTCTATTGGGTATATTACATGTAAGCCACTCACAGTCGTAATGTATCTATACGGTAATATATAACCACTCGTGTACTTTTCAGTATCCCGTCCGCCACCCAGAGACTCAGTGCTTTTAGCAATCATCGCCACGACTCCATTTGGGGTATTGCAAAAACAAGAGCTTATATTCCCCTGTGAACCAGCGGTGTCGTCTTTGGTGAACGGGTCATGAAACCCACCGTAATCAAAATTTATCTCATGTATTGGCCTACCAGCATCCTCGTCGCCGATTCGCGCGTAGTTATTATTATGACTACCTCCGATATACATAGGATATATATTTTCCAAATCAGTCCCAAATTGCAACATAAACCCACAATACATGGAAAGGTAGTATTGCTCCACCTTAACCACAATTATAAATCTACGCCCATTTGCGACGAACCAATAATTCATTGATTCATTCTTTAACGGAATTGCTGTAAAAATGTTTCCAAATTTAACCTTTGCAAAATAAGTAGAAATCTCTTTGGCTGCATCATTTTGTGTAGCATACCATGCGCATAAAGATGTAATTTTGTACTTCTCATTAACGTACATCGCCATTGGTACAACAATCGTATCCTGACCATCGAGACCATGCCCGATGAAACGTTGACGATACACCCATCCGAATTTCACATCCTCTTCTTCATCGTACATATCGTCATAGGTCTCATCCACATCAACAACTTTATCACCATCGCTATCTTTAATAACCTCCCATGCTTGGTTGGCTTGAACCAATTCGGGATTTGTTGTCAGAAACTTTTCGAGCTTTGACACCAAATCCCTTGCATTGGAGGCTGTTCCTATTTCAACAGCCATTGTTTTCCCTTTCTACTAAACCCCACCAATTCGTTTAACCGCGCGTTGCTCTCGACCCATTGCCTTGATAAGAACTTTCCTACCGCTGCTTGATGCCAGAGCGAGGTTCATGGCCTCTACTGGGTCGAAGGTGTTAATAACAGTCAACTGCTGCTGGTTCGATGATGAAGAATTTGCGTTATCTCTATGACGAGGGTCGTTTTTAGTGATTACCTCCTCACCTTTCTGTAAAACAGCAGGAACTTCGTTTGGCGCAAGTCCTGCGATGCCACCACTATGATAACGTACAGCACCGTTGAAAACAAGCGGATTCACCCGTTTACCACCAGCCTTACCGCGACCAACAACACCACCTGTATGGAACAGGGCTGCGTATTGACCGAAGCTCGATGTGTCTGGCATCTGCACGTCAGAGCCACCGCCGCCGAAATACGACTGAAGGGCTTTCTGAATCGCAAGGCTGATAAGTTGTTGGATAATCACTTTCGCCATGTGACGTAAAGCCTCCGCCGCCCATTGAGCCATGGCCTGACCCAAGTTTGCAAACGCTTCGCGACTGCTTACAGCACCTGTTGCGATACCAGCAAGACCACTGGCGATACCTTCAAACGCAGTCATTGCTCCGTCATTAAGCACGCCATACGCAGTATTCATCAACTCGACTTCACCCTTACTATGGGTTGTTTCGGTGCGAACATCCTTCATCTTTGTTACAAGATTTGTAAGGTTTGCGTATGCTGCCGAATCACCAAAAGAAGCCATGATTTTTTGAGCGTCTGCAACCAACTCTTTCATCTGAGGGGAGATGTTGTTCAAGTATGCTTGAACATTCTCTTCCATCTTAGTGATTGATTGCTGGCCGCTTATAACGAGTTGTTCCTGCAATTCTTCGAACTGACGTTTGCGTTGCAAGAAGTCATCGAGGCGTTTTGCCATTGAATCAACGGCAAAGTTCGCAGCCTGACGGCGTGGATTAGATTGATAATCCGATTGCTCCGCACCAAGTCGCTCACGCTGATTCAGAATCGCAGTTTGCTGTTCTGGTGATAGTTTGGAGAACGCTTCGCTATTGATTATCTCATCAAGTTTCTTAATGGCATCCGTCATGCGTTCAACATATTTCAGAGTGCTTTCAGACATCTTAGCCTGAGCCTCTTCAATAGTAATTACACCACGCGATACGGCACTGCCGAGATATTCCGCGCTGTTGGCGCGTTCTTTCTCAATATCGTTACGTTTCTTCTCAAGTGAATCGAGGAAGGCATCGACTTGTTCGCCGAGAGCTTTCTGCGCCTGCAATTCAGCGTATTTAGCCAGTTGCGGTTCAAGCTGTTTAGACCAAGCGAGAGCCTCTTTACGGCTAACGTCCTTACTTTGGGCATATTCCAGAGTAAGAACCTCAAGCATCTGCTTAACCTGTTTGTCATTATCAGGTTGAATGATGTTCTTGAAGCCGTCGATAATCTCGTTCAGCGTAGAGCCAGACAGGTCAACGGACAGGGTTGATGGGTCGCGGTTAATCAAACCCTCAACGCCGTTCACACCCATCGCCTTATACATCTCGCGTATTGCTTCACGAGCCTCTTCAGTCACTTTCTCAACTAAAGATTCGGCTTTGTCGAAGGCAGAATCGTCATCCTTCTGCTGTTTGGTTAAGGCTTTGTCTTTTTTCCAGCGTTCCTCTTGGGCTTTATAGAAATCAAGCACTTTACTGTCAGCCGCAGTGTTGTGACTGACCGAACCCGTAGAGCCTGTAATCGTTACAGAGTTACCACCGCTCAAACGCACAATCGTTGGCTTGTAGTTCGGATTACGAGCCATTTCTGCCAAGTAAGCACGCGAAGACGCGCCTGTTTTGGCATCAATACCATATTTACCTTGCTTGGTATCAGACACCCACTCCTTACCGTTATAGATAGAAGTATGGCCGTATGGATGGCCTTTGATAGCACCCCAGCTAACCACGTCGCCTTTTTGTGGAACATAATTCGCTGAATAAGGCACTTGTTGCCAGCCTTTGCCGTATTTCAGCAAGTTCTTAGCGGTAAGATTACCATTGCCTTTGATATACGGAGCGGCTTGAGAATCGACAGCAGCCAGTGCACGTTTGACGTAAGTCGCGCATTGACCTGTGAAATCAGCAGCAGCCTTCTTGGTCGCCAAATCAGCAGCGGCAGCGGCGCGTTTATCGACAGCATAGGAGGACGTACCGTTTGAACCACCTGAAGAGTAATTCTCATACGGGTCGTTCGCCGCGTATTTCGATTTAACCTTTTGACGCTCACCCAAGTACCAATCGCCGAGATTGTTGTAACCCTTCATCGGGTCGTCTTTCAAACGGCCTTCGCGGTAATCGATGAGTTTTTGAATCATCTTCTCGTAAGACAATTCTTTCTCAAGGCGTTTCAGAGCGGCTTCTTCTGCGCGTTGACGAGCCTGTTCAGCCTTCTCACGAGCCTTGTTGACTTTCTCGTCGAGAGCCTTCGCTTCTTCAGCCTTTTTGGTAGCATCATTAGCGGCTCGGTTTGCCGCTTCAAGCGCAGTCTTTTGAGTGATGTCGTTATCAGTATCGGCGATGTTTTTACGCATCTCCTCCAAGCGTTTATTGAGTTTAGCCTCAACGCCGTTCTCATTAACCTCCAGCGACACGTCCAAGTTGATTTGGTCGGCATCTGGAAGACTTGCTTCTATACCCTTAAATTTCTTAACAACGTAGTCGGCAAGACCACCCAGATAAAGGAATGTTGACTTGAACGTAGCGGTTAATGCGTCAATCAGTCGAGCAACAAAGCGAATTGCACCAGTCCAACCGCTTTCAAACTCTTTAGCACTCTTGTTGGATTCTTTGGTTGTATCTACGAAGAACGAGCCAATCAACTCAGTCGCATCGGCAACGAAATCAGCAATACCTTTAACCAATACGCCGATGGCTTCGGAAATAACGCCGAACGCTTCTGAAATCAACCACAGCACGTCAGACAACATCTGCATACCAGATACAGCGTCTTCAGACTCACCGCTCAATCGGTTAATACCGCGCACGATGCCTTCGAAGATTGCTTCAACAACCTCGAAGACGATGAATGCTTTGAACAGTCCAACAGCAATCTTGGCCGCAGAAGCCAACACACCAATCAGGCGTGAGATTGGGGCGACGAGTAAGCCCAATCGACCACCAGCGGCAGCCGCACCACCTAAGCCAGTGCCAACAGAAGGTGCTACTTTGGCAATCAGACCCATCTTAACGGCGAAGTTTGTAATGGCCGTACCAGCGGCTTTCAAGCCCAGACCGAACGTACGCATTGTCGCGGCAAGTGCTACGAACATTTGAGCCGCACCGATTGTCAGCAACGCACCGAAGGCGATAACCAATTCGTTGGCGTGTTTAACCGCCCAGCGCAGAGCATCAATAGCGACATTCAATGCCTTTGCGATTGCTTCAGCCCATTGTTTCGCTTCGTCGGAGCGGAAGAAGTCACGCACTTCGCGCAGAAGAGTAGTGAAGTTCTCCATCACACCAGCGTCGGCAATGATACGCATCCAGTCTTTAAACGCATTGTTCAGGCGCGACTGTTCGGCCACGAGAGATTTCTGAGTCTTCTCGATGTTTGAGCCGTAAGTCTCTTCAATCAACGCGGCTACTTTAGGCAATACGTCGGCAGCTAGAACTTTACCGTCCTTCATCATCGTCATGAGTTCTGCGTTTGTTACACCCAATGCTTTAGCAAACAGGTTGGTCGCAGCGGGCAAGCGGTCGGCCAACTGACCTTTCAACTCTTCGGCCTGAACAGTCGTTTTAGACAGCATTTGCTCAAGTGCTTTGTAGATACCAGATTGAGTTTCGGAATCCGCGCCCATCAACTGACCGAAGCCAGAGAACTGTTCGAAGATGTATTTCACGGTATTCGAATCAAGTTTAGCCTCTTTACCAGCCACAAACAGTTTGGCTGAATCCTGAATAATCGTACCCAGTTCCAAACCCATGCGTTCTGCGGTGTCGCGGAAATACTTCTCCAATTCGCCTGCGGTTGTATCCCAGTTGTCAGCCAACACCTCAGCACGAATCTTCAGCGTAACGCCTTCCTGACCATCTTTAACGACTTTATCAAGAGCCAGATACAAGCCGCCCAGTGCAGCACTCAGAGCCAAGACTTTACCGCGTGCCTGTTGCAAGAACACCAGAATGCCCTGTTTACCCTTAAGCCAGCGGTCAAACGCTTCTGCTGTTGAGCCTGTTGATTTAGACAATTCTTTAATCTTAAGGTCGAGAGTTTTTGACGCAGCGGCAGTACGGGCTGCGTTTGCGGCCAGACGTTGTTCTGCTTTGGCGAGTTTATCGACGTTAACGCCAGCCTCGCCAAGAATGCGTGCGGTTTGTTCAACCGCAACTTTTTGACGCGCGAAGGCCGCGCCAGATTGATTTAATTGGGCTACCAACTGGCGCAGTCTTGCAATTTCTTGAGATGTTGCGTTACCACTGCCAACACGCGCATTCAGTTTGGCATGTTCGTTACGGGTTGATTCATACGCAGCACGGAGTTTCGCCAACTCAGCGGATTGTTTGCGGTACAAATCAATATTACCAGCCACGACTTTGAGTTTTTCCTGAGCCGCGCGGAGTTTATCCATTGCATCGCTCAGAGCCTTAACGTCTGTCGTAGATTTGCGCATTGCGGTGCTTGCGTTGCGTACAGACGTAGTGATGTCAGCCATCGCGTTTTTATGGCTGCGTGATGGATTCAGTGCATCACCGACTGTCTTCGAAACAGAATCTTGTTGCGCTGCTTTGGCTTCAGCAATCTGCTGCGCGATAGATACGCGTTGAGCGTTTATCTGATTGCGTTGACTTTGAATATTACGTCGACGTGCTGCTTCGGCGGCTGCTTGTTGTTGTGCCAACTTCAGAGATTCTTGTTGTAGGCGAATCTGTTCTTGCAACTCTTTGCGTCGGTCGCCTGCGCGAGAAGTAATTTCATTTTGACGTTGCAGTGCGGCCTGCGCGTTGCGCATGTCGATGATTGTTTGCAGCGTGCGCTCGTAGGTCTTAGTCAGAGCCTCTTGACTGCGTTGAATGTTGTTGGTTGCCAAGCCATGCGCTTCAGCCTCAAGGCGTTGACGCTCATAAGCATCAGCCTGTTTCTTGGCGGCTTCAGCAGCCTTGAGTTGATTGGCTTCCAATCGCGCTAATTTATCAGCCTGCGCTTTGGTAGGCACGCCGAGTGCGCTGATTTTGTTGGCGAAGTCATCATACGCATTACTCGCATCTTTGGCGCGTTCAGCACTTGATGCCACGTTATCGGCGAGTTTAGACAACTTACCAAGCATTGTTTGCAACTCGGTAAGTTTAGTCGCAGCAGAAGCCAATCCTTTCAGACTGGCTTCGTAGGCTTTAAAGTCGGCCTTACCCTTTGCAGCCGACTTTGCCTGTTCGTTCAGGTCGTCTTTCAGACCCTTAATGTTCTTGCGCACATCATTGATGGTTTTACCACTGTAATCCTGTGCGCGGATTTCTAATTCAACTGAGCGATTTTCAGCCATAATGACCAGTCCCTATATGATTGAGCATATCTCGTAATGCTGCGTTCAACTCTTTCAACGCATCCTGCTTAATATCAGTATTACTTGCGTCAAAAATCATTTTTGTCAGAGTTCCGTATAAAACAAAATCCTGACGACGGCGTTCGCGTATTAACTCCGCCTCATTGCGTAACATTATAAGCGAATAAAGGCGAGCCTGCGAGTGTCCGTTTGCTAAACAGATACTCACATCTCGCCTTAGACTTAACATAAAGGATTCGAACGGATGATAAGGGTCTACTTCTCCGAAGTCGCCTTCTCCGCCAGCATTTTCTGGATGGTTGGTTTGTCCAGTGCTGCCAGCAGTCTTTTTTTTAAATTGTCGGATTCATTCATTGTCAGGTCGATGATTGCAATCACAATATCCATCTGCTTACCGATACCCATGCGAGTATCCCAGATTTGCGCAGCAGTGAGTTCTTCATCACCGACGAGGTGTTTTTCACCCTTGTCGTTAATGGCCGACAGGAACGCAGCACGAGCCAAATCGGGAGCATATTTGATAATGCTGTTGGCAACATCCATCAGGTCGTCAGAGCCTTTGGATTTAGCCATTACTTCGTCAAATGCTTCCATCAAGCGCACGCCGTTAGACTGCCATTGGGCAGACAAATCGGCAAAATTCAAACCACGGACGGTCACGCCGTGAACTTCCTTTGTCGGGGAAATCAATCCCTCAAGATTCATTTTCATTGTAATTTACCTCATAAAAAAAAACATGGCAAAGCGGACTATACCACTTCGCCATGTTTCATGCAACATCAACCTAGTCGATTACAGCAAGCTAGTAGGCTGACCGTTGATATACAGCATAGAGCCTGCGCCTTCAGCTTCAAGAGCGGTAATATTGAAGGCCATCTGCGACCAATCTTCACCCCCTTTGAGCGAGAAGTCTCCACTGGCAGACAGACGCACTTTTGGCATCCAGTATTGACGGTTTTCACCTTTCGCATTACAGCCACGGAACAAGAGTTCGCCAACGATTGATTGACCTTTGGAAATGATGACTTCACGAGTTGCTTTTTTCAAATCGTAAGTCACGACAATCCAGCTACCTTCTGCTTTGATTTTGGTAGTGCTGTCGGTATCACCAAGCATCAAGAAGCCAGTTTCGGCTGTATACTCGTAGTCCACACCTTCCACCAGTGTCGCTGCTACTGGAGTACCTGCTTTGGCCTTGCTTTCGTCAGCAAACACTTCAATCTTGGTAATGGTAGCAGCGAACACGCCGTTAGGGTTTTCTTTGCTTGTACCCAAGCGGTAGCCCAGAGAAGGATAAACCTTCAGTGTGTCCTTTTTGCCAGTTGCGGCAACTTGGGTCTGATTGGTAACTTCACCTGCGAAGAACATCGCCAAGTTCTCCGTATTAATGTTGTCCAGTGTAACGCTACCAGTCAACTTGGAAGAGATGATGATTTCTTCATCAGTGGTGTTGTAACCACACTCGGAAGATTTGTGTTCCAGAGTTTCATTCTCTTGGGTCAGGTTCAATTCTTTGGACGAACCCAAGTAACGGAAACCCTTAGCGTCAGCTTGGCGTTCCACACCGTTTACGATGGGGAACTGATTGAACTCGATGCGTCCATTTGCCAGCACTAAGGCTTTGGTTGCGCCGCGTGTAATAGCCATTTTGCTATCCTTTCTTTGGTTAATTAATCAAGTTCAGCATACGGATTTGAATTATCATACGCAACGCTGAATGAAAAGTAGATATAAAAATACGATTTCGATTGTACCTCATCAGGAGGGTTATGGCAAACAGGAGAATCGTATTTGAAGTTGCTCACTAAGCCGCCGAGATTATACCACTCTTTGTACTTAGCACCACCGAAACGACCGCCGTCAATGGCGTGGATTTTATTGAACGCCTGCTCAATTTTAGCAATTTGTTCGTATGCCACGTCGATAGGGTGTTCAACGTTCTCAACATCTACATAACCCGACAGCAGGAAGTCCACGCGGTCATTGCGTACAGTTCTGCCTTCGTCTGCGCCAGTGTTGCTGTTACCAGCGCGAATTGTCTCGTTGATAATGATACATGGGAGGGTTACATCTGCGCCGATTACCTGACGACCACGATAAACGCGTACACCAGTTTCCTGCTCAAGCAAGGCGCATAATTTTTTGAGTGCCGTTAAACGGATATGCTCTTTCATAGTTTTTCCAATCTGTTGAATTGTCGCAAGAACTCGACTTCGAGATATTTTGCGATTCGGGCTTGATTGCGTTTTGCGGTATCCCACATCACTTGGTCTACGGATGGCGCATACAACAGCCATGCACGCATAGACTGAATATAGCGACCACCACCGTGAGTAATACCGCTCGGAGGCGTTGAACCACCGCCTTTTGTTCTCGTGAGAATACCGATATTACCAGATTTTCTGAACTGGTGAACAAATGCGTGTTTCATAACCTTCGTGGATGTCGGCTTAACCTTTACTTTAACACCGCTTGTCGTTTTTGACGGCATGGTGTTCGGGTTAGGACGAAAACGGTTAAGCATTGTTGGTTGGTCGCGGGCGTAGATTGCCGCAACGAGCGAGCCTTTTGTTGCATATTTCGCAACACCCGTCTTATCAGGGTCATTCAGATACGATGCTTTCCAGTTGATTTGCTTGCGCATATCCTGTCGAACGCGCGATAACGCCTCACGCTTGGCTGTCTGATTGATAGCCAAGCGTGCTGCTTCTGCGGTTCTTTCTGGAAAGGTCTTGAACATCTTCTCCAGCGATACCAGATTTTCCAAGTCAATCGTAATCATGATTTACCCGATGCTGTAAGTGCGTGGCCTGCCACTTCTCGATATAGATTCCGTCGTCATCCAATCGGGTGTTCAGCACATACTCTTTGCTGTCATAGACGATTTTATCGCCGACGCTGAATCCAAGCGCACGGGCTTCACGAATCGTACACAGCACGAGAACACCGCCGTCGGATAATTCCGCGAAACCTTGATAGTCAATATCACCAGTCAGATTTATCTTGGTATGCACGCGCACGCGGCAGTCAGACACGCGCCCACTCGCTGCCGAAATATGCTTGGAGGGAACACCCATCTCATGATGCAAATCGGCGCGAGCTTTGCGTTTTATATCAAGGAAACTCATCTATTACTCCACGACATAGGCCTGATACCAGATACCTTTAACGTCAGGCGAGTAGTTTGTAGCGAATTTAAAACCTGTTGTTGTGATACCTACCAAATACGCGAAACGCTGCGTTGATTCATTTTTCAAGTCCATGGTAACAATCACAAAAGGAACTTTGGAGAAAGTCTTAGTGAATGCAATCGGCACAAGGGTGTTATTCTCAAACTCACCGAGTGTTGCTTTCGGAATATACTTCGCCTCAAATTCCTTGAAGGTTGTGCCGCCTGTACCACCAGTTTGTTGTGCTGCTTCAAGTGCTGCAATGCGTTGCTTGATTTCTGCGTCGTTGTATGGTGCTGGTGGAGTACCAACCAGCTTAACAACCTGCTCTTTGAAATTCATCTCGACGGTTTGGTCGTGCGTTGTGTTACCAGCTTCGCCGATTTTGAAAATCAGCTTACTGTTATCCGCGCTCGGAGTAACCGATTTCAAATGCAAGTCGGGTGTTATTCTCGGAATAATCGGACTCAAGTCAACAGTCTTTGTCACACCGCCAACTGTCGCACTAAGCGAGTTACCGCTCAGTTTGAAATCCTTCAACGAAATCTGTGTGGTGGCTGCGTTTGTACCACCGCTGTCGCTTTCCCAGTGTTTTCGAACATCGTCATAAATATCAATGTAGCTCATGGCTTTATTCCATAAAAAAAATAGGTCTCGCGTTAATTCTAACACGAAACCTATTTGCTAAGAAGCGTTACAGTTCAGACTCGTTGCCTTCAGGTTTTTCACCTTCAGGTTCTTTGTCGCCTTCAGGTTTTTCACCTTCAGGTTTTTCACCTTCAGGTTTTTCACCTTCAGGTTCTTTGTCGCCTTCAGGTTTTTCACCTTTAGGTTGAGCAGCTTTCTTACCACGACCTTTAGGCTTTTCACCTTCAGGTTCTTTGTCGCCTTCAACAACTGCTTCGATTTCCTCAATCAACTCAGGTGCTGGTAAACCGAACTCCTCGCAGACTTCAACTTGACCGTCAAAGTCTTCTTGAAACAACTGAACAACGCTACCACCGAAGTACAGAACACCGTCACTGCCGACAAAAGACACGTTGGTTTTGAACTTAACCATTTTGATAGTTTCAGACATTTCAGGCATCCTTATTTAGTTACATCTGCGATGCGGAACACGCTGTTTGGAGTCAGCGTAATCGGCAATGGAGCAGATTGGGTCAACAGGTAGGTAGTTGACGGTTCGTCAACGCGGAATTCTTTGTGGTGCATTTCAGTCGCAACCCAGCCAGCATCTGCGTCTTTGATTGCACCAAAGGCCATCACACCTGCAAATTCACGGCTATCGAAACCGATAACTTCGCCGTCAGCAACATAGCGTTTAGGCAAGCCGTCTGCGCCGAGATAGCTGCGGTTGTCAACATACACTTCGATGGTTGTGCCGTTCAATGCTGTGAAGCGAGCCACCATAGCAACGCCGCGAACATCGCCGACGTGCAACAGGTTCATGGTCAGGTCAGAGCCACGGATGTTGCGGTCGAGCAAGTGAGAGCGTTCTTTGGCGGAGAAGTACGCATAGAAAGCAGCCCATGCGCCGCGACCCATAATCAGGGTGTCGACTTCGGAAGTGTGTGATTTTTCATATACCAAGTCAGACATCTTAGCCAAGATGGTCAATGGGTTAACACCTGCCGCAGTCCATTTGTCACCACCCAATGTACTCATTGTCAAAGCAGGGTCACGGAAGTAGCTTACGGTTGTGGTTGGGTAGTCGTCACCGCTAATAGCCAATTCACCACGAGAGAAGGCATTGAAGGCCATCAATTCGTACAGGTTGGCCATTTTGATGCGGTGCATCTGCATTTGCTTGGCGCGAATTGCCATTGCGCGTTGAGCAGGGGTCATGCTGCCGAACAGTTGTTCACCAGCCACGCGATGTTGCAGACGTTCATCCCATGCGTCGATGGAGTCTTTCTCCTTAGCGTATGCAGGGCGGAAAGATTTCACATCGAAGTTTTTGTTTTGATTGACCTTACTTACCACGTTAGGGGCAACGAATTTGGCGATACCACGATAGTCTTCGAACACGTCGTCAAAGATAATCACGTCGGATTTGGCCAAGAAGGTGTTACCGAACAGTGCGCGGTAGAAGGATTTCGGAGCTTCCAGCTTGCGAATCAAGCCTCCTTGAATCAGGGTCTCCGTCAGGGTTGTAGCGTTTGGCATAATTAACCTTTCTTAAGTACGTTGTACTGGGTTTGTTTCACAATCTTCGAAGAAGATTACTGGTGAAGCAATGTTTTTCAACACAATCAGCATCTCCTGTTTAGTTGGATTTGACTTCTGAAACAAACCATTCGGGTATTTAATTGCGTTGATATTAAATGTGCCATGCACATATGTGGAAACAGGCTCATTTGCTTTTGCAGGATACGCAATGACACCGAGACGATTGCCATTAGACAATGGCTGAAACAAGTCAGCAGCGGATTCCTTGACTTTGCCATTAGGAGTTACTACAACAAGCATGTATTGCTCAATGTTATGTTCTGCAACAAGCACTTCAGTAACTGGCAACGGAGTCTGTTTGGCGAACAACGGAATATGCTCACCACCAACCGCTGTAATTTTTTCACTTTTCGCAAACATTTTAAATCCTTTTTATTGGTCATTTTTCAGGAAGCTGGCAACAACATCGATGTCGGCAGCCAGTTTGGTTGCTTCAGACACATCACCTGCGTCAGCACCAACGTTAGGCTGTTTGGTTTGAGCCATTGCGTCGGCCAACAGGTTAACTGCTGCGGCTGGTTGTTGAGCGGCTGGTTGTTGGGCAACAGGTTGCTCTTTAACATCTTGTGCTGCGGCATTCAGGGTCTGAATAGCATCTTCAACACTCATGCTGGTGTTAAACGCCAGATGATGTGCCAATTTGCTGTTCTTGGTAGCTGCTTCGGCGGTGATAATGCTCTGAATGCGGCTGCGTTCAGCATTTACATCGGCTTGGGCAACAGGGGCTTGAGGCGTTTGAGCCTGCTGTTCAGTTTTGGTTTCGTTTACCGCCTGAACTGTATTTTCATTAGACATACGTCCCTCCGTGATTAACTTAACAGCCCCTTCGACACTAATTACGTCGTCGATGAGACCAATCGATTTTGCATCTTGCGCAGTATAACACGCCGCCTGCGTCTTTACTACATCTTCAACGGCAAGCGAACGGTTCGCACCCACTAATGATACGAAGCTATTATAAGTTGCGTCAATTCTTTTTTGCATATCTGCTTTTACAGAATCAGTCAATTCTTCGTATGGGTTGCCGTCAACTTTGTGTTCACCAGCTTTAATGAATGTTACGGAGATACCTTCCTTTTCCAGTGCTTTCTCGTAACTTGCGTGCATGGCGACAACGCCGATAGAACCGATTCCACTGCTTGGCGTAGCCTTAATCGACGTACACGCCGAAGCAATCGCGTATGCCGCCGAATAGCAATTACTGTCAACGATGGCATGGATTTCTTTTTGCGACCGAGCCGCCTTGATGTAATCAACTGTTTCAAAACAGCCAGCGACTTCACCGCCGCCAGAGTTAATATCCAAGATAATGTTATCAACAGACTCATCAGCCAATGCAGTTGCGATTGCATTTTTGATGTAATTGTAGCCAGTGATAAAACCATAAGTCGCGTTAAATCGATTCACCAATGCGCCGAATACAGGAATTACTGCTGTTGTACCAATCCTGCCATACATTGTAACACCGCCCACCGCAGAAGCACCAATGCTTCGAGCCATAGTTTGTTTAACCATGTCGACGCGGCCTTCTTCTGTTTGCAACACTGGGTTAGTCATGTTGACGTTCAAATCGGTCAAAAATTTACCAGCAGCCTCCTGCTGCACAGCGAGATACAACGTTTGCTGTGAGGCAAGAGACGCAACAATAGGATGTACTGAATTACTCATTTTCGCCATCTTTCGAATTTTCGTTATCGGAATTATCTCCTTTTTTATCATCGGAATCAACAGACTCCCCAGATTTTGAAGATTTTTTGTTTACAACGGCCTTTTCAGCACCATCGTCAATAACAATACCCAAGCGTTCAATCTCCTCCTGTTCGCGCTTACGTTGCGCCAACAATTCACGCCAGTCGTAGCCCATACGAGCGGCTTCAATTTCGAGCGTCGATAGACCGAACTTGGTTTTGAGGATGGCTGCCTGTGTTTCCTTCATCTCATCGATTTGACCGCGAGCCGCGCCAATCCATGAGCATTGCGCCAGAGCGTCGAAGATTTCTGGGTTCTCGTAAATCCATGCTGCTGTCTTACCCTTCGGCAAAGGAACAGAACCATTATTGATTTGCTCTTCCAACCATAAGCGGTAGACTTCAGTCGCAAATTTATCCGCAACGGCCTTTTTGCGTGACTGCATGAATTTGAATGTTTCATTCATGCTCGCGCGTGCGCTGGAATAGTTTGTTTTGGTGTAATCGCGTGAGAACTGCTCGTAGCTGACACCGAGACCAGCCGCGATATGACGCAGCAAGGACTGTTCATACTCAGAACCCGTACCACTCGGCTGACCGAGTTGTTGCAGGTTCAATTTAGTATTCGGGTGTAGAACTGGGATTCGCGCACCGTCCAACTGAATATCACGGGTTGCAGTGTGTTGTAGGATAGAGCCAAGCATTGACTTGGCGGCAATATCAAAGCTCACACCGTTTGGATTACCGCCCATAATTTCAGTAATCATTTGCGGAGGCAAATCGCTTTCAATGCTTGCTGCATACGTTGCCTGCAAGACGGCCTGTTGCAACTCAACGTCTTGGAAGCGACGGGTCATGCGCATTTGCTTCAATACACTCACCATCTCGCTTACACCGCGCACTTGTTCGGGCATTAATTGGTCGATGATATGAATGATTTGCTTACGACCCCACTTAGTTTCAGCAGGAATACGCTTCCACTTAAACAATTTCTCGGTTTGAGTGTAATCGTATGGATGTGCTTCCATGATGTTATACGCAACAGGTCGACCATATTTATCACGCTCAATACCTGCTTTAAGTGTCGCGTCATCCATCTGACCGTTCGGATTACTCAGACGCTTAGGGCTAATCATCTGAATAGCCGTTGCGTATGGGCGTTTTTGGTCGGTAATCCATTCAGCGGCAGCAAGAACCTCGCCGTGAATCAAAAACACACCGACTGCTTGGCGAACCATTGCGGTAAAGTCTTTAATGCCAGCGGCATCAAGCCAGTGTTTAGCACTTGATGCCGTGTTGTTGAATTTTGATTCGACAATGCGCTGGAAGTTGTATAACCACTCATTATCATCAACACCAAGAACATCAATGTTTGGCTGAGAATTCAGCTTAAACTGAGAACCGACAATATTGTCTTTGTGAATGGCTACAACACCACTGGCATAGCCATCATTGAGAACTACGTCGCGAGCGCGGTCGTCGATGATGTCTTTTTCAAAACGCAACATCGCATCCATCGGCAACGGAGATGCTTCCCACGTTGCCATTTCACGGCTGGTTCGGTTCGCGCCATCAAGACCACCCGTGCCGCCGTGTGATTTGTATCCGTCAATACCTGACATAATATCTCCTAGAAGTATACTCGCAACGGACGATAGCCTTGACCATGCAGTCCGCCGTCAAGCATGCCGCAGGCGCGTAGCTCCATCTCCATTCGACGAATTAAATCCGCCAATACAGATAAATTCGCTTTTTGATACTCGATGCGCTCACCATTCTGGTCAATCACCACCGTTACGTTTTGGCCAGACGCAATGCGGAAATACGCGTCTTTCGCGTCTTTTAATTGCTCTGGTGTGTATGATGTGCAATTACAACTCATACTACGCTCCCTGTAATCTGTTAATTTCATCCCAACTCAACTCGGAATAAGATTGTTGGGTATCGTGAATGACAACATTATCTCCTGTTTCGTCCGTTGCATCAACTGGAGCATAAACCAACGGGTTTTTATTCCATTCATCAAACAGCGGCGGCGGATTTGCCCAATCGATACGGTCAATCATCAACAGTTTTGAGATTGATACGCCGATACAGTAATACAGCAAGTCCCACGCTTCGTTGTTTTGATGCGGAATCTTTTCCCATTTGGTAGGGCTTCGTATCTCGGCGCATAACTCCTGATAGAACTCAATAGACAACCAGTCTGGGAAGGTAATCAGGCCATGCCCTACTTCGGTTGAATCAAGCCTGTTTGACAAGGTGTCTTTCAACATATTTGAGTTAAGCATCAAGACTGGTACGTCACCACGCGCAGCACTCAACGCGTCCTTTTTGGTCGCGTCTGGATATGTGATAAAGGCTCGTGGCGAGTTCGGCGTAACGACACCCTTCACCAAGTGGAATCGAGCGGCTTTGCGCTTATTCTTCAGGCTACGATAGAAATCATAAGCCATAGAAGTAACGCTCTCGCCTTTCTCACGCGCGTAACCACCACTATCACAAACAGTCATCGTAATACCCATACGTCGTCCGCTACCGTCGGCCAGAGGGTATAGTCTATCCATTACTTCAGTTTCAATTAAAGACCAGTCTTCGAAGAATGTCGCTGGTCGGACGAAGTAATTATCGCCATCGGCATCAACACGCGCGGATTTACGAATATCAAACCTATCAATCACTGTAATGTCGAATGGCGCACCAGCAGAAATACCATGTACTTGAACAACGAAGCGGTTCTTTTGCACGTCGACACAAGCAATCAGATTGCGAACGCCGATAGGAACAACGCGTTCACCGATGTCAATCGCGCGGTCTTTCAGGTGTTCAGGTAATCGTTGTGAAACTTGTGATTTCGGAATGTACGGTTCGGCCAAGTCGGTGTTGTAAAACTTCTGCAACGCCTCTTCTGAACCAGTGGTTTTAAACTCTTCCTCAGCAGCCAGATACATTGTAACCAGTTGACCCCAGTTCACAAACGCAGCGGCCACGCCGCGCAGCCAGAAGGACGCAATACGGGTTTTGCGCGGGCTACCTACCAACTCACCTTGTCGGTTGAAATACATGCCGTCCTGAACCCATACGCCTGTTTGCTGCATGGCGTGCCGTTGTGACTGTTCAATCCGACCAAAACATTTAGGGCATTGCAAATAGGTTGAAGCCGCAATGTCAATCATGTTCGTGGCTTTCTCATCCCATTTGAGCATCGAGAATGTACCCTCGAAACGCTCAGAGCAGTGAGGACAAGCCCAATACCATCTGCGTCTGTCACCTCGATTGTACAGCGCGAAAATACCCTTAGTTGGAGGGGCTTCATGTGAGCCAGCTACTTCAACCCAGTTAGGGTCTTCGATTGGTCGGCTAGGGCTACTCTCGGCCAAGCACATACGATACGAACCGAACGTTGTTGTACGTTTTGCAGCCAAGTCGTAAGGCGAACCGTCACCGCCGATGTCGTCATCCATGCGGTCATAGTCGGTCAACATGACACGCGGAATTGGACGGCCTGCCAGTTCGGATACGCTTGGGTGTGCTAGTGACAGGAATACGCCGTTTTGAAAATGTTTGTCGCTGATATTGTCAGCATCGCGGTCTCCGTTGAGCAACCCACCGCATTCTTTAGTGTCACGCAACAGCTTATCGACACGACGTTTAGAGAAGTCACGGCTCATCGCGGATGTCGGGTTGATAATCAGCATATCCATCGGGTCTCCGTGTATGGAGTACCCAGTCCAGTTAACAATCAGGGCATCGGTCTTACCGCACTGCGCAGGAGCGGCCATAATTACACCATCGTGAATCGGGCTGCTTAACATATCCATCGGCTCAATCATGTACGGAGTTGTCGAGTTCTTCCAATAACCAACATACGAGCCACGATTATTGACGTAACGGTATTTCTCAGCCCACTGGGATACAGTGAGGCGTTCTGGAGGTTGTAATATTGAGGCCAATTCAACAAACATATCGGACAGACTTCCGTACTGCCCGATATGTTTAAAGGTCTTCGAGTTCTCGCTCATCAACGTCATTTACTTGTTCTCCTGTTAAATCTTCATAACGGGCAGCACGTTCTTTCTGCGCACGTTCTCCGAACTTATCAACCACTGATTTAGCAACGCCTTCCATCACCTCGTCGAGTAACTCCACGATAAGGGTTCGTTGCTCAGGAGTGAGTGATGTCAGACGGTCTATGGTGTCGGGAATAAGTTTGACACCCATTGCAAAGGTCTTATTAAGCTCGGATACAGCGTCAATCACTTCGGAGGTATGCCAATACTCACCAGCCTCGATAAGATAACTCAGACGCGCCTTTTTCGCCGCCCAGAAGTCCTTTTTGAGCGCAATGGGGAAATGCCCCTTATGGAACACTTCTTCCCATTCCTCGTCCGTCCAGACGGGCGGAACGCATACGCTCGCAATATCTCGAATAGCATAAATATCAGCACCGTTACGCGTACCAGACGGTTGAATCTTCGCCTTGCGCACAAGGTTGCCGAGTTCTGTGTTATGGACGTGAAAAATCAGGGCGGCTTGTTTAATAGTCACGCCCTTACTCAAAATATCGTCGATTGTCAGCGTGGCATTTGTTCCATTACCCAGCAATAATGCTGTCGATGCCTTTTTCATGTTAGCCATGCTTTAAAGCCTTTTTGCATTTCTGTATCAGTTCAAAGAATACGTTTTGTGTGTTTTGTTTACCTTCCCAACAAGCCTTCTTAACAACCACGTCATACGTTCTTTCGGCCAGTAGATTGTAGACAAGCACTTTGTCATTCTCCTGCCCACGTCGAGCAAGGCGACGCAAGAACTGGTAATACTGGCCGTAAGAGAAATATACGTCAAAGTTGATTACGATATGGCCGCCTTTTTGTAGGTTCAGACCATGTGCGCCAGATTTCGGGTGCATAAGCAGCATCTTAATCTCACGACGATTCCATGCGGCCTTTTGCGTACCTTGCCTATCCATCTTAACAGCTTCGGGGAAGTGTTTTTGCAATAGCGCAAGACTACCTTGATGGTAGTATGAAATCAGGAAGTTTTCGTCTGGATGACGCTTCATCAACTCACGCAGAGCCTCGATTTTTGCCGTATGCAGGTAATGTATTTGTCTGTCTTTAACAACAGCACCGAAATCGCTAATGCTTTCAGTCCCTTCGTATACAAAACCTGCACAGATTTGCATCATCTTCTGCAATACTGAACCAGCTTGTTCGGCGATGATTTCACGACCATCAACTTCAATCATACCCGTCTTGCTCATAGCATTATACAATTCCCTTTGTTTCTCAGGCAACTCATACAGAACGTCTTCTACCACATAAGGCGGAATATCCTTCAGATAGTCTTCCTGTTTCATCACAAGCGTGATGTCGGCGATGGCATCAGCAATCGCATCCGCTGCGCCTTCTTTCAAAGTGATTTTGTAATTGTAAGGATTGACGTTGAAGTATCGCTCTTTGTACTCGGTCATGGTACGGCCTAAACGCTTACCCCCATCGAGCAATTTTATCTGGGCAAACAGACCGAGATGATTTTCAGCCGCTGGCGTGGCAGTAAGTTCGTAAAAGTGGGTTGTTTTGTGCCTGATTGAATCCAATGCCTTCCAACGCTTCGTTGTCGCATCCTTGATGCCGTCACTCTCATCATAAATAACACAATCATAAATCCAGTCATTAGCACCCCACGCGTTCACAAGCCATTCAACCATCTCGTGATTTATGATGTGTATCACCGTAGGACATTCACGCTCGTATTTTCGAATCTGAATACCAGCGGCCTCAACACGAGCTTTCTCGGTCAACCATTTGCGATATTCTTTCTCAACGGCGAGTTGTGTTTTGGCAATAAGGGTGTTTTTGTCGGACTCTGATACGTCAGGGTTATTTTTCAAAAACTTATTAACCCTAGTGTTTACCTTTCGGCTTATTTTCTTCAGGTCAGATTCGTTAAACGGACGTGTTTTCTCATTACGCGCGTATGCGTTTACCGCCTCGATAATGTGTTCCGCTCGCACCAGTTTATGCGACAGCGGAGCGGAAAAATGCCATTTTGATATTTCATCACCCCATGTCTGGTTAGCTACTTTCAAAGGGGCAATAATCAGCACTTTGTTGATTTTGTCGTCATCAATAAGGTCTCGTATCAATTTGAGGCATATTGCCGTTTTGCCAAGACCAGTGTCGATAAACAACGCGCTTCTTGGGTGAGTCTTCAAGAACTCGATGGCGGTGAGTTGATATTCATCCAAGTGATGCTCACCCAACTCAACGTTGTCAAAACGTGATTTCAATTTATCTAAATATGACATCAGCTTCCTCCAGAGTGGAAATGACGTAAACACTCGCGCCGTGTTTACGCATAGTGTCAATTACTCGTTCCTGTTCAGGGCGCAATTTACCAGCGTCATTCTTGAACTCAACGTAAATGGTGTTCCCGTTTTTAATAAACAGTCGGTCGGGGAAGCCGTTCACACTGCTGCGTTCAATTTTGACCTGAAACCAACCGCGCTTTTCAGCAAGCAGGCGGCTGGTTTTCTCAATGCGGCTTTCGCGTTGGCTCAGTGATTTCATTTGCGCTTACATTTACCGCAGACCCGACTATCTGCTGGCAACTCATCCGCATAAACCCATTCATCATGGCGGTCTTTAAGACGTGCTTCGCACAACGCGTCTTTAGTCGACAGGTCGATACGATGCCATGTCTGCTGGCCGTCACGACGACCCCACTTGATACCACCGCCTTTAACAAGACCAAACGCTTGCGCTTCTTTTGGCACACCACGCACGCCGAGACGGTCAAGCATTGAGTACGCTTCGCGTACATACCAGTCGTAGTCGATGTCTGACGGGAATTCATCAGGTAAATCCATAGCTGGCATTGCGCCTTTCGTCAACGGAACGTTATTACCCTTCGAATTCACGATGGTTGTGTCTGTCTTCGTTGAGTAGTACCAACGTACAACCTTACCGAGATATTGACCGTCTTTATAAGCACCGCCTTTTACCTGCTGGAAGTTCGTAAATTTGAGGAAGTCCGTACAACCTTCGATAGTCTCACGAATAGGGATTCCGCGCTCAAGGTAGGCCATCACAGCCTCGATACAAACTTGACCATTACCTGATTGACTCAAGCCGCGTTCGGCGTAATCGCCTTTGCGTTTCCATTTGAGTTTTGTTTCACCTTTAGACGGTGCTTTCAGGGCGAGATAGCTGTTCACAGACTGGCTGTAAATTGCCAAGTATTGCGTGAATTCCATGTTGAAGCCAGTCTCGATTTCCCACAAATGAATCTCGCGTTCGGCTTTCCAGAAATCATCCTTCTTGCCGTAAATCACGATTCCATCGGTATTGGCTGATACGATGCGTAAACCAGCTTTTTCAATGCGCTCGATGAGCATCAACAGACACAACTGACCTGTAATAGTCACCTGAATCATCATTTTCGGGCTGTACAAGAAGCTGTAAATTGACGACAGTTTACCGAACGAGCCGTTCAAAACAATCTTGTATGTGTTACAGACGGTCTGTTTCTCTGGCAGTTTCTTCCACTTCGCGCGGTCATCGCGGAATCGCGTGTAGTTTCGCAAGAACGGGAGGCCGCAGTTTTCAGGATAGTAACCGCCGTTAATAATGATGGATGGGTAATATGACGTTACGTCGGCATCGCAGATAATCTCATCTTCGGCGGCGATAATGGCTTGACCGCTCTCGTTTGAGTGTAAACCGCCGATGCCCATTGTGTAGAGACCCTTGCCAATCTGAATCTTCATGGAGGCAAGTTCGCGCGGCATTTTAACATGACCAGAAGGCTCGATTTCAAATACGGTATGCTTCAACAAGCCATGCAGGTCTTGCAGAGTCGGATGCTCGAAATAAATGTATTCGGGGATGTCGTACTTGAAGCGACGCTTAATCGTATTCGGTTCGGGCTTGTAGATTTTACGACCACGGTCTTTTTCGATAACGTGTTTAAAGATGGCCTCGCCAACTTGCGCATCCGACTTGGAACGAACGTCGATTTTATATTGCTTCGAAATCTCGATACGCAAGTCCACTTGAGCCTTCACGGTTTCATACAGGCGCAGAGTGTTTGCCGTATCGTTATCACAGTATTTCGCAATATCATCCATCTCAATCAGCGACAATGTTTTGTCGGCATCGATTGGGAGGTCTTGGAGCTTCTGACAGCCAATTCGCGCAGCGTATGCTTTCAGGCTAAGTGTACCAGTCGGGATTTCGAAAATATCGATGTGTTGCATGTATGACGGATATTCAAGCTCATACAGACGCATAAATTCCCAAGAGCGCAAGGCTTCGCGTTTCTGCTTCTTGCCGTACTCGTCGATATAATCCGCGCCAATTAACAAATCGGACGCTTCTTTAAGCTCGGCGTTACTGGCACCCTCTAAGGCATACATAAGCAGCGGCATGTCGTAATGATTGCCATTAAAAGTGATTACTGTTGATGAGCGCAACCATTGCTTGATACCTGCTGTATCGAGCTTATTGGAGTCGTTGCGCATCTCAAAATGCTTGGTTTTTTCTGGGTTTAAAGTGTCGCGGAATGCGACCAAGAAGTAGTTAGGATAACATTCAATATCCATGATTACGACGTTTGAGCGATAGTCAAACATGATGATTTTCCTTTTGTGATTGGTTAGACAACAGCAGCCGTTACGGAAGTGTATCAGTACCAATAGATAATAAAATACCCAGCAGGTTAATTCCTGCTGGGTGATGGGTGTTGATTTACAACTCTTCTTCAGTATCCCAATCAGCGTCGTCACCCTCGTTAACACCGCTTGAGCCGAGTTTCAAATCGGTTTGCTTGTTGTGAACCTGAACTGCTTGCAGATTCAGAGTCATACCAGCACCGAACTTCGGACTTTTCCAACCGTAGAAGTCGAACAGAATTGTCATGTGACGACCATTGCGGTTCAATTCTTCAATTTCTTCCATGTCTTCAGGGACGCGGCGGTTCAGCTTAGTGCCTGCGCTGTTACGGACGGCAGGAGGAAAACTTTCGTTGGCGGAGAAACGGATGCGATAGAAATCTGGAATATCGCTGTCTTCGGGGAGGTTTTTAACGCGGCTACCGTCTAACAAGCAACGGTTTTTAACTGCAACGTCTTCCCAGTCTTCACCTTTCGCCATGTGCTGACGAATCAGGTCTTCGAGGATTTTGATTTCTTTGGCGTGTTCTTCTTTGTTCAAGAAGGCGGTCAGACTGTATTTCTTCTTATCACCTTCTTCAAAAGCACGGGGATGGTCAATTCGTGCATACCATGTAGGCACGTTTTTCAACATCACTGTACCGTCTTTGTACTCAACCAAACAACCAACTTTACGCTCAATATTTGACATTTTATTTCCTAACATATTAAAAATTACATGGGCTTTCTTTGGTTTGCCGCCCACACGGTAGCAAATAACTGGTCAGAGTGGTAGGACTCGAACCTACGACCTCCTGCTTCCAAGGCAAGCCATCTACCAACTGATATTACACTCTGAATAGAGTGGATGGTCGCTCGCCAAAGCGACGCTGTTATCGAAGGAGCTTGAAAACGATACCAGGCCACATCCATTGTTCAAGACAGGCCACTGACGACTGGTTAATGACCTGTCAAGCGTTTGATTTGAAAGAGTGACGCTCACATCTCTTTAGTCTTCGAACTTCGAATCCATATCGACGATTTTCAAAGCAGGTCGCTTGTCCTCGACTGGCGCGATGGTGGGTCTTCCACTTAATTCATCTACCAGAGCGCGGAGCGGCTCGAAGTCGATTTTGTGACGTTTGCAGAGTTTCTCGGCTTGCGCCACAGTAACAAGTTGTCTTGGTTGGAACTCATCCAAATCAAATACCGTATCTTGCTGGATAAAATTAAGAGTGCGAGTTTCGTCAACCCACTTCCGTTGTTTCCTACCGCTGACTAACTTGTATGAGTGCATTTTACCGCCTTTCAGGGCGAAGTCAAGCAGTTTTTTCTCAATTTCATTGAAGAAAGATGTAACTATTTTGATTTTACTGTAAATCTTTTCGACATCTTTCATGCTCAACTCGTCAATTTCGGGTAATTTTGCCAGATAAGTGTCGTTCTGAATTCGCTCTGAAACAGGTTCTTCTGCGTCAAATTTGTCACCGATTAGCTCTTCGATATAGCGTGCTTGAGCAGGACATTGGGCTTTAACCCGACACCAGCGGCAACCTTTCTCGGTAACGACGCGTTCGGCGTTTGGTTCAAGCGCAGCTTTCGCGCGTTCCTTGACGTATTCGCCAAACTTGAGTAGTTCGTCGACGGTAATTTCCCACGTCGAGAAATGATTCAGGCGTGGCTGACAAATGCGCATCTCAACAGTCTTGAAGTCATACAGGAAGCCGAAGTCGTGCAGTACACCAAGCGCGTATATCTGCAACTGCGTGTTGTTTTCAGCGTCAACCGTAACGCCCATGCCGTATTTCAGGTCAGTGATAGTGAGTTTGTCGTCACGACAGCATACATGGTCGGACGTACCCGTTTGATTGGGAATCGGCGTTAAATGGCTAAAATCAACCTTCACTTCGACAAACTTATCACCTTCTTGGTCGTTACACCAGTTGACGTATTCGGCCACATAATCAAGCATCTCTTCCGTGACCTCAACCTCAAAGCCGTCTACGGTTCGTACATCGCCAAGATACTCAATAGGACGCTTACCACTGCGTAACCATATCTCTGCCATCTCATGTGCAACCGTGCCTTCTGCGGCGGCCTCAGAAGAGCTACTGCCTTCCGCCGAACGTATTGCCAGATTCGCCAACAGACTTCCCGAACAATTCAGCCACATCTCGCTCGAACTCGGCGAGAACACCGAATGACCATCAAGTTTAATTTCAACAGTTTTCATAATTCACCTCGTAAAAAAAAGAGCGGATAAACCGCTCTTTTCAAATTACAAATCAGAATCGGCTTCAGCCTCGGCAGCTTCTTTTGCCGCCTTGAGCGCGTCATACAGTTTGTCGTAGTTTTCAACAGGTACGTCTGCTGTTTTGGCTGCGCCACCTACTTCGAGGATAATTTCTTTGGCTTTCTCAAGATGCTCACGACCCAGCGCACCCAGTTCTTTAGCCATGGCTTTCACGTCGTCGAGAGAATGTTCTGGAGTGACAGGTTCTTCAGATTTCTCTTCAACCACGTCTTCTTCCATCTTGGCGGCACAAGCATCGATGACGGCTTGATATTTGTCTTCAGGGATGCGTTTCACAGTGGCTACGTTGGCGATTTCTTTGATAACGGCCTTAGCAGCGTCCGCGCCGTGTTTCGCTTTTACGTCCAGCAGTGCTGCTTGAACAACGTCCATGTTGATTTCGTTGGTATCGTCCGCTGGTGTTTCGGCAGGGGCTTCGGTAGCTTTTTCTTCAGGCTCTTTGCTTTCAACTTCAGCAGGCGTTTCGGGATTAGGTGCTTGGCCTTGTTTAGACAACAGTGCGTTGGTGTTGCGGTCGAGAGCTTCGGTCAAACTTACCATGATGGCGGCGAGTTGGGTCAAAGTAATTTCTTTCATTTTAGACTTCCTTTAGTTGGTGGTTAACAAAATAAGTTTGGTTTAGGAAGTTGCATATTACCGTGTTTCACGACAATATGCAACACTTTTTTTCACAAATCTTCCAATTCTTTCGCATCAACTTCGTCAGCGACATCCTCGAATTTCTTGTCATACACAAGCTCAGGATTAGTCGCATTGGTGACGTACTGTCTGATAGCGGATGACAATTTAACCGAGGCGTTCTTGAATCGGGTTGGGTTCTTAGAGTAAATCGTATGCAAATACGATTTATCAATCTCAGGAATCCGCACAGCATTAACGACAAGCTCGTAACCCAGCGGAATTAAGTGTTGCTGCCAACGGATATTTGCGTCCTTGAAGTTTTTGTCAGCAAGTTTCATTTGGCGGAAGTATTTCACATCCAGAAACTCTTCACACAAGAACGGGTCGTCATTCTTGGCAACAATCTCCAACAACTCCTGAATGGATTCAGGCATATTCTCACTAATCAAACGTTGGCGTGAAACTGTGCGCGGTGCATCATAGTAAGACAAAAACTCGTCGCTAACTTTAACTTCAGTTCGGAAGTATTTTCGCAATGCGCCAGCGTGGTTTTTGTAAGTGTTGTGCAGGTCAGGATAGTATTTCGGATTCTCCTTCTTGAACTGCTCAATCTTACTGGCCTCCTGCCAACGCGAATAGATGGCGAAAATACGACGGTCAGACGAATCAATCGGCAACGCGGCCAGTCGGTTACTCAAAAACAGATAGTTTGCCGTATTCGGTACGTTGATTTCATCTTTACCCTTCGCAATCATTGCGATGGTCGGGCTGGCGATGATGGTTTTCAATTTATCGTAAATCTCAACACCCTTAACACCAGCCAAATGCACCTCTTCAACTGTACCGAAGCTCAAATTGGTTGCCCATTTCGTAAACCCAGACTTCATCGCGTCCTGCGATACGATTTTCGCGTTTTCTTTACCAATCATGGCCGAAATCAGGTAATGAAAGAAGGATTTACCATCACCGCCGACACCATGCAGGAACACAGCCCATCCGAGTGTGTATCCAGTGTACTGAACCTGATATGCAACCCATTGACGGAAGATTTCGCGTTCATGAGGGTCTTCAATCATATGCTCAAAATGCTTTTCAACCAATTCGATGGCTGCCAAATCACCCTTAGAATAGCGAGAAGGCTCTTCAGGCACATTCTTGCTGTCATAAGCATTGATATATTGGTACTTGGAGCGTTCACTGAATTTGAACAAGTTGCCCATCGTAGGCATGTACACCGCGTCAATTACTTTAGGTATTTTGTACGCTCGTAAGGCCAAGTCCTGTGGGCGCATTTTCATACTCATTGCATCCGACACGGAGTGATAAATCAGCGTATCAAACGACGTTGGGGAAACCGCCAAACCTTCTTTCGTATCGTAGAATTTATCCCCATTGAGCAAATATACCCAGTTTTTCATATAGTCGGGTGTGTCGAACTGCTCAATGGCCTCAGTAAGCGTTTTTCGAACCGCGCTCGCACTGATTTTCTCACCATATAATCGGGTGTATGTTCGGGCAATGACGTGTTCGATTGCGTTCTGCTGCGCCGTAGTGAATCGGTTATACGAAGCCTCCGCAATCAATTCGTCATATTTACGAATATCATCGCATTCTTCGAACATCTGCTTTAGATTCTCAAATGTCTGCGTGAAATTCTCATTCTTTGCAGATGAGTAATAGTCATACAGAACACTTGCGAATGTCACCACGTTTGCACGGTCATTACGGAAGCTCTTCCATTTCGCACGAAGGCTTGAGTCTTTGATGTCATAGGGTTCTCCCGTAGATGGGTCAGTGGCTTTTCGTGACCATGTCTTCCAAATTTGATAACCCTTTTCAGAATCATCAATTTGAAATTTAATTGCCTGACCAATAGCTACCCATTTTTCATAACTGTCGTAGAAACCCTCGGTTAAGGAATTAACAATTTCCTCAACGCGCTCGTCCGAGATTTTAACCTGCTTCGAGTCGTTATAGAGGTCGTAATCTTCATCCTCTTCAATGTGAACGTCATCTAATTTGACGTTATGCAAATTGGTGAGAGCAATGCGCTCATACTTATTCCGATACATCAAGTCATCAAAATATCGGAACAACGGTTGAATCATTTCAGGTCGGAAGGTTGGTAAATCCTCAACGCGCTCAATATCGAGCAGGGAGTAATCATTCTCCCATTCGTAATGCAAACCCTCTTCGTTTGGATAATCACCAAACGCAACAAATTGGCGATGACCATCCTTGCTGTTGTTTAACAACTCAATTTGCATACGACCATACTTTTCAGAATACCATACAGAGGACACGATTTTACCGATAGCATTAGGTACATAACACGGAATCAACGCTTTTGGTTTCTTTCCGCGGCGAACCATGATTTTGTCGGTTGAGAGCATTTCGCGGACGTATTGAATGAGTTCGCGTGCCGCATGAGGGTCTAAAACATCGATGTCAATCGCCAAAAGATGGTTGCTTGTGACAACACCAAGTCCTGCCTTGTCGCCGAACTTTTTAAGCATCTCGTTATATGACTTTTCTGTTTGCGGTAAATTTTTCCAATCGAGTCCTTCGGGAAATTTCTTACCCTGAGTAATTGGCACGACCTCGAAACCTCGCTTCATAAGTGGCAGCGCAGTGTCTTTATAATAGCGTTTAATCATTTTTCCTTCACTTTCCTATCAAATAGAGGGGTTTGATGCAATTCTAGGTTAAAATTGACTTTATCGTCAAGCTGGCTTTTTCAATTTACATATGTAAAGAACTCTTAACGACCAATCTCACGATTTTCAGAGTGCAACAATCCAAAATTTTCCAAATTTCCAATAGACTTCGTGTTAGAAAGAGTCGCCAAAATGGAATTTTTCCAAAAATTGAGATTGAGTTTTCATTTTTCATGTTTTTAAACGCATGACAAAACTTATAGTTTCGTCATAGATTCATTAACATTGTTAGATGATAACCGTTCTCATCAAGCAAAAAAAAGTCATTTTGTAAAGGCATTTTTGGTCTTTCTAACGACCAAAAAATTTACTAACAAACAAAAAGTCCTATAAAAATCAACAATTTGTAGATTTTGTAAGAAGTAAGGAAAAAACGCCAATGTTGCTATATGTGACGATACGAATGTGTATTATATTTCCTTATAGTGTTGTTATACCTTTTCCCCTTTCTTATTTTTTTTATTATATAAGAAAAATAAAGAAATTTCCTAACATTCTAACAAATGCACTTAAGTTACTGGAATTATTGGAGAAAATCTGTAAGGAGGCTTCCTAACAAGTCCTAACAGCCTTACAAAATAAGCTACATCGTTGATTTTTAAGGAAAACACCAAAAATGACCGATTTTTGGCACTTGACCAGTTGGAACTAACAAAAATAACACAAAAATTCACATTATTTCACAATCAGTTTGACAGCAAAATCGCCTCCCAAACGGTTGGTACTGACCCTCAAAAACACCAAAATGTCGATTCCTGCCCCAAAAAGCACCCTCAGAGCGATTTTTACACCCTCTCCTATACCTACCCCTACCCAAAGGTCAAAATTCAATCTGAGACGCTCTACGCGCGAAATTGAGAAACTGAAAATTCAGAAAATTGGCAAGATTCTCCGTATTTTAGAAAAATCTATAAAAATCAACAATTTACGGCTCAAAAAATTGACATTCGCACAAATCGGCGAATAAATAATTGATTTATAAGGAGATTTACAAACTAAATTTTTTTAATCATCTGCTTATTTTTAAAACGCATAAAAATTTCGTTAAAAATCAAGGACTACCGAACCTGCAAAATCGGCGCATTCTCGGAATCGGGGGTTCTGCGCCCG
>ERZ773072.77-NODE-77-length-56064-cov-19.457819_pt1 | contig 56064 bp, 57 predicted proteins | sample MGYA00580617_ERZ773072 | MGnify/ENA primary metagenome ERZ773072 (study PRJEB29015, sample SAMEA2737970) | human oral metagenome | biome: human oral; feature: human-associated habitat; material: dental | place: China | collected 2122 ...
CTATCCTTTCCTTGCGTGCTCCATGATGCACGCCCTTCTGTCCCCCGCCTTTGGGCCGGGGGTTCCCCCGGTGCCTTTCCCCCGCCCATTATTGGGCGGTGGCACCGGGGGCTTTTATTTTTGCATGACCACAGCGTAGGCAACCATTGCACCCTGAATGGTGGTAACCCCGGCCGCTAAAGCAAGAATCCCCAACACAATTATTGCGCCTACCTCACCTTTGCTTTTGAAACAGGCCGTGAGGGTAAAAGCGGCAACAATGAGCGCAAAAATGGCGGCAGTAATCATTCCGGCGGTGTTTATTTTCTCGACCGAGAGAGCGGCTAGTAGCATTACTCCCCTCCCCTAGTCCTGTTCGGTCTGCTGCGCGAAGTGCTCGGTGAGCTCTTCTAGCACCTGACGTGCCGGGATCAATTCGATTCGCTCCGGCGCGTTCACCGTGAACACCTCGCCGCGTGCGAAGGCGAGAACGTTCTCAACCGTGACCGGAAGCGGTGCATCATGCACCGCCAGCCGCTCCATATCCTCCCACACTTCGGCGGTCGGGTCGCTCAAATCCTCCGGGTCGGCATCCCCTGCATCCATGAACACGGTGCGCGGCTTCTGGCCTGAATCATCCCACCACACGAACACTTCGCCGGTCACCGGCTGAGCGGGCGCGGCGAAAAGCTGCTCTCCAGAATCACGGTACCCGCCGCTGATAGTTTCACAGAAGGTGCTCTGCGTCGGCTTCGGGTTGGATTCGAGCCAATCGAGAATTTCCTCAAGGGTGCCGATATCTTCGCCACAGAGAGTTTTTTTCTTGCTGTCAAAGGTGAAAGGAATGCTTTCGGTCAGAATGAGGCCGAAGCCTGGCGTTCCTGCGGCTTCCAAGTCTTCAAGATGACGGCGCAAGAATTCGAGGTCGTCCGCTGCGATGTTCCAGGTGTTCATGATGGGTTTTCCTTCTTCTCTTGATTGGCGGCGTTCCCGGTTGGGTTCGCCGGTTAGGTTTCGGGGTTTCCCGCCCCTCAACCTTACATTTATAGTGTACCACATTCAGAACACTATAGGCAAGACTATTTCTAAAATATATTGTTCCCGATATGGTACACTATATATGTAAGGTAAACATCTCATAGCGCCTGCGTTCCACGCGGTGCGCGTCAATCAATTTACCCCGGGGTAAATTGATTGACGCTTCCCGGACGGGAAGCTGCGGGATAAAATCGCCTCAGTCTCAATCAACGACAGAAGGAAAAATCATCATGACCACTTCACCCCAGAACTCCCACTCTCACCCGTGGCTCACGGCCACCTGCTGCGCCTTAAGTCTGGCCGCCTTCTTCCTTGGGCTCTTGGGCTTCTGGCCCACCTACGGCCCATCTCTCATTCTGGCGCTCTTCCTCATTGCCGCCGGGCCGGTCATTGCCTTTGGCAAGCGCGCCAACGTGCAAGCTACCGGGCTTCGCACCGTAGCGATCATGGCATCGGTCGCCAGCGGCCTGGTGTTCAGTAGCTTTCTGAATGCCGGCATCATGCGTTCACCTCAGGACGTTGGCGAAGGTGCAACGGGCGGTTTCATGTTCGTGGCGGGTCTGGAAATGTGGGCCATCATCCGCCAGATGCAGCGAAGCGTTCCCGAACTTGTCGAGGGCCTGGACATGAAAATTGCACTCTCTGCTGCGGCGGCGGCTGGTGCCTCCGGGTACTGGGGCGTGTTCGCTCTCGCGCTCTTTTGCCCCTTCATTCCACTGGCGGGCCTGTGGTTCCGCGCGAAAGGCTGGCGAGTGGACATTACCGGGCTGTTCGCGTCGTGCGCACTGGTTCTGCTGTCGCTGCTGGCGCTTGTGCCGTGGCTGTTCCGATAGTTTAGGCTGAGCCGCTAAAGGGGGTGGGTACATCACGTACCCGCCCCTTTTTCTATGCTTTGACTTGGGAATTTGGGGGAAATTTTTCCCGCCCCGCCTTGCTTATAGTGTTCCGAATATGGTACACTATAAACGTAGGGTAAGGAATGGGAAAAGTCCTTGACCTGCCAGGTTGAGCCGCCCGGCTCCACCTGCACCACGACAGAAGGAAAACATCATGTCAAAGCTGACCACCGAAGACCTGCGCAACCTCACCCGCCAGGTCGAAGAAATCGAGAAGACCGGCGGTGATGCCTTCGCTCTGACGAGCTTCACCCCGGCAATGCTCATTCCCGTGGAAGCTGCGAACTTTGACCCTTGGGTTCCCGCTGCGAACATCTTCCATGGCATCGGCACCCTAGAAGACCTTGTGAAAAAGGCTGAAAAAAACGCCCTGCACGGCACTGACCCTTTCTGTGAAAAGGTGACCGGCGGCGTGCGTCGCTCCGGCGAAAAAATCTACAAGGCACCGGGTGAACTGTGGGACTCCACGGTGTGGATGTGCTGGGACGGCGGTTCTGAATTTGTCGAAAATCCGGTCACAGTCTGGCACGACTTCGAAGATGACGAGCTCGACCCCTGGGGTGAAATTCTTGAAGGTTCCGCCGAAGAAATCCCCGTGACTCGCGAGGCTTTGGAAGACTTCGCATGTCATGCGCTGACCCGCCGCAAGGGAAGCGCGGAAGTGGTTCCGGCGCGTGAATTTCTTGCAGAGCTGGCCGCAAAGCTGGGGGCCTAAAAATGGTGCTCTTCTTGATTTTTGGGGCCTGCTTCCTCGCTGTCCTCTTTTTGGGTGCGGTAGCTTTTGAAGGTGACGAGTTTCTTCTCTTCGCCTGCGCGCTAATCCTGGTTAGTATCATTGGAAGCCTTATTATGATGAGCCTTCCCAATCACTGAATGTAAAAAGAGGTGACCCGCCCCTCTGTAGGGGCGGGTCATTGTGTGTTTTTCCTTTGGCTGCGGCTGATTTTCGGGGAAATTTTTCCCGCTTTATCTTGCCTATAGTGTTCCGAATGTGGTACACTATAAATGTAAGGTTGAACGGGGCGGGAAACCCCGAAACCTAACCGGCGAACCCAACCGGGAACGCCGCCAATCAAGAGAAGAAGGAAAAACAAATCATGGCAATCTTCGACATCAAGGCAAGCTACCGCCCCAACGCACACGGCGGCCTGGACATGAGCCTGCACCTCTCCGGCCGCGGCACCATTCCCGCCAACCTTGACAAGGTTTTGACGGACTTCAAGGCCCGCGCTCATCTCTTCGGCACCGAATCAGAGCAGCATCAAGAATTCATGCGACTGCTGGAAGAAGCCGACTTCACCATCATCACCATGGGTTCATCAAACTACCCGCGAAACGGCGAAGTTTCGAGCTGGTCGGTAATGTTCAACGGCTAACCTAAAAAAGGGGGGCTCAGAGATAATCTCTGAGCCCCCCCTTTCTTCGTTTCCGCGGCTTCAAAAGCCGCGCCCCGAACCTTTGGTCAGACCGGATTCTGTCGCCGCCAGCTTCAACACGCAGCGCGCCCGCCGCAGAGCGGATCACGTCAAAGCCCGCCGGAACCCCCAACCCCTCACAAGGCCGAACGATTCCCGTTCACTGAACCAGCACGCGGGCTTGACGGGCTCCGCGGCGCGGCTACAATGGCGCAACGCGTGAAGCTGGAAAGACAGCCCCAAACCTTGCGCACCCACCCCACCACACGAAGAAGCCGACAACCACACCAAAAATGACGAACTCAGATGCACCGCCCGCCGCGAGATGTTAATCTGAAAGAGCTAAAGGGCTGGTGCCCTGCGGCGGACATGAAAGAATCCCCCTCAGCACGAGGTGCTGAGGGGGATTCTCTTTTCAGTGGTCAGCTCCACCCCCACATCTCATCAGAAGAACCAGCCTGCGGCTTCGCGCCCTCCGCCTTCTTCTCCGGCACCGGCTCCACCGCTGGAACTTCAACCTCCGGTTGAGCCTCTACCTTTTCCGCCGAATCCTTCGGCTCGACCACCTCAGGGTCAGGGGTTGCGGTCTTTCGCACGCTGACGACCTCAGCCCTCAGCTGCGGAACACCCCAGACGGCCACAACCTCACCCGGTGCCAAGGTCCTAAACGTATTGGGATGAATCTTGAACTTGTCCACTTCGCGCAACGACCCCTGACCAGACGCGCGGAACTGTGAGCCCAGAGCGTCCAAATCCTCAAAGGTCTGCTGAGTCTCCGCCCACCCTTTGCGGGTGCCAATCAGTTGTGCCAGCGTTTCCGCCTCAGCCTCCGCCCTATGAATGAACTTCACCGTGGTGGACGTGCTCACACGCTCTAAGAACCCCTCACCGATAACGCCAAGGCCGGTGTAGGACTGCGCGCTGAGCATGACCGCCGCGCCGTGGCTGCGGGACCGTTCGACAGCGTCGATCAGTCCCGTGGCCCCCAGCGCCGCGAACTCATCCACCACCAAAAAATTGAGTCGGTTCTGCTGGCCGGTGACCGGGTCAATATGCCACCCGGCATGTCCAAGACGGGCAATCGTGGACACAAAATCAGAAATCGCCAAATTCGCAATGAACTGCGCGGCCTCCAAATCCTGCGCCGCATCCAAATCCAACACAACAATGTCACCTGCAACAATGGCCTGCTCCAAATCCAGCCCGCCGGGCTCATCCACCAGAACCGCACCGGCGGCACCTTCTGCAACGGCTGCGAAACGGCTTCGCATGCCCGCTGCGCCAGAGGTCACCGACGAATCCGCGTCTGCTTCCTCCAACCATTCCGAAATCCGCACGGCAACAGGTGAGCCTCCCAGCGAATCACGCACCGATTCAAGAGAAGCCGGGGACATCATGCGCGCGACATGCTTCACGTCCAGCCGCCAAGGGTGCAGCGTGCCGCCTGCACGGTACGACAGACCCGCAGCCACCGCCGCCTCCAGAGCCTCCAACGCCACCAGCGTGGACCTGAGCCCCAACCTCTGATAGTGCGGCTCGCTGAATCCGCCGTGAGCCGCGTTCGCCTCAGCGCCCACCAGGACATTGGCGCGCATCTGTGCCGTGCCATGCTTCAAGGGATTGTAGGTCTCCGTGGCTCCGTGCCCGTCCTGCGTGATGACGTGGAATCCGCGGCCGGTCGCCCGCGCAATCTTGCGCAGGCTCTCGGTAATATCGGCCTCCGGCTTCATCGTCAAAAACACCGCGCCAATGCGGAACGGCGCAGCAGCAGGGGCCACCGTCAAGCCCTTGATAATCTCCAAAATGGTGGTGGTCTTGCCGAACCCTGACGGCCCAAAAATCATGCTGTGCAACCGCAGAGCGCCCAGCGGAATATCCACAGGCTCACATCCCGGCTTGGACACGCCCAGACGCACCGCCACGTCATCGAGCCGCTGAACGTCCTTCGCGTTTGCCCACTGGCCCATCTTCTTCTTCTGACGTTCCACGCGCGCGTTCACAGCGCGCGCTTCGCGCGGGCTCATAGTGTGCAGCTCCGGCTCTTCATCACGCCATTCAGCGGCGAATCGGCCGCGCCGCCACATGATAAGCCCACCAATGAGCACACCAACACCCACACCGAACGGTGCCTGAGCCAGAACCCAATCACCGACCCGACCCGCGGCGAACTCCCCCAGCGTGGAGAATCCGGCCGCCTTCACCTGCGCGACAACCTCACGCCACGGCAAAAAGTAGCCGCGCACGCCACCGAAGAGCGCGCTCACTACTGCCAGGCCGCCACCGGCGGCACTCACGTGCCACCACGCGGCGCGCTTCTGACCAATCGCCACCGTCAGCACCGCCGAAATCCACACCAGCGGGTTGGACACACCGACCACCAGCACGACAACGCGGCGAATCGCCGCCTCATCCCACCCCTGGCCGTTCGCACCATTGCGACGCTGCGCGTCCTTTTCACTCAATCGTGCGTTCTGGCTCATGACAACAGCCCTTCCTGCTCCACGTTGAACTCTTGAATCTGAATCTTTGGCTTGCCGCCAAAGAACACCATTTCTGAACTGATCGCATCTAACGCTGCTTGCAACCTCGGCATCACATGCGGCGCTGCATAGTATTTCACCGCCGCCACCTTCTCCGACGACAAATACGCCCGCATCAGCGAAACCAGCCGCTTCTTATCCTTGACCGAATGCTCGAACTCCAGCACGAACTTCTGACCATCCGGCCCAATCGCCACCACATCCGGAAACACATTCACAAACCGACCACCTGAATACCGCTTCAACGCAAACTCGGGCTCATCCCCCGCCTCCAGCAACTTGCCGTCCAACCGCCGAATCTGCGCCTCACCCACCACGTCAAACTCCGGATGCTCCACCGCAAAATCCACCGCCAAATCGACCACAACCCTGTCATGCTCCATCTGCCCCAGCCTTACCCCCTTCGGAACAGACCACTCCGCAGCCACGCCCAAGAACTCCAAGCCTTCCCTGCTCACAAAATAGAACAGTCTCCTCGACCCCAGAACATTCTCAGCCTCGACCAACCCCAACTCTCCTAATGCCTTTAACCTCCTCCTTGCAATCACCAAATTCACCCCCATCAACTTAGCTACCTGCTCAGCCATCATCCATGAAAAACCACTCATGAACTTCAGAACCTTCACATCCCTTTCAGTCACCATCACTCATCACCTTCTCTTTCCTTGTCCTTCTTCTTCCTTCTCATCTGTCCCCCTCACCACTAACCCAACCCCTGACCAACCCAGACCTACCACTGCCAACCACCCCCCGCCCTATATTCCCAAACCAGAATATTAGTCACCGACACCTCACACAATCTGAGGGACGAAGGGTGTGTGAGGTGTCGGTGACGTTATGGCGGTTTAAGGGGATTTTACAGGGCGGGGGGTGGTTGGCACAGGAAACACTCCGAAATACACCTAAAGAAACACCCAAAAATACACCCTAGCCGCCGCTCCAGCGGCGGTTAGTTCGCTCCTCAGCCGGTGGTGCCGGCTGCTCTTCATGGCTTGGCTCCTCACCGGAAGTCTCCGGTGCAGGGCGTTCTTCGTCGGTCTTCTCTTCCTCCTTTTTCTCCTGCGGCTTCGGCGCGGTCTTGATAAATTCGTCCGGCGGAACCAAATACGCTTGAGCGGTTGAGACCGCCGGCTGCCTCTTCGAGTACCGGTGCCCGGGAGGTGCCAGCGAAGGGTTGTTGTACTCACTGAGAATCACGCGGCCGTCTTCCTGCACGGCATCAACCCACGCGACGTGACCGGCCTCGCCGATGCCGCTACCCCCGTAGGCACCCCACCATGCGACAGAGTTTGCCACCGGTGTGGTGGAGACACGCCAGCCGCGCGCCACCCATGCGTCGCGCCATTCGGCTGCGTTGCCCAGGTGCGACCCATTGCCGCCGCGATTGTTGCCAATGGGCCAGTTGGTCGGATCATCGCCAGATGCTCCGGCCAACTCGTTCAATTTCCAGCCAACATATGAGGTGCACTCGCCCAGGTAAAAGCCCAACCCGTCCTCGTGATAGATTCCGGGTCCGGGGGTGCGGGCAAGCCACGGGTACGTGTCGCCCGCCTGCGCGTTGCCGCCGGGCGCGCCCGTGCCACATCCAGAGCTCACACTCTGAGCAGCACCGGAGCCCTGGGCTTTCGCTTCACCATCATTCGAGGTCTTACCGGGCCGGTTCACATCAATTCCGGCCTCCTTGATGACAGCGTCCGCCGGTGCCACCGACCGGGCATAGTGGTTCGGGTCTGCGTTCTTCTGCACGGCGTGAATCGCCGCCGTCTCACTCATTCCAGCCCAGCCCGGCACATCCGCCAGGCCACCGCCGCCACGCTTAGGACCCAGAATGAACAACTGCGCCGCGATTTTCGGATTCATCCTCTCCTCGCGGGTTCCCCAGCTGTTTTGCTGCTGCAAAATGCCGATACTAGAGGCGATGGAGCCGTCAGGATTGACGGCTCCATCGCCATAATTGATGTTCTCCAGCGACGACTCACCCATGGCCGCGATAATCGCCAGGCGGGACGCTTGGCCGGAAAAGCCAAGCTCCCGCACTCCCTCATCAATCGCTTTAGCGACCTCCACCTGTGAGGCATGCACGGCGGTGGCTTTGCCGCCGGTGCCACTGGCGAAGCAGTCGCCGGCGTGAGCGGCAGAGCCGGTGCCGCCGAAAATCGCGGCCACGATTCCACCAATCAGACCGCCCACCAGCACCAGGACGGCGGCCACCGGAAGAACGAACTTAAAAACCACGCCGCGCAAAGCGTTCACTGCTGCCAGCTTCACCGCTTCACGAATCATCGGCTCACTCCTTCCCAGGACGTCATCGAGGCATCGGTGACCATCCACTGACCGGAGGTGTCCTCAAGGGTGGTGAGCTCCCAGGTGAGCGTTACCTGCACGTCGCGGTGGTCACGCACGGTCACCTTCACCACGCGAGATTTGCGGAAACTGGTATCAATGCCCTGGTTCTTCGACCGTGGCAACACCTCAGTATGGGTCACCATGAACGGGGCCTGCACACCCACCACTGGGTCTTTGGTGGCGAAGGCGTCGGTCATGGTCACGTCGCTGTACGGTTCGGACCATTCCATCACGCGGGCGGTGTCGTTGGCGCTTTCGCGCCAGCTCCAGGTCACAGCCCACGCGCGCATCACGTCCTCAGGGTTGGACCGGTCGGGGTTCTGGCGTTCCGGTGCGGCAATCGGTACTACGGACGCTTTCGCGCTCGGGCGTGCTTCTACCGCGTTCGGATTTGCTCCCAGGCTGTACTCGCTCGTTGCCGACGGTGGCGCGTCCAGCGCTCCTTGCGCAGCCGCCAGAGATGGACTCGGCGCAGCGGTCGGCTGGTTACCGCCGCGTTGAGTGATAACGAAACCGGCCACCACCAGGAAGAGAAGCAACAGCGCAATCAGTGCACCGCGGCCACGCTTCGGGCCGGAGCCCCGACCCCGCCCGCGCTGGCGCGGATCGGGTCGGGGTGCCCGGGCTTGCCGCTCGGGTTCAATCTCATCAAAAATCTCATGCATGAGTTCGGGTCCTTTCTCGACCAATGGAGGCGCGACGCGGCGTGCGGCTGCGCACTGCCTGGCCCACACGTGAGGCGGTCGCGGTCACGGCGCGACGGCCCGCGGACCTGGTGAGGGACATTGCGCGAATCATGATGAGCTGCGAAAGACCGCCAGAGCCAGCCCCTGACGAATTAACAATCTGCTGCACCACGTTCTTGAGACCAAAGGCCGCAAAGAGCACGAAAATCTCAGTAATGAGCTGCTGGTTCCACTCCACGCCGCTGGTGGAGATGCCCGCAATAATGCTCATGGTGGAGACTAACAACAGCATCATGAGGGCATTGATGACGACCGCACCGACCAAGCGCGTGGCCCAGTTAATAAGCCAGGACCGGCTCACGCCCGGGATAATGCCCAGCGGCAAGAAAAACACGCCCAAGAACAGCAAGAGAACGGCTTGGAACCAGGCCACCAGCGCATTGAAAACCAGTAATCCAACAAGGATTGAACCAATCAGCGCAATCAATGCGCCAAAGAGGACCAAGCCGACACGGCCTGACCAATCGTCCCCCTTGAGGATTTTCTGGAGATGCTGATTCTCGCCCTGTTTGTTAATAATTTCGTTCTCGTAGTACTTGTGCCTGTCGTCGTACTTCGATTTTTTCAGCACTTCGGCACCGTGCTGGCGACAGAGCCCCATGTCACCGCCAAATTCACCAATGCACCACGGCGTCACCACAAAGGTGCGCCAGTAGGCATCTTGCACCTGCAACGCAAAACTTTTTGTGCCGTTCTCTGCGTCATAGTTCGTGTCCCAGGCGAAGGGCTGAGTGCTTGAAACAGGCGAGGAACTCACGACCGTGGAGACGACCTTCTGACCAATGTCACGACCCATGTTCAACCCGCCGGTGAACGAGGCCGGGGAAATCCACAACCCCACGGCAATAACGCCAATGGTAAAGAAGGACACCAGACCGTTGGCGGTGTTCGACTTCTGACGCATCGTGTCGAAATAGGTCACGACCGCGCCCATAGCCAGACAGGACGGAAGCAACCAGCCCGCCAGCTCGCCCATGGCCGATGAGAGCATGGGGGAAATGTCAAAGGCATCTTCAAACGCGCTAGAGCCGCCAATCATGCCGGTCATCAGCCAGCTGATGACCCAGGCGAAGCTCGCCACGGCGATGAAAAGCATGCCCGCTAAGCCGATCATGACGTCCGCCGGGACGTTTCCCGGCGGCTCGGCGGTTTTATCCTGCCAGAACACGAACGGGTCCAAAGCATTGGCGAGAGTCTGACCGGGACGAGCCGGGAAGACTGAGGCGATGCCGCCACCGGCGGCCCAGGCTGCCCCGGCAAACCAGCACAGCCAAAAGGTCACAGAGAAGACCTTGACTGCGCGCTTTGTTGCCGGTGGCAAGGTCGCCCAGACCTGCCCCAGCGGGGAAGCGACCCAGGCCCAGCCCATACCGGCCAGCACCGGGCGCGTGATGAACGCGGCGGCGGTGCCGACCGGGCGCATGATGCGCTGCATCTGCTGCTTCATGGTCAGGCCGCGCATTCCGGGGCGTTCGGACCGCTCAGGGCCGCGCACTCTGAGTTCTTCGAGCCCTTGGCAATGTCGTTCAGTTCGCCGCGTGCTTTCAGCACCCAGCGGCCGTTTTCATTGACCATGCCCAGAACAGAAGGTGTGCTGTCGTTGTCCCCCTTAGGGATCACGACGGCCCAGGCATCCTTGCCCCACCGCACGGTGCGCTTCACACGGTAATTTTCAGAACCACTCCAAGCCGGGGTGCTGTTATCTTCGCTGGCACAATCAGAGCTGTGGTACTTGTAGTTCTCTGATTCCAGTTCGCAACGAACCTTTTCGGTGCCCTTCACCCAGTTCAGAGCTGCATCAGCTGCCGCCTGCTGACCACCATCAGACACACCATGCGACTGCGAACCAGCGCCCTGCTGGCCACAGCCCGCCAGACCCAACACCAACACACCAGCAACCAGAGCTACGTTCTTCTCCATCATGACTCCATCTCCTCTTTCTTCTTCGTCGCGTTCGGGTCCGTCGAGAGCAGGTCTTGAACCGTCTGCGACGGGAACACAAACTGAACTTCTGCCACCTGGTCACGCCAATCACGAACCAGCGCGCGCCCCTTAGCAACCTTGCGAATGTCCGTCTCATCACGACCCAACGCCAGAATCCGCGCCCGCGTCTGCTCCGAAGGCTCCAGGCCCAGAAGCTCCGCGGCGGCATCCTGCTGCGCCCGCGTCGTCAGCTGGAACACGCGCACACCCTGCAACTGCTCCACCAACCCCGGCAACGCGAGAATTGACGTACAATCCTGCGTGTCGTAAACCAAGGAAGTGTTGAACGCTCGGCCCATGCGGGCGATTTGGTCAAGGAACGCGGCACCACCGGTTGCACGCAGCAAAATGTGAACCTCGGGCACGGCCACGGTCTTGCGCATCGCGCGCAGCGCCTTGGACGAGGACATGCCCAGCGCAAACGAGGTCATGCCCTGAATCAAAGCCACCGAAAGGCGCTGCTGAGCGTCCCAATCGCTGAACGAGATTTCAGGCGACGGCAACGACAACCCCGCGGCCTGCACAATCCACAGACCCGGCTCAGAGGACAGGCCCGCATTAGCGGTCGGCTCTCCCATGACAATGCGGCCAATGGGAGTTTTCGCAAGGTCCAGCAAATAGGATGCGAACGCCTGCACATCCGGGTCTCCGCTGGCGGCCATGCGCTGAATCACGCCCCAGGTCGAAGGCACTTCGGCCTCTTCGGCCTCTTCGGTCGCAAAGCGAAGCGAGGCACTGGTGGCGACGTCCGCCTGGCGGCGGTCCTTGGCCTGCATCATGAGCATGGATTGAACCGCAATGGGTGCCTGTGCTCGGCTGAACGCGCGGAACATGTCGGCTGCGCCGGAATGTTCTTCGCCCAGCTCCACAATGCTGGCCGGAATCTTATAGTGCCGGGCCACCAGGGCGGCGCCTCCGGTGTCGCCCTTCCAGTCGAACAACACGGTCCAGGCGGGACGCTCCACCAAATCTGACAAGAGCTCCAGCATCATGGCGGTCGTTTTACCGCGGCCAGAACGGCCACTGTAGAGCGTGGAGGTGGTGTCGCCGCGTTCACCCGCCGAAGAAATCGACGACCTAAACGGCTCCACCGTCGTGCCATGCACGAACCCGGACATGCCGGCCTGCTCATCACCACACCTTGAACCGGCCCAGAAAAACGTGCCGTAAAAGCCGTTGCTGGTCTGGATATGGCTCAGGTCGGTGACGCGCAGCGCGTCACCGGGCAGATTCTCCAGCCACAAGTCGCGCTGCTCGTTCTCGCCACGGGCGACAATGATGTCTTCCTCGCCTAGTGCGTGGGTGACTGCGTCAATGTTCTCTTCCAGCTCCTCCAGACTGGAGGCGCTGACAATCACGCGCGAGGACTGCTCGACCAAGAAAGTTCCGCCTTTTTTAATCTGCGTGAGCAGGCGGGCGTTAGCGGTCTCGGCCTCTTCGACTTCCTCGGGGACCTCTTCGGCTGAACCCTTCGCGGCCGACTGGCGCTGTTCCTTTGCAGTGCGGCGTGCCTCATTCACCATCCTGGCCGCCGACTGGCGCGAAAGGTTATTGAACCTGATCGTGGCATCAGCACGAACCGGCACCTCTTCGGTGCGCAGACCGTAGCCGTCGGCCACCTCGCGAATCTTCGTGATGCGTGAAAGCACTTCGACCCAGTCGGCATTGCCCGGTGCGGTCAGCTCCTCAGGGAAGGAGACAATGGGCAAAATGGCCTTGAACGCCACGAGGTTATCGTGTTCATCGAACAACTCGACATAGTCCGGGTGGGGGACCATTTTTGAAGCCAGCAGATGGCCCAGCGCGGCGCCGCGCACCGTGCCGGTGGCGGGAATCCGCGCCTTGGCGCGGCCTGATTCACGAGAGAGCATCCAGGAAATCGCCTCAACGCTGGCCAATTCCACCGCCAGAGGCGAGGCGGCCAGCACCTTGAGAATCTTTCGAGCCGCCACCATCGCGTCGGCCAGCTCTGAATCACTGACCGGCCCGTGCTGGAAGCCGAAGGCCTTCTCAGTCTTGCGCATCAGGCGGGCCGGCCCGCTGGTGCGCTCTCCCAGGTTCACGCCCAGCATGACGGTGCGGGCGGGCAAGTGCAGCTCATCAATTTTTGAGGCGTAATCGGCCGCCCAGGCCGCGCCGTTGCCCCAGTTCGGGTCATAGTTGCCTTCGACAGAGCGCAAATAGTCTTCGCCGCGGTGTTCGCTCCACATGATGCGAATCATGCAGTCGCTCTCACCGACCGCCTGCAACATGGACTTCTTCACCGAATCCAGCGACTCATCCCAGGCCGCCTCTGCGGCGGTGTCCAGGTTCTGCACGCCGACGGTAAACCACGCCTCCGTGTGGTCCTCCGTGAACAGCAAACCGTCACAAATGAGCTGATGCACCGGCGTGGGCAACGCCCGCTCAGTGTTGAGTCCGAGGGCGTTTCGGACCTTTTCGACCACGTCCATTTTTTATGCCTTCCTCTTCTTCTTGGCGCGGCGGGTAGCTTCCCGCTGCCCGACCGCGTCCAGCTGGTCGCCACCGACCAGCCAGAGGGTCGAGTCCATCGTGACCGGCTCCTGAGAGCCTGCCTGTTTTTTCTGCGGAATAATTTTCTGCACCACAGCCCCCAGAGTTTCCCCAAATCGCACCGTGGCGGGCACGAACTCGCGCGGGTCAGCCTCACGACGACCGCAACGAATCACCGGGCGGTGATTCGTGAAAGCGTAGCGGACCCGAAGCATCCCCTGCGTGAACCGCATCCTGCGCAAGTTGCCGTCTGATTCTTGGGTACCGAACCATAGAAACAGCGTCGGCGGCAGCAGATACGCCATGGCGGTGATTTGGTTCACGCCGTGCAGAATCGAGAACACTATCACCCACCACGCTGGATAGATGATGAGTGCCAGAATCAGGGTCTTTCGGGGAATGCCTTCGCCCAAGTCCACGCCGAGTTTGTGCTGGCGTGTTTCAAATTTCAGGTGCCGCGAGACGGTTTGCCCTTCGCGTGCCATGGTGCCCCCTTAGCCTCCGAACACCAGCGTGCCCAGGTGCTTGAGCAGCGCCACCGCTTGGTCATTAAACCACACGAAAAAGCCAACAATGACACCAAAAATGACGTTCGTGATCAGTCCGCCCCAGTCCCTCTTTCCATAATCTGCGGCTGCGCGAACCACCAGAATGATGAGAATGACGTTGCCGACGATGCCGAGCACGACGTTCTTCATGTCGCTAAAGTCGGTCAGGGCAAGGGGCAGAGCAGCAGCTGCGAGTTCGAACATGTTAAGTTCCTCCGTGAATCTCAGAGATTTTCCATTGGTCAGCGGACGGTCCGCTGACCTTGACTAGCGAGAGAGTGAAAGTCTGTTTGAGCTGAACGCCGTCCTTCTCAAAGGTGACCTCAGCGGTGGCGGTGCGGGTCTTCTCGTCCCCTGCGTTCACCGCCCAGGTGGTGACCTTGGCGGTGCCCCAGGCACCGGCCAGGCCGTGAATTTTCGCGCCCGGTGCGGCCACAGAATCCAGGCTGTCCGAAGTGGCGAAAATGGAGAAGAACGACTGAGCCTCCGGCTTGGTCGCCTGCGTTAGTTCGCTGTCCACCTGTGAGGCGGCGGTGGCCCTGATGGTCGGTGCGGTCGGCACTGCAACCACGCCGGGGGTTCCCACAACGGCGGCTGCGCCGTCGATGACCTTTACGGTCATTTCCAGGCCGGTGGTCTTGCGTGCTTCACCGTCAATAACGTCTACGACGACCAGCACGCGGGCGGTGGATTCATCCAGCACCTGAATTCGCATCACGGTGGGATTCTCCGCCCGCTGTGAGCCTTTGCCGTTCCAGCCCATCTTGCCGTCTGCATCTCCCAAGGTGGAGAAGTAGGGTTTGAGGGCTGCGGCGCGTGCCTGCACGCCCGCTTCTCCTTCTTGCCAGGTCAGGAACGCCACGGCGGCCCGTGAGGCGGTGCCCTCAGCGGTGGCGGCCGGGAACGTTGCCGAAATCGGCAACGGTGCCGCCGCCTGCCGGGACTGGTTGCCCCAAATGATGGTGCGAACACCAATCCACACCAGAAGAATAAGGACGGAAAACGCGAGAATGCGGAAGATACGCTGACCGGGGCTCGGTTTCGTGGGAATTGGGGTGAAGAACTCCGCGGTGTCCTGCGGGTTCTCCCCAGCACCGGGTGCCGGGGGTTTTTCGGCCGGCTGCGCGGCCGGTGCCTGCTCCGGCTTAGTGCCGGGATCAGGTGCCGGCTCCAGGTTCAGGATTTTTCGCACGACCGGGTGATTCATCCATGCCGGAAGCTTCACAGCGGGTTCACCTCACCTTCGGTTGCGGGGGTTTCAGTTGCTGCCGGTGGTGCCGCCGCGCCAGCTGCGGCGGTCGGGTTCTTGCGGCGAACAGTCAGGTCAGGGCCGATATGCTCGACTTCGACAAAGCGCATGGAGCGTTTCTCACCCGTTGCCTGGTCTACCCACTCGGTTTGCCGCCATTGACCGATGACGACGACGGCCGCCCCGGTGGAAAAATTCGCGTCGCGGATTGCCTCGGCTGCGCCGCGCCACGCCTGGCAATTAACCCAAATGGTCGGAAGTTCAACGAACGTGCCGGTTGCGTCTCGGAATTTGTCGCTGATTCCGACGCGGAAGCGGGTCAGTGCGTGCCCGTTTTCGGTGATGCGGGTTTCGGGTTCTGCGGCAAGGAAGCCGCCAAAAGAGGCTGAAAAGCTCATCTGTGAGTCCTTTGTGTGGTGTGCCCCTGAAGCCGGAAGTGTCAGAGAACACAATGATTATAGGTGTTTTTGGGTGCAGTGAATCAGCTCTGCGTCACAGACCGTGACGAGAGGCAAAGCCGCTGTAAGTCATCCACGCACCGGAAGTGTCCACGCCGTCAGCGTGGAGGCGGTTCAGGCGGGCGCGAATCGCGCTCCAGCAGACCGCCGCCTGTTCCTTGTCGGTGTCAGCAATTTTCAGGTCAACGGCGCACTCAGGGCAGACCAGACCGGAAACAGTTTCGTGGTGAACCGGGCACACCTCGACCGGCAGGGTTGCGGCCGGTGCCGGGGCAACAGCGGCGGCGGGAGCTGCGCTCATTGCGGGAGTTGCAGGGGCCCCGGCCAGCAGTTCCGGCTCTTTGGCAATGCTGACGCGAACGAACGCCTGCGGGCGCGCTGGCGTGCTTTTTGCACGGTTCAGGACAACCTCAACGGCAGCACTCAAAAGTTCGTCTGAGGCGCTTTCGGCGGCTTTCAAGCCGCCATGCACCAGCTCTGCACGAAGCTGATTCAGGTTCACATCACGGCTCACCGTTGCGGGCTCAGTCAGCCCGGCGCGTTCGGCGGCGGCCTGTGCCTTCGCAAGCTCCTGATGATGCAGTCGGGGATTCAGCCCCAGCAGGTCGGCATCAGGGCTGGGGTGCAGGATCACACCTTTAAATCCGCGGTGTGCGCCTTCGCCCATCACCGAAAAATTCATCTCGGGGTAGACCTCAGAAACTTTGTCGAGTGCGCGAGTCACAGCTGCGGCAAAATTTCGCTCTCGCCCCGTGAAAGAGCCAAGCTGCGATTGAAGGTTTGCCCAAGAAATGCGGGTGTCATGGCTGATTTGCGGCGCACGGAAGGCCAGCCAGAGAAAAAGGTCGGCGGCCATTGGAGAATTGCTGTGCTCGATAAGGGCACGCCAGCGGCTCAGCAACACCGGCGCAACGTGGCCTGCGGTCAAATAAGAAAAAAACTGTTCCGACAGCTCAATGTGTGAAGGGGTGGAGGGGTCAAAGTCCCCGAAATTTTCATCAGTCGAAAAATGCAGGCGGGCGCGGGTGCCAATGGTGAAACGCTCTTCACTGAGGCTGACAAATCCGTTTCCGCGCTGGTCATGGTGCGTGACCACGCACTGAGTGGCCAGAAGTGCCCGCAATTGGGTGATGATGTCTCGGGCCTGGCTGCGGGACCAATCAATGCCAAGCTCGGTTAGCAAGCTTCGCGCAGAGGTCGGGAGCGGGAAGCTGCGGGACTGGTGCTTAATTGCTGAGGTGGTCAGCCACATCAGCAAAATGCGGGCGTAACGTCCGTAGGGCAGGTGGAGCTGAGGGGTGCCGGAGCCGTCGATGTAGGTTCCGGCGGTCAGATTCAAGCTCACCGAACCGTTTTGTCGGGTCCAGCTGAAAGATTCAGCAGGGGCAATTTCGGTGCGTTTGCGCGGGTCACGGTAGGGCAACGCGCATGCAATGAAAGCAATCGGAAAATAGCCCACGTCTTCGTGAGCGGCGGGGCTTCCTTCGCGGAAAGCGAGAGTGTTGTTAGTGGACTGTGCACTGTTATGTGCGCTAGAATCTTTCACAGGTAACGCCTATCTTGTCTGAAAATGGTTTAGGTGTTCCCGTGGCCCCAAATGTTCACGCAGGAGGGGCCACGCTTATTTAAGCTAACCCTAGCATTTCAAAGGCTCAGTGTCCACCAAACCCTGAGCCTTTTTTCATGTCGTCATCGTCATCTCATCCCCTGGTGATTTCCACACTCCCGCAGCCTTCCCCTCGCGCGTCAGATGATTAATCATCATCATTGGTACTCCCCCCAGAAACAACCGTTTTCCCCCGCCATTTCAAGGAAGAAGAGGGCATCAGGTCGAAAAGTTTCGCTACAAAACCCCCCAAAAATAGGGGTTTCGCTACAAAACCCCCCACCTTTCGCTACAAAACCCCCCACCTTTCGCTACAAAACCCCCCACCTTTCGCTAAGTTATCCACATGATGCACGTCACACAAAAAATGTTCTCCAGAGTGCACACAGTCCCGCAGCTTCACCTCCCCTTTTGGTGCAGGGGTTCACACCCAGCGGCACCGCCGCTGATCGTGAACCCCCCCCGGACAAAAAATTCACCACCCAAAATGACCAAAACAGATGCAACCCCCGCCGCAAGATGTTAATCTGGAAGCACTAAGGTTCCTTGCCTTAATATTCCCTGCACCAATCGGTGCAGGGCCTTCATTGAAGGCTTGCGTTTCCGCCACTCCGCGCGAACCAAAAAGAGGAACCAGTTCAGCGAAAGTTGAACAATTAGGAATCTTTCAAAAGCCCCGCCAGGCATTACGCCTGGCGGGGCTTCTCAATCCCTGTTTGAAAGGTCTGACATGACCAGTTCCCTGTTCACTGCCACCGTAGAGTTCCGCCGCCCCGGTTCGCAGCAGTGGGAAATCATCGCTCAAGCAACCGACACGCTGGCCGGTTTGGTGGAGTGGGCGGCACCGGCTCAAGGGGCCCTCCAGCGGCCTGTGCCGCCGCTGATAGCGGCGGCGGTGCAAGGGTTCATCAGTGCAGCGTTTGGTCATGCTGGAGCCCGCCAGCTGGTGCGGGTTGAGCCCGCAGCTGAAGGCGCGAAAGCGACCCTGGACGTTCTGGAGGATTTCGCACGACAGTGTGAGGGTGGTGCGGTGACGGTCGAGGACGCGGAGCGTCACGCGGTCATCTCTGAGCGTTATTTCCGCCCGCCGAACGGGTTCTTTTTCGCCTGACACACAAAGGTGCCCTACCCCTAGAAGGGGGTAGGGCACCTTTGTGTGTAGACTTCTAGGTCGAAAGAAGCCCCAACATGCAGCGCGGCTGTGCTGATCGTTGGGGCCTCTAAACAAAACTAGCGCGCAAAGAGAAGGAAGCAATGCCCCAAAAAAGGAATAGTACGTTCCTCAATGAAAGCCCACCCCCTTGTGAGGGGGTGAGAAGGAAAGAAAGGGCGCTCCCGATATGTTCAAGAATCCCCCTCAATGAAAGCCCCGCCGCCCGCAAGCGACGGGGAATGCGCATAGAGAATGAGGCTCCCATTATAAAAATGTTCGTCCCTCAATGAAAGCCCACCCCCTGTAGGGTGGTGAGAAAAGGGAAGGAAGCAATGCCCCCGCAAACTATTAGTGGAATCCTCAATGAAAGTCCTTCCGCCCCACCAGCGGGGGCGAAGCGGAAGGAAAAGGGTGGAGGAGAAAAGCTCTACCAGACGAAACGTTAATCCCTTAATGAAAGCCCCGTTCACCACAAACGCGGATTCCGGGGAAGGCCTAGAAACAGACGCTCCAGATTGCAACAGGTCTAAACCTCAATGAAAGTCCCTTAACCCGGTGACGGGTTAGGGGAAAGAGAAGAAAGCAAATGCTCCCTGAAATTATTATTGGAGTCCTCAATGAAAGCCCGCCCCCCTGTGAGGGGGCGAGAATAAGGGATAGCCTCGCAAAACTTAACTTCCACGTTCCCTATGCGGTTATGTTTTCAGTTTAACACTACCTCTGAAAGCGAGGCAAGCGTTTTCGTCAACAGCGAGTTTTCACCTTATCCCTGATGGGAATTAGCGAATCCTGCGGTTCCGCGGCGGTTGCGCTGCGGCGCGAACTTCGTTCACACAGGTTTCCAGGCTATTGCTCTGTGAATCGGCGTAGGCGTAGGCATCAAGTTCATTACCCATCATGGCCGACCAACTGTTCATGATGTAGCCGTAGTATTTGGTGCAGTTAGGGACGTCGATTTCATGAACCCACCCCAACGTGTCACCTTCTTCATTGCAGACCATCCATGAGCCCGGCGGGCACGGGTTGACGTTGAGAGCGGCGAGATTTTCAGCTCGAAGAAGGCGAGTGTCGAACGGGTAGTCTCGCTCAACCTGGCGAGAAAGCCAGCGTAGCCACTGCGCAAAGCTTTTCAGGAAACCCGCTTCCTGACTCCGGTGCTGATCTTTGCGAATTTCTTCGGCTTCTCGCTCGAAAAATTCGATGACCTTATCAGCGGCGAAGAAAACGGTCGGGTGCTGGTCTTTGCTGTGAATGGTGATGCGTTCTGCATTCTCACCTAATGCTTCGGCAATGGGGTTAGGGTCGCGGTCCATATTGAGCCAGAGCCTTTTTCCCCTGCTGCGGAAGTACCAGCGGTTATCGAACGGCCCGTTCCCGAATGGTGAAGGCCCGCCAATGTGCGCCGAGTACGTGCGGCCCTTTTCCTTTCGAATGTACTTAATGCGGTGTGACATGATGTTTTCCTTCTGTCGTGGTGCAGGTGGAGCCGGTCGGCTCGACCTGGCAGGTCAGGGGGTTTCCCGCCCCTCAACCTTACATTTATAGTGTACCATATTAGGAACACTATAGCAAGGGTTTAACCCGTCAAAAATGCAGATTGAGGCCCCTCTCTCAAGTGTTAGAGAGGGGCCTCACCTTCTACTGTTCACCCTTGATGTGCCAGGTCACGTGCTCCTCAGAGCTAACCAGCTTGCACCGTCCACCGTGCCGGTGTCGGTTCCCGTCATTGCGGAAATGGCGGCGTGGACAGAATCGAGAGTGCCAAATCTCAGCGGTCGTGTAGGAGTAATCCTTATCGGACGGGACAATGTGAACCGCGGTGCGGTAGTTCTTTTTCAGGCCTGCGGGGTCACCGTCCCACCCCCAACCGCGCGGCCACCAGTGCCCGCGCCGCTTGTCGAACTCAAAGGTGGATTTCTTGACCTCTTCGCTGCCTGATACTCGCGTGCGAAGAACCACGCGGGGCTTCTCGTTGTTGATGTCTTCGACGGTCGGGGTCTTGATGTTGGATTCACGGTTGATGAACTCGTTAAACTTCACGATTTCTTCGACCTCCACGGCCAGTTTGTCGTTGAGGTGTTCAACCTCAACGATTTTGTGGCACGTGATGCGAGGCCATATAACCTCATCCCATAGCAAACACCACACGGCGACTGCGTAGAAAAGCGCCGGAACGCACATCACTAATGATGCCACTACCAGAGTGTTTAGGTCTTTGTCTGAAAGCGCCAACATTGATTGTTTCTCCTTGTCTGGTTTGCTGTTCGGCGGCACCGGGACTAATGCAGGGCAACCATGAGCGCCCAATACCAGGCCCCGCGCCGCCGCCCCCACCCACGGGAGATGAGAAAATGCACCGGGGCAAGCAAGAACACAAGCGCGAGGGCGAACAGCGCAATGACTGCTAAGACCTTCATTTCTTCTGCCCCTTGACCGGCACGCCACGCGGGCGCGGGGTGCCGCTGCCGTTCCAGCCCCAAGCCCGCGAATCTCGCGGATTCTCTTCACGCCACTGCATCCATTCCTTCACGTCGGATTCAAAAAAACCCAGAGATGCACCAATCTGTCCGGCGGCGTGTAGATTCCCAGCTTTGCAATTTTTGCGAATAGTGCGTTCGCTAACCCCGGCCATTGCCGCGGCATCTGCAACGGTCAGATAAACTGTCCTCTTCTTTTTCGCCATCATGCTATCCTTTCCTTGCGTGCTCCATGATGCACGCCCTTCTGTCCCCCGCCTTTGGGTCGGGGGTTCCCCCGGTACCTTTCCCCCGCCCTCCTTGGGTGGTGGCACCGGGGGGCTTTTATTTTTGCATGACCACAGCGCAGGCAAACCTTGCACCCTGAATGAGGGTAACCCCGGCCGCTAAAACAAAAATCCCCACCGCAATTATTGACCCTTCATCACCTTTGTTTTTGAAACAGGTTATGAAGGTCAAAACGATAACAATGAGCGCAAAAATCGCGGCAACAATCATTCCGGCGGTGTTGATTTTCTCGACCGAGAGAGCGGCCAGTAGCATTACTCTGCTCCCCTAGTCCTGTTCGGTCTGCTGCGCGAAGTGCTCGGTCAGCTCTTCCAGCAGTTCCCGCGCCGGGATCAATTCGATTCGCTCCGGTGCGTCCACGGTGAAAACCTCATGCTCCGCGTAGGTGAGAACGTTCTCAGTCGTGACCGGAAGCGGTGCATCATGCACCGCCAAACGCTCCATGTCCTCCCACACTTCGGCGGCCGGGTCGCTCAAATCCTCAGCGTCCAAATCGCCACTATCGACAAGGACGCTTCGAGGGCTTCCTTCATATTCCGCTTCCATGATGTCCACCCACCAGATATAGGCATCTTCGGTGAGCGGCTTTGCAGGTGCCGTGTAAAGCTGCTCACCTGATGAAAGCACGCCGCCGGGCACCTTTTCACAGAACATCACCTGCGGGGTTTTTGGTGCCCCTTCAAGCCAAGAAATGATGTCCTCAAGGGTGCCGATTTCGTCGCCCCAAAGAGTTTTTTTCTTGCTGTCAAAGGTGAAAGGAACTCGTTCGGTCAGAATGAGGCCGAAGCCCGGCGTTCCTGCGGCTTCCAAGTCTTCAAGATGACGGCTCAAAAATTCGAGGTCATCAGCTGCGATGTTCCACGTGTTCATGATTTGGTTTTCCTTCTCTTGATTGGCGGCGTTCCCGGTTGGGTGCGCCGGTCAGGTTTCGGGGTTTCCCGCCCCGTTCAACCTTACATTTACAGTGTACCACATTCGGAACACTATAAACTGTGAGGTAATCTCATAGCGCGCGGTGGTATGCGGGTGGTGGCCTTGTTGCCGGTGGTGGTTTCGGGGTGCTTGCCGCCACGGCTGCTACCGCGGTTACTGCCGGTGGTTTCGGGGTGGGTACTACCGCGGATGGTGCTGGTTTAGGGATTGTGGCGTTGTGGCTGTTGGTGCGGGCTGGTTGGGGTTCTTCGTGGGTGTGTCTGCGCTTGTCGGGGGCGCTTTCACTTTTTTCCTGCCATGTTTTTATACATGTATGAGAACATGGCAGGTTGTGTTATGGCAGGTCATGTTTTTGGAGGTGCACCCAGCACGCAGGTGAAGACGGCGCCACCAAAGAGTGAGCAGCAGTCAGCCGGCAGCAGGCACGGCAAGAGGAGCAAGCGGCAGAGGAAACTCAGCGGACACCAAGACAGCAGAGGTAGCGGCACAGGCACACGCACGAGCGTGGGCAACGATCACTAAAGAGGCGGCAGGATGCAGAGCGTCAAGGGCGCAGCAAATACCCGCCCCGGGGGTTCTTCCAGAGGCAGGCACAGACATCATGCAGGCAGCAGGCACGGCAGAAGAAAATAGCCGGCAGCTTTTTGTGGGGGGGTGAGGGCGCACGCATTGCTCCAGGGGGTTGCTACGCTTCGTGTGCGGCTTCGTATGCCGCCCGGCACTGCTCAAGCAGGAACCGGCGCTTTTCGTTCACGATAACTTCGCGAGCTTCGTGTACCGAAAGGTGAGGGTATCGGTTGAAGTCGGCGGGGGTTACTTGATCCACTGCCTCAATTCCTTCATACGAGACTTCCACTTTGAAGTACTGTTTGCGGCGCTCGTTGTTGTCGCTCACAAGCATCCTGTACTTCTCCTCGCCATCTTGAAAAGGCGCGATGTGAAAAAAAGAGGTACGGCCTTTATGAAGGGTTGAAGCGAGATACCAAAACGTCTTCTTAGACAACTTGCTATTGATTTCCTTATGCCGTTTGATTCCTGCGAGAACGTTTTTCTCAGCGTTATCTTCGTCAGAGCGCTGAGAGGAAAGAGGCGCGACCAACCCCTTAGTAAAGTAGTCATATAGGTAGTCGTCTCGGCCTAGCTGGTCTGCCAGCTCATCAATGTGCAGAATCGAAGCATATGGAGCAGAATCTTTCTTCTCTCCAGCGGCGATAGCAGCAATCTCCTGAGCCGGATTCTCCATCGGTAAACTGCCCGGCAAGCTGCCTTTATAGATGACTTTATCTGCGCGCGACCTCAGAAAAATATTAGCTTCGGTGGTGACGTCTGCGGCTACCGTTTGAGGTGCGAGCGCGACAGGGACAATCACGTGCAGATGGTAGGGGTATTGTGTGCGTTGTCCGCGGCTGATTGCTTTCTGCGCCGAGTCTTCAGTGATTCCGGAGGAATGGGATTCCGCGGTTGCTATGACTCCCCAGCAGGTGAGGCCGTCGATGGTGTCTTGTAGGTGCTGGGCTACGTCTTGTGCGATTTTGTAGGCTTTTTTCAGTTCTTCGTCCGTCAGGCGGGGGATGGTCAGCATGAGGCTCCAGGGGCCTTTTGCGCGAACGACGCGGGTGATGGCGGAGGAGAGCTTAATGCGGGTGTACCTGGCGCATTTAATGCGGGTGCATCCCTTGCTCTTGCACCGGAACGTATTTGTTACGGTGGGGGTGTCTTTGGGGACGTAGGCGGCGCTTTCGAGTTTGAGTTTATGAAGCGTTTCGTTGGTGATGTATGTGTAGACGTCATGCTTGTTCTCAGTCCGGTGGTCTACTACTGCGCCGTAGGGGCGGTGGTCGATGATTGTCATGTGTCCTGCGGGTGCGATGAGGCCTCGGTTGGGAAGGTGGTTGCGGGTGTCCTCAAAAGGTTGGAGGTCATCGTCGAAGGCTTCGGGTAGCTCGTAGTATTCCTGGTGGAAGTCTTCAGCACGCAGGTCATCTTCTGCTGCGGCTGGTCGAGCGGGTAGTTTTTTGTTGTTCATATTGCCGTCCTTGGGCTAGGTGTTTTTTAGCAGTGGCGATAGCTTTCTACTGTGTGTTCATTCCTGATACTTGCGCTCGCCGATGAGTAAAGTCTATCGCTTCATGCGACTTGATTTGCTTTCAGATGTCAAACCTTACTTAATGTTCACTTTGGTGTTACCCTTTTCCCAGGCAACATTCAGTTTTCAGGCTGGACTAGGCATGATAGGCATGATGAGACTGCATGCATCTCTTGCAGACATTAAACGGGGGCTGCCGAGCTATTCATTAGAAGTAGCTCGACAGCCCCCGTTGCTGGAGGTGCGTTTTATCGGCGGCGTGCGCGGCGTGCGTTCTTCACCCGAACGGAGTAGTCCGCGAAGATCATCAGCAGCGCAAGGATGCAGAGAAGGAAGATGACTCTCGGCGCGTCCAGTGCGATTCCCAAGTCTGGGCTAGAGACCAGAGCGTGCGTTGAGGTGGCTGCCTGGTTATTACTCTCTTCGGCGGTCTGCGGCAGGGTCGGCAACAGAATACCTGTTGAGATGAACCAGGCTTTAGCCTGTTCCCAGAGGAGTGAAATTCCTGCGCTGATGGCTCCGAAGGGGATCATGAAGGCAAGGACGATGGCAGCAATGACGTTGTCGGTCTCTCGGTTCGAGGTGTGTTCGTTCATGTGTTACCCCTCCTCTCGGGTGTAGGCTTCGATTTCTTCTTCGCTGCGGGCGCGGCGGATGTTAAGCGTCTGGTTTGGGCTCATGGTCAGGGAACCAGATTCACCGTAAACGGTGCGGTAGCCCAGAATCGATTCTCCGGAGCCGAAGGGGCTCTTCAGCAGAGAAGTAACGACGACCCATTCTCCATCGATTTCGACCAGGTCGCTTTCCTGAAGAGTCTCTGCTGGACCGTGGTGTTCTTCTTCCCAGATGGTCTCATCAAAGGCGTTTCCGTCAGGCTCCTGGTGCGAGACGTCAGGTTCCATGACGACTTCAGGGGTGACGACAGGCATGGTCAGCGTGTTCGGTTCAGCATCGTTCTTCTCCTGTGCTTGAGCTTCCAGGTGCTTGAGCTCAATTTCAAGAGCCTCAGTGCGGATGAACTCGATATCAATCGGCTCATCGTCTTCAGCGAGAATGGGTGCTTCAAGGTAGTCATCCCAGGGGGTAAGTGCTTCCTCAAACTCGCCCGTCTTCTCGTTATAAACCTGAGTCTTTTCTTCCAGCTCCTTCACAAATTTCATGGTGTACAGTCGATGCTGCGGAATGACCTGCTTGAGCTTGTCGGCATCGTAATCAGGGTGCTCCGGGTCGGGATTAGGGGCGAAGACCGTCTGAATCATGGTCGGCCTACCATTGTGGAAAGCCAACGCGCGACCCTTCACCGGCGGAACAGCACATCCCACAGACGCATCAGACCACATCATCATGGACGACTCCTTACTAATCTGTCCCAGCGTCATGCGAGCGCCATAGTTCTCACGGGTTTCACCGCCCATGATTTCTGCGTTACCCTGCTGCAAACCAGAGACCATGTGAATCATGGACGAGCGGGACAGACGGGCGATGGAACCAAGCCACTTATCCACTTCTGACTTTGCGGGCATGCCCTTGGTCTTGTGGGAGTTGTAGAAGTCAGTGATGTTTGCCTTCAGCTGCGCCAGCTCATCGCCGATGAAGAAAATCGGATCGTAGTCGATGACGCGGTATCGCGTTCCGCCGTTCTTGGCGGCGCGAACACGGCGCTTGTCGTTGCGTTCATGCATGATGTCGTGCAGAAGCTTGATGGCGCGAATCTGAGAGGGGACGGTGTCTGCAATCAATTCGACGTTGGGCCAAGATTCGTAACCCATGAGCTCAAACTGCTTACCATCACACAACCAGACCCTGTACCCAGCCTGGGTGATCTGCTGAATGATGTTGTGCAGACTAATGGTCTTACCTGAACCGGTACCACCAACGATGAGCAAGTGAGGGTCACTCTTGGGGTGCCAAGTAGCCCACTCACCGTCCTCCGTCAGACCAAGCATGATCTTGAACTTGCAATAGGCATCGTAGCTTGCCATCTTGTCAGCACGCTGACGCAGCGGCTGAGCATGCGCAGGCAACGTCACAATCGTCGGCATTTCCTTCCGACGGCTGAAGGTCAACGTGTCTTTAGACAAATCCCAGTTACAACGGAAAGCGCCAGGCAAACGAGTCAACAGCCAACTACTGGTATTGACCCTCAAGGACGGGCGCATACCAATTTCCATACTCTTGGTGTGATGAACGGTAATCTGCGTGATAGCGCCATCTTCATTACGTTCAAAGTCAACAGTCGCACTATCACCCAAAGCCATACGGACATCCTGAGCGAAGATGCGCTCGCTCTTTTCAGCTTCGGTTTCGTTCAGTGCCTGCTGTTCAGCAGTGGGTACAGCCTTGAGGACGAGCTTCTTCCGGGTGTTGTTAACCGAGTCAATCTTGAATTCCACGGTGCCGTCGGAGAGTTCACGGTTAGCAACAGCGAGCAGCTTAAGAGCCCATTCGGGGTTGGCGACGTCGACGCCGCGACCGTAGTATACGGTCAGGGTTGCCGGGTGTCCTGGCTCGGTGAGGTTATGGCGCACGACGGCACTGGCCCGGCAGGCCTTCATCCAGGAGGCGGCGGAGAGGTTCTTGACCTTCTGGGTGTTCAGGCGGGCGGGCTGCTTGATGATTTTCTGCGGTGCAGTATTGGTGTTGTCCACATCCGCAGTGTTCTCGGGCGCGGGCTCATTATCGGCAACAGCCTCCTGGCTGGTTGCTTCTTCCTGGCTCTGCCTCTTGCCTTCATTCTCAGAGCCTTCAGCAGCAGCCGGTGCCGGTAGCGGGGTGCGCTTCCAGCGTCCCATGTTGACCAGGTTGCGGCTCAAACCCTTCACTTCCAATAACGGATAAGCGGCTTCGACGAAGTTATCGGTGCGCATCTCTCGCTCATCTTCATGACGTGCCGAAGCGCTAAAGGCCAGGGCGATAGCGGCAGCCACAGCACCGGCAAGGATGATACTGATCAGAGGGGTTCCGGTCATCACCAGCCAGTCCACCACCATAATGGCCACAATGATGGCAGCAGCGCTCACGTGCTTGCCCTTGCGGACCTTAGCAGGCAGAGCGTGCTGCACCTCAGTGAGCAGCGGATCAAGAGTTTTAGGGGTGTTATCCCACCCGGTAACAGGCCCATCGGCGGGACGCTGCGCAGGACGCCGTGCACGCATAGGGTGCTCCTTTCAGTTCCAATGTCTAGTGGTGGTTGTTGTTTCCCAGTGCGTCGTAATAGTCAGCGACCTTCCACACCCCTGCTGCATCTCGAATCAGAACAATAGTCTTCACCTCACGCACCGCCTTCACAGCTTCCAGGGGATCCTGTGCATCACGGCCCACCATCAGCGTGGCAGTCAGCTTCACCATCGGCGCACCCGAAGCGTCCGTGCCCTGGCTGAAGAGGATGTATTCGCCCTTATCCTGCACGGTCATGGCGGTCTTTGCCTTCACGAGGCGCTTCCACTCACGGTCTTCTGCCTTCTGCTGCTGGGCCTGATCAATCATCTTCTGCCTGAATTCGGCGGTACTGAAGGCTCCGGCACGGAACGCCCAGTTCGCAGGGTCCGGATCCTTCCAGGACTGCGAATAGTAGGCGGTCACAAACTCATAGGCACGCTCACGCGCACGCTGAATCTCAGCATCATCCAACCCTTCAGCTAAAGCTGAAGGTGAAGCCTGCGAGACGGCGCCCTGTCTTGCAGGAGCAGAGGCCACAGCCGGGGCAGAGGTAGCCGCAGCACCCGAGTGTGGCTCAGACTTAGGCATCATCATCCACACAGCGAACACCCCCAACCCGATGGCGCCAACAATCAGCGCGATGGTCACCCAGTCCACCGAACGACGCGCACCTGCCAGCTCCTCACCTGCGCGCGCGTCGGTTGCGAGCGCAGGTGACGAATCATCCGAGGCGGTAGGGGGTGCGGGCGTGGGGGTGGTGGGGTGTGCGCTCGCGTTCTGGTTCTGGTTCTGGTGTTCGGGGTTGTTGGGGGTGGTCATGGTGTCTCCTTGAAAAGGGGGGGTCTGCCCCCTCCCCTGTGTTGTGGTGCCCTGTGCCGGTGGGCGGGTGTGTTGTTCAAGGGGTGGGGAGGGGGCTGCTATCAGCAATGGTGGCTATTTTTTGGGGTGGACAACCCGAATGTATTCGGTGTCGCCTGCTCCGTTCCAGTTCACTTCGTGTTCGATGGTGCCTTCGTTTTGTCCCATGACGCCGTACATTTTGCCGTTTCCGGCGTAGATGCCGACGTAGGCGTAGTTGCCTTCGCCGTCTCCGACTTGGGCGACGATGTCGCCTGGTTGCGGGTCGGTGGTGGGTTCTCCGACGGTCCAGGGGGTCTGGCGGGGCAGTTCGATTCCTGCTTGGGTGTAGACCCAGTGAACGTAGCCGGTGGCGTCCCAGTTTTTGAAGTCGTTGCGGCCTTGTGCCCAGGTGCCGCCGAGGCCTTCGCGGGCTTTGGCGAGGATGGTGTCGCGTACTTGCTGCTCCTTGTCGGTGTGCACGCCGTCGGCTTCAACGGTGAGTTTTTGGGGTTTATCGGATTCCTTGGAGCTTTCGTCCTTGGAACCTTCAGATCCCTTATCGTTCTCGGAGCCCTTATTGTTGGGGCAGGACTGCTTACCGTAGCTGCTGTTGCCGTCTACTCCGGAGAGCGCCGCATAGAGCTGGCGGGCAGTTTGCTCCCATTTCGCGTATTCATAGGGATACGCGCTAATCTGCACCATCTGCGCGGCTTCACCCAGACCCTTAGACTCCCAGCCGGGGTAGTCCAGAAGCCCAGGCGGGTTACCGTGGTTCGGGCCCTGCGGACCTCCGTAGAAGGCAGCAGCTGCGTATTTCGGGTCATGCGCTTGCTCGGCGGTACCCCATCCAGCGGAGGGACGCTGCTGGAACAGACCGACGGAGTCACGGTCACCATCAGGGGTGTTCTCCAATGCGTTCTCCTGCAACGAGGTCATCAACGCAATGATGATGCCCCGCTCAGGAACGCCCATGCCCTTACCGACAGCAATAATATCGGCCGCATTAGCGACACGGTTCTTATCCCACGTGTACTTTGCGCCGCTGGGCAGGTCGGTCTCAATCGGGTTGATTTCCACCTTCGGTGCGGGGGATTGGGTCTTCGGTGCGGCAGGGGCCGGGGCGGTCGCTGCGTCCGTCTTCTGCGTATCCGACACCTGGTCCGGTGCGCCCTGACCGAGGGTGATGCCACGCTCAAGCATGTACGGCTCCGGGTCGGTGGGGATGCCCTTACCGTCAGGGTTATTCGGGTCCGGCAGCATGATCTGGAAGTGCAAATGTACGCCGGTCGCGTAGCCGGTCATACCGGCACCTGCCAGTTCCTGACCTACTTCTACGTGGTCGCCGGCCTTAACTTTCGCCGTACCCGTTGCCGCGTGCCAGTACCAGTATCGGACGCCGTCATCGCCCTGGATGATGATTCCGTTACCACCGGCAGCACCACCAGAATCAACGACCAGCACCGTACCGGCAGCAGCCGCATAAAAAGGCGTTCCTTCGGGCATACCAGCAATGTCGGTGCCCGGGTGATCCGTCAGATCAGCAAGCGTCGCACCGGGGATGGGGTTATCACGCAAACCAAAACGGGACGTGATTACCCCAACCGCCGGGTTGGCGTACTTACCATTGGGCGCCACACGGTTCACACACGAATTCTTGTACTTTGACTCGCGCTGTTGAATCAGGGCGTCATGGCTCGCCTTGCCCATCATCATCATGGAGGTCAGGATGAAAATTCCTAAGAATGGCGCGGCCAAAAGCAGAATCAGGCAGCCACAGCCCAACGCACGGCGGCGGCGGCGTTTCTGCTTCTTCTTTTGTTTTTTCAGTTCCTTCTTCGCTCGTGACGGCGAAGATTTCTGGAGCTGCGAGACGCGGCGAGTACTCATCGGTGGCTTCTTACTTTTCGTGCAGGCAGGTTCTAGGTGTCTACCCTATGAAGGCACCGAGAGATGAGCGGAATACCTCAAATGATTCCCAAATTTTTAGGGATTTCTGCTAAGTTTTAGGAAAAGGGTGTAGAAAAGGAGGGCACTGGAATTAATTCCAGTGCCCTCCTTGTGCGTCTGTCAGAGTTCTAGTCACCGCGGCGGGTATCGACGACTCCCTTTCCAGTTGCTTGATAGGATCCTAAATCCGGCACCCAGTTCAAGCCCAGCGGGTTTGATTCAACGTGGCAGGAGACATGCACGGTGATAGTGTTGTTCTCTGCGGACAGCTGTGGATTGCGGCTGCCGGCAGCTTCAGCATTCACCACTGACACTTCTGATGCGACGCAGCCAGTGTCTTCCAGGTTCTTCGCAACCGTCTGCCGTGCAACCTGCGTGGCGTGGGACGCATCTGAGGTTAACGCAGCATCGCGGGCTGCGGCCGCGGCTGCGGCGTCCACTGAAGACTGGACGTTCGCGCGAGCGCCAAAGAACAAAACTGCGGCAAGGAGCATAAGGATGACCGGTATGCTCAACAGAGTTTCGATTGCGGCGCTACCTTCTTCTGCTCGGTTGTTTTCTTCCTTCATTCTTTGGTTTCCTTCCAGATTTCAGGTCAATCGGTAGGTGAAGAGTGTGTTCACACAATATCGTACTTAGACCGTCATCTTCTTCTATTTCAGGTGGCAGATGGTGATTCTTCGCCTGGGTTAGAGGGTGACATACCAGGTGATGTGGTTCCTCGTCTCTTCCAGGGAACAATCATCGGTGTGCTGGTGTGGCTTCTTCTTTGTAGAATTCACCATCTGCTTCTGGAGGGGGCAGTGCCACTTCTCCCATTCTTCAATGCGCAGGTAATCATGGTCTCGGTCAGATTCTTTTACCTGCACCTTATCAGGCATGAGCGTGTGGTCGAGGTCAGCGTACCAGCCAAAGTCCTGCTTCCACTTCTTCAGCAGTCTCTGACGCGTGAAGCTGGCGGCCAGCTCGTCCTCTATTCCAGGGGCTGTACCCTTGATGTCTAGGTGCTCTCGCCCCTGAGTATCAGTCCATATATGGCAGGTGGCTTTCAGAGGAATCTGCTGATCAACTGGCTTGTCGAAAGACCACTGGTAACCGGCCCCGGGGTCATAATCCTGTTGGTAGATGATGTACATGACCCCTAGTACGACTAGATGCGCTACCAGAACGTACAGCACCACCGTTTCGGTGATGACGGCACGCACCGCCTGGGCGCCGAAAATCTCACGAGCCAGATAGTCCGCACCGAGAAAGAAGGCTACAGAAGCTCCAACGGTGGCCAATAGGACGGTAAAGATTTTGTCAGTGTTATGCATGGATGCTCTTTCCTGAAGCAGGGGCGGGGCCACCTGGGTGGAATCCGCCCCTGCTATTGATGGTGGTGTACAGCAGGTACCGTTAGCGCTACTTAGTCTTCTTCAGCACATGGTCTACCATTTCAGGCAGCAGACGGGGTTCCTCCACCTGGTACGATGCCACATCCACCGCGTCAGTGTTCAGAACCCACCAATCATCGGGCAGCGAGTCGATCCACGCTTCCCAGTCCTTCGTGCGCCAATCATACGAACGATCCTGGAACTCAGCCCAGCTATCGCCGCCAAGTGCCCTCGGGAAGACCGACACGTCTACCGAAGGGTCCGGTTCATAGCCTTCGGGGCGGTCTGCATCCCAGAACTTGATGAACTGACGCCAGTTCTGCTTCGTGATGATGAACGACTCTTCGCCATTGGGGCCGAAGCGTTCCTGATCTGCCACGTAGGAAGAATCCTGAACACGCTTCCAGAAGGTGGGGACGTCAATCTCACCACGCTTGACTAGGTCTGCCAGGTACTCGATACGGTCGTGCTTCGGACCAAAAGCACCACGCGGAAAACCATCACCGAAGGGCAGCAGGCGGCCTGCGCGGTAGTCCTCCATGTTGATGGTCTCCCACGAGAAGCCGCCCTCCTCCTCGTACTGATCAGGCTCCAAGCAGGGGTACCAGTCACTGTCGTACACCATGCGCATCAGCTCAGCTGAACCGTCCTCACCTTCACGGGTGTAACGATCCACCAGGCCAGCACGCACGTACTGCTCCTGTTCCTCAGTCAGATGGTACTGTCCCCCCTTGCGGCGGAAGCCCAGCTTCTCGGTCTCGATACCAAGCTTCAGGCGGCTCTTGTGCACTGCCACAGCAGCTTCAATCGTCTTCTGGCTCAGCGGCATGATTTCCACCAGACGGGTCATCGTCTCGTACGGGGTGACAAGGTTCAGGGTGCGCAGCGTCTCTTCACATCCGCTGGGATCTTCCTTGTACATTTCTTCCTCAATGAAGTCGAGCTTCTTCTTCAGAGGCATGGTCGGAATCTCTTCACGCAGCTTGTTGAGCCAGTCAACAGCGAATTCATCCTCCGGCTCATCAGCGACATGGTCTTCAGCTCGCTTCAGCAGGTACGCCATGTAGTCATCCACGTTGAAGCGTTCCGTGTACATCGGTTCCATGGCGTCGCAGCGTTCCTTGTTGATCTGGCGACGCTTCTCTTCCAGAGCCTGGTAGTACTCGAGGTCGTCCAGGGTCTTCTGCTGCTCTTCGGGGGTGAGGCTGTTCCAGTACTCTTCCTCAGCGATGCGGTCCTGCTCGTCCGCATCCGGGGCAGGCTGCTGCGGCAGGCGGAGTTCGCCGGGGCGACCGTACTGACCAGTACCGAAAGCGTCCAGGGTGATGGCGCCGTGCTTCTCTTCGCGTAGCGGGTGGTCGCTGTTCAGCCATGCGCGGGCCTCACTGATGCTGATGGGCTTGGTCAGGCGGTACAGGCGCACCTCCTGGTTCAAATCGTCCAGGCGCAGCTTCTGACGGTCGTAGGAGGTGCGGGCTTCCTTCTCGTTCAGGTAGACGTAGATGTAGTCGCCGCATTCCTGCCACCAGGGTGCGTCCAGGCGCGGGTCATCCCAGATGAGTTCTTTGCCGTCCTTACGCTTGTAGCGCGGGCGGCCCTTAGGAGGGTTGTTCACCTCCTTGCGTCCTCGGTTCACGTGCACGAGGTAGCCGTACACGCCGGGCTCACTCTCCAGCTCGTTCTTGAGGGTGATGTCGGTGTCCAAATCCTCGATCACCCAGTGCTTCGCATCGTTGAAGTACTCGATTTCCTCATCGGTCATGTTGTCGAAGAGGGAGCAGTCGAAGAGCATACGGGGGTCCATGAAGGCGCGGTGAGGAGCCTCATCCCCAAAAGCATCCATTACAACGCTAGGAAGGTCCTTCGGAATGCCGTAACGGCGCCACTTGTAGGGGTGGATGCTCAGATCCTTCTCCCACGGGGTTTCGCCGGTGACGCCGGGGGCGCGAGTATGCATCAACTCAGCAGAGAGATCCTTGCCCTTGACCTTCACACGGTGCTGCTTTTCGAGAGAGTCATAGGAATAGCGAGCGCGGGCGTTGCGTTCGGCGTGGTACTTCTTCTGATAGGCCTTGTAGCTGGCTTCGGATTCGGGGCTGCGTGCCATGGTGGTTTCCTTTCTGTTGTGGTTCTACTGTAGGGTTTTTGGGACGGCGGTTTGGTTGTTTTTTGGGGGATGTCCCTTTCCTAAATCTTCTTGCCGGTCTTGGTCATGGCGTCGAACTGGGTGCGGAGGATGGAGAAGGTCTGTCCCTTGGGGGTGGTGATGTCAATCATCTTCGGGTCCTTGGCATCGCTCTTGGTGTAGCCCCTGGCGAGCTTGCCGCCCTTGGTGAATTCGATCTCGCCCCATTGCTGGCGTCCGCCTCGGGTCATGTTGGTGACCTTGTAGCTGTAGCCTGCCTTGGAGCCGGTGTTGTGGTGGCGGGTGGAATCGATGTGGGTGCTGTAGTTGAGGTGTCCTGTGTCCTTTCGGCGGTGTTCGAGGTAGTCGTTTCCGCTGTCGATTGATTTTTCTCGTGCGGTGTCAATCTTTTTGTTCTGCTGGATGACTTCGTGACGTCGTTCAAGGCGTGCGGTGGCGCGCTCGACGCGGTCGGGTCCGCCGCCGTGATCGCGGATCTCGCGTCGGGATTGGGGCTTGAGTCGTTCGGGGAGTTCTTCGATGTCCTTTCGTGCCTTCTTCTCCTCGCGGTCTCGCTCCCGTTGGGTGGTTGCGCCAAATTGCTGCTTGCCGTAGTCGTTGATGGACTTTTCGCGGGAGTCTTTGACCGATTCAGTCAGAACCATGTTTTGGAGCGTGAGGATGCGTGCAACTTCTGCTCGGGCACCCTCGATGCTGTTGAAGCTGGTTTTGAGCCCGTGTTCTTCGACGAGTCGCTTCGTCAGTTCGTTGTACCGTTCGCCCTTTTTTGTCTTGTTCAAGCTTTTTGCGAAGGTGTTGACACGCGTGTACATGCCCCTGCCGTGGGCCTCGTTATCGGCCTTGACTTCTTCTTGGAGGTTGGCGAATCTTTCTTGCTGTTCGGCAAGCTCTTCGTCGGTGAGTTTGTTGGCTCCCTGGGTGTGCTCCCAGTCGCTGCTGCGCATGGTGCCGCCATCTCGTGCTGAAGGAGAATTGTCTCGGGTGACGGGGCGCATCTCAGCAGGCGCACCGACCGCATAGAAGCCGTCATGTGCGGTGGGGTTGGGGATGAAGGTGCCGAGGCCTTTTTCTTCATCATCATCAACTTCGAATGTGACGTAGTAGTTTGAGACATTCTTTGTGGGCTGGTTGATGTGGCCCATGAGGTTGAAGTCCACTCGTTCACCGGTGGGTAGCTCCAGGCGCTTCTCGCTGGTGATGGTGGATTGGCGGTAGATGCCGCGCTTGTTGACCTGCTGAAGCTTGTCATCGATGCCGTGCAGAACGACGTTGCCATCAGGGCAGGCACGGTCCCAGCTGTCGATGTTGACCTCTGCAAGGTCCTCATCGGTGTACTGAGACTCGCTGAAGAGGCCTCTTTCGAGGCCGTTGTGGTTCAGCTTCTGGGAGAGCATTCCAGCACGTTTTGCGTCCTCCCAGCGGCGAGCGCCTTCGACATCCTGGACTTTGATCTGTTTGTAGTCGGCTTTGGTCTGTTCGTAGTGGAGTTTGTTGTATTCGTTGTTGGGGTTCTCGTCGTAGAGTTTTTTGGCTTCTTCGAGTTTGTCGTGGACAAGTTTCGTTTCGTATTCGTGGATCTCGCGGCGGGCTTTCGGGCTCATGTAGAACATGCGTTGCGCAGCTTGGTAGTTCTCGAAGGCGTCTTGGAGGTTCTGGCGATCTTCGTCGGTGAGCGGGCCCTCCTTTGCTTTCTTCTTTGCTTCTTTGAGGGCGTCACGGTATTTCTTCTTGGCGGCGCGGTAGCGCGGCTCGTAGTGGGTGAAGCAGCGTGGCCAGGGCTTGATTTCACACATGGTGGGGGCCTTCCTTGGTTGGTGGCTGGTCTGTTTCCTGTTGCTGGTGCCCGGGTGCGGGTGGTGGCTACAGGTTGTTCGTTTCTATGAAGGCACCCTCTGAAACCTCTCAAACCTCACGTGGTGGTGGATTTTTTGTGGGATGTCCCAGTGGTTCATTGTGCGGGGGTGGGGGCGGCTGAATTCCAGCCGCCCCCCTTGTGATATGTGGTGTGGTTTTATGCCATCAGTGCGAGGGCGGTAAGGATGGTTGCTGCGTTGATGAGGGTGCCGGCTGCGAGGATCAGGTTGGGGTTGGGGGTCTTGTTGCGGTTGGCAATGAAGTCGCTGATCAGCACGGTGAGCGGCAGGATGCAGGCAAAGGCGGCCCAACCTTCAGAGAGGAAGACGCCGGAGGCTGCTGCGGAGCCGATGACGAGCTTCGTGTTGAGGGTGTCCATCCAAGGATCCTGGACGGTGCGGCGCAGCAGGTGCAGTACGCCCCATCCAGTCAGGGCGGAGGCGAGCATGAATCCGCCGGTGATTGCTGACAGATAGTCAGGCAGGGTGAAGCTAAGGCCGAAGGGGTGGAAGCCGCCGCTGCACAGAACCAAGCTTGCAGCGATGGTGCCCATGCTTCCCAGAAGGGCGGTGCCGGTGGTGGGGGTGGTACGGCGGGTCAGGGCCGGGGTGACGGTGGCCAGGTACAGGGCAGAGATGAAGTACATGCCGTACTGCGTCCACTGTTCGGTCAGAATCAGGGCAACGGTTGCGGCGGTTGCGGCAAACCACAAGAACGTGTAGGCCTTGTGGCTGGGGCGGGACGGGGATTCCGTGGAGACGGAAGCGGTCGAGGGGGTCGCAGTGGTCATGGGGTTCTTTCCTCTTTTCGGTTAGGGGTTGGTTGTGCCGCAGGGTAGACCCGGGCGGGTGGGTGAGGGGGTAGCACCCCTTCACTGCTATGAAGGCACTTCATTGTGTCCTTTTTCCCTCACCCTATTTTGAGATTCTTGCCTTTTTGTCCCTTTTCTAAATGAGGGTCGGGGCGGTGCCCGGCAGCAGGCATAGTAATGCCCCCAAGAACCAGGGGGTCTTGGGGGCATCGAAACCGGTAAGGTGCGGCTAGAAGAAGAGGTGGCGGACCGGCATGAAGAGCAGAACCAGCAGCGCACCGGTGATGAGGAAAGGCCCCATGGGCACGGTCTTCTCTCCCCTACGGTGAGCAATGATCGCTACAGGGAGGGCAAGGACGTGTCCGAGGAACAGCGAGATGATGCCAGCTCCGGGTCCGTAGTATCCGGTGGCGAGGCTCAGCCCGGCCAGAAGCTTCACATCACCCATGCCAATAGGTGCGGAGAGCGCAAGGGCGACGAGCACACCGGTAATGGCTAGAGCGGTGATGAGCATGATGGCACCGTGTGCGGTGGCACCAGTGGTGGCCGTACCGGTGAGGTTCAGGATCGGGTCAGTAACCAGCAGCCCAGCAGCCAGTCCTGTCTGTGCAACTGCCAGAGGAACAGTGTAAGCATTCGGCAGCAGCTTGTGCCGCATGTCCCAGGACATGAGCGGACCCGCCCAGCGGAAAATGATGAAGATCAGCAGCCACGGCATCACCTGCTGCCACAAGCCAGTGACTCCCAGAATGAGGGAGACAGTGAAACTCATGGCGGCGGCACGGTACAGCACGCCCTTAACAATGGGCGGGGTGCGCGGTGCGGCGGTGCCGTGGCTACTAGTCAAAGTCATCCGTGTTTCTTCTTTCAGAGGTTAGGCAGCCAAGTTCAAAACCTTGGCTACGTCATCGGTCGGCTCTTCATCCCAGGAGCCAAGGTAATCCATGAACTGGTCCTTGAGTTGCTGAGCCTTCTGGGTATTGTTGGTGAGGATTTCCTCATGGATTTCTGCCGTCCAGAATGCTTCCTGGCTGCCGTCAATAGCACGGGCCTGACGTGCCACCTGGAGGATGAGTCGGTGGTCCTGAGCTTCTTGAGCGCGAGCCAGCAATTCGTGGGCAACATCAATGATGCGGTCCCTCATCTCTTCACGGTCATTCTCTGCCCACGCATAGTGGGATGCTTTGCCGTCCAGAGGAACACCACGAACCAAGCTGAAGGCAGCCAGCAGGCACGCTGTGGGCTGATTTGTCAGGTCAGGTCCAGTCAAAGCCTGGAAAATAGCCCAGTCAGAGGTGACGAGTTCCGAGAGGCTGTAGTTGCCTGCCGTGGCGTGCGGCAAATACTGCTGCCCATCACTGCTGGTTCCCAGCCACTGACGGACTCGACCTGTCAGCTGGTTCCGCTTAGAGACCGCCGAGGATGCTGCGTAGTGTTCATGCGGCCAGAACGCCGAGTGGTAACTTTCAGCAGTCACCGACGGATGCAAGTGTAAGAACGCCGCAGCGGCAGCGTACCGGTCCATCAATCCCCAGGAAGGTTCATTGGTCTTCGTGCGAGGAATAGGACCAGCCGCACCGAGAAGACGGACAGGACCAAGCAACGCCAAGAAGGGATGCGCCACCTCAGCATCAGTCAGATGAGTCAAGGCATTACCCTGCTCTACCAGAGCGCGGTAAATCTCGGTGTCACCAAACAGATGGGTGAAGATCTGCCGGGTTTCAGCCCGCATTTCCTCAGGGCTGAGCCCTGATTCATAGGACGGAACAGCAGGTTCCTCCTCTTCCTCAGGTTCCTCTTCTTCCTGTTCAGATTCAGGAACAGCTTCTTCAGCGCTCGCCAGCTGCTCTTCCTGCTCCTCAAAAGTGCCGATATTCTCAACCTGGGCTTCGTCATCTTCAGACACACCCAACGGTTCAAACAACTCATCATCAGGTGCCGGGCTGACGGGGTCTGCGCCCGCTTCCTGAAGAAGGTTCAGCACCATCTCTGCCTCATCAGACGTCAGCAAACGCGGCACAAGGCAAACGCCCAGCGGATCAAGCTTGACCACCAAATCGGAAAGATCAGCATGCGCTTCCCGCATCAGAAGCAGGTTATAGGCGCTCTCTGCCTCCAGGGTGGACGCATGAGAAATCACGGCAATGGCAACATGAGGCAAAGCGCGCACAACGTTCATCAGATCCCAGCGGGTCAGTTCATCCACCGCATCCGAAACGATCACGATATGCGGGGGGAAAGCGTCAGCACCAGCGGCACGGGCTTGAGCAATCGATTCATACCCCTCCTCACGTTCAAGCCACCCAGTCAGCTCTTCTGCCTGAGCGGTCAGCGTCTCAAGAACCTGCTGAGCCTGGTCCGCGTCATAGGCAGTAATCTGCGAGGCGGCAATCTGCGTGAGGAAGGAGTCTTCCACACCGATGAACGTCATCCTCAGCCCCTCAGCCCAAGGGCTCAGCAGAAGCTCCGCAGCGAAAGACCCCATCATCTCAGACACAGGAGATCCCGCACCGGTGCTCTGGAGGGGGTCACTGATCTGAAGAGTTCCCGCATGCTCAAGGTTGAGCATCATCGCAGACCCGCTACGGTCATCACCAAGGGTAATCAGAGCAGGCCACGGTGCGGCGACCTCAGGGGTCGGGGTTTCACGCACAGAGCTCAACGGCAAGGTCCAGCAGTTTGCGTCCTCCGTGCCTTCAAAGGGGGAAGGAAGCTGGACATCCGAGGCAAAATAGATATTCGCCTTCGAGTCATCAAGGGTGAGGAATTTCAAAACCGGGATCGGCTGATTGATGGCAGCGCAATGCGCAGAGATGATGCGCAAACCGCAGTCAAGCTCCTTCAGACCCAGCGGAGCCGCTTCAGCTTCCAGCTGGGTCAGAGTCTGCGCAGCAGCAGAGCTGAGGGGACGACGTTGCCCAGGACGGCGACGACGACGCTGAGACCACCGGCGGGCCGCAAAGGCAGCCAGAAGACCAGAAGCCAACAATGCACCACCGGTGAGAACAGGGTTAAAGGACTGGTCTTCTGCCGTTTCTTCTGCCTGAGCATTCTGGGTGCTACCTGCCGTTTCAATGTGGTGAGTCTCGGCAGAGTCTGCACCAGCGCTCTCAGAGGCAATGGCGCCGCCGGGCTCAGATGCAGCAGAGGGCGCTACTGCTGCTGGAGTGTTCGGCGCAGCAGGTGCCGTATCAGTCTTCGGACGTCCATGTGATGCGGACGTTCCAATGCCAGACTCATCGGCAGAGGTCGAAGCATCCGAGACAGCTGCGGAAGAAGGATGAGCAGATGCGGAAGGCGCATCTGCCGTGGGGGTAGAGACGGCAGGGGCGCTCGCAGTGGGAGTTGCGGCAGCGGCGGAAGACTTCTGCGCGTTCTCCGAGGGTGCAGAAGCACCCGGGATGGTAGCAGAGTGAGCTTCAGCAGCTCCAGTCTCCTGCGTCCCCGGGACAGAAGCCGGGGGTACCGAAGACTCTGAGGAAGGGGCCGAAGAAGGAGCGGCGGTAGCGCCGGGCAGGGTGAACTGCCAGCCTGGCTGAATCAGGTCAGCATCCTGAATCATCGTGCCATCGGGCTGGACCTGGCGTGCCGATTCACCGGCGATAAAATGGTACGCTTCCAGGTCACCGTAGCGTTCCAAAGCAATTTCGGAGAGGGTGTCCCCCGGCTGAATCGTAACAGACTGCTCCGGGTGAATCAGCTGCGGAATCTTTGCATCCTGCGGCAGAGTCAAAACCCAGCCGTCGTTGAGCCACTGGTCCGGGCTGGTTAGGGCTTGCCCGTCATTCTGCACAACGTTTTGGTTCAGGACGAAGATTTCGTTCCATCGGGTTCCATCACCCAAGGTCGCTTCAGCGATCCCCCACAAAGTCTGTGAACCATTCACCATGTAGGACGGTCCGCTTTGACTTGCCTGACGCATTTCCGAAGCACTCGGGGCTGCCTGCTGCGCCTGCACAGCAGCAGGTGCAGAGACAGAAGTAGCTACAGGAGCAGGAGTAGCCGAAGACGCCGCTTCCACCGCCACAGCGTTCGAGAAACCTGCACCAGAGGCGAAAATCAGACCAATGAGCACCGCTGCCACATTCTGCTGAACCCGCAGGATGCCAGGAAGCTGCACGGCGTCAACACGGCGAGCGCGAGCAATGGTTTCGGTGATGATGGGGATGACGAGGGAGGCCCATCCGACCCATGCGATGAGGGGGATGAAGACCTGGAGGAGGAAGGTGATGGAGCCATCGATGGATGCGATGGAGCCACCGACCGTGTCCAGGGCGGCAAGAGGGTTGGAGATGGTGATCAGGAGTGCTGGGATTCCAAGGATGATGAAAAGCACGACGATCAGGGAGAAAACCCTCATGAGCTGGTTTTTCACAGGAGGTACCTCTTTGCTGTTTGGCACGGTCGGTGGCTGGTGGGTTAGCCGCGCAAGGCTTCTTCTGAGGGGCCTTGCATTTGGCGGGTGATGGTGATTTCGGGGAGGAACGGTGGGAGGGCTGAGGTTGTTCCGGTGACGGTGACTGTCACTTGGTCTCGCTCTCGTTGGACCTCGACGTGTGCTCCTTTGAGGGAGGAGGTTTTTGTGAGGCGGTATTGTGCTTGTTCGACCCCGTCTTCTGAGGTGCCACCGATGATGCGAGCTCCGTAGTAGCCTGCATCGGCTGCGTTTTGGGCTTCAGCGGTGGCGGAGTAGAAGACACCGATTTGGGCAATGACGACCACGATGATGAGGGCGACAGGGAAGAGCAGAAGGAGCTCGATGCTGTAGCTGCCTGCCTCGTGGTCCTCGTTGTGGTCTGGTTGCGTCATCTTGTTCCTTAGAAGGTGAGCTTGGGCAACAGGTTGGTGACGAAGCCGGTGAGCGCATTGAGGACGATGACTGCGATGCCGAGGACGGCGACAGCCCAGACGATGATTTCGATGGTTTCCATACCAGCTTCGTCCTTGGTCAGGCGCTTCTGGAGGTGCTTGTAGGCGCCTGCGGTGTAGAGGCAAATCTGGGTCATGAGAGCGTTCATTGGGGGTGTTCCTTTCGATGATTGGTTGGGGGTGGTGTGTTCTTTGGATGCTGTATTCCTTGTGTTGCTATGAAGGCACCTTCTGAGCAGTGGAATGCGGCATGAGATGGGACACATTTTTTTATTTTACGGGTTTCGTCTCCTTTGGTTTTTTGGTTGTGGTGGCGTTGTTGGCAGCTTCGATGCCTTGCTTGAGCTCTTCGAGAGAGAGTTTGAGACCCCGTTCGGTGAGGTGTCGGTGCAGGTTTTCTGCAAAACTGCTGTCCTCGGTAGGGGCTTGAATGTTGTGGCGGTCCAGGTAAATTCGCAGGGCAGTGGAAAAGTATCTGCTGCGGGAGATGCCAAGGGCGTCAGCGCGTCGCTGGACTGCCGCCACCTGCTCTGGGGTGAAGCTGGGGGTAGCAGGGACGGTGTTGAGTGGTCCGAGGTGGACGGTGACCTCTGGCATGTGTGGAATGCGAGCGCGGTTTGACCTATATGCTTGCAGGTAGTCGATGATGTCTTCCTGGGGGACCTCCTGGACGGCTCGGAGGTAAAGGTAGCCTTGCTTCCAGGTTTTGCCGGTTTCTTGTTTGATGGCGTGCTGGATGCGGGGGATGAGGTCTCCGTCGATGGAGAGGCGGAACATCTTGTTTCGGGGGCGGACCTTGTTGTGTGTTGATCCGTTGTTGGAGGCCAGCGGAGGGGACGGGGGGATGTCCTGCGGTTCCAGGGGCTTCTTCGGTTTTTCGGGAAGGGCTTTGAGTGCTTCCTGGATGTCGGAGCGGGACGCTGATTCGTCTTTCTTCTTGCCCTGAAGAGGGGCAAGATCACCAATGTTGAAGGAAGCCTTGCGGCTGCGGTCGGTCATTGTGTTCTATTCCTCTTCCTTCAGGTTCTGTTCCAAGGCGATGATTCGCTGGAAGAATTCAATCGTTACGCGCTGGTAGTCTCCGATGACGCCGTCAATGTTTGAGGCGTGGAAGCGCGGTTCAGCGTCTGCTTCGGCAGCTTCCTTTTGGTTGAGCATTTTCAGGCGTGCGATGGCTGATTCTCGCACTGCGTCGCCCATTTCGTGCATGAGTTTACCCTCGCGGCGGGCGTCGATTGAGGCGCCTTCGGCAGCGCGGATCTTGTGGGTGAAGACAATGTCATCACGGCCAAAGATTTCAGCGAGCTCCTGGCGTGCGTGTGCATCAATTTTCGTGGAGCGGATACCGGTTCCAAAGATGACGGCACCAATGAGGGTGAGGGTCGGATTCAGCGGCTTGATGGCATCAAAGCGGTCCGCGGTGATTTCAACACCCATGATGGATGAGGCGTCAGCTTTGGTGGGAATGAGAACGCCGGTGGAAGCTGCGAAAGCGCTTTCAACGAGCACGCCTTCACTGGGCGGGGTGTCGATCAAAATGAGGTCGTACCCGCCGTCCTCGACAACTTTTTCAAGGCAATAGCAAAAGATGTCGTGCAGGGTTGGCTCACTGTAGGCTGAGAGTGCGTTGAAGGAAATGAGCTGAACGACACTGAGGATCTTTGATCCGCCGGGCACGACATCCAGGTTCGGGCGGACATCCTTGATGACGGGCAGTGCCTGACGCTTGTGGAGCGCGTTAGCGAATGCTTCACCGTCGTCGGCCTGTCCTTCAAGACCAAGATCCTGGATGAGGTTTGCCTGCGGGTCAAGGTCAACCAGGAGCACATGGTAGCCTGCTTCAGCTGCGATGGCTCCGATGTTGGCGGTGAGGCTGGTCTTACCGGTGCCACCCTTGCCGTTGCTGAAGGTGATGACGCGGGGGATGCCGTGGGCAAATCCGCGGCGCAGCTTGCCGGTGCGGCGTTTGAGGGTGCTCATTCTTTTCTCCTGGTCGGGGGTGCAGGTTTTCCTGTTTTCAATTCTACCATACTCTTACATAAATTTTTACATGTAATATTTCATGTCAAAAGTGTTGCATTTATGATATGCTTTTCGTGTGGGAGATGGATTCCACACCCCCAGCCACACCCTTGATAGGAGACACCATGGCGTTCTCACTTTTCCAGAAGAAGGGCCAGCAGCTTGTTGCAGACGGCACCGGAGAATCTACTGAGCAGTTTGAATATTTGAGCCCAATTCAGTCCAAGTCCAAGGTCCGCCGAATTACGATCCTGGGCTCAACCTTGACGGCGGTCGGCATCCTGAGCGCCTACACTCTGGCGACCAACAATGCCCCGGAACAGATTGTCACGGTCACCCAGGACATTCCCCGCGGCGCCATCATCGAAGAGTCCCAGCTGGGAACGATGAATGTTCTCAACCCCCCTGCCCAAGCAGTCACCTACAAGCGACGCTCAGAGGTGCTTGGCAAGCGAGCCACAACGGACATTTCCTCCGGTCAAGTACTGCTCAGCAGCAACACGGCAGCCAGCCTGCCAGGTGCAGGGCAGGGACAGGAAATTCTGGGCCTGCTCCTCCCCTCCTCCAATCTACCGGTCCGCCCTCTCAAAGCCGGTGACCGCGTCATTCTCACCCCAACCAACGCCGGGGCTAATAGCAACTCATCGAATGTTGAAAGTGCTGTCACCGGCACCATTGACACCGTGACCACAGTCAATGGTGACACCAAGATTGACGTCGTCCTTCCTCAGGGAACGTCAAAGCGCTCAGCGTTCATGGATGCTGTCGCCCAGAAGAAGGTCATCGTCTCAATCGAAGGAGCAGCGTAACCGTGGCAATCATTGCGTATTTTTCCACGCACGGAGCCCCGGGCGTCACGATGTCAACGGTTGCGCTCGCCCTTCAATGGCCCCGTCCCGTGGCGCTGGTCGAAGCAGACCCGGCAGCACCCTCAGCAGTCCTTCCTGGATTCATGCGCGGAGCGGTGAAATATGAGCGCAATATGACTGAGCTGGCTAAGTCTTTCGACGCCTTCGGTCTCACGTCGGAAACGTTTTTCCATCAGCTCATTCCCCTCGCGCAAGACCCGGCACGCTTCGCAGGCGATGCACGCTACCGAAAATATTTGCTTCCGGCTTTCCCCTCCCCTCGCGCAGCAACTGGACACGAAAGCTTCTGGAACAACCTGCTGATCTCCGCTCGCGCATTTGAAAAGACCACCGGTTCGGACATCTTCCTCGACGTCGGACGCATCACCACCCGCGAAAAGCACCGAATGGTTCTTCTCACCGGCGCTGATTTGGTCGTTGCCCATCTCTCCGCCACCCTAGTGGACGCGTGGTCCTCTCAAGAGAACATCACTCGCATCCACCAGGCACTCGAAGAGCAGGGAAACCCGGATGCTTTGTGCGCCGTCACCCACCAAAACCCCGCGGTAGATTTCACGAATGATGAGCTTTCCCTGCTCATTCCTGACGCTCCAATCCTCACCAGGCTGCCCTTCAGCCAGGAAGCATCTGCCATCTTCAGTCACGGTGCAGACATCCCGGCATCCCCCAAAAAGCTGGAGAAGAAGCTCGCCAGCTACCAAAAATCTATCGGTGTCTACAGCGCCAAGCTTCAGGGCCGACTTGAACACACCCTCCCCACCACCCGATAGCCCCTCCACCTTCCGAGTGCTCTGAGCCCGAGCACAACCCATGAAAGAGACATCTCACCAATGAGCACACAACAGAAACCCCCTCTGCCGAACATCATGGACTCTCCCCTGCTGCGCCAGCGATTACAGCAGACCGAAAACCCTGCACCCACCCCCACCGCAGCAGACGCCATCCCCACCGTGCAGGTCGAGGTCGCACCCTACGGCTTTGACCCCATGGGCGCCACCCCCCTGGTTCCCATCCCTCCAGTACACAACACCACCACAGCTTCAGCGAGCGCTTCTGCTACTGCCGTGAAGCCTACTGCCGTGAAGCCTGCGGCCAGCGCTTCATCAGTTTCTGAGCAGGTCTCTGCTTCTGCTGGTTTCTCTTCTGAGGCACCGGTAATTTCTGCGGCGCTTCTTCAGAAGTGGGACGATGTGGAAGCAATTCAGGCGCAGGTCTCGAATCGCTTGTCGTTGGAAGAGGACCAGATGAATGAGCTGAGTCTTCAGGGGCAGCAGATGAAGACTCGCGACATGATTGCTCTGGCCGTCAACTCCCATGTCACGACGCTGTTGGATCTTGATGGTGATCGTGACCGGTGGACTCCTGCCTATGTTCAGGAAGTCCAGCAGGCGGTCTTCGACAGCATTTATCGGCTGGGTCGTTTTCAGGCGCTCATCGACATCCCGGAAGTTGAGAACATTCATATTGCTGGGTGTGATCGCGTGTTTTTGAAGTTTGCGGATGGTCGGACCGAGCGTGCTGATCCGGTGGCTGCCACGGACGCTGAGTTGATGCAGATGATTCAGGGCATTGCCTCAAATCAGGGGGATGCGTCGAGGCCTTTTTCCACCTCACACCCTGATTTGGACATGGATTTGCTGAGCTCCATCCGTTTGGCGGCGATTGCTCCTCCGGTGGCGGCACGCCCGTCACTGGTGATGCGCCTTCACCGCTACATCGACATTTCTTTGGAGCAGCTGGAGCAGCTGGGCACGTTGACCGCTCAGATGCGTCATTTTTTGGTCTCTGCGATTGTTGCCCGCAAATCAATTGTCATCGCTGGCGAACCCGGCGACGGTAAAACCACGCTGATGCGTGCGCTGGCGGCGTGTATCGATCCGTGGGCGCAGGTGGTGACCATTGAGAAGGAACGCGAATTGCATTTGAATCAGCAGCCGCACCGTGTGGTTCCGGTGATTGATTTGCAGGCTCATCCGGGCAGCAGCGAGCGCGATGCCTCAGGCCGCCGATTGGGCGCCTACACCCTGGAGGAGTGCGTTGAGAAGGCTCTGCGTTTGAATTCTGCGCACATCATGGTCGGTGAGGTGCGCGGTAGTGAAATCATTGCGTTGATTGAAGCAATGCAGATTAATGGCGGCACTTTCTGCACCCTACATGCTCATGAGCCGAACCAGGCCATTGACCGTCTGGTGGGTTTGGCTCTGGAGAAGGGTTTGACGCGTGAGTATGTGAGTAGTCAGGTTGCTGAGAACTTGGACTTTATTGTGCAGATGAAGAAGATGAAGGACCCTCAGACTGGTAAGCCTCGCCGTGTCATTACCCATGTTTGTGAGGTGCTGCCTGCCGAGGGTAGTCGTCAGGCGACGACCCACAATATTTTTTCGTTGAAGCCGGGGTATTCGGAAGCGTCCTTTGATGAGGCGCCGTCGAGCCCGAAGATGCTGAAGGACTTGAAGGATGCTGGGTGGGTTGCCCCGCAGGTAGGAGCTTAGACGATGAATCCTTTGATGTTGCCGGTTGCTGTGGCGCTCGCTGGTTGTGGCGTGACGCTGCTGGTTTATTGTCGGTTTGTGTCTCGGCATGGTCAGTGGAAGCCGGTGACTGCGCCGAGTCAGTTGAGTCGTTTTGTTGCTGATGCTCGGGGTCGGTTTGGTTCGGTGAATCCGCGGGTGTTGCTGCTTGCGGTGGTGGCGACGGTTGCCTATTTTCTGCTGACGCGGTGGATGGCTGCTCTCGTGGTTGTTCCGGTGCTGATCATTATGGTCCCGAAGCTGTTGCTGCCGAAGGACCGTGGTGTGCAGTTGCTGGATGAGATTGTGGCATGGCTGGGGATTCTGGTTGGTCGTGTGAAGGGCGGTGCGCATTTGGAGAATGTGATTCGCTCGTCCTACATTTCGGCGGGTGATTCTTTGAAGCCTGCGTTGCGGCGGTTGATTGCGCGGTTGAATGCGTCGGAGTCAACGGGGCGGGCGTTGGATGCGTTTGCTCAAGATTTGGCTGATCCGACGATTGATCAGGTCGTCTATTTGTTGAAGATTTCAGCCCGCGAGCGCGGGGCAGGTCTGTCGGAGTCTTTGAAGGACATTGAGCAGAAGATTCGTTCTGAGATTGAGGTGCGCCGCAAAATCACTGCAACTCAGGGTTCAGCTCGGCAGACGGTTTTGTTGCTGAATCTGATCATTTTTTCGGCGGTGTTGATTATGGCTCCGCAGGCGGCAGCTTACCGCAGCGGGGCGGGGCAGTTGGTTTTCTTGGTTCTTTTTGGTGTTTTGATTGGGGTCATGATGATTATCCGCAGGACTGTTGCTCTTCGACCGATTCCCCGTATTTTGGGGGATGCGTCGTTTACTGCGTCGCAGGCTTCGCGTCCTCAGCAGCGTCGTTCTGTTACCCCTGTGGCGGGAGGTAGCCGCCGATGATGGCGTTGATTCTTTTCTCGGGTGTTGTTGCTGGTTTGGGTTTGACCTTGTTGGTTTCGCCGTTCCTGCCGCATCAGGTGAATGTGAAGACTGCGATGGCGAATCTGAGTGTTGATCCTCAGAAGGTCCAGCAGCGGGCTCAGAAGTTGAGTCGGGAGGAGAAGATTGGTTCCTGGGTGATGGCTCATCTGCCTGAGAGCAAGGTTCTGGGGAAGCTGTTTAGTGTGGATGCTCAGAATCTGAATATCTTGGCGATTCCAGAAATTAGCTACTGGTACCGGCGGTGTGTGTGGGGGGCTGCGGGTTCTCTTGTGCCCCTGTTCTTCGTGGTCGTGGGTGCTTTGGGTGGGCAGTCGATTTCGATGCCGTTCATGATGATTTTTGTCGGTGCTGTGTGCGGCTGGTTGCTCTATGGTTCTCGGGTTGATTCTCGGGCGCGGACTGCTCGTGAGGAGTTCTCCCGTGCTGTCGCGACCTACTTGGAAGGCGTGGCAATGCGCCGCGGTCAGGGTGCCAACACGTCCACTGCTGCCGCGAGCGCAGCTGATGCGGCTGATACGTGGGTTTTTGCCAGGATTAGGAACCGCATCATGATCTCTCATCATCAGGGGCGTCAGCCGTGGGATGCGCTGAATGATTTGGGCAAGGAATTGCAGGTGAGGGAACTTTCGGATTTGGCGTTGATTTTGAAACAATCGGGCGAAAATGACACGCAGATTTACGAGGCGTTGCGAAGCCATGCGGAGCTGATTAATGGCAGGATTCTCACTGATCAGCATGAGAAGGCCAATGCTGCTACTGAGCGGCTGAGCCTGTTTTTCCCGCTGGTGGCTTTGGTGGCGTTGGCGATGCTTCTTTATCCGATTGTGATGTCGTTGTCTTCTCCCATCTAAGCCCCGGGAGTTGGGTTATGCTTCCCTTGCTGCTTGGTGGGGGTGGGTGTATGGCCTGTCGGGTGGGTTCCTTGGCTGGTTTCGGTTGAGGATTCAGACAGCTCCCCCGGTTCTCATCCGCTTATTTGGTGGGTGAGGTAGGTGGTGGTGCCTTGTGCGTCAGCAAGGTGCCGCATACGCAAAATAGGGAGGGTCCCACGATCCGTAATGGATTGTGGGGCCCTCCCTCTTTTTGTGTGCCGGTGGGTTGCTCGTGTGCCCTGTGGCGTCTTCTTCGGGTGGTGTCTCTTGGTGAGTTTGGACAGGTATGTCCCTTTGCTAAAGGGGGCGGGGTGGGGGCTATGACCAGCAAGGTCATAGCCCCCACCCGGTTACCTTATGGAGTGTTCAGCTTCCCCCTCTGTTTCCTCCCCCGCCCTTTAGTGCGGGGCTTGGAGCTGGTCAAGCTGGTACTTATCTTCAGCTGCTCCGGACATCCAGCCCGGGGCTTCCTCGTCGAAGAGATGCGCCAAATCATCAGCGGGGTGCACAGACCCGGCAGGAAGTCGGTAGCGGCGTTCCAGCTCAGCGGCGGCAGTCTGCGCCAGTACCGGCAGGTTCTGTGCCACCAGCTGCTGAACCGTAGTGCATCCCTGCTCGGAGGTGAACATCACCAGCGGCAGTTCCATCATGAAATCCACCTGTGCCAGCTGCGTACGCAACGCATGCTTAGCAGCATCTCCTAGACGCATATAGGGCAGATCCTTCCATGCCTGATAATGGCTATCTGACGCCTCCCAATACTGCAAGGTAAAGCGAGCGCCATACCGAAGGTAACCGGCGGGTGCGTCTTGACTGCTCAGCGGTGCACAGCGCATCCGATAGGACACGGCTCCCTCTTCGTCCGGTTTGCCCAAAGAACGCATTGTCTGCTCCAGGTATTCGGTTGCCGGTTGCAGGGTATAGGTGCAGACGATGCGTTGCATGTACTGGGCGTAGGCGAGGACGTTCTGCGCGTTGATTTCAAGGGGTGCGGCGTGCACTTTCTTGACGGTAGGGAGTCTTTTCCATGCGATGCTGTTGGGGTCTTCCAGAGCGGGCCTGTAGGCGCCATCATGCACAGCGATCAGGGTAAAGGTGTTATCTTCGCGGAGGCTTTCGTGGCGGTGGCTAAAGTCGATGAAGTGCTGCCAGGCCGGGCCGGTATAGGGTTCCTTATCTTCAGTGACGTAGGTGTAGCCAGTTCGTGCGGTGAGGTCTTCATGGAAAGGTCCGTACCCCAACTGGTGGGCCTTAGTCTCCAAGGTGGCAAGGATTTGCTCCAAGGTGCCAAAGGCACAATACAGGATGGTGTTTTCTTCTCCGTTATCCACCGTGGTGCGGGTTAGAGCCCATTGATCTTTGGTTGCAATCTGGTGGGAGCTGATCGGCGGCAGGGCCATGGCTGCGTATTGCTGCTTTTCCTGGGTGTTCATGGTGTTTTCCTTATCTGTCGTAACGGGTGTTGATTCTAGTATGTCGGGGTTGAAGGATTCATGCCCTGAGTTTGGTCAGTTATGTCCCTTTGCTAAATGGGGCGGGGTGGGGGGTATAACCTGCTGGTCACCCCCCCCCCGCCGGGTGCCCCCCTGGCGTGCAGGGGGACGGTGTGGGGTTAGGCGGCGGCGTTGGCGTTGCGGGCGATGTGGCGGATGCGGCCTCGTAGCCAGAAGGGGAAAGATTCAGCGGTGAAGATGTCTTCAGGGTTAGCCTTCGGGATGATGGAGCCGGTCGGAAGCCCGTAGCGGCGTTCCAGTTCGGCGGTTGCCTGTTCGGTGATGGTCGGTGCCTGGTTCATCAAGTGGTGGCGGAATTCCTCTAGTCGCTGCGGGTCGTTGAAGAGGTCGGCGGGTACCTCGGCGGCAAAGTCGATAAATGAGAGGTGCGGGCTCAGGTCGGCGGGCTTTCCGGGGCTGAATCGGCGGCCCACGTGGGTGGTGAGCCAGTGCCAGATAGGTTCTTCCTGTGGGGTCTGGATGCAGACGCACAGGGCGGCACGGACGACGTAGCGGACGTATCCGGGCTGGTTAGAGGCGGTGCTGTAGTGGGTGGGAATCAGTGCCAGGCGCCAGGTCGTGTTTCCTGCGTCGTCCTTCTTTCCTAGCCGCTGAATTGCCTGAGTGAAGTGCTCTCGGGCGGGGACGATAGCCAGGTTATCGGGGTCTTTCCATACCAGGCGAAGGATGGGAATAATGTCCTGTGCGGTGGGCTCTTCTGGGATGTTGAGGGTAATGCCTCGATTGTTTGCTTGGTGGGTGATGATGCGGTCCAAGGAGGCGAGAATCTGGCTCGGGGTGCCGTTCGGGCTCACTTGCACGGTCCTCACTGTGCCGTGGATGTTTTCGCCGGTGTAGGTGAGGGCGTAGGCGTTCTCAGCCGGTACGGCGGTAGGGTGAGGGTTCAGCGGGTCGGTGATGGGGGTGAGGGTGGGCAGGTCGCTCATGGCGGGCCTCCTTTACGTTTTTCGGGGTTGGTTGATGCCTTCAGTGTCTCGTTTTGGGGGCGGTGCTTTTGGGTTTCGACAACGTTTGTCCCTTTGCTAAATGAGGGTGGCTGTTTCAGGCTGCGGGGCACCTGAATCGGCTCTCTTGACCTGCTTCAGGTGCCCCGGCTCCTCTACCGGGTAGGGGCTAGATGGTGCGTAGGTCTACCCCGGTGTACGAGCGGATGAGCATGATGCTGTTGAGCATGGAGCGGCAATCTGAGCTAGTGGAGGGCACTGTGATGCTGAGCCCGGTGCAGGGTTCGCCTGAGAGCCAGATGCGGGGGTGTCCAGAGCCGCCCCGGGTTATCGGTAGCCCAATCTTTTGACAGCGCTTTAGTAGGTCTTTCGTATTGCTGGGCATAGAGCCTTTGGTGCGGGTTTTGCGTGCTGTTTGGGTCATGATGGGTTTTCTTTCGGTCGATTTTTCTTCATGGGGTGTACCGGGTGGGTACGCTCTTATCTTCTAGGTTTTGTGGGGTCTCATTTGAGGTTTTGATGCTCTTGTCCCTTTCATAAATTGGCTGCGCCGAAACCCCTTGAGAAGGGGGTTCCAGCTCAGCCGGGGGTGCTATACCGCTCGGGGCGGGTATTTGAGGTACACGCCCGCTACTGTGCGGCTCACCTTCAAGTACGCGGCGACGCGGTCTACCAGCAGGTGGAGCATCTGAGCTGAGTCACCCGCTACGGACGCTTCCAGACACGAGCAGTAGAAATCTTCATGCCCTGCAAGCTCTTCTAGAAGCTTCATACCGTCCCCACAGAAGCTCATCAGCGGCGACGAATTGCCGGGTAGAGGAATGACCTCCATGCGGATAGGAACGGTCACCGGCTCGCTCTTACATGCCTGTGTGGGGGTGACGGGCATATCCATCACGTCGAAAAAATAGGGCACCGGGTAAAAGGTCTCACCGGCGGGAAGACCCGAACCGGTCACCGGGTGGGCTTGGGGTGTATCAGTCATGATGTGCTCCTTATCGTATGCGTTGCTGTTGGGTCTATCGTCTCGATTTTTCGGCTGCTCTTTTGAGAAAAAATAGGGCTTGTCCCTTCCCTAAATTGGGTATGAAGAAGGGGGCATCTCAGCTCTGAGATACCCCCCCTTCCCCCCCTCCTTGGGGCGGCGAGCGCCGGGCGGTGCAGCCCCTAGCCTCTAGCCCTTCAGTTCCTTGTGGTATGCCTTCAGGGCGGCGTCGAGCTTCTGGCGGGTCTGCTCGATTCGCTGGTCCAGGACCCCGCCGGGGCGGTAGAACTCGTCATATACCTCATGTACCCGTTCCCATTCGGATTCGTAGGTTTCCATATCGCCGGTGAACGGGGGCTGCGTGAAGATAGGCTTATATCCCGGGCGGGGGTCGGTGAAGGGCTCCCGTCGGTGCAAGTTCATAAACTCCTTGGAGCGGTTCACAAGATACGTCATCAGAAGGTCCTGGCGGTTATCGTGATCGAACTGGCGTTCAGCTTCTTCAAGATTCGCACCGGCCACGTGAGAAACGGGCACCTCGAAATCTCGACCGCCATAATGCAGATTCGCCATGTCCTGATTGATGAATCGCATCTGGTACAGCTGTCCGTTATTGAATCGGACGCTGGCGTTGCAGTCGGTGAAGTTGAGGGCTTCGACCTGTCCGACTTTGAAATAGACGACCTGGCCCATCACGCTAATATTTGCGCCCACGCGGATAATGGAGCCGACGCGTACCCACAGGGACTTCGTGAGGTACATGGGGGCACCGGTGAGGGTGGGGGTGCCGTAGTGTTCCAAGGGCTCTACAAGCTTTGCCTTAAAGGAATCAGCCTCGCCCTTGTATTTTTTGAGCCAGTAGCTGTAGTTGTTTGCCTTAGTGTCACGGATTCTTTGGACGTTGCGGTTGAAGTTTGCCATCATGCTGCGAGCGCGGCGGTGGTTCTCTTCCTGGTTGTCCTTGAAGGGGCGGGCGGCGTTCCAGCCCTTACTCTGGCGAGGGTCATAGTCCGTGACGAGGGCACCCTGCAAGAAGGTGTCGGTAGCCAGCAAGTGGTTCAGCGCTTCATGTGCGCTCTGGTGGTGGTCCATGATGATTCCTCTCTCTGAAATGTCAGGTCATGGCCTGTCGGTATCGACAGGGTTATCATCTCGATTTTTCGCCGCCTTCAGATATATATTTTCGGGTTTGTCCCTTTGGTAAATAAGGTGCTGGAGGGGAAAGTGGCGGCAAGGGGCACTTCATCTCACTGAGGTGACCATTGCCGCCACAGGGGGACACTAGCGGGCATCTCTTCTAAAAGAGATACAAGGTCAGCGCTATTCTTCTACGCCCTCACTCATGAAGTGCGTGACTTCTTCCAGCAGCTCCAGAAGGCGCACCGTGTCGTTGAGGCTGAAGTTATCCAGGAATGATTCGGGGGCATGGCACAAGGCGATACGCAAAGCATCGTGCATCTTGTCCGTGAAGTCTTCTCCCAATGCCTCAAGGAAAGCCGACGGGCTGACAATGTTCTCCTGCTTCATCTGCTCGCCAATCTCAGCAAAATGATGATGCACGCTAAGCATGGGGACGATAGCCGGAAGCTGGTCGATGCGGACAGACAAGGGGTTGTTTTCAAGGCGTTCACGGATGCGCTGGGACCAGCCCATCATCTCGATCAGGTAGTCATCTGAGCCGTAATTCTCATAGGGGTCAGCGGGGTACCACATGGCGGTTTCTCCTTTTCTTGTCGTGTTGTTGGTTCCATCGTCTTTGATTTTTTGGCCCCTACCCTGAGATTCGACATGGAATGTCCCTTTCCTAAATCCCCCTCTCTGTGCTGCTTGAAGCAGCCCCGGCGAGCGCAAGGCGGGGCGGGTGGGTAGAGCCCGCCTGCGCGCTCGCCGCCGGTGGGGTGCCGTGCCGGGTGTTTGTTGGTGCGGCACCCCGTATCTTGGGGGGTTAGGCGCTTTCCTGTCCGGTGCTTTCCTGTGCGGTGTTTTCCTGCTCGGCGGCGGGGTAGGTGATGGCGGCTTCGTAGAAGAAGCCGAGCATGTCGGCGGCGGAGCTTACGCCAAACAGTTCGAGGAACGCCTCGGGGGCGTAGCGGATGACGTGCTCGATTGCTTCGTGCAGGTCGTCGGCGAAGGTTGCCCCGAGCAGGTGCATGAAGCGGTGCGGGCTTTCGGGGGCGGTGTTTTGTGCGCGGATGCTGGTCTGGATGACGTGGTGGCATGCGTCCATCAGGGGGATGATGGCGGGGTGCTGGTCGGTGCTGATTTTGGGGGTTTTCTGCTCCAGAAGGTACCCGAGGTGTGCCGCCCAGCCGTAGAAGCCTGCGAGGTAGTCGTCGTCGTCGAATTCGGCGTAGGGGTTAGGGGGGTTCCAGGACATACCTGTTTTCCTTTCGAGAAAAGGGGTGGGGGGGGTTAGCGGTTGATGAGGTGTGCGGCTTCTGCTTCGGCTTGCTGTTCGGTGCGTGCAGAGAGCAAAGCGACGGTGACCCAGAAGAGGCTGAAGAGGCAGGCTCCGGCGAGCATGATGAGCATGGGCTCAAGGATTGCCAGGGGGTTTTCCAGGATTGCCAGGGGGTTCATGGGGTTCTTCCTTTCGTAGGTGTCGTGTTGTGGGTCTATCGTCTCGTTTTGGGGGTGGTGCTTTTGGGTTTCGACAACGTTTGTCCCTTTGGTAAATAGGGTGTGGCTGCGCCCCCTACTCCTCTACCCCGCCGCCCCCCTCAGGGGGGCGGGGGCGGGGGTGCTACCGGATAACCCGCAGGGGGTTAGCGGCGGAACAGGCGGCGGAACAGTGCCGAACAGCGGTAGGTGAGAGTGCTACGGCGGGCATCTTCTTCGAGCACCGCCCGCATATCGAAGCCACCCCCGTTCTTGAACCGGGTCGTACAGCACACCCCGGTATCGTCAGGAATGTCTGTAGATATGACATTGAAATGCTCGACGGGCATTTTAGAACAGGTACAATAGGTAACGCGGTAACTCATTTTTTCCTCCAATTAAGACATTCGGTATAGGGGGTTATCCGATATGGTTATCGTCCCATTTTTGAGCGCACCGAATTATTGATTTTGCCTACTTGTCCCTTCCATAAATGAGTGTTTTGAAAACATAAAAAAAGGGGGTGTGAAGAATGTATTTACATACATTCTTCACACCCGGTAATCAATAGCTTTTCACTGCTGCTTCTTCTCAGTACATGCTAGGGTATCGAAGCTTCGAGTGACCTTCAGCAGAGAGGGCATAGGTCTGCTCTTCCACGTACTTAAACGTGCTCTGTTCAATGGGGACGCCAGCCGGGTGCTCAATCAAAATTTCGTAGTTGCCACAGAAATCTGAACCGCTCTCCATGTCAGAGAAATCCCACCGGATAGCCCACCGTTCACGCTCCAGCTCAGGGACCTTCTCGCCCTTCACAATGCCGGGCACCCACTTCACGTTTTCACAGAACGCCCACCGGCCAAAGCCCGTAAAACCGACGCTCACGCTGGTGCCCTCATCATTGGGCCACTGGTCATCATCCCACCTAAAATCCGTGAAATAAGTGAACCCCTTGCTCATGGGCTTCAGTGCCTCCATCAGCAGCTGAACCACCTCACGGGTGTCCGCCTCGAACCTGACGTAACCTGATGCCGTGGAGATATTAGCCATCTCAAAACCTCTTCTGTTGGTGCTTGTAGGTACACCTCTAGATTCCCGCTTCACCCCACCCTGGAACCGCCTTTAGGGGCTCATGTCCCACCCCTAAAGATCCACCAAAAGCAGCCACAAAAAACTACCCCTAGCAAGCCGCACAGAGACCATACACGCACGGCATCAGCGGCGAGCGCCGGGCAAAAAGGCCAGCGGGTGCAGCGTGTGAGTGGGCGGGGGTTTGCTAGGGGTGGTGTGGGTTAGGTGGTGTGGGTGTCGGGGAGGCGGCGCCAGCCTAGACGGCTTAGGGCGGCGTCAATGATGGCTTCTCGCATCACGGGTGCGGGGGTGTTCATAGGGGTTTTTCTTTCTGTGTGGGGTGGGGGTTTCTGTGGAAAGGTGGGGTACTTCTGAGATTTGGACAGGTATGTCCCTTTGGTAAATGAGGCTGCTGCGCTGCTGGACTCTACCCCCCTGAGCCGGGGTGTTACCCACCCCCTTCTAGGGGGT
>ERZ773072.80-NODE-80-length-55134-cov-6.731186_pt1 | contig 55134 bp, 40 predicted proteins | sample MGYA00580617_ERZ773072 | MGnify/ENA primary metagenome ERZ773072 (study PRJEB29015, sample SAMEA2737970) | human oral metagenome | biome: human oral; feature: human-associated habitat; material: dental | place: China | collected 2122 ...
TGAATGGTTACGCGATAAGGTCAACGGACCGCGTGAAAAGTATTCAGTAACGGTAGAAGCTATTTCGGGAGATCCCACGTGGATACTTCAAAAAGTAATAGGCAGAACGTCTAAAAACTATGATCAGGTATGGCTTGTGGTAGATCAGGACGACCATACCCGTGAAAAATTACGTGAGTTTATCAAGAGTTGTACGGACGAAGATATCGCCGCTGTTGTGAATGCACCGTGCTTTGAAGTGTGGCTTAACGCTCATTACGAACGGGTCAGAAAATACCAAAACCAGAAAGATGCGCAACGGCACTATCATCAGCTATCGGGAGTCTCGGAGAAAGATGAGAAAACTATTCCTCAAGATTTTCCTTTTGAGGAGTACGAAAAAGCATGCGGGAACGCACATCTTACGGGGAACTACAACCCTATGCCGAACGAGTTAGCCGAATCCCCAGCCACACCTATGCCTTATCTTCTCCAAGCAGTGGAGCTGATAGGGCACAACGTAGCGAAGGGATAGAAAACGTTCCCGCTTTGTGCCTAATGCATATGAGAGAGCTTCTACGCCAGATGCTCCTCATGCAGCACCACCTGATGCGGCAGCGCATCCGCATCCATCACCTGAGCCTGCCGTTCCCGCTGCTGATCGCGGGCGCGGTCTGAGAGCGAATAGAACCATTTGATGTGCTCGCACACCCGCTCATAGGCCGCCTGCTCATCGTGAGAAGCAATCGCCTCAATAATGCCGTAATGCTGCTGCTGCAACGTGCGCTTGACCGCCTCCCAATCCTTCAAGAAAGGAACCGCCTCCTGCACATAACTCATTGTCGCCATGTGCAAAGAGTCAATCACCGTATCAAGCACAATATTGCCGCCAAGCTTCGACAGCTCATAGTGAAAACGCGTATCGCAGAAATGGAAGCGCTCATCGCTAATCTGCTCATCCATCTCCGCCAGATGCACGCGCGCCCGCTCCAGCGCTGCTTCACGCTCCGGGGTGTCCGGCGCTGCCGCTGCCGCACGGGCGGCGGGGCCCTCCAACAGCAGGCGGGTTGAGACAACATCCTTCACCGGCAGGCTACGGGTCGCAATATGCATGCGCAGAGCCCAGCTGAGCGCATCCGACGGCTCCGAAATGATAATCGCACCCGACTTCGGTCCCGAACCGGTGCTGGAACGAATCAGACCCAGCGCGTTCAGAACCCTCAAACCCTCACGGACCGAGGGGCGGGAAATGCCGTGTCGTGCGGCAAGCTCACGTTCGGAAGGGAGCTTATCGCCCACACGCAACTCACCCAGGCGCAGGCGCCGCTCAAAGGTCTCCAGGATGATGCTGTAGCTGCGGTCCGCCAGAATCGGCTGGCGCTCAACCGCAGGGGGCGCCTCAGCAGGCTGGGTGTCGTCATGAGAACGAGGCATAGTCTCTCCTGATAACGAGGCTGATAACGAAAAGAAATACCCTTGTTTGAGCTGGCTCAAAGATATTTCGGGCTATTCGTTGAGTGGTCAGGGCATATTGGGTGGTCAGGGCATAAAAAGCGGGGCGGCGGAACCCAGAAGGTTCGCCGCCCCGCCGTGGCCTCCGGAAAATACCGGGGCGAATGTCCTATGGCCCTTGAGGCTTTCACCTCAAGAACTCTCTAAGGGGTGAGCCTCAGATTAGGGAACCAGGAAGGACAGAACGTTGGTCTGCAGGAAGACCAGGACGCAGACGACCAGGAGCATACCGAAGGACCAGGGGAGGACAGCCTTGAGGATGTCGGATTCCTTGCCTTCCATGTCCACGGAGGTAGCAGCAATAGCCAGCGACTGCGGGGAGATCATCTTACCGACCACACCACCGGTGGTGTTAGCAGCCAGCATGAGCTCGGGGGTTGCTCCGTGGATACCTGCGTGCTGCAGGTTCTCAGCGGCAGACACCTGCAGCTTGGAGAACAGTGCGTTGGCGCTGGTGTCCGAACCGGTCACAGCGGTACCGATCCAGCCCAGAGCCGGTGCGAGGAACGCGTAGACGGTGCCCAGGCCTGCCAGGAAGGTACCCATAGCAATGGTCTGACCGGAGAAGTTCATGACGTATGCCAGTGCCAGAACCGAAGCAATGGTCAGGATGGACCAACGCATGCGGTAGACAACGGAACCGAACTCGGTGAAGATTGCCGGGAACTTGAAGGCGTAGCGGCCCTTCTCGTTGAAGAAGAAGTAGACGACAGCAACAACCAGACCGGAGATGATCAGCAGGGTGCCGGGGTTGGACATCCACGCGAAGTTGTAGACAGCGTCCTTGACGGGCTTGCCGTCAGCGGTGACGAGGCGGGAGCTCAGAGCCTGGATATCAATCTTGATGACGAAGCCCTTCAGCCATGCCTTCAGGCCTGCGTGCAGGTTAGCAACACCGAAGATTGCGACAACGATGACGTAGGGCAGCAGTGCCATCCAGATGCGAACTGCGGGCAGAGCTTCCTTCTCTTCGGTCTGAGCGGGCAGACCGTAGCGCTCACGAACGCCTGCGACGCCGCGCGGCTTCCAGAACTGCAGGAAGACAACAGCAACACCCATGGAGACGATGCAAGCAACAACGTCGGTCAGGTTGTATGCGGGGGTAGCAGCGGTGACCCACTGTGCAATTGCGAAGGAGACACCGATGACCAGTGCGGGCAGCCATGCGTCCTTCAGACCCTTCATACCGTCAAGGATGACCAGCAGGATGAGCGGAACGAGCATTGCCAGGAACGGAGCCTGGTGACCAACGATGGTTGCGATAACGTGTGCGTCCTTGCCGCCAACGTCAGCTGCGGTGGTAATCGGGACAGCAACCGCGCCGAATGCCACGGGGGCGGTGTTAGCGAGCAGAACGGTAATAGCAGCCTTGAGGGGCTTGACGCCCAGGGCGAGAATCATGGTTGCGGTAATTGCAACGGGAGCGCCGAAGCCAGCCAGTGCCTCGAGCAGACCGCCGAAGCAGAATGCGATGAGGATAGCCTGGATGCGCAGGTCGCCGCCGCCGAGGCGGTCGAAGACGCGGCGCAGGTCTTCAAAGCGGCCGGAGAGAACGGTGAGCTGGTAGAACCAGATTGCACCGAGGATAACCCAGCAGATGACCAGGCCGTAGATGCCACCGCGGACGGCGCTCAGACCGGCGAGGTCAGCGGGCATGTGGAAGCCCAGCGCTGCTACGAGGATGGATGCTGCCAGTGCCACGAGTGCGGACCAGTGAGCGCGTGCCTTAACGCCCAGTAGCATCACAAAGAAGGTGAGGAGGGGAATGGTTGCCACGAGTGCGCTGAGGCCGAGGCTACCTCCCACTGCATTGGTTACAGCGGTATAAGTTTCCACTGGAACTCCTTTGGTTCAGGGTGTGTCTTGTATGTGGTCAGACCATAGATAATCCCGCTGGGGAACGGGTCATTGTTTCCCATGCGGGGATGTGGTCAGACCATTGATCGCATGTTTAGAAGAGTAGCGGATAGTGCGGCGTTTCACCAAAAGTGACCTGACTCATTTCCGCGACTAAGGGGTGTCTGGAGGGTTTGTATCCCGTGAATTTACCGAAATATTGCGGCTCTGACAGTTAATGCCAGCTTCTGAAACTCGAATATTTCTGCGGGCGTAAAGGAATAGGTGTATGAGTGACTACTTTATCTATTGAGGAACCTTCAACGGCGGGCACATTCTTGAAAAGAATGTTGCGTTAAAGAGGAGTCGCCCCACAAAACAATCATTAACACTTCAGAAAGGCGGATTTCTAGGGGGTTTCTCTACTAAAGATGTGTGTTTGATAAATGTTCAATAGATAAAGAGGTGTAGGGGATGGGGCGAGGGTAAAAACTAGATGAGGTCATATGTACCGGAAGGTAGGAAAATATACCTTAAGGTCAGGGTGACCTAACCCGTTATTTAACAAGGAAAGTATGCGCTATTTCGACTAGAGAAAAGCCGCACAACAGTGTTAAATGGCAAGGAAGATAAAAGACATCACCACGGTTTCTGATCCCACCGCATCCCACCTCCACTTGGGGCGCGCACACCAGCCGGAACCCACCGGCTCAGCTTCCCCGGTTCATCTCTTTGAACCGCAGTACACAGAAGACCGAACTTATTCGGACTGTGCCCCGCCTGCCCCAGACGCAGGCGGTGAGACCGAGAAACTCTGAACACAGAGGAAAGGACGGACAAGTCATGCGCATTGCACTCTTCTCCACGTGCATCGTTGACGGCATGTACCCCCGCGTAGCACGCGCCACCGTCGAAATTCTTGAGCGCCTGGGCCACGAGGTTGTCTTCCCCCCGAACCAGACCTGCTGCTCCCAGATGCACGTCAACTCCGGCTACTTCGATGACGGCTACGAAATCGTCAAGAACCACGTTGAAGCTTTCGACTCCTGGGACTGGGACGTTGCTGTAGCCCCCTCCGGCTCCTGCGTTGCATCCCTGCGTCACCAGCAGGCAATGGTCGCACGTAGCCGCGGCGACGAGGCACTGGCTCTGAAGGCAGAGCAGATCGCTTCCCGTACCTTCGAGCTCTCCCAGCTGCTGATTGACATCCTCGGCATCACCAACGCTGCTGAGCAGCTCGGTTCCTACTTCCCCGAGCACGTCACCTACCACAGCTCCTGCCACGGTATGCGTATGCTCGGCCTGGGCACCCGCCAGCAGGACCTGGTCCGCACCGTTGAGGGCATCAAGTACACCCAGATCGAGGGCATGGACCAGTGCTGTGGCTTCGGCGGTACCTTCTCCTTCAAGAACGCTGACGTCTCCGGCGCAATGGTCAACGACAAGGCAGACAACGTTGAAGCAACCGGTGCATCCGTGTGCACCGGCGGCGACTGCTCCTGCCTCATGAACATCGGTGGTGCGCTCTCGCGCCGCGGCTCGAACGTTCAGACCATCCACTTCGCGGAGATCCTCGCATCCACCAAGGAAAACCCGCTCAAGATCGACTCTGAGCACGTTGAGCTCTCGATCGCCTAAGGAAAGATAAGACCTCATGACCGCTATTCAGCTTGGTATGCCCAAGGTCGTTCACTACGGCGAGGGCAACATTTTCGAAGAAACCCCCTTCCCCAAGTACGCGAAGGAAGAACTCAAGAACGAGCAGCTGCGCTCCAACCTGCGCTTCGTGACCCACGCGATCCGTAACAAGCGCGCTCGCGTCACCGCAGAACTGCCCGACTGGCAGGAACTGCGTAACACCGGTGAGTCCGTCAAGAACTACGTTCTGGCGAACCTGCCCGAGCTGCTTGAACAGTTCGAGCGTAACTTTACCGCCGCAGGCGGCCACGTGCACTGGGCACGCAACGCCACCGAGGCAAACCAGATCGCTCTGGACCTGATTCGTGAGCAGGGCGTGGACGAAATCATCAAGATCAAGTCCATGGCAACCGCAGAGACCGGCCTGAACGAATTCCTCGAGGAAAACGGCATCAACGCTATTGAGACCGACCTCGCGGAAGAAATCGTCCAGCTTGGCCACGACCGCCCCTCCCACATTCTGGTGCCCGCAATTCACCGCAACCGCCGCGAAATCCGCGACATCTTCCTGCGCGAAATTGAGGGTATCAACCCGGACATCACCGATGAGCCGGCAGAACTGGCAGAGGCATCGCGTAACCGCCTGCGCAACAAGTTCCTGAACACCACCGTGGCAGTCTCCGGTACCAACTTCGGTATTGCCGAGACCGGTACCCTGACCATCGTGGAGTCCGAAGGTAACGGCCGTATGTGCCTGACCCTGCCCGACACCCTCATTACCTTCATGGGTATTGAGAAGATCCTGCCCACCTTCCAGGACTACGAGGCATTCCTGCAGCTGCTGCCCCGCTCCTCTACCGGTGAGCGCATGAACCCCTACACCTCCATGTGGACCGGTGTGACCCCCGGTGACGGCCCGCAGAACATGCACGTCATCCTCATCGACAACGGCCGTACCGCCGTTCTGGCTGATGAGCTGGGCCGCCAGGCACTGCGTTGCATCCGCTGCTCCGCTTGCATGAACGTGTGCCCCGTGTACGAGCGCGCAGGCGGTCACGCCTACGGCTCCACCTACCCGGGTCCCATTGGTGCGATTCTGTCCCCGCAGCTCTCCGGTATCGAGGCTGCGCACAACAACTCTCTGCCGTACGCATCCTCCCTCTGTGGCGCATGCTACGAGGTTTGCCCCGTGAAGATTAACTTCCCCGAGGTCCTCGTGCACCTGCGCGCTAAGGATGTCGAGTCCAAGCACGCTGTCCGCGAGTTCGAAGGCAACAAGAAGGCTCCCTTCTCGCAGATGGACGGCATGATGCTCGGCGCGAAGAAGCTCTTCACCTCCGGCAAGATGATGTCGATTGCAGAGCGTGGTCTGCCCATGTCCCGCCTGATCAGCGGCCGCAAGCACAAGATCACCGCTGTTCCCGGTATCGTCGGCGGCTGGACCGCTTACCGCGACATCCCCGAGCCCCCCAAGGAATCCTTCCGCAACTGGTGGAAGAAGGAGAAGGGCAAGGCTCCGGCACGCGATAACGCACAGCGCGTTGACATTCAGGCCCTCATCGAGGCAAACAAGGGTAAGGTCGCTGAGGCGGCAGCAAACGCCAAGGCCGCTATGGACGCCCAGGCAGCCCGTGAAGCTAAGGAGAACAACTAATGTCCTCTGCTAAGGAAGATATCCTCGCACGTATCCGCTCGTCCCTGGCTGACGCACCCGTCGCCCCCGAGCCCGTACGTAACTACCGCCGCGTCAGCGAGCTGAACGAAGAGCAGACCATTGAGATGCTCGTCGACCGCCTCATTGACTACAAGGCAAACGTGTTCCACGCGAACAAGGAGAACATCTCCGAGGTCATCGCAGAGCGCCTGGGTGAAAAGTCCACCTACGTGGTTCCCGAGGGCCTGAACATGGAGTGGCTGCCGGCTGACACCGCTGACCGCAAGCGCGTCACCGACTCCGGTAGCACCCTCAAGCCCGGCTGCCTGTCCCTGAAGGAACTGGACGCAGTTGACGCTGTGGTGACCGGTTCGACCGTCTCCTGCGCAGAGACCGGCACGATCTTCTTGAACACCAACCCCGATGAGGGTCGCCGCGCCATCACCCTGGTGCCCGACCACCACATCTGCGTGGTGCCCCGTTCCACCGTGGTGGAGCTGGTTCCCGAGTCGATCGAGCGTATCACCTACACCCGCCCCGTGACCATGATTTCCGGTCCGTCGGCAACCAGTGATATCGAGCTGATCCGCGTGGAGGGCGTGCACGGCCCCCGTACCCTTGACGTCATTATCTACGACGCCTAAGGTACAGCGCCAGACGGCAAACCTCTAAAGAAACCGCCCGAGAGCTAAGGCTCCCGGGCGGTTTCTTTATACCCTCTTCTTGATGCCCTTTTCTTATGCCCCCGCGGCTTCTCGTCTTCAGAGGCACAGGTGCCAGTTGTGAGGGCACAAAAACGGTGGCGGGCCCATGTTCCCGCCACCGTTCAGTGGAGTAGTATCTTGTGGTGTATCGACGGTTAGCGTCGTAGCGCCCCGCGTGGGTGCTTAGGCGCGTGCGTCGAAGTGCTGCAGACCGGAGTCCTCGCGGCTACCGCCCTGGCCATCGCCAACATCGCGGTAATCCTTGATCCACTCGATCTTCTGAACCCACTTGACCATCTTGTAGCCGTGCATGGAGTCCGCACGCAGACGGAGCGGGCCGCCGTACACATCCGGCAGGGGCTTGTCGTTCATGCCCCACGCCAGGATGGTCTCATCTTCCATTGCCATGGAGATATCCAGGCACTCGTAGTAGGGTTCGGTAGGACGACCGTCGTAGGTGTGACCCACGTGGCCGAAGGAGGTCACCATGACGTAGCGAGCGTCGTCGGTCTTCTCGACCAGAGCGAGGACGTCGCGCAGGCGCACACCCTCCCACTTGGCGATACCGGTCCAACCCTGCATGCAGGTGTGCATGGTGATGTTAACTTCCTTGCCCAGCTTCTTGAGGTCATCAATGCTCAGGGACTTGGATTCCTTCACCAGACCACCCAGCTCCAGGCGGTAGTCAACGAACTCGTGTTCCTTCAGGCGGTTCCACTCGGTGCTCTCACGCTCTGTCGGCGGGCGAGTGTTAACCCAGTGGAAGGGCGAAATATCGGCGTCGGTGAAGACCTTCTTCTGCACCTGACGGGAGGTGATACGGTCCAGCAGGACGTTACGAATCGGCTGGGTCAGACCCCAAATGAAGGTCTGAGTGAATCGCAGGTCGCGCAGGGACCAGTACGAAGCGAAAATCCACAGAGCCACAGCGAAGACAATGCCGCCAATGAGCATGGTGACAGCCTGAGCGAACTGTGCTGCGTCCACCTCGTTGTAGGGCTTGTTCAGCATCATGTGGGCGATGTTGTACTGGGGGTGAACCACGAACACCAGCGCCACGTGAATGACGGTGAAGACGCAGTAGAACGCCATACCCAGGAAGTGGATGGAACGCGCGGTCTGGCGGTTACGGAAGAGACGCACATAGCCGGGGAAGCGGCCGCAGAATGCCGGGCTCATAATCGGGCCGGTTGCAATCATCAGCGGTGCCACAATGAACACCACGGTGAAGTACATAATCTGCTGCAGAGCGTCGTACGGCTGGAAATGCTCAATCGAGGGAATCTGGAAGCCAGCATAAATCTGGATGGATTCCCACGCCTGGGGGATGATGTCCCAGCTGGTCGGGACGATACGGCGCCACTGACCGGTCAGGAACAACAGGGAGACATATACCAGACCGTTAACGATCCAGATGACGGTCACCAGCGCGTGCCATGCGCGGCCCAGACCAATCTGGGCTTTACCGGGCAGAGAAATCAGGGGAGACAGGGTGCGCTGGTCATCGCGCGCAGTAAATGCGCCGGGGGTGGTAGGGACCTTGTCCTTGGTGAACTTGAGCCACTCGGAACCCGGGGTGCAGTGGTTGTTCCAGTACAGGCGGGGGTGAGAGGCGAGAACTTCCCAACCTGAACGAATCAGGAAGCCCATCATAATGAAATTGATGAAGTGCGTAATTCGGAGCCAGGCCGGGAAGTCCAGCTCTACGCCACCAGTGCTCGCGGTGAGGAGTAGTTGGTGCATGATATTTCCTTCGGAAATGACTGTGTGTGCAGACAATCGTTAGGATGCAGTGCGAGGCCTTGAGATGTGAGGTTAGAAATAATTACCTTTCTGACCCATATGATCCTCCTCCGTGGTTGGGAGCCGCCGGGGGTATCGTCGTGGATACTCCCGAAAGGAGCACCTCCCGTGTGTGAGAGGGGAGGTGCGCCAGCTCCCGCTGGGGCGGAAGCGACTCTGTGTATGTATGTTGGTTTATGTGTGTTTCAGGGAAATTCCCTGTCCGCTTTCAATTTTATAGGACAAGGTGTCAGTTGAGAAAGCTAAGACACGTCATGTTCTGTAATATTTGCATTAAAAATCCGAATTTAAGGAAGATTCTCATTTTCCCCCGATTTATCGGGGCATTCGGGCGCAAAAAGCCCGCCGCAACCTCTATGGAGGATGCGGCAGGCTTTGACTCTATATGTGGGATGCATGTTGATTTGCGGGGCTTTGACTGTCTGGCATTGTGTGTGGTTTTGTAAACCCAATCCCACATAGGGTTGAGGTGACTGTAAGCGGGATACCCCCCTCACACCGGCTTATTGACCCGCCCATGAAAGGCCGAAAAACCACAGCGTAGCCGCAGCTACTTCTGCGCAGAACCCCCTGCCGAGCCCTTATCCTTCTTCGCCTCGGCGGCAGCCTCAGATGATTCAGGGGCGGTAGCGGCATTGGAGGCAGCATCAGCCTGCGACTTTAGACGAACCACCGGAACCACGCCCGTGGCAAGCTTTGTCTGAGCATTACGCTGAGCCTTCAGCGCATTCATCTGCTCCTTACGGCTCGGCGCCTGCGCAGATGGTTCAGCAGAACCAAACGCCTGACGAATACCCAACGCCCACAGCGGGAACAGCAGAACCGTCAGCGCGCCACCGGCAACCAGCAGCGACGCCGTGGACTTCTCCAGAAGACCCGAACTGGTCGCAACCTCCGTCACCGCCACAATAATCGGCAGACCCGCAGCCGAATACAACGCCAACTGCACCTTCTGCGCGCGAGTGGCCAACCCCGAACGGGTATCGAAGAAATGCTCCGCCAACAGCACCGGAACACCACGGCACAGCAGAATACCCACCACCACGGCAAGCAGACCCAAAGGATTAGCCACCACGGCAGACACATCAATGCCCATACCGCTGACCACAAAGAACAGCGGAATCATGAACGTAAAGCCAACCACCTCAAGGCGGTGAGTTATCATATGCAGAGCCGCCGGAGGGGTCAGCGTACGCAGAATTAGGCCCGCCGCAAAGGCGCCCAGCACCGCATCCAAATCAAAAAGGGCAGTACACATGATCAGGGTCGCCAGCAGGAACATCGCAAGACGCAGAACCGTCTGGCCGGTCGTATTCGCCTCCGCAGCCATAATCTGACGTAGACCCGGCACATGCGCAAACAGACGGTGAGGAATCAGCGCCGTAACAACCGCAACCACCATAAATGCCAGTAGCACCACAAACGCCATGCCCGGCGAACGCGAAGACAACAACAGTGAAATAGCGAAAATCGGCAGAAGCTCACCCACAGCACCGTGCACCAGCACCGCATTACCCACCGGCGTACCGGCGGCACCGTGAGACTTCAACATCGGCAGCAGAGTACCCAACGCCGTGGAACTCAACGCCACACCCACCGCAATATACGTATTCAGCTCATGCGAGAACGACGTAATCACCGCCGCACCCGCCATACCCAAAGCAAAGCACACAAACCATGTGGCAATAGCGCTATAACCCTGGCGGCTACGCAGCGAGGACACGTTAATCTCAAAGCCCGCAATCAAAAAGAGCATGCCCAAGCCCAGCTCCTTCAGCAGCGGGATACCGCCCTCGCTGCTGGCAAGGTTGAGCATATTCGGGCCAATCAGCAGACCAAAAATGAGCAGGAAAACCACATCAGGGATCTTCTTACCCGTCAGCCGCGAAAGAATCGGCGACAGCAACGCAACCAACGTAATCCAGAAAATGGACACAAACTGGCCGCTATCGTGGCTCGACCCTTCCGAAAGAGTCGTGCCCGAAGCAAGAAGAGCACCAGAAGTCCCCAAATCCGTCAGAAAAAGAGGGGATAAAGTCGAAAACATAAAACCTCAACGTGGTGTATGTACAGGTGGGGCGCGTACAGAAAAGTAATCCGGGGCGAAGCATTCGCGGGATCGTCCCACCGTATAAGAACGTATCAATGGTACACACCCAACCTCGTGCAACAACACTTGAACAGCACTCACTAGGGGCAAGAGGCTCTCGCCAACAGCCGGGACGGAAGTGGCATGAGAGCAAAACCTCCGCGCCATCGCCCGAACAGACACAGCTTCCACCGTTACACTTAACACCTATGCCAGCGCATCCGGCACACACTACCGGGTGCGGCAGATACCCTGGCAGGGCGCACACCCCTAGCAGAGTACACCCCTGGCACGGCGCACAGACTCTCAAACACGGCACTACAAGGAGCGAGGACATGGCAGCAGGGCGCACTCAACCCATCCCCACCGTCAGCAGCGGGGCACGCGCCGCCTCCCTCGGAGGCACCCGACGCGACCTCGGGCTCGACCTCGCCCGTGCCTTCGCCGTGCTCAGCCTGCTCATCCCCTTCGGATACTGGCTGCAGCTAATCCCGGTCTCCTGGAAGTTCTGGATCCCGCAGACCCTCGTACCCGCCGAACCGCTCTTCGCCGCGATCCTGGGCGCAGCCGCCTGGCGGTACGCACGCACCGCGAACTTCCCGCAACTCTTCGCCGGAACCATCGTGCGATTCCTCGCCCTGCTTCTGCTCGGCGTGGCGCTCATGCAGGGCATCACCTACCTGCCGCAAGCCGGAGTAACCGTACCGGCACAGGGCTTCAGCTACACGCTACCCTTCGACATACTCGTGCACCTGGCGCTGCTCACCCTGCTCACCCTATTCGTCGTGCACCTGCCCCTGTGGGCGGTCGCCGCGCTGGCGGTCGTCACCAGCCCCTTCATCACCTGGACCTACACCCTCCTCATGGACGTAGCTGCTCGGGCCGACCAGTGGACCGCCGTGCAGCTGCCCTTCCTCGCAACCCACGGCGTCAACCACGCGCAGAGTGCACAGCTCATCTGGGTCATGTGCCTGGGCATCGTGCTCGTGCGCCTCTACGACAGTCTGCAGGCGAAGCTCGCAATCCCCGTGGTACTCGCCGTGCTGGCGCTCGCCGTCTACCGCACCTTCAACCCCTACACCGAGCTGGGATTCCTCAACAGCCCGCAGGTGCTACTGACCCTGAACCTGGCGGCAACCCTGTACTTCTGGGCAGAATGCGCGCGCCTGCTCTCCGCGCAGGCAGGGATGCTCACCCCCATCGCTCGCCTGGGCCAGATGTCGCTGAGCGCCTCCATTGTGCTGAGCGGAATCATTATTTACGCAGGTCCCACCGTTAAGGCTCTCACCGCGGGTGAGCACTACGTCGCCACCGGAGGCTGGGGCACCGCCGTGTACTGGAGCGCCTTCCTGCTGCTCGGCGCCGCAATCGCCCTGGGCTTCTGCACCCTCTGGTCGCGCATGGCGCGCTCCGTTGCCGGTCGCGGCCCCCTGGAGGCGATTCTCGCCCTCATTTCTGGGCGCGGCTAAGCATGCCGGAAACCACAACCTAGAACCACAGCTTAGAAAGCGATCCTCTACCTGCGTATCTGCGCGGGTAGAGGGTCGCTTCTATGCACTCAACATCTGCGGCAGAATATGTGCCGGGGATTTGCTGAGGAATCTGGGCAGAAATACAGTGGAAGAAATACTGCGGGTACGACAAAGCCCCGGTCCAATGAACCGGGGCTAACTGTCGGGATGACAGGATTTGAACCTGCGACCTCGTCGTCCCGAACGACGCGCGCTACCAAGCTGCGCCACATCCCGATGTTGACCTATCAGCGAATACCGTAGGCAACTCACCTAGGATAACCCAAAAAAATTCAGAACGCAACACAGCGGCACGCCACCGGTCGGGGGAGGGGCAAATAAAGATTCTAGGCTTCAGCCTCCTGAACCTGATTCAGCTCATCCCAGGAGGCATACATCGCCGCAAAACGACCGCCGGAGGCAATCAGCTGCCGCGGGGAGCCATCCTCCACCACGGAGCCCTCATGAATCACCAGCACACGATCAGCGCCCAGAACCGTCGAGAGACGATGCGCAATCACCAGCGCCGTACGCCCCGCCAACACGGTTCGCAGCGCCGCCTGCACCGCGCGCTCACTCGGAATGTCCAGCGAAGCCGTCGCCTCATCCAGAATCAGCACCCGCGGATTCGCCAAGAACACGCGAGCAAAGGACACCAGCTGACGCTGACCCGCCGACAGAGTAATACCGCCACGACCCAGCTGCGACTCGTAGCCGTCACGCAGACGCTCAATGAACGCATCAGCACCCACCGCCTTCGCGGCAGCCTTCACCTGTTCATCGGAGGCCTGCGGGTTACCCATGCGGATATTCTCCAGAATCGACGCGGAGAACAGGAACACCTCCTGAGTCAGCATGAGCACCTCACGGCGCAGCTGCACATCCGCCAACTGGCGAACATCCACGCCGTCAATACGCACCTGACCGGCTGAAACATCGTAGAAACGAGCCACCAGCTTAGCGATCGTCGACTTGCCGGCACCCGTAGCACCCACCAGCGCCACGGTCGTACCCGGCTCAATGCGCAGGCTCGTCTCCTTCAGAGCGTGACGATCCGAGGTGTACCCAAAGACCGCCGAATCCAGCTCCACCAGGGCGCCGCGAACCGTGCCGCTCACGCCGCCAGTAGCAGACTCAGCGGCAGACTCGGTTGCAGGCTCTACAGCGCGCTCATGCGGATGCTCCGGCTCGGCAACCTCCGGCTCCTCAGCCAGGAACGACGACAGCTTCTCCAGCGCAGACATCGCCGACTGGAACATGTTGTAGAACTCGGAGAGCTGCATGACCGGCTCAAACACGCGGTTCGCGTAAATCACCAGCGCCAGCAGGGTACCGATCTGCATGGTGCCGCCCAGCACCGCATAACCACCCAGCACCAGCGCACCGGCAATAAATAGATTGCCCAATAACGTTAGGGTTGGGGCATAAACACCGAAAATCTTAATCGAATCCATCACCGCCAGGCGGTAACGCTCCGACGCCTGAGCGTACTCGGTGCGCATCCGCGCCTCCGCACCAAATGCCTTCACCGCACGGATACCCGTAAACGTCTCCACAAAACGGCTCGTCAAATGCGCAGACTCGGTACGCATCGTGCGGAAAACCGGCACCGCCGCCTTCTGGAACCAGCGCGTCAAAAAGTAAATCGGCACGCCCATCGCCAGCATGAGCAAACCAATACGCCAATCCAGAAGGAAAATAGCGACCGCAGAAATCACCATGGACAGCAACGTAATCGCCAACTGGCTGATGCCGCTATCCAAGAAGCTGCGGACCGTATCGATATCGCTGGTCAGACGCGAAATGACCTTGCCCGAGGTGTACCGCTCATGGAACGACACGCTCAGCGACTGCGCGTGACGGAACACCCGCTTACGCAGGTACACCACCACACCCAGCGACACGCGCACCGTGTACGCCACGTTGACCCACGAGAAAATCGCGGTCACCGCGGTAGCCGCCACGAAGAACGCCAGCAAAGTGAGCAGGGGAGAGGCGTCACCCTGCTTGAGCGGCTCAATGGAACTATCCAAAACGCGGGCAATCAGAATCGGCGCAATCGCTGAGGAACCTGACACCAAAAGCACAGAAATAATCGACAGAGCCAACGCCCCACGGTGCGGGCGCAACATCTGGCGTAACAGAGCCATCGAACGTTTACGAGTCTCCGCGCGCTCCTGCGGGCTCATCTGCTCCCGCGGCTCCGCCGGACGATGATGGGCCATTAGCCCTCCTCCATCGTCATCAGCTGACGGTACTGTTCCGAAGAGTCCATCAGCTCAGCGTGAGTACCCTCAGCGACCACGGCACCATCAACCATCAGCAGCACACGGTCCGCCAACGCGACGGTGGAGGGGCGGTGCGCCGTCAGCAGGGTCGTAGCGCCGCCCAGACCGTCCAGGCCCTCACGCAGACCCGTAATAATACGCTCCTCGGTGTTCACGTCCAGAGCAGAGAAGGGGTCATCGAGCAGCAGCACGGAGGGGCGCTTCGCCAGGGCACGCGCCAAGGACAGGCGCTGACGCTGACCACCCGAAAGGCTCATACCTTCCTCACCAATGACGGTATCCAGACCCTGCGGAAGCTCCGCCACGAAATCGCACGCAGCCAGCTGCAACGCGGTCTGGAGGGTCGCCTCCAGCTCCTCTGCGGCGGGGTAGTCCTCATCCTCGGTGCCGCGCTCGTACTGCTCAGCAACGCCCATCAGCACGTTCTCACGAACCGTGCCGGAGAAGAGCACCGCCTCCTCAAAGACGAACGCGGTCTGGGCGCGCACCTCCTCAATAGACATGTCTGCGGCATCTCGGGTGCCAAAACGCAGGGAACCGGAGGTCGGCTCGTAGAAACGCGGAACCAGCGACAGCACGGTCGACTTACCGCTACCGGTTGCACCCACCAGCGCCAGAATCTCGCCCGGGAAGACCTTGAAGTTGACGTCCTTGAGCACGGAAACCTCCGGTGCCTTCACCTCAGAGCCTGCGCCGGCAGCCTCTGCAGGAACAGGTGCATCGGCAGCATCGTAGCTGAACTGAACGTGATCGAAAGTGACAGATACTGCGCCACCGCTGGGGTACTGCATAGTTTCCTTCCCGGAGCCGCCCTCGGCAGACACTCCAGCTACTGTTGACGAATCAGAAGCACCCTGCGGATGCTCGGGCGCAGGCATAGCCGCGGAGCCACGAACCAGCGGCACGGCCTCAAAGCCGGGCTCGTCCATAACCTCGTTGTGGCGTTCCAACGCCACCTTATAGCTCAAATAGGCAGACATCAGCGCGGTCGATCGCGTCACGTGGCTGAGTACGGTTGTCTGCACCGCAAAGTAGGCGGTCATCGCGCCCAGGCTCAAGGTGCCCGCCGCAACCTGTGAAGCGCCCACAGCCAGCGCCACCGCCGTGGAGACACCCACAATCAGACCCTGATACAGGGCAACACGAGCCACCAGCATCGACCTGCCGTACTCGCGCACCTGCAGGGCGTCCACCGATTCGGAATATTCCTGAATCTGCTCGGGGGAGCGGCCCAGCGCCTTAATCACGCGGATGCCGCGCACCGACTCCTCAATACGGGTGGACAGATCGCCCGTCATCTGCTGAATCTCATGCGAGGCGCGGTAGTACTTGCGGGTGAAGTTCACCAGCGACAGCACCAGAATCGGCACGGTCACCACGAACACCAGCGCCAGGGATGGCGAAGAACGCAGCATGAAGAAGCCACCGGCCAGGAACATCACCGCAACAGTCAGCATCTGCACAATACCGAAGGACAGCCAACGGCGAATCGTACTCAAATCGCTCATGGAACGGGTCAACAACTGACCGGAGGGCCAACGATCCAGCAGAGAAAGCGGGGCGCTGAGCAGACGGTCAAAGAAGTTCATGCGCATGGACAGCTCAATCGTGGAGGTCGGGTCCACAATCAGCCAGCGCCTCCAGTACATGAAGGAGGCGTGCGCAATACCCAGCAGAAGCACCAGGCCGCCGGCAGTCCAGATGGCGCTTTCGGTGGTGCTCTGCGAGAGATGATCCACAATAATCTGCAACATCTGCGGAATAGCAATCTCAAGGGCACCGGCACCGAATGCCACGAGCAGACCCACACCCCAGCGCACACGAATCGGACGCGCATAGGCGGCGAGGGTGCGCGGGGCACGCTGACCGTGCGCGTAGTCAATCGGGTCGGGGGTCGGTTCGCTTGCCGTCTCCAGGAAAGGATTACGGCGGCGCTTAGTCGTGCGCGCTGTAGAAGCCTCAGACATTAGAGACGACCACCCGCCGATGCAGCGGAGGCGCCCTGCTCCTTATCGCGAGCCGTGAGAGTCACCAGGATTGCTTCCGGCGGGCAGAACAGACGCACCGGCGCAAAACGAGAGGTACCCAAACCGGCAGAAACCTGAACCGGAATACCGGACTGCTCGCTGACACCCTTCGCACGCGAAGGCGGCAAATCGCAGTTGCTGACCAGCGCATGACCGCCGGGCAGGCAGACCTGACCGCCGTGCGTATGACCGGCAAAAATAGCCTGCGCACCGTCCTGCACGAAGCGGTGCAGGGTACGCATGTAGGGGGCGTGCGCCACGCCGATACGGATGCTCGGCTCCTCACCCTCGTCGAAGGCACCGGGGGCAAATCCGGGGTGCTGATCATAACGCAGGTGCGGGTCATCCACACCGGAAAACTCCAAGCGCAGACCCTTGAGGTTCAGCGTGTCGTAGCGGTTAATCAGGCCCGTCCAGCCGCGCGACTCGAAAGCGTCGTGCATCCGCTCAATGGGCAGGGCTACGCGCGAGCCTTCCTCAATCATTTGCGGGGTGCGCGGCTGCCACAGGTAGCGTGCCGGGTTCTTAAAAATCGGCGCGAAATAGCAATTGGAGCCGGGCACAAACACGCCGGGGAAGTCCATGAGCGGGTCGAGCGCCTCCAACAGCGGACCCATACCGTCCACGTGGGAGAGGTTATCGCCCGTGTTCATCACCAAATCCGGTTCCAGAGCAGCCAGCGAGTGCATGAAGTCAATCTTCTTCTGCTGACCCGGAATCATGTGCATATCCGAAATATGCAGAATCCTAAAGTCGGGGCTACCGGCGGGCAACACCGGCAGGGACTCGGTGCGGAGCTGAAAATTATTCAGCTCAATAAAGTGCCCATACGCCGCCGTGGCGGCCCCCAAGGCTGCAGTGGCGGCTACCGCCCCCGCTACCTTCTTCAGGAGAGGGGAGGAGCCGCGTGCGCCGGGGACCGCCACGGGGACGCGGGCGTTGACTGCGTTTTCACACATCATCAATCGCCTTTCAGGCTTCAGCTGAGGAGCTGTGATTCTAGCTGTACGACAGAATCTTATCGCTGGGGGTGGTGAAGTCCTTCGTGTTGTACTTCGGTGCGATGGCCTTCATGAACGACTGCCACTGTGCACCTGCGTAGGTTGCACCATCGACGTACTCGAGGACTCGACCGTTAATACCCACACCGTTCAGGGAGCGGAAGCCGAGGTTGTTCGAACCAACCCAAGACGCGGTGGACAGGCCACGAGTGTAGCCCACCTGCCAGGTCTGGGAGGAGTTATCGTTCGTACCGGTCTTCGCAGCCGAACCGTTCGGCAGACCAATACCACGCTGAGAAGCGGAACCGCCGGGCTGGATAACGCCCTTCAGAACCCAGCTGACACCGTTCGCGATATCCGGATCCAGGACCTGCTCGCACTGGTTCTGGTATTCCTTCATGGTTTCACCGTTGGTCTTGGTGATCTTCTCGATGGGGCGCGGGGTGCAGTACTTACCCTCGGAAGCGAAGATAGCGTACATGGATGCGCTCGTCAGCGGGGAGATACCGTACTTGGTACCACCAATGTTGGTACCCAGATCGGGGATGCGGTGCATTGGTTCGCCGAGACCGTCCAGAGCGTGCATCTTGATCGACAGGTCGTGCACATCGCACAGGTCAAGCTGAGAGAGCATGCCGTACAGGTACGAGTTCAACGACTGGCGAATACCGTACGCCGCGGTGTTGTAGCCTAGGCCACCGTTGAACGCGTTCTTGTAGGACCAGCCGTTCGGCTGACCGGTGTAGTAGTACTTACCGCCCTCGTAGCACTTGGCGTTCCAACCGAAGCTGGTGGGCCAGAACAGCTGGGTGCCGTTCACGGTAGCGTTAGCGCCGCGGCCGCTGATGAGCCACTGAGCCAGAATAATCGGTTTGAAGGTAGAGCCGGGCTGGAAGCCCTTGGTACCACCGTACGCTACGTCAACGTTGTAGTTGTACTCGGTCTTGGAGTGGTCATTCGCGTCGGCGGGGATACCGAGCTCGGTGTTCTGTGCCATCGCGATGACGCGACCGGTGCCGGGCTCAACACTGGTCAGCGCCGAGTTGACGTCGTTCCAGTTGGTTGCAGCCGGCTGGGTAGAGTCCACTGCCTGCTTTGCCGCGGTCTGAGCCTCGGGGTTCAAGGTGGTGATTACCTTCAGGCCGCCACGCTTGATGGCGGTGTTACGCAGCTCAGCGGTTGCGCCGAGGGACTCATCCTGCAGCAGGTAGTTGACCACGTAGCGGCAGAAGAACGCCTTATCGCCTGCCAGGGAGCAACCCTGGGGCTTGGGGTGGACGTTGAGCTTAATGTCGCTGGCGATGGCGTCGCTGTATTCCTTATCGGTAATCTTGCCGTCACGCAGCATGGTGCCCAGAACGATGTCGCGGCGTTCACGAGCCAGCTCAGGGTTCACAGTCGGGTCGTAGACGTTCGGTGCCTGCACCAGACCGGCAAGAAGCGCGGACTGCGCCACGTTCAGGTCCTTAGCGGAAATACCCCAGTAGTACTGTGCCGCAGCCTCAACACCATAGTTGGAACCGCCGAGGTTCACGATGTTCAGGTAGCCTTCGAGGATTTCGTCCTTGGACTTGTTCTGCTCCATAGAAATCGCAAGCTTCATCTCGCGAATCTTTGCAGCGTAGGTCTTGTTACCGTTCAGGGTTGCGGTAGCGTCCTCACCACGAGCTACAGCGGCATCAACAATGAGGTTGTTAACGTACTGCTGGGTCAGGGTGGATGCACCCTGACGGCGGCCGCTGTTGGAGTTAATGATGTTGTTCAGGAACGCACGACCGATACCGATAGCGGAGACAGCGCCGTGATTGTAGAAATCACGGTCCTCAACCGAGACGATAGCGTCCTTCATATACTGAGAAATCTGATCCAGCTTGACCGGCGCACGGTTCTCTTCGAAGAAGGTTGCGATTTCGGTCTTACCGTCAGCAGCGTAAATAGTAGAAGGACGGGAAGAGAAGCCATCGGCAATGTCGTCAGGAAGGTCCTGGAACCATGACATCGACGCGTTCGTGACCATACCCAAGCTCACGGCAGGGGGTACGACAATAATTGCCGCGAGGAAACCGGCAATCACGCTGAACGCGAGGAACTGCAAAAAATCTCCCGGACGGCGACGCGAACGGGTTTTCTTAGATGAAGCCATTCATTCAGTTTATCCCATGAAACTGTGAGAAGAGGTCCGTCTCGGCACCCCACAAGGGTGCGGGTGGCTCAGCCCTAAGAATAAAGCCCCCCAAAGCGCCGGATATTGACCAAAACCATAGTGAATCCCTTTTACTTATTGAACACCGGGCGATAGTCTAGAGGGTATGAAGAAATGGGAATACGCAACTGTACCGCTGATGATCCACACGACCAAGGCAATCCTCGACAACTGGGGTGAAGACGGCTGGGAGCTCGTAACTGTTCTCCCCGGCGCATCCGCACCTGCCGGCGCAACCCCCGCGTCGAACATGGTCGCTCCGACTCAGGGCAACCCCATCGCCTACTTTAAGCGCGAGAAGGCTGACTAAGAGCAGCGCACCCGGCGGTCACCTCAACCCCGCCCTCCCCTACGTATAGGGGAGGGCGGGAATAGATGAGGCAGGCCGCCGGTTAGCCGTTTAACAGCTGCCTGAATATCAGTAGCGTTTAGGTTTACGGCATTTCCCCTATCACCGTTTGGGTGCCCGCACCCGCCATCCTTCTGGAGTAATCATGACTGAATCCCGTATTGAAGCACGTATCCGCGAACTCGGTTACGAACTGCCCGTAGCACCCGCCCCCGTTGCAGCCTACGTTCCGGCTGTTACTTCCGGCTCCTACGTGTACACCTCCGGTCAGCTGCCCTTCGTCGACGGTGCCCTGCCCGAAACCGGTAAGGTGTCCGACTCCGGCGCTGAAGGCTTCGTGACCCCCGAGGACGCTAAGAAGTACGCGGGTATCTGCCTGCTCAACGCCCTGGCAGCAGTCAAGTCCGTTATTGGCGACCTGGACCGCGTGCAGCGCGTCGTGAAGGTGGTTGGCTTTGTGGCATCCGAGGTGAACTTCACCGCCCAGCCCGCCGTCATTAACGGCGCCTCCGAACTGCTCGGCGAAATCTTCGGCGAGGCAGGCCAGCACGCCCGCTCCGCCGTGGGTGTTCCCGTTCTTCCCCTCGATTCGCCCGTAGAGGTCGAGATCATCGTTGAGTATGTCTAAGCTGTACACCGGCGCTCTGCCGCTGTCCGCTATTCGTGCTGCCCAAGCTCAGCGGGCAGCGCAGGACGCTCCTGACAAGACTGCACGCACCGAATCCGCACGGGACAACGGCACCGCCCAAAACATCAAGACTCTACCCCTGCCGGTACAGGAACGCCGCTTCGGCACTCCCACCCCGGCTGAGGGCGTGGAGCGCCCCCGCATGTTCACCGGCCGCCAGTCCGCGGCTAACCCGCGAACCTCCTGCATTCAGCGTCTCTACGCGGTCCCTGAGTTCATGCGCACCGCCGCCGAAAGCTGGCGCGAAGGCGGTAACGAAGGCGCGACCGGCTGCACGATGCGCCAGGCGGCATCCGTTATTTTTGTGCGCGATGGCGACAACGGCCTCGAAACGATTCTGACCTACCGTCCCGGCACCTCTCCGCTGGGCGTGGTGGCGTTCCCCGGCGGCACGGCTCTTCCCGGTGATGATGAGTCTGCCTCCTGGGTTGGTCCCGGTGCTGACTACTGGCAGGATCAGTTCCACTTCTCCGATATTGCCCAGGCACGCCGCAGCGTCATGGCTGCCGTGCGTGAATCCTTTGAAGAGACCGGCATCCTGCTTGCCGGCGAGGACGAACAGGACGTCGTGGAACGTTCCAGCACGCCCGAGTTCATGGCGTGGCGCGAGGCAGTCGCGGCTCAGGACAAGAGCTTCTCTGACTTCTTGACCTCCAGCGGTTTGAGCGTGCGCGCTGACCTGCTGCGCCCGGTCGCGCGTTGGCAGTCCCCGGACTTCTTCCTCAAGCGCTACGATATCGCCTACTTCACCACGGCGTTGCCCGTGGGCCAGGACCCGAAGCTGTTGCTCGGTAAGGGCGTGTGGGGTGACTGGCTGAACGTGCGTGAACTGCTCGAAGCCAAGGACACCAGCGAACTGGGTGACCGCATCGGCCAGCCCAACACGGTGGGCCGTACCCTCGACCAGCTCATTACTCCCGGCGTGATGTGCATGCTCGAATCTTTGGCGAAGGCTCAGACCTCCGTGGCGTGGCTGTCCAAGCGCCGCAAGATTGAGGTGAAGAAGCCCGTGCTCGTGACCCACAACGGTGCGTGCATGCTCTCCTTCACCGAGGTGGTTCCGGCAACCACCGGTAGCGTGTACACCGGCGCAATGGGCGCGCTCTAACGAGGAGCCACAACGCTCGCTCGTAAGATCTCGTGAGATGAAGCGTTAAAGACATCAGGAGCCGTTTCCCCATGCAGAGGGAAACGGCTCCTGATCTATTTAAGTCGCGTGTCTTTCAGCGAGGGCTCCCTAGAATGCCCTCACTCAAAGAGGCTTTAGCGGGAACGCTGGCGCAGGCGGGGCAGGTCCAGAATGACAACTGCGCGTGCCTCCAGGCGGATCCAGCCGCGGGAAACGAACTCGGCAAGAGCCTTGTTCACGGTCTCGCGGGATGCACCAACCAGCTGTGCCAGCTCTTCCTGGGTCAGCTCGTGAGCAACGAGCACGCCGTCGGTCGCGGGGCGGCCGAAGCGGTCAGCCAGGTCCAGCAGTGCCTTAGCGAGGCGGCCGGGAACGTCAGAGAAGACCAGGTCAGCCAGCGCCTCGTTAGCGTGGCGCAGGCGGCGAGCCAGGGTCTTAATAACCTGATCGGAGATCGTGGGATCCAGCTGCTGTGCACGCTTGAAGGACTCGTGCTTGATGGCAGCCAGGCGAGTCTCAGAGACAGCCACAGCGTTGGTCGAACGGGGCGAAGGATCGAAGAGAGCCATCTCGCCGAAGACGTCACCGGGACCCATGATTGCAACCATGTTCTCGCGGCCGTCAGCGGCGGTGCGACCCAGCTTGACCTTACCGGAGAGCACAGCGAAGAGCTGGTCGTCCTGGTCGCCCTCGTAGAAGAGGACAGCGTTGCGGGAGAGGTCAATCTCCTGAATATCATCGGTCAGCAGAGCGAAAGCTGCGTCGTCGAGGTTCGCAAAGAGAGGGGTACGACGGAGGATCTCGAGATCCATAAAGTTCTCCTAGATATGAGGTGATGAGCCGAAACTCGTAAATGTTCAGTGAGTGAGCCCGAACCGGTGTCATGCATCTCAACATCTGAAATGTGAGAAGGCTCAAGCTAGTGTGACATATTCAACTGATATGAGCGTACCCTAAAAAAGCGCTTTATGCATTCCGATACAGCGAGCTTTACAACAAAAGTTATTTCTTTCGAGTAAATTCAAAGCTTACCCACAGGTTCGGCACCTAATATCAAGCATTCAGGTGTGTCCTTTATCGGCCCAACATACGCCACCACACTCACTGGGCATAGCTCACCGGGCATAGCTCACCGGGCACAGCCCGCACCAACCACAATGGGTACACCGTGACCACTTCTACCCACCAAGGAGGCAATTAGTCGTGACGACTGGCATCAACCTGCTTGATATTGCTATCCCCATCATTCTGCTGCTCTACTTCCTCGCCGGAGTCCGCAGCGGATTCTTCACCACCCTCGGAACCTTCCTCGGCCTGGGCCTGGGCGTCTGCGCCGCAGCCTGGCTCGTGCCCCTCGCCGTAGCATCCGTGGGATCCCAGTGGAGCCTCATTACCGCCGTCGGCGTGCTCATCGTCTGCCTGACCATCGGACAGTGGCTCGGCCTTGTTGCTGGACGCACCATCCGCCGCGTCACCGACATCACCCCGCTCAAGGGCGTTGAACGCTTCTTCGGCGGCGTGCTGAACCTCGCCGCCTGTGCCCTGGTCATGGTCGTGCTGACCATCTCCATGCGCACCGTACCCATCCCGCAGCTCAACACTGCGCTCAGCGACTCCAAGACCCTCTCCTGGATGGTCGCCTCCACCCCCGAGGTCATCAAGGACCGCATCAACACGGTACGCAATGACGTGCTCGCCTTCGGAACCATTCCGGAAGTCAGCCAGCTCATCGCCCCCGAAACCAGCGCCCCCACCCAGACCGTAGAATCCGCGGCACTAGACCGGGCGGCAGCCTCCGTGGTTGAGATTCTGGGCGCCGCAGAGCAGTGCGGCTACACCTCCACCGGCTCCGGCTTCGTGGCTGATAACGGCCTGGTCGTCACCAACGCCCACGTGGTCGCCGGTGTGACCTCCCCGGTCGTGCAGGACTCCCGCGGCCGCACCTGGCCCGGCACCGTCGTCTACATGGACAGCGAACAGGACATCGCCTTCATCAGCGTTCCCAAGCTGCCGCTTGAACCGCTGAACATCGGCACCAACGCCGCCGCAGGTAGCCTCGTAACCTTCATGGGCTACCCCAAGGGCGGCCCGTTCAAGGCACTGCCCGCCACCGTGCAGGGCATCGGCAACACCCAGACCATCGACGCCGACACCGGCCGCGCCAACGCCATGCGCCAGGTCTACCAGCTGGCAGCCGACGTGCAGCACGGCAACTCCGGCGGCCCCGTCCTCGACGAAAACGGCAACGTGGTCGGCGTGATCTTCGGTAAGGCAACCAGCGGCCAGACCGGCTACGCCATCACCGCAAGCACCCTCAAGCAGGCACTGGCTGAAGGCGGCGAGAACACCGCCGCAGTCTCCACCGGCTCCTGCCGCAAGTAACTAGCCGCCAGACAGCGATAAAAGTTCAGGCTCCCGCCCTCAAGTAAGGAACGGGAGCCTGAACTATTTAACGGAAGGAGGCGGGGCGCTGTTATTCCGCCAGATGCTGAGCTGTTATTCCGCCAGGTGCTGCACTGGGCTATTCGGCAAGATGCTGAGCGAGGAAATCAACCGCCATGACATAGCCGTAGGCACCCGCACCGGCAATCACCGCAGTAGCCTGCGGCGACACAAACGAATGATGACGGAATTCCTCACGGCGATGCACATTCGACAGGTGCACCTCAACCACCGGAAGCTCAGCCGCCTCCAGCGCATCGTGCAGCGCCACCGAGGTGTGCGTGTACGCCGCCGGGTTGATAATAATCGCCGCACCACGAGTACGAGCACGCTGAATCTCATCCACCAGCGCACCCTCATGATTCGACTGCATAAACTCAACATCAAAACCATGAGCCGCCGCACGCTCACGCACCATACGCTCAATATCGTGCAGAGTGGTGTAGCCGTACACCTCGGGGCGGCGCTGCCCAAGCAGGTTCAAATTCGGTCCATTAAGCACAAAAATCGTATCTGACATAAAACCAGTGTGGCACAGCGGGCGCCCACCAAGCGCTAGGCGGCGCGAACTGCCCCAAAAAAATGAGACACAGAAAAAGATGAGATACAGAAAATGATGGGGGAGCGAGCCAAGTACGGTGAACCTCGCTACCGCCCACACACCCAAGCCCGGTACCCTCGCGCTATGACCGAGAACGCCACCCAGCCCGCAGCAGACGCACAGAACAGTACGGCAGAGAACACCGAATCGCTCCTGCAGATCCGATTTGTTCCCGAATTCAAAGCCGCAGCCGCCGCACGCCGCCTCAACGCACGCGCACCCGAAAGCCACCTCGCCACCGTGCGCCGCGCCCGCAAAATCAACCGTATCCTCGGCGAAACCTACCCCTACGCCGTCGCAGAACTCGACTTCGACAACCCCTTCGAACTGCTCATCGCCACCGTGCTCTCGGCACAAACCACCGACGTGCGCGTCAACTCCGTCACCGGTGCACTCTTCGCACGCTACCCGGACGCCGCCGCGCTCGCCTCCGCACGCACCGAAGAGGTCGAACCCTACATTCAGTCCCTAGGCTTCTACCGCGCCAAGGCACGCTCCATCGTCACGCTCTCCCAGCAGCTCGTCGAACGCCACAACGGGCAGGTTCCCTCAACGCTCGAAGAGCTCGTAGAACTCGCCGGAGTCGGCCGCAAAACCGCGAACGTGGTCCTCGGAAATGCCTTCGACGTGCCCGGACTGACCGTAGACACCCACTTCGGCCGCCTCGCCCGCCGCATGGGATTCACCACCGCAGACGCGCCCGAAGCAGTCGAAAAAGACGTCGCCGAACTCATCGAACGCAAAGACTGGACGCTCTTCTCACACCGCATGGTCTACCACGGCCGCCGCATCTGCCACGCCAAAAAGCCCGCCTGCGGCGTATGCCCCGTCGCCGACCTCTGCCCGTCCTATGGAGCCGGGGAGACGAACGAACAAGCAGCACGTAAACTCATGAAATACGAAATGGCACCCGGCCGAGAAGACCTGCACCTGCGATTCCTGCAGGGCGCAACCCGCCGCGAACTCATGGCAGAAGGCTATCCGCTCAGCGCCTAACGGTGCCCGAACCAACCCGGAATGTAGCCGCACAGAAGAGAGGTACATAGATGAGCGCACCCGAGCAGTCGGTACAGCCCGAACAGGCGGGACAGGATGCACAGCACCCCGCCCAGCCGGCACTGGCGGCTCTCGCAACAGGCGGCGTGGAATTCGATGTGCAAGCCTTGCTACGCAGCGCACCCGCCAGCCCCCTGAGCAAAGAAGCCGCCGTGCTGATTCTCTTCGGCGTGCTCGACAACTCGCCCTCCACCGGCGAATTTGAAGGCTGCCCCGAAAACGTCAGCGCCGACCTGGACGTACTGCTCCTCGTGCGTGCCGCAACCCTGCGCTCACACGCCGGTCAGCCCGCCTTCCCCGGCGGCAAAATCGACCCCGAAGACTACGCGCTCGCCGAAACCACCGGCGAACCCGTCGCCCACATCGCCGCCCTACGCGAGGCGGTTGAAGAAACCGGACTCGACCCCTCCGGCGTGCAGATTCTTGGCCAGCTGCGCACCCTGCCGCTACCCATCAGCAACTTCATGGTCACCCCCGTCATCGGCTGGTGGAACAGCCCCGTGCCCGTCGAAGTCGTCGACCACAACGAGTCGGCGCTCATCGCCCGCGTGCCCGTGCGTGACCTACTCAACCCCGCCAACCGGCACACCGCCTACGTCAAACGCGGCCGCACCTCACACCGCACCCCCGCCTTCGAGGTGCGCATGCCCGGCGGCGAAGAATTCACGGTGTGGGGATTCACCGCGATTCTGCTCGACCGGATCTTTGACTCGCTCGGCTGGACCGTGCCCTGGGATACGAAAAAGATGCGCCCGGCACCCGGCTACGAGGAATAACTACGAGGAGTAAAACCGGCTGGATAAGTGCCCGACCAGCGGATATAGGGCACAGAATAGAGCGTAGATAGGGGCGGCAGGTAGCTGGAAGGAAGCTACCTGCCGCCCCTATTTTTACTAGTGCGCGGTTATGTGTCGCTGATGTGCCGTTTACTTGCCGCTGATGTGCCGCCGATTATTTGCCGTCCGCGTAGTTGCGCACCCGCGCCACCGACACCGGAAAATCAACCGGCACCCGACCGAAGAGCAGACGCGCCGCCTCCGCAGCGCCCTCACGCACAATACGCTCCACGCGATCCGCCTCCAGCTCGGGACCGCACAGCAGAAGCTCATCGTGCAAAAAATACACAATGCGGGTGCGCATCGGCATACCAAAAATCCGCTCCGACAACAGACGAGAACGCACCGCGCCCATCCAGCACAGAGCCCACTCAGCCGCCGTACCCTGCACAATAAAATTGCGGGTCATACGCCCGTGCGCACGCGCAGTCGACACCGCACGCGATTCAGCCGCCGGCGAAGACCGATCAGCCACAATCTCACGGAAACGCTCATCCACCGGCGGGGAGGCGCGACCCAAAAAAGTCGTCACCTGACCGCCCTCCTCACCAATACGAGCCGCACGCTCCGTAAACTCCATCGCCTGCGGAAAAAGCGCCGCCACATGCGGCAACAGGGCACCAATCTCACCGCTGCGGCCGCCATACATAATCGCCAGCATGCCCACCTTCGCGTGGGAACGCTCCGTCAAACCCACACCCTTCAGGCGCGCCAACTCGGCAATACCCGCATACAGGTCAGCGCCACGACCCGCCGAAGCGAGCGCCTCATCACGGCTCAACGCCGCCAGAATGCGCGGCTCAATCTGCGAGCCATCCGTCACCGTCAGCACCTGACCCTCCGGAGCCTGCACCGCCTGACGAATCTCCGCCGGAAGCTGCAACGCACCACCGCCGGAAGCGCCCCAGCGCCCGGTCGCGGCGCCACCCACTTCAAGATGCGGGCGGAACGCACCCTCAGAAACCCAGGTATCAGCCCACGTCCAGCCGTTAGCAGTCCAAATGCGGTACAGCTTCTTATAGCGCAGAATCGGGTCAATCAGCGCCCAACGCTTTTCCCGTTGAGCCGGAATTGCATCCGCCCAACTCTTCAACTCCCACGAACGCGTAGACTTCACCGAAACCCCCGCAGACTGCAGAGCACGCAAAAGATCCTGCGGTGAATCCGGGTTCAACGACGGCATAAACAGCATGCGCTGAATCTGCTCCGCCAACTCCTGCATCTTCTGCGGACGCTCCCCGGGTGCCGGGCGCGGACCCAACAACTCGCACAGATGCTCAAGATGCGCCTGCACATTAAACGGGATGCCGTAATAGCCAATCTCAGCCGCCACCAACGCACCGGCTGACTCCGCCGCCGCCAAAAGACGCAGCCGCTCCGGGTGCCTCGACGCGTTAATAGCGCGCGCCTGCGCCAGCCACTCACGCATCAGCACACGCACCACCGGATGCTCCGGCAACAGAGTCACCGGGCCCGCCGCCAACTGCGGGGCAAAAGGCTCATGAGGCGCCGCCTCAAGGAAATCGGGGGAGGAATCTGCGGGGGAACCGGCGGATGCGGTGGAAGAGGTAGCGGGCGCACTCAAAAAATCGGCGCCGAACAGCTCCTCCTGACCCAGAATCTGCCGTGCCACCGGCAGATACCCCTGAGGCTCCACCGCCTCACGCACATCAGAAAGATCCAGTACCGGGCTGTACTCCACAAAACCGCTCGGATGCGTAGCGGCAGTCACCAAAATTCGCTGCACCAGACGCAAATCATGGCACAGATGCACCCGCACCCCGCGGCGCAGAAGTAGCGGGTCAACGTGGCGGGTATCAGCCCAAATCCAGCGGGGGAAACGCGCCTGCGCCGAATCCGCCGCCTGCCGCTCCACCTCTCGCACATACGCCGGAAGATTCGCCGCACTCACCCGATCCGCACGCGTAATCCGCGGAATAAAGGTCGGGTCCTGCAATTGCTCAGCGGTCGGCGCCGAAAAATGAAAAGCACCCCACGAGGTCACCGGCTGAGCACCGCGCGGGGACGCACCCGCGGCAATAGCCGAGGTGACCGGGTGCGCGGGGGTACCGGTCTGGGCGGTAATACCCGCGCCGGTGGCAGGACTGAGCAGAACGTACATTCTTCCATTATCGGTGACCGGGTGCGAAGGCGCGTGGTTTGTGGTCGCGGGCGGGCGGTTTGCGGAATGAAGCAGGCTCGGGATGCATGCGAAAAGTACGGCGGGAGCGAGAGGGCTGAACGCGCCGCGGTTTGTCATAAAAGCGCCGGATGCGTGCGTTTTGTTCGTTTGAGGTGCGTGCATCGTGGATATTTTGGGGTACGCGAGGAGTTATCCACAGAACGCTCATTCTCTTAAAAATTGAGGCGGGCGCAATGCTCTCCTAGAGCCATGAACCCCTCCAACAATCCCGCCGAGCGCACAGCCAGTAATACTGCCAACCCTAACGGTTACTCGACCCGCACCGCGCAGAGCCCAACCGCGCAGAGCCCAACCGCGCAGAGCCCAACCGCGTATGCGCCGGACACCCGTGCACACTCGCTGTCCGCCCTGCTCATTCCCGAGGACTATCGCGCCCGCGCCGTCGCCCTGCACGCCCGCGAGCTGATTCTGCGATCGCCGCAGATGAGCGCTATCGCTCTGGGCGGTTTCGGTGGCGGTTTTAGCGCCGGGTTCGGTAACGGATTCAGCGGCGGGCTCGAGAAGGCAGGGGAGCGGCCGCCCGCAGAGGGTGGAACTGCCGCTGGCAGTGCAAACACTGTGAGTGCCGCGGGCGGTGGGCTACTCCAAGAGTCCCAGCCCCTCCGCGAGATTCTCGAAAACGCCGTGGACGAGGCAATCTGCGCCATCGACGGCGGACAGCCGGGGAACGCGAGCGCATCAGGGGCGGGCGTGGTGAAGCCCCGAAGATTCCGCGCCAAAACGGTGCAACCCGCGCCCGCCTCCTGGAGCTACCCCAGCGTGGAATACGTGCCCGTCAACCGGCAGACCGCGCTGCGCTACCTTGCCGCGGAACTCTACGGCCTCGGCGCCCTCGACCTGCTCCTTGACGAGGGGCAACGCGCCGGAATCATCACCGACATCTACGTGAACTCGCCCTGCGATATCTGGGTTGGCATCAACGGAACTACCCGCCCCGTGGCGCTGAGCCTCGGCAATGAGCGGCGCGTGCGTGACCTCGCCGAGCGGCTCATTCGCAGGCACGGCGGGCAGCTGGATGCCGCGCATCCGGCGGCTGACATTAGCGACGAGCACGGCAGGCGCATCCACGCGATTATTCCGCCGCTGAGCGAACGCACCCGGCTCTCCGTGCGTCTACCCGCCCGCGAGCGCCCCACCCTGGCGCAGCTACAGGCCGCGGGGCTGTGCGATGAGGCGACCGCCGCCTACCTGCGCCGCATGATTGCCGAACGCCGCGGGTTCCTCATTAGCGGCGGCACCGGTACTGGCAAAACCACCCTGCTCAACGCTCTGCTGGGGCTGTGCACGCCGCAGGAGCGCCTGATTCTGCTCGAAGATACTCCGGAACTCGCGCCGCAGCATGAACAGGTTATTGCCCTCAAAACCCGCGCCGCCAACTCCGAAGGCGCTGGCGAAATCGGGCTGGGTGAGCTGATTGTGCAGGCGCTGCGTATGGGCCCGGACCGGCTCGTGGTCGGCGAGTGTCGCGGCGCGGAGGTGGTGCACCTGCTGACCGCCATGAATACCGGTCATCGCGGCGCCGGAACGACCCTGCACGCCAATAGCGCGCAGGCGGTGCCCCTGCGTTTGTGTGCCCTGGGTGCGCTCGCCGGACTGGATAGTAGAACGGTCGCTCTACATACGGCGACGGCTTTTGAACGCATTATTCACCTGGAACACCGGGATGGACGCCGCCGTATCGAAGGTATCTACAGCCTGCACCCCGCAGTTGAGGGGAGCGAAGAGTATTTGCAGGTCAGACGTATTTCTGTGGGCTCCGAAGTTGGGTACTAGCCCCCGTAAAACGGAAACAGAAAACGTGAAAGGAGGAAGCAATGAAGCAGAACGAGAAGAGCAACGGAAGCCTTCGCGAACGCTGGTCTGAGCGCCTCGCCGGGCCAGCCAGCGCCGAGGAAATGCGCATGTGGCCGCTCATGCTACGCACCCTCGCCCTGAACCTACGCGCAGGCATTCCCCTGCAGGAGGCGGTGCACACCGACCCGGGCTCTAGGCAGTTCGGGCAGCTCGGGGAGAACGATCCGGTGCCGGGTACAGGGAAAACGCGTGCGAAGAGAAGCGCCCGGAAAGGCCCCCGGGCTCTACGTGCACGAGGCCTCTCGCCCCTCTCTGAAGACTACAGGCAGAAGCGGTGCGCCGAGGATATCCGCCGCTTCACGCAGGCGCTCGCCACGCTCACCTCCTGGGGTGCCCCCGCGCACCTCGCCTGCGCCCAGCTACTCGAAAACAGTACCCGGATGCGCCCGCACAGCCGCGAGCGCCTGCACGACCTGCAGCTGAGCCTGCGCATGAGTGAGAGCGCGGGTGCGCCGCTCGCCACAAGCCTCGAACGCGCCGCAGAACACGCCGAAGAACGCATCGATGCGCTCCTGGGGCGGCAGAGCGCCCTCGCCGCACCGCGCGCCACCGGCAGGATTCTCTCCTGGCTACCGCTGCTCGGCCTCGGGCTGGGTGTGCTCATGGGCAGTGACCCCGTGGGCGTGCTGACCGGCTCCATTCTCGGGGCGCTCACCGGTTTGCTTGGGCTGGGGCTCGCCTTCGCCGGGCGCCGCTGGACCGCCGCGCTTGTGCACCGGGCGGAGGTGGAGAGCATCCGGACAGTGAATGCTGGATCTGAGGCGGAAAAGCCTGCCTCGCCAGCAGACGCCGCACCCGTTGATACCGCCCTCGTGCTGGAACTACTCGCCGCGCAACTACGTGCCGGGCTTGCACCGCTCGCCGCCCTGGGAACCCTCGCCGAGGCTCTCAATAGCCGACCCCTGCGCACGGTCTGCCAGCGCCTACAGATGGGCAGCGGCTGGGGGAGCGCCTGGTCGGGCCCCGCAACGGGAACCTTCGGCGAGCTGCGGGACGCACTCGCCCCCGCCTACACGGGCGGCGCACCCAGCACCGCGCTGCTGCTCTCCCTTGCCGATGCGCACCGCCTCAGCGAACGCCGCGCGGCGGAACGCGCCGCCGGAAAGCTCTCCGCAGCGCTCGTGGTGCCCCTCGGGTTGTGCTCGCTGCCCGCCTTTATCTGCCTGGGCATTGTGCCCATCCTCATATCGCTACTGCCCACGCTGACCGGCTAAAGAATCGTGCCCATAAGCGCTATTGACTAGCTGAAATGCCGAAAAGTTTAGACCCTCGCCCATCTGCCGTGAACGCCGATGGGAACCCACCCCGCCCCGAATGAACGGGGCACAACGAAAGGAAAACCAATGACGAACACCCTCTGCGAAGCAATCCGCCACGACCTGCACACTGCCGGCGCTCCGGTCAACGCCCCGATCGGTGCTCCGCGCGAAATTCAGCCCGCCGAACCCGGCGCAGAAACGCAGACCATTCTGGGCCCCGTGCCGCTGTCCGTTGCCATCGCAACCACCATGAAACAGCTGCGCGAAGAATGCCCCAAGCTTTTCACCGATGCTGAGTTGAACCACACCGGCCCCAGGATTGACCCCGCCGAAATGGAGATCGATATGAACACGGATCGTCTGAGCCCCGAGCAGGCGTTGACCATTGCCCGCGCGCTCGCCGAGGGCTGCACCCTGGACGAATGCGGCGCCACCTGCCGTAGCCTGGGTGAGCACGCGCCCGGCTGCGCCGAATATGTGCCCGCTGAGGGTGAGGGAAAGACGCTCGAAGAGTACGCCCCGGCGGGTGACCCGGAGGAGGGTGCCTCCACCGCGGAGTACGGCATTGTGATGCTCGCAGCGGTCGGTTTTGCGGGTCTGCTGGTGCTGATTCTCAAGTCAGATGAGGTGCGTTCCATGCTCCTGGATATTGTGCGTAACGCCCTGTCCATTGCGGGTAACACGGGACTGCTATAGAGCCTTTGGTGAAACCCGCCGTAGGGTTTGGTTCTAGGTTTTGGGAGCCCTGGAAATTCAGGCTAGAAAGGAGGAATAAAGAATGAACGCTCATGTGAATTTGGGTACTTTGTGGCGCACTTGCTCCGCAGGGGAAGCCGGGGCAGAACCTACACCCTCGACCCCGCACAAGAGCCCGGCAGAAGAGGGCGTGATTACCGCCGAATTTGCGGTTGCCCTACCCGCCGTGACGGTGGTGCTCGCCCTCTGCCTGGGTGCCGCCTCCACGGGCGTTGCGCAGCTGAAGGTGGAGGAGTCCGCGCGAACGGCTGCACGAGCCGCCGCCCGCGGAGACTCCGAGGCGCAGATTCGCTCCGCCGTCAGCCGCATCGACCCGGCGCAGAGTGTGCAGATTTCCGTTTCTCCTGATGATGCAGCCGCGACGGAGGAGGGGCGTGCCCGGCAGGTGCACGTGCGGGTGAGCCGCCCCGCCCCCGGCGTGATTGGCTCGGCAACCGGCTGGGTGCTGCGGGCGGATGCCCACGCCCGCGTTGAAGGTAGCGGCGGCAGTGAAGAAAGCGCCGGCAATGATGGTGAATAAAAGCTCGGGCCTTGCCCGATCTGCGGAAGAACAACCCGAAGAGGGTAGCGGCACCGTCCTCGCCCTCACCATTATTGCCGCGCTGCTGGTGGTGACCGTGGTGATTGCCGGGCTCATCGGGGTGGTGTCCGCGAACCGCAGGGCCTCCGCTGCCGCCGATTTGAGTGCGCTCGCGGCGGCGGACGCCTACCGCGGGCTCACTGAGGGGGATCCGTGCGCGGTCGCGGCGGATCTTGCCGAACGTCACGGCGCGCACCTGGAATCCTGTACTTTTCCGGATCGCCCCGAAACGGTGGAGGTGACGGTCGCCGTCCCGGTTGCAGGGGCCATGGGCGCGCTGGGCCCGGCGAGGGTGCGTGCCCGCGCCGGAGCTGAACACCCCGAAGAGGAGCACCCCGAAGAAGAACACGCGGCAGGCAATGCGGAGGAGCTGAGCCCTGATGAGGTCGCCGAGCTGGAGGAGGAGCTGGAAGCCGAGCGGGACTCGGTGTCCGAACCTCCTGAGCCGGAAAACCCACCCGAGACAGAAGGCTCAGCTGAGCCAGAAAGCCCTGCCGACTAGGCTATTTACGCTCATCGGGAGTTGTCATCCCAGCATGCTCTACACCCCCGCACTTCCTACGCCTCCTGCACGCCTACACCTCTTGCAGTAACCCTACACCTCCGCCATGCTCCGCAACATTGCCTGCAGTAGCGCCCGCGCGCCGTGCTTGCTGAGCGGCTCGTTACGGTTGCCGCACTTGGGCGAGTGCACGCATGAGGGGCAGCCGTTTTCGCATCCGCAGCTTTCGATGGCTTCGAGGGTGGCGCCCAGCCACTGCGCAACCGCGTTGAAGCCGCGCTCGCTAATGCCAGCGCCGCCGGGTGCGGCGTCGTAGACGAAAATGGTGGGCCTGCCGGTGTCCACGTGAAGCAGTGTGGAGAGTCCGCCCAAGTCCCAGCGGTCGCTGGTGGCGATGAGCGGCAGTAGTCCGATGGCGGCGTGTTCGGCGGCGTGCAGGGTGCCGGGGCTGTCCTCTTCGGTCACGCCCGCGCTGAACAGGTAGCTGGGCTCGAAGGTGAACCAGACCGCCTCGGTCATGAGTACTTCCGGCGGCATGGGTTGTGCCTCTTCGCCCAGGTATTCGCCGCCGTAGACGGAGAACCGCCGGTAGCCGGTGACCTGGTCGGTGACCTGAACCTGCCCGCGGTGCATGGTGAGCGGGGCGAGCTGCTGCGCGGCGGTTTCGGGGATAGAGATTGCGGGAACAGGCTCACCGGGAACCGCCTCCCCAACCATGTTGTGCGCACCGTAACTAACCCGCGCACGCTCCGCCAGAATACGCACCTCGGTACTCTCAATGGCGCGCGTGTAGTAGTCCGGGTAGACGCGGCTGAGCAGAATCACGCGCTCACCCTCGCTGAGGGACTCGACCACGTACTGCGCGTTCTGGTGAATGTAGATTGCGCCCGGGTGCCCCTGGCTCATGGCGTGCGCGGCGTCCATGGTGCCGACGAGGGTGCCGTCTTCGGCGTCGATGAGCTGGTAGGGTCCGCCACCGGTGCCGCGGATATCGACCAATTCGGCGGCTGATTCGGCGTGCGTCCAGTACCAGCCGTCCGGGCGGCGACGCAGGTATCCCTGCTGTACCAGCCGATCCAGCAGGGTGGCGGTGTGCGGCCCGAAGAGGCTTAGTTCTTCGGTGCGGATGGGTGCCTCCTGCGCGGCTGCGCACAGCTGCGGGGAGAGCACGTACGGGTTCGTCGGGTCGAATACGGTCGCCTCAACTTCCTGCCCGAAAATCGCCTCCGGGTGGTGCACCAGGTAGGTGTCGAGCGGGTTGTCATCGGCAATGAGCACGGCGAGCGCGTCCTGACCGCTTCGACCCGCGCGGCCCACGCGCTGCATGAAGGAGGCGCGGGTACCCGGCCAGCCCGCCACGAGTACGGCGTCCAGTCCGGAGATGTCGATGCCCAGCTCCAGCGCGGAGGTGCTCGCCAGGCCGAGCAGTTCGCCGTTGCGGAGTTTGCGTTCGAGTTCGCGGCGCTCTTCGGGGGTGTATCCGGCGCGGTATGCGGCGACGCGGTGGGCGAGGCCCGCCTCCACCTCGTCGAGGTAGCGTTGGGTCTTCTGCGAGAGGATTTCTACGCTGCGACGCGAACCGGCGAAAACCAGCGAGCGGGTGCGGGAAAGCACCAGGTCGGTGAGCATTTGCGCGCCCTGCTCCACGGGGGAGACACGGCGCGGCGCCTCCTGCTCAGCCTTCGACTGGACCGCCTGCTGCTGGGTGCTGCGGGCACCCTTGGCGAGCTGATCGTGCGCCTTGGGCGGCATGAATTCGGGCTCCCAGAGCGCGACGGTGGTTTCACCGCGCGCGGAGGTGGACTCGGTAATGGCGGTGACCGCCTGCTGCGGCACGCCAATGAGCTTGGAGAAAGACTCGACCGGGTTGGAACTGGTCGCGGATGCGCCGTAGAACACGGGCACGGTGCGGTAGAGCGCGCAGACGCGGCGCAGGCGGCGCAGCAGGTTGGCGATGTGCGCACCGAAAACGCCGCGGTAGCTGTGCGCTTCGTCGAGCACCACGTAGCGCAGCCCGCGCAAGAAGGACGCCCACTGCCGGTGGTTGCTCAGGATTGAGTAGCTGAGCATGTCCGGGGTGGTGAGGATGAAGTTGGCGTGTTCGCGGATCCAGCGGCGTTCGCCGACGGGGGTGTCGCCGTCGTAGCTTGCCGCGTGGAGTCCGGGTAGGTTGTAGGAGGTGAGGGCGGTGAGCTGGTCGGCGGAGAGCGCCTTCGCCGGCGAAATGTAGAGAGCGTTCGCTCTATTATTGAGGTTTTTCGCCCCGGAATACGCGGAAGTTGAGCTCACCGGATCGCCGCATGAGGCGCGATAAATAGCATCCAGAGTGGGCATCAGGTAGCTTAGGGTCTTGCCCGAGGCGGTACCCGTCGCCACAATCACGTGCCCGCCGCCGCCGGTGCTCTTCGCGCCTTCGGCATGCGCGGGAGTCGGTGCTTCAATGCGCCCAGCCTCATGACGCTCAGCTTCAACCCGCTCGGCCTCAATCCGCCCCGCCTGCCAGCCGTAGCGCGCCGCACTCGCCGCCAGCGCCGCATCAAGGCCCGCATGGGCGGCGTTCGCCGCCTGCACCTGGTGGGCGTAGGGCTCGGCAATGCCGAGCGATTCAAAAGCATCCACCACACGCGGATGCAACCACTGCGGCCACGGCGCGTAGCTCGCCTCCCTGGCGGCAATGGTGTGAATATGGGTCACCTGCTCGGGCAGGGTTCCGGTGCGTTCCGCCTCCGGCAGTAGGGACGCCAGCACCTGCTGTGCGCTCGCGGGTAGCTCGCGGTAACGCAGCACTTTTGGGCGCGCCGCAGACTGCACCTGCTCGGGTTGCTGCTCGGGCCGGTGCGCGGGCTGCTGGTCGGAGTGCTGGTTGGCGTTCTGCGAAGGGGTGCTGTGCGGCATGGGTTCCATTGTAGAGCGGCGGGCTACAACCCGACCTGCCGCCGGTCGCTCGCTACCCTGAGCGTCGGCTCCGAACCCGCTCGAGTCCTGCCTCGGCCCCGAGCCTAACTCCGAGCCCGACCCGAACCTAACCCCGCCCCAGCATCGCTCCTGCACCGCTTCCAGCATCGCCGACCCCGTAGTCAGCGCGCACATATCAAAAAATCTGCATGCTTTAGGCGTATATGACGATAAAATAGTTTCGTGGCTCAAAATAAGATTATTCTGTATTACCAGTTCGCCCCCATCGCCGACCCGCAGGCGGTCATGCTCTGGCAGCGTGCCCTCTGCGAGAAGCTCGGCCTGCGCGGGCGCATCCTCATTTCCAAGCACGGCATTAACGGCACCCTCGGCGGCGAAATTAACGCGGTCAAGGCGTACACCAAGGAAACCCGCAAGTACCCCGGCTTCAAGAACATGGAGTTCAAGTGGTCCGAGGGTGGCGCGGAGGACTTCCCCCGCCTGTCCGTGAAGGCACGCGACGAGATTGTGGCTTTCGGTGCTCCCGACGAGCTGCAGGTGGACGAGAACGGCGTCGTTGGCGGCGGCGTTCACCTGAAGCCTGAAGAGGTCAACAAGCTTGTTGAAGAGCGCGGCGACGAAGTGGTCTTCTTCGACGGCCGTAACGCGTTCGAGGCGAAGATCGGCAAGTTCAAGAACGCTATCGTTCCCGACGTGCGCACCACCCACGACTTCATCCGCGAGATCGAGTCCGGCAAGTACGATCACATCAAGGATAAGCCGGTCGTCACCTACTGCACCGGCGGTATTCGCTGCGAGATTCTCTCTGCGCTTATGAAGAACCGCGGCTTCAAGGAGATCTACCAGATCGACGGCGGCATCGTGCGTTACGGCGAGAAGTACGGCGATAAGGAACTCTGGGAGGGTTCGCTCTACGTCTTCGACAAGCGCATGCACATGGAGTTCACCCCGGACACCGTCACCATCGGCAAGTGCGAACAGTGCGGCGCGCCCTCGAACAAGTTCGAGAACTGCTCCAACGACTCCTGCCGCGAGCTGGTTCTGCTCTGCTCCGAGTGCGCAGCTGATGACGCGAAGCGCCACTGCGTGCCCGAGTGCTCGGTGGACCGCGAAGCAGCTGAGGCGAACGCCTAATGGCAGCCGCTAAGGGCGGCGCGGTTCAGATCTCTGAACCTCGCATTGAGGAGCACCCGGGGCTGGTCGTTGCCGGCGTTTCGCAGGTGTTCCCCCTGGACGGCGACTTCTCCTCGCTGTGGGATGAGCTGAATCAGAAGGCGTCCCCGGCGATGCTGGATGTTCTGAAGGTGACCCAGTACCTGGGCGTGTGCACTCAGCCGAACCCGAAGGGGCAGGTCCGCTACACGGCGGGCTTCCTGGTATCGGAGCCGGCGAGCGCGGCGAAGCTTGGTCTGGGCGTGCTGGAGTTGCCTGCGAGCACCTACGCGGTGGTTGAGGTGACCGGCCCGATTTCGGAGTCCATTCCGGCTGGCTTTGCGAGCTTTGAGGAGGCGTTCTTCGCGAAGAATCCGCAGTACCGCCCGGTGGGTGGCCTTGAGGTGTACGGCCGCGGCGATATGCAGGCGGCTGATTACCGTATGGAGCTGTGGGTTCCGCTGGCGAAGCGTTCCTAGGGCGGTTTGTTTCTGCTGTTATGGCTACAGTTTTAGCTGTTGATTTAGAAGCCCGGTGGCGCGATGTGTTCGTGCTGCCGGGCTTTTCTGTGCCCTTTTGCACCTATACTTTGCACCTATATTTTCGCCAGTATTTTGCGTCAGTATTTGTGTTCCGGTGGGTGGGCGCGCCGTGAGGTCGGGGGAGTGGGGGCTCTCGCGTAACATTCCGAAACAAAATACTTGACATGTAAAGTATTTGGGTTTAGACTTAAACCATCAGCCCGGTAGTAGAAGAGATCGGGCACAACCCGCAAAGGAAAAAACCATGAACACCCCCAATAACCCCGGCACCCCGCAGATCGACGAATCCATCCGCATCAGCCACCTCGAGCCCATGCGCGGCGACGAGAAGAAGCTCGGCTTCCTCTCCTTCGGCCACTGGGCTGAGGTCCCCGGCTCCCGCGTACCCTCCGCCGCGGAATCCCTGCACCAGGCAATCGACCTTGCCGTAGGTGCCGAAGACATCGGACTGGACGGCGCGTTCTTCCGCGTGCACCACTTCGACCAGCAGCAGGCAACCCCCTACCCGCTGCTCTCCGCAATCGCCGCTAAGACCGAACGCATCGAGCTCGGCACCGGCGTGATTGACATGCGCTACGAAAACCCGCTCTACATGGCAGAACTTGCCGCCATGGCAGACCTCATCGCTGCGGGCCGACTGCAGCTGGGTGTCTCCCGCGGCTCGCCCGAGTCCGTTATCCGCGGCTTTGAGAGCTTCGGCTACTACCCGGCAGAAGGCGAAGACGAGGGCGATATGGCGCGCCGCCACCTCGATATTTTCCTCAAGGCAATTGAGGGTGAGGGCATGGCGCCCAGCGCTCGCATGGCGGGCAAGTATGCCCCCATTCAGCCGCAGTCGCCGGGTCTGCGCGACCGCATCTGGTGGGGTGCAGGCAGCGATAGCACCGCCGTGTGGACCGCACAGAAGGGCCTGAACCTGATGTCTTCAACCCTGATGCTGGAAGATAAGGGCATTCCCTTCGATCAGCAGCAGGCGCAGCAGATTCGCCTCTTCCGCTCCGAGTGGGTGAAGGCGGGTAACTCGGGTGTTCCGCGTGTTTCGGTGTCCCGTTCGGTGCTGCCTGTTATCGACGAAACCTCGGCACGCTACTTCGGTCGCCGCGCCGCGGAGGACTCGCAGGATTACACCGGCATTATTGAGAACACCTTCTCCCGCTTTGGCCGTAGCTACATTGGTGACCCGGCGGATATTGCTGAAGAGCTCGCTCGTGATGAGGCGGTTCAGGCGGCGGACACCGTGCTGCTGACTATCCCGAACCAGTTGGGTGTGGACTTCAACCTGAAGATGCTTGACGCCATCGTCAAGGAGATTAAGCCCGTGCTGACCACCAAGTAATATTCCTGAATTATTGAATCGAGTTTTATAAATAGCTTTAGAAAATTTACTGGTAAATAAACTTGAGTGCAGAATGATGTAAAAAGAAATAAGTTGCATGGAATATCATTTGCCGTCTGTATGCAGATTTACGATTTGTATCCTGAATCAATTCTTCGTGATGAGAGCCGCCCTTGGAGCCGTACTTCCGGGGCGGCTTGCGCGCTATTGGGGTGTTTGAATCGTAGGGTGAGGGTTGAAGATGCGCGGGGAATCGGGTCGGATCTGCGGAGGGTTTAATCCTGTTGTTGCGTATCCCTGAATCGCTCAAAGATGGGGGAATCGTCTTGCTTCCTAAAGTTGTCTGACGTGGTGATTAGATGGTGCAGGGCAACTTTGTTGAACGGTATTAGCCCCTAGCGAGCGATGGGTGGTAAATATTACAAAATCAACAAAAGCTTCTTCCTTTGCCTGAAGGTTAATATTGGTTTTATGAATCTAAAGTATGGTTTTTGTGGTTTTGTTTGCGTTTAGGTTCCTGATGAAGGGGTATTATTCATTGCGCGTCAGATCAAAACCACGAGTCTTCCCACATTGACAGCAATTCGCTCAAGGTGCGTATAGCAAATTATTTTCAGCAATGCATCTTAATGCATTTTCAATATCTTGGGGTTCTGACTAGTCTTAATACGCCACCCAGGATTCTCCAGCGATGATTGAGCATTGCGGAGGGGGTAGGTTAGGATGCTCCCCTGGAGATAATAACGTTCTTTCAGTCGAGCATTTCTCTTTATTGCCAACCCCTCAAAATATCTTCGGTGGCGCATTGCGAAATGTCACTCACGTACAAGATAAGGACTAGTCCTCATGACTATTGAAAAGTCGCCCACCGAGGCTCAGCAGCCCGGTCTGAGCCGTCGCCAGTTGGCCGCCGGTGCAGCCTGGGCAACCCCCGTTATCGCCGCATCCGCCGTCGTTCCGGCATACGCGGCAAGCACCGGTAACACTGCCGGTAGCGAATACGGTCTCTTCGTGACCACCGCTCATAACGGTGGTTTTGTCGGTTACACGCACAGCGATAATGCTGGTTTTGATGGCCCCACCAGCCCCCAGGCATACTGGGCTAACGGTGGCACCTATAACCCGACCATGAACGTTACCTCTGAAGGCTGCGTCACCAATGGTATGGCGAAGGTTGGTGCGGGTAGCTACACCCCCGTGACCAACATTGGTAGCGGTTCTAACGGCGGTTATGTTAGCTCGACCGGCTTCTGGTTCTCTGTGCCCACCACCGCGGTAAAGACCGGCACCGGTTACGTCCCCGGTTCTAAGGCGGTTCTGAAGGCGGGTTCGCGTTTCAGTACCCTGGTGACCGTAGTCGTCCCGACCACCTCCAACTGGAAGTGGACTCTCAACAACATTGCCCTTCAGCGCTCTAACCAGAAGTGGACTAAGGCTCTCAACGGCCGCATGAGCGATCTGAACGCTACCGCTCCGTACCTGGGTACCGCGAACGTGGCTGGTACGTGGACTGCTTCTGCGCCGACCATCAAGGATAACGGCGACGGCACCGCAACCTTTACCGGCACGATTACCTACACCACCAGCAAGGACTATACCCTGACCCAGTCCGGTAGTAAGTACTACGGTCAGGTTGTTATCCTGCCCGGTGTGATTGAAGTTTACCCGGGATACGGTTTTAAGAGCTTCTCCCTGACCTCGCAGGTGGAATCGGCCACCATCACCTACTCGGGTGCTGATGTGCCGAACGTTCAGCTGAATAACGAGCTGCAGACCACCGCTACTATTCGTAGCTGCTAACCCAGACGTCTTCTACATTAGGTAGCTGAGAGGAAGAAAACAGGGACTCTATTGGAGCCGACGTTCGGCGCAGATGGTACATCAAGCGCTACGCAGATGCGGTATACACCCCGCGCTTGCAGAGGTTGCACCCGGCGGATGAGAGTGACCGCACGGAACATATCAAAGCGAGCAGACGGTGTTTAGCGCCCCTCATGAAACAGAAAATTGGGTTGAGGAAGCTAGAGGAAGAACAAGCCTCAATCCGGTTTCGTTACGCGCTTTGAGGGTCTGTTAGATAACGTGCCGATGCGTTGGTTTTCAACCCCTGTAGTCTTCAAAATCTGCCAATAGGTCCTGGGTACATTGCGTGTCATACGTGACTTGCCCCGGCACTACCCGGTGTAGAAGACAGCCCTCAGCCACATCAGTAACGCCCCGCTCCCATAGTATGGGAGTGGGGCTTTACTGCGCTTTAGAGCTTTCGCAGGAGTTCGGAGGCCGAGTCCTCAAAACCTCAGCTAGTTCTCGTCGCTAAAGTGCAGGAAGCTCTTGAGTACCAGCTCACGCACCGCGTGCAGCAGGGTATCGCGCGGATGCTGCTGTTGTGTACCGCGTGCCGCCAGCGTGCCGCCGTCGCTTCCGTGATGGGCGGTGGTCGCTGATGAGCGCGAACTCTGCCGCCTCCCGAGGGCAAGGGTGCGGAGCATGTGCGGCAGCCCGCACAAGTGGACAATTGGTCAGTTATCACTGTATAGTCATCGTATGCTGACTATTGCTTCACACCTCGACGTCATGAACCGGCTCGGCCGCGCCATGGCCGACCCGACACGTTCCCGGATTCTGATGACCCTCCTCGATGGCCCGAGCTATCCAGCCGTGCTCTCGCGCGAGCTGGAACTGACCCGCTCGAACGTGTCCAACCACCTGACCTGCCTGCGCGATTGCGGAATCGTCGTCGCCGAGCCCGAGGGCCGCCAGACGCGCTACGAGATCGCCGACCCGCACCTCGCCGCGGCACTGACGTCTCTGATTGACGTCACGCTCGCGGTGGACGAGGCCGCGCCGTGCATCAACCCGGCATGCTCGGTGTCGGGCTGCTGTGGAACGGCGGCGGGAGCATGAGCGAGACCCTGACCACCGCGCGCCGCGCGATGCTGCACCGGCGCGTCCGCTTCATCGTCGGCTTCACGATCACGTACAACGTAATCGAGGCGATCGTCGCAGTCTGGGCAGGCGTCCTCGCCTCGTCCGCGGCGCTCATTGGCTTCGGGCTCGACTCGGTTGTCGAGGTACTCTCGGCCGTGGCCATCACCTGGCAGTTCACCCGCAAGGACCCTGAGCGGTGGGAAACGGTCACCGTCAAGGCCATCGGCATCGCGTTCTTCGCGCTGGCGGCCTACGTCTCGATCGACGCGGTGCTGGCCCTGGTCGGCCAGGAGGGCCCCGACCGCAGCCCGCTGGGTCTCGGCATCACCGCGCTGAGCCTGGTCGTCATGCCTCTGCTGGCGTGGATTGAGGTCCGCACCGGGCGGGAGCTGGGCTCCAAGAGCGTGATGGCCGACGCCAAGCAGCTCATCCTGTGTATCTACCTCTCCGGTGCAGTGTTCATCGGCCTCGTCCTCGACAGCCTGTTCGGCTGGTGGTGGGCTGACTCGGTTGCGGCGCTGGTCGTGGCGGTGCTCGCAGTGCGCGAGGGCCTGGAGGCCTGGCGCGGCGACGTCGAGTCGCCGTTCGAAGTGCTAGAGGACCTCGAAGACGAGGACGACTGACCCGTCACCCGACGATGAAGAGCCAGTGCTGCAACCCAGACATGCGCTACGAAAACCCGCTCTACATGGCTGAACTTGCCGCCATGGCCGATCTCATTGCGGCGGGTCGACTGCAGCTGGGTGTGGACTTCAACCTGAAGATGCTTGAGGCAATCGTGAAGGAGATTAAGCCCGCGCTGACCACCAAGTAATATTCTGCGCCAAGCTGTTTTCGGCGCTCTGTGACGCGCTGAGATGCTTGAGCCCACACAGCTTGAGCTATACATACAGCGATGCCCCGGCAGGCACCCGCAAGGGGTTCCGCCGGGGCATTGCTATGCTCAGGCTCTTAGAAATCCTTCTGCTTAGAAATCCCTCTGTCTAGAAATCTTTCGTCTTTTCCCAGGGGTCAATAGCGCCCGGCACCGCCTCAAAAAGCGGATGCGCGCACGTCGCCAACTCGCCGCGCGCCGCCAGGCGCTCGCTCAACCGATGCTCCCACTCGGGGTCGCGCCCCGCCACCTTGTGCCGCAGGAAGGCGAGCTCGTACTCCAACTGACCGAGAGTAACGGGAATCAGCGTGACCGAAGCGTACGGGTTTTCTGCCTTGTCGGCGCCGTTTTTACCGGTGCCGTTTTTGCCTGCGCTATCTTCGCCCGCGCCAATCAGTGCACGGTTGAACGAGTAGCTGCGGGCATCCGCCTCATCCGCCAACCCGGACAGGTAGGCGGCAACCGCCTCCAGAGGCTGCGGATGCGCGCGAAAACGAATCAGCTGTGGATGGTTCGTGTACCCGCGCGTCAGACCCCGCAGTACCTTCTGCGCCAGCAGAGTTTCACGCCAGCAGGCAACCAGGGCGCGGCGATCAAGCAGGCAGGGGTGAAGGGACCAAATACGCACGCTTAGCCCTGCTCTTCTGCAGTGTTTTTGCCAGCTGATTCTACGTCCGCGTGCTCGTCGCTAAAGTGCAGGAAGCTCTTGAGCACCAGCTCACGCACCGCGTGCAGCAGGGTGTCGCGCGGATGCTGCTCCTGCGTACCGCGTGCCGCGGCGGCAGCCTCGTCGTATTCGGGCCAGGACAGCAGCATGGCAAGAGCCGCCACAATCTGACCCACGGCAAGCTCGCCATCGCTCGCCGAAGCAAAGCCCGCCGTCTCGGTGGAGAGTAGCTGGGTGCGGCACAGGCCCGAACCGGCACGCAGCAAAATCACGCTGGGATGCTCGGCGCCGGGGCGGCCGTGGCGTTCCTCGGTGACGTCCTCGGCGACCTCCAGGTGCGCGGCGAGGAGCGCCTCATCGTCCATGGCGGCGAGGCGGTCGTAGCGGCGCACAGACTCGGTGAGGGCGCGGGCGATGGGCTGCTGAATCGGGTAGGTGATCTCCTCGAAACGCTGCAGGGGCTCGGTCACGCCTGCCGCAGTCGCCTCGGTCGGGCGGCGCAGCCAAATCATGCCGAAACCAATAGAATGAACGTTCCGGGAAGCGAAGTCGTTCAGGTACGCCACATAGGTCTGCTCGTAGTGGCTGCGGTCGCGGTTCTCGCTCGCATCCTTCAACCAGGTCTCCGCGTAGGAGGCGGGGCTCAGCGCCTCACGCTGAATAAACCACGCCTCCGCGCCGCCGTCGGCAACCCAGGCGCGCGGGCGCTCATCCCACGGACGCGGTGCTTCCGGGTCCTCGGAGTCGCGAATAACCTCCCAGTTACCCAGCATCTGCGCGCGACCGCCGGGCACCAGCACCGACGGTAGCTGACGCACCATCGTGCTCACAATTTCGTCACCGGGCAGGCCGCCGTCACGGTAGGTGAACTGCTCTTCGGCGCTCTCACCGGCAACGCGCGGGGTAATCACGAACGGCGGGTTCGACACCACCAGGTCGAAAAGCTCACCGGCGACTGGCTCCAGCAGGGAACCTTCACGCAGGCTCACGCGCGCCTGCGGGTTCTGCGGGTCAATATTGAGCGCCTGCGCGTTCAGCAGCAGGTTAAAACGGGTGAACGCCAGGGCACGCTCCGAAATATCGGTGGCGGTCACATGCTCGGCGTGGGCGAGCAGGTGGAAGGTCTGAATACCGCAGCCGGTGCCCACATCCAGGGCACGCTTGACGGGGGTGCGCTCGGTAATCTGCGCCAGAGTTAGGGAGGCGTGACCAATGCCGAGCACGTGATCCTTACGGAGCACGCCGGGGCGCTGATGCGCACCCAAGTCGGCGGCAACAAAGATTTCGGTGCCATCATCGGCGGCGTGCGGGCGCAGGTCAACGCTCGCGGACCAGCGGGCAGCATCGGCAGCATCACGCTCAATCAGCGCGGCATTCTCGAAATCAACCAGGGTCTCAGCGAAAACCTCGGCTGCCTCAGCCTCGGTGAGCGGGCGAGCCAGCAGGAAAAACGCCAGCAGACGCGCCAGGTTCTTCTCCTCCACGCTGTAATCGCCGCGCAGAATGTGCTCCACACGCCACAGACCCGGAACCACCTGGTCACGAGCCATCGCCTCAGCCGCCTCAACACCCAGCAGCTCCTGCACAGCGTCATAGCTGTAGTTCAACGCCAGCAGGCGTTCACGGATGCGGGTCAGGCGGGCGTAATTATCGCTACGGGGAGCATCCGCAACGGCGGCGTACTCGGGGGCGAAAGTGGCGGCAGAAATAGTCATGCACACTATTCTACGCACCCGCCGCAACCGACCGCCCGAGTCAGGTGCGTTGGGAACACCGCACGGACTAGCGGGGAAGAAGCCCTCACCTCATGAGCTCCGACCCACCCACTGACCAAAACTGTCATCTACGCAAGAGCACCCGCCCCATCGCATACACTGAAACCATGAGTAACCTGTACCCCGATGAAAGTATCAGCGTCGACAAGTGCTGGGAGCGTCTGCACGCGAACACTCTCGGCCGCCTCATCCTCACTGACGGACAGCACGTCGATGTGCTGCCCGTGCTCTACGCCGTCGCCCACCAAAACGACAAACAGGAAATCTACATCCGCACCACCCGCGGCAACAAGTTCTCCTCCGTGGTGGTCAGCCGCCGCGTCGCCTTCGAAATCGACGAAACTCTCGAAGACGGCATCCGCTCCGTCATTGTGGTCGGTATTGCCCACTGGCTGCCGCCGGAAATGACCCCGCAGATTGTGCGCACCTTCGACCTGCCCGATTCCGAAACCCACGAAATGCAGTGGGTGCGCATCGTGCCGCAGACCGTGTACGGCCGCGAATACCCGCTGCTGCCCGCATACCTGGACGGCACCCACCCCGACTCGGACACCCTGACCAGCTAGAAGGGTTGGCTAGCGGGCTAGAAGTGCAGGTGAACGGGCTAGAAGCACAGATGCGGGCGCCGTGCGGTGCACCCCAGCACCCGTGTACCCCGTGCATATACCTGCACAAGTTCCGCGCACCCGACCCTGTGCACATACCCCTGTGCACACACCATCGCTTCCGGTACCGTATGATGTACCGAGTACCCTGCGCACACGTGCAAGCTCAACACGCCCGGTCCACATCAACCGGAACCGGGCTAGCTCGCCTCGCGCCGGGCCGCCACGCGCTCGCCGCATGAAACGCACCGAGTGCACCACATAAACCCAACACAAATTACACCCCCACAGATCACCTCACCCCGCGTACACCACAGCCCGTCGGCGCCCACAAGCGCCAGCGTAGGTTATGGTTGAATACGTAGCTTTTCAACACACAGATAGAGGAGTGCCGTGCCCGCTCAGGCAAAGAACGGAAAAGCCCTGCTGATTGTGGAGTCTCCCTCCAAGGTCAAAACTATTAGCAGCTACCTCGGCGAGGACTACCTTGTCGACTCGTCCATGGGCCATATCCGCGACCTTCCGCAGCCCTCCGAACTGCCCGAAAACCTCAAGAAGAGCCCCGTCGGCAAGTTCGCTGTCAACGTTGAAGAGAACTTCGAACCCTACTACGTGGTCAACCCCGACAAGAAGAAAAAGGTCGCCGAACTCAAGCGCAAGCTCAAAGAAGTAGACGCGCTCTACCTGGCAACCGATGGTGACCGCGAAGGTGAAGCCATCGCGTGGCACCTGAAGGAAGTCCTCAAGCCCAAGGTACCCGTCTACCGCATGACCTTCCCCGAAATCACCCGGGAAGCCATTCAGCGCGCCTTCGGCGAACTGCGCGACATCGACCTGCACCTGGTCGACGCGCAGGAAACCCGCCGCATCCTCGACCGAATCTACGGTTACGAAATTTCCCCCGTGCTCTGGCGCAAGGTCGGCCGCGGCCTCTCCGCAGGTCGCGTGCAGTCCGTCGCAACCCGCCTCGTGGTTGAGCGCGAACGCGAACGCATGGCATTCGTCGCCGCCAACTACTGGGACCTGACCGGACGCTTCCTGACCGCAGCCTCCGAAGGCTTCGACGCCAAGCTGGTCGCCGTAGACGGCAACCGCATCGCCACCGGCAAGGACTTCGCCGACGACGGCACCCTCAACACCACCAAGGTCACCCACCTGAACGAGGAAGCCGCCCGCGCGCTCGCCGCAGCCCTGCAGTCCGCCGCGTTCTCGGTGCGCTCCGTCGAGACCAAGCCGTACAAGCGCCGCCCGGCAGCGCCGTTCACCACCTCCACCCTGCAGCAGGAAGCCGCACGTAAGCTGCGTTTCTCCTCCCGCGTGACCATGCAGGTGGCGCAGCGCCTCTACGAAAACGGTTACATCACCTACATGCGTACCGACTCGGTGGCACTGAGTGAGCAGGCTATCTCCGCCGCACGCCGCCAGGCATCCGAGCTGTACGGCGCAGAATTTGTGCCCTCCGCACCGCGCGTGTACACCTCCAAGAGCAAGAACGCGCAGGAAGCTCACGAAGCAATCCGCCCCGCGGGTGACACCTTCCGCACCCCGGACGCTGTGCGCGGTGCCCTGTCCAACGACGAATTCCGCCTCTACGAGCTGATCTGGAAGCGTACCGTCGCCTCCCAGATGGCTGATGCGACCGGTTCCACCGCCTCCGTGCGCCTGGGCGCCGTAGCATCTAACGGCCAGGACGCCGAGTTCGCTGCATCCGGTACCGTCATCACCTTCCGCGGCTTCCTCGCCGCCTACGAGGAGGGCGTTGACGCATCCCGCGTGGCTGAGCGTGAGGCGAAGGACGCTGAGAAGCGCCTGCCGAACCTGACCACCGGCGAGGCACTGACCGCCGAAGCGATTGAACCCGCCGGCCACGAGACCCTGCCGCCTCCGCGCTACACCGAGGCGTCCCTCGTGAAGACCCTGGACGAGCTGGGCATTGGCCGTCCGTCCACCTACGCGGCGGTTATTTCGACCATCATGGACCGCGGATACGTGAACGTTCGTTCTGGTTCGCTGATTCCGTCCTGGATCGCGTTCTCCGTGGTGCGCCTGCTCGAATCCAGCTTCGGCCCCTACGTGAACTACGAGTTTACCGCGCAGATGGAAGAAGACCTCGACCGTATTGCACGCGGCGAAGAGTCCCGCGTCGAATGGCTGGGCGAGTTCTACTTCGGCGGCGGTGCTAAGCGCGGCCTGAAGCCCATCGTCGACAACCTCGGCGAGATTGACGCCCGCAGCATCAACTCCATCCCGATTGCGGACGGCATTGTGCTGCGCGTGGGTAAGTTCGGCCCCTACCTGGAAGCCGAAGGCACCCTCGACACCGAGACCGGCGAACTGACCGAACCGATTCGCGCGAACGTACCCGCCGACCTGGCACCGGACGAACTGACCGAAGCGAAGGCACGCGAACTGCTCGAACAGGGCAAGTCCGATGGCCGCGTGCTCGGCGTGGACCCCGTCTCCGGCAACCAGATTGTGGCACGCGACGGCCGCTACGGCCCCTACGTCACCGAAGTTATCGAAGAGATGACCGAGGAGCAGATTCAGGCGTACCTGGACGCGCAGCCGACCGAATACTACAAGAACGGCAAGCCCAAGCCGAAGAAGAAGCCGAAGCCCGCCAAGCCGCGCACTGCGTCCCTGTTCAAGTCCATGGACCTGGCGACCGTGACCCTGGAGCAGGCACTGCAGCTGATGAGCCTGCCGCGCGTGCTCGGTACCGACGCTGAGGGCGTGGAAATTACCGTGCAGAACGGCCGCTTTGGCCCGTACCTGAAGAAGGGCACGGACTCCCGCTCGATTGGCAGCGAGGACGAAATCTTCACGATTACGCTGGAGCAGGCTTTGGAGATTTACTCCCAGCCGAAGCAGCGCGGTCGTGCGGCGGCTAAGCCCCCGCTGGCTGAGCTGGGCGTGGACCCGGTCAGCGAGAAGAAGATCGTGGTGAAGGACGGCCGCTTTGGCCCGTACATCACCGACGGTATTACGAACATTACGGTTCCGCGTGCGGAGTCGGTCGAGTCGCTGACCCATGAGCGTGCGGTGCAATTGCTGGCTGACAAGCGTGCGAAGGGCCCGGTCAAGCGTAAGACCGCCGCGAAGAAGACGACTGCTAAGAAGACGACTGCAAAGTCTACTACCGCGAAGAAGACGACCACTCGTAAGACCGCGGCGAAGAAGACCGCCGAGTAGCCGAGCGTAGTTCTATCTGAACTGAAGGCGCAGGATGCGTCCCTGATCCCCTTAGCGGGGTGGGGCGCCTCCTGCGCCTTCCGCGTGCCCGGCGCGTTCGGAGGTTCGGCGCGTTTTTATGCCCGCGCGTTTTTGTGCCCGCGCTGTGCTGATGCTGGGCATCCGCCCGGGCTGTTTATGTGGGCACCCTTGCTCTTCAAAATTTTTGTAAAATAAGGTATATGTATTTATCTAATCGAAGGGAAGAGAATGACAAATAATCAAGACTGGGTTCCTGTAAGTATTCGGAACGGTGACAGGGAAGAATTTTCTTTATCCGATACGATTCCGAAAGAAATAAATGAAATTATTATATCCAACGTGAGCCGTATTGAAGGATATATATACCCAAAATTTGATTTATTCTTTGCTAGATTGCGTATTCCTCTGACTCCTAATCCTCTGATTCCTGGAAAATCAGATTCATATTCATTTTATAAGTACATGGATTCTAGTGAAGAAGCGTGCATAGACGCTTTGGATTTTATTCTTCATTGTGTATCAGAGAGATATAGGAATAACTTATATGTATCTATAGATGTTCTAGAGCTGATTTCTAATATAGAAAATATTCTACGGTATGCGAACGTAAACTGGAGAATTAATCGAGAGGCAAATAATCAACTCTCTCTGATGCGCCGAGTCATGCCTGACGTACAAGAAAGGTACAGTAACTTGGCTAATTCTGTCTCAGAGCTTGCTGGAAATCATCTAAGGAATAGTTGGAAAAATGCATATATGCATGGTGGAAGCTACAAAGAGGCGTGGGAATATGCACGTAAAGCTGTGGAGTGTATGCTGACCCCTATCGTCAGTCCAAATAACCCAAGGGCTACCGTATCATCTCTTATACGAGATATGAAAGTAAAGCCAGAAAAATGGATATGTACAATACCGGCAAGCAACAATAAAGAATCTGTTGAAAAATTTATCTCACTCTTGCAAATGATGCCCTACGAACCAGGGCATCACGGTCAGGAACCTACTGAAATATCAGAAAAAGAAGCGCAGCTACAAACAACCCTTGCAATAACAATTTGTCAGATTCTGGATGATGGAGGTCTGCTTCTTAAAAGCGAAGAAGAGCAGTCAGAATAAATGAAAACTTTGATTAGCTGTTTTGCGTTTATCTGAAGGCGCAGGATGCGCCCCTAATCCCTCGCGTGGGGGTGGGGCGCCTCCTGCGTCTTTTGCGTACTCGGGCTTTTGCGTGCCCGGGGAATGTTTGTGTTCGGCGCGTTCGGAGGTTCGGCGCGTTTTTATGCCCGCACCGTGTTTTTTAGGCTTGCGCTGTGCTAATGCTGGGCATCTGCCCGGATTGTTTGCGGAGTGACCCGCGCCTCTGACAGACTGGGAGAGGCGCCGCACCTGCGGTACCGCACACAGATAGTATCCCGCCGCGGGGCGGGGGAGGGGAGCGCATCGTGCGCCTGGGAGTTCTGGATGTCGGGTCGAATACGGTCCACCTGCTGCTGATTGACGGTAGCCCTGGAGCGCGCCCCGAACCGTACGCGTCGCACAAGATTCCGCTGCAGCTCGTGCAGTACCTCGACACTGAGGGCAATATCTCGCAGGAGGGTGCGGACGCGCTGACCCGCTTCGTGACCAGCGCCCGCGACTTCGCTATTGAGAATGAGGCGGAGGACCTGCTGGCGTTCTCCACGAGCGCTATCCGTGAGGCGGGTAATGGTGCGTCGGTACTGCATCAGGTGCGTGAGCAGACCGGCGTGAGCCTGAACGGTATTTCGGGCGACCAGGAAGCGGCGATTACGTACTTTGCGGTGCGCCGCTGGCAGGGCTGGGGCGCGGGCCGCATCCTTGATTTTGATATTGGTGGCGGCTCTTTTGAGTTTTCGACGGGTACGAACGCCTTGCCGGATGCGGCGATGAGTGTGCCGTTGGGCGCGGGCCGCCTGACCCGTGAGTTTTTTGATGAGCAGCCGCCGAAGCCGAAGCAGGTGAAGCGTCTGCGTAAGTATGTGCGTGAGCAGATTGCCCCGGTCGCGGAGAACCTGTTGCAGTATGGCACGCCGGATATGACGGTGGGTACGTCAAAGACGTTCCGTTCGTTGGCGCGTATTTGCGGTGCGGCGCCGTATTCGGCGGGCCCGCATGTGAAGCGGGAGATGCATCTGCAGGATTTGCGCCTGTGGACTCGTCGCATGGAGGCGATGACGGTGTCTGAGCGTGCTGACTTGCCGGGTGTGTCGAAGGCTCGTGCGGAGCAGATGCTGGCGGGCGCTATTGCGGCGGAGGCGGCGATGGAGGCGTTTGGGGTTGAGACGATGCGTGTGTGCCCGTGGGCGCTGCGTGAGGGCCTGATCTTGAAGCGTATTGAGCATCTGGCGGAGGGTACGGGTACTCCGGTCAACCCGAAGACCCTCCTGAGTGCTTAGTTGATGCGTAACGTGGCTGAATAGTCGCAATTGAACCCCGCAGACTGGTGTGTGTAATGCGCACCTGCCTGCGGGGTCACCGCTTATAACGTGTATATCCCGCCGACAAAGATGTAGGAAAGGAACAATCACCGATGAAAATCGAAGACATTATTGACGAGGTCAACGAAGCCTGGGGTGAAGAGCACGAAGAAAAAAGTAGAAAAATATTTTGGGATAATCTCGTCCGTATCCCATGTTGGGAATTTTTTCTGTGGACGTTAGTTTATTTATCACCATTAATTATTCTACTTCCTGCTTTATTTATTTCGTCTGAAAAAACTGGAAATCTTCCACTGCCTTTGGCGCAATTTTGGATTAACATACCATACTATTTGCTGGATATAAGGGCTGGAATTATTGTTTCACTTGCCAGCATTCTATTGAGCTTATATGTGAGTGTGGGTAAATTTGCTGATGGGGTAGAAGGAGTTAGTGGTGATGCGCGTCGAGCCACGTATAGAAAGTTTGCCCGTATTGTTGGTGAAATTGTCTTTGTGGTGTTTGTAATTAATTTTTGGTATGGACTTATTGCTGGGTATCTTCAAGGTACATCTCTTGTGCCGCTTGGGCCCTGGAGTGTTGGTCCGGCGTGGGGCAAGCTCATCGTTTCCGAGCATATCAACCTTACTCGCTATCAAGAAATTCCTTTATGGGTTCTGTTATTTTTTGCCTGGTTTACCATGGTCTCTTCTCGAATGCTTACTTATAGTGAAAAAGATATATTGGTTAGAAGCTCAATTTATCTTGACAGGTTAAAGAATGCGAATGGAAACGGAAGTATGTCATATTCTAAAGAATACGACATAGCGAAGTGTGAGTTCGAAGAAGAATTTTTTGGGAAGCAAATAGGGGGAAATGATTTATTTATCCCTGGCAGATCTCTTTCTCGTAGAGAAGGTGCTTACTCTGGGATGTTCTACTCCGGTGTAAGATACATGGGGTTTGGTGTTAATGTGGGTGTGAAGTCTTATGTTTTCCACCGGCAATTTCGGAACATTTTTATTGCATGGATTTTTGTGAGTATTTTGGCGATAGCTACCATGTGGATTAACGGTTTTATCCTTGTGGTCATCGGAAGTGTTTTTTATGGCACATATTTATCTATGGTTATCCAGTCTAGTGTTAATCTTGACTCGAATATATATAAATTAAATGTTTTGCGGTTGAATAAGGGGTATCGCAGGGTTTTTGAATATGTATCGTTTTATTGGAAAAATTGGATGAATAGATTGGCTGCTTATATATCTAGTAGCCTTGTGTTTATGTTTGTATTGGTGGAGTATCAGGGTGATTTAGCTAATGTATTTGAATTTCTTGGCCTTTCGGATGAGGCAGCTTCTGCACTTTTTCTCATAGTTTTCTTGGTGATTTCTATAGGATCAACAGTTGTTATTGTTTATGTGGTGGAAAAGTTTGTCTATCTGTCAATGAGGCGGATCATAGGAGAGCGCTCTGCTGTTGCTCTGGAGAAAAATATAAAATATTCTGAACTTTTGGAAGAGGATAAGGGGAAAATCGACTTTTTGATGGTTGCTTATATCTATTGTTTAATGCTTGAAGTGAATAAATACTATATGGATTATAAAGCTGAAGTGGGACATGTTGACTTATCGCCGAACCAATCTGAATTGATTAGAATCAGATATTCCAGGCCGGCTATATATAAGGAATTGAAAAGCCCTAGTCATAAGTAGTCTGGCCAAAGGTAAATACTGAGGAGCCACATGTGTTTCGAATAGCAACTTATAATGTGGCTTCTGGAAACATATGTGGCTTCTCACTATGTGGGGCTATAACCCCCTCCAGAATTTGTGCCATAGGTTAGCGTCTTCTGCCATGGTTTTTAACTACGACCAAAGACGCTAACCTATGGCACAAATCCGTAACCCCATGACCGAATCTCCGGCTGCGCCAGGTAGGTGAGAGTCGGTTATGGGTTATGACTTAGCTTTTTCGTCGATAGGTTAGTGTCTTCACTGCGGGTTAAAGACCCACGGTGAAGGCACTAACCTATCGAAAACCTCGGTCTAAAAAGCGGCCCCGGACGCACACGCATCCGGGGCCGCCCGCCTCCTGCCAGAGCCTACTTCTTAGAGCCGAACGCCCGCGTCCATACCCAACGCGTCAGCACCGCCGTGCCCACCGCAACCGCCATCGGCAGCCACGCACT
>ERZ773072.82-NODE-82-length-54651-cov-5.634131_pt1 | contig 54651 bp, 38 predicted proteins | sample MGYA00580617_ERZ773072 | MGnify/ENA primary metagenome ERZ773072 (study PRJEB29015, sample SAMEA2737970) | human oral metagenome | biome: human oral; feature: human-associated habitat; material: dental | place: China | collected 2122 ...
TTCTACTCCATCGGTGCGTTCGGCGCCTCCCTGGGTGCGCTGGTACTGACCCTCTACGCGTGGATTCAGGTCGCGGCGCTCCGCACTGAGGCAAAGATCAGCTCCGGCGGTTACAGCTCTGCGTATAGCTCCGGTCTGAGCCCCAACATCATGGTGATTGCTCTGCTGCTCGTGGGCCTGATCCCGGTGGGTGTCTCAATTTGGCTTGCCATCTACTCGGCGAAGGTGAACGCCGGTCACACCACCAAGTACACCTCGAAGATGACGACCTTCAACATTCTGGCGTACATCATCTCGGGTCTGAGCCTGCTGGGTCTGCTCGGCACCCTCACGATGCTGTCCTAAAACAGGCAATACGTGCTCTCAAAGCGATAATAGCGAGGCGGCGGCTTTCCACTGACCGGAAAGCCGCCGCCTCGCTGTATTTTTACTGCCTTCTGTTTTGACTGCCTCCTGCTCAGGGGAGGGGGAGGCTAGGGTCGGGGTGCGAGCGCCTCCAACACCTGCTGCTGGACCGCCGCCGTGTTACTTGCCACCAGGGACACCGGGTGCACACCGGAGACTGAAACACCCGCGTGCTCGGGCAAATCGCCCTCCAGGGTGGAGGCGACTCCGCCAGCCTCGCGGATCAGCGGCAGTAGCGCCGCCACCTCGTAGAACGACAGGGATGCGTCCACGACGGTGTCCACGGCGCCCTCAGCGAGCATACACGCCGCCCAGAACGAACCGTACGCACGGGAACGACCTACTGAGCACAGAAGCTGTACAAGCTCGCTAGAGCGGTCTACAGCGCCTTCAGAGGCTGCATTCCAGGAGGAGAGGTCGGTGTACGCGGCAGACAGCTGATCCAGCTGAGTCAGCGAAGACACCTCAAGACGAGTCGCCTGCGCCAAGGACTTACCCGTGTACGCGCCCGAACCGCGAGCAGCCCACCAGCGGCGACCCAGCGCGGGTGCAGACACCACACCCACCACCGGCTCACCCTGATCCAGCAAAGCAATCAGAGTCGCCCACACCGGCACGCCGCGGCGAAAATTATCCGGCTCAGCAATCGGCGCAATCACCCACTGGCGCGACGCCTGACCGTTATAGCCGGCATGCGCACCGGCAATACCGTCGCGAGTACGCACACGCGACAGCTGCGCGCGCAGAAGCTCCTCAAGCTCCTCAGCCACACCCGAAGCGTAATCGGCAGGCTCCTGCACCGGTGTCTGCGGCTCCGCGGGTTGCTGAGCCGCCTGCTGCCACGGCGCCAACGGTGCCGCAACGGGTGCCGCCTCGGCGGGCTCTACCACCTCGGAAGCGGGGGAGAAGACCGGGCGGTCACGAAAACGCATGGCGCTCACACGATCGACGCTATCGGCAAGAATATGCGCAAGACGCAAATCGTCGGTGTACTGCTGGGGACGGCTCATAGTAATGCTCTTCTTCAGTATTCGGTGATGTAGTCAGCAAAAATGTGTGTGTAATGCTGGGTGTAATGCAGGGGGAGAGAACCTAGACGAGAGCGCCCAGTTCCTTCTCCGAATCGCCCTCTTCAGGAGTCAACAGCAGCAGCTTACGCAAAGACTCCAGGCGGGCGGGACCGCTCTCACCGGCATGACCGGCAGCAACGTACGCCTCCAGACCGCACTCGGGAGCCTGCGCCGCGTGAGTACATGCCTTCGGGCAATCCGCCGCCCCGGGCGCCAGGTCCACGAACGCCTCCACGACGGTCTCCGGCGGCACATGCGCCAAACCGAAAGAACGAATACCCGGAGTATCAATAATCCAGGTGCCCGGCTCCATCGGCTCATCATTCGCATTCACCGGACGCAACGCCAACGCCGACGAGGAAATGTGGCGGCCGCGGCCCGTCACCGCGTTCACGTGGCCGGTCGCACGCTCGGAGCCGGTCAACGCGTTCACCAGGGTCGACTTACCCACACCCGAATGGCCCAGAAGCACCGACACCTGGCCCAGCAGCTCCTGCAGAAGCTCCTGAACCGGTGCCGACTCCAAACCGGCGGCGCCCTCCTGGCTCGGCGCCAAACCATCCGAAGAAGAAGACAGCACAATCTTCAAACCGCTCGCCGCATAGTAATCCAGCAGGTTCTGCGGGTACCGCACATCGGTCTTCGTAATGCACAGAATCGGCTCAATACCGGCATCAAACGCCGCCACCACGGCACGATCAATGAAACCGGTACGCGGCTCCGGGTTCGCCGCAGCAACCACAATCACCAGCTGCTGAGCATTCGCCACGACCACACGCTCCGACGGGTCGGTGTCGTCGGCGCTACGGCGCAGAATCGAGGTGCGCTCGCCCAGACGCACAATGCGCGCCAGGGTATCCTTCGCGCCGGAGGTGTCACCCACCAGGTCCACAAAGTCGCCAGTCACAATCGCGGTGCGGCGCAGCTCCTTAGCGCGCGCCGCAATGAGGGTACGCTCCTTCTCGGTACCCTCATCAACTACGACCGACCAGCGGCCGCGGTCCACCGTAATAACCCTGCCACGAATCGCTTCTTTGAAGGTCGGGCGGTCCTTCGTGCGGGGTCGGGAGCCCTTCTTGTTCGGGCGCACGCGCACATCCGACTCATCCCATTCGGAGAAATCTCGGACGTTCATGCGGGAAGAACCCATTTAGAAGACCTCCTGGTCAGCGGTAACGGTGGAAGCGCCGGCCTGCCATTGCGCCAGCATGTCCTCCCACATTGCGGTAAATTCGGGCATGGTCTTAGCCACGGTGGCAACATTCTGCACCACCACATTGGGGCGTCGCAGACCAATAATCGCCGCGAAGGTTGCCATACGGTGATCGTCGTAGGTGCGCGCCAGAACCTGCTGAGCCTCAGGGGTAGCGGGGATGGGCGCCTCAATCACCAGCGAATCGGCGGTGTCGTGGGCGCTGCCTCCCAGGCGGTTAATCTCAGCGGCGAGCGCGGCGAGGCGGTCCGTCTCATGACCGCGCAGATGCGCAATACCGGTCAGCTCAACGCGGCCCTTCACGAAAGCGCAGGCGGCCGCCATGGTCGGTGCCAACTCGCCACCGGCAGACAGGTCAAAGGAGAAATCGCCCTCGGGAAGCTGCGCCGGACCGGTCACGGTCAATTGTCCCTCAGCGTAGCTCACCCGGGCACCCAGCGCGGGCAGAAGCTCACGCCACATATCGCCCACCTGGGTCGTACCCGCCGATGAGTCAGCCGCGGGTGCCGGCCAGTGAGGAATAGTCACCGACTCGCCGGTGACCACGGCGGCGGCAAGGAACGGGCCAGCATTCGACAGGTCAGGCTCAACGGTCATCTCAAAGCCGGGGAAAGAACCGGGGTGAACCGTCCAACGGTACTCGCCGCCCTCTGCTTTGTTGTCTTGGCTCGGGTAGTGCTCATGCACCCGGATACCCATCTGGCGCAGCGCCTCCACGGTCATCTGAATGTGCGGGATGGATGGCACCGAAGAACCCTCGTGCACCAGCACCATGCCCTGCGGCAGGCGAGGCGCCATCAGCAACAGCGCCGAAACGAACTGGGACGACGTCGAAGCATCAATACGAACCACGGGCGCCTCAGAGACACCCTCCGCGCTCGCCAGACCGGGGGAGCGTAGCACGAAGGGCAGAGCGTTCTCGCCCTGCTCACACTCCACCTGCACACCCAACTGACGCAGACCCTCAAGAACAGGGCCCATCGGACGCTGACGGGCGTGCGGGTCACCGTCAAAAGCGAACTCACCCGGCAGCAGAGCCGCCAGGGCGGGCACAAAACGCATCACGGTACCGGCAAGACCGCACTCAATCGACACCGCCTGCGAAACGGACTGTGCCTGAGCGGAATCTGCCTGCGCAAAGTTGAGGGGAGTGACCTTTACATCCGGGCCGAACGGCGAATCGGTCGGCACCAGCTCAATACCGGCACCCAGCTGGCGCAGCGCCTCAATCATCAGCGCCGAATCGCGCGAATGTAGGGGCGCACGCAAATACGAGGGGGAATCAGCCAGAGCAGCAAGCAGAAGATAGCGGTTCGTGAGCGACTTAGAACCCGGAATATGCACCAGCGCGTTCTTGCCAGCGGCTTCGCTGGAGGCGGGTGCCAGGGGAGCGGGCCAATCACCGGGGGAAAGTTGCACTGCTGCGTCGCTCATACATCCTCTTCTGGTTCAAATCTTGGGGAGGGCGCAGACTCAGAGACGCTACGCCGGTTGATGTCTACCCCTATTCTACCGGTTGAGGGTTTGCGAGCCGCTGAGGGCTGCCGCGCTGAGACAGGTAACGCGAGCCAGACAATACGAACCAACCAATACGCAGGAAGGCGGCGCACCGTTATTGGTGCACCGCCTTCACTCATCGTCAGACTTCTGTCCCCTCAGCGAGGCAACAGCGTGGGGTAGCTTAGAGCTTTGCCTCGGCGCAGAACTTCTGCACATCCTGCAGCAGGCGAGCCTTCAACTGCTCGGGTGCCTGCTGAGCGCACGAAGAACGCATCTTCTCACGCACCATCAGTTCAAAGTCCTTCACATCCGCGCACTCGGGGCAGGCATTCAGATGCGCCTGAATCGTGCGCAGCTGCTCGGGGCTCAGCTCCCTATCGAGGAACTCGTAGAGGTGCTTGAGAGTCGACGAGCAGGGCTGGCCGCCGCAATCCTCCAACGGCTCGGAAGCTACGGGGGCTTCGGCGGCTACAGGGGCTTCGGAGATGGAAGAATTCTTGTCTGTGCTTGACATCGGGGTTCCTTTCACACGGAAGGTATAAAGCGTTAGGGGAGAGCCACCTCAACCTCATGGGGGGCTAGCTCACGTGGAGAAGAGCGGAACTAAGAGTCCGCAGGCGCCTGGGAACGAGAGCCCGCCGGCGGGGACTTTACGCCCTTGGCCGCCTTAGTGCCCTTGGTAGCCTTAGCCGGCTGCGCCTTAGTGCTCGCCTTAGCACCTGCCTTTGCTGCAGCTTTTGCCTCAGCCTTCGCTTCTACCTTTGCGATAGTCGAAGGGCGCAGACCATTCTCACGCGCATAATCGAGCAGCTTCTCACGCAGAATCCGGCGGCCACGATGCAGACGAGACATCACCGTGCCCATGGGGATATCCAGAATCTCCGCAATATCCTTGTACGCGAACCCCTCCACATCGGAGTAGTACACGACCATGCGGAAATCCTCGGACAGCTCGTTCAGAGCCTCACGAACCTCCGTATTCGGCAGGGCACTCAGCGCCTCCGCCTCAGCAGAACGCAGACCCACCGCATCATGCTCACCGGCCTGAGCCAGCTGCCAATCCTCCACCGTCTCACCCTGAGACTGCTGCGGCTCACGCTGACGCTTACGGTACAGATTGATGTACGTATTCGTCAGGATGCGGTACAGCCACGCCTTCAGGTTCGTACCCTCGGTGAACTGGTGGTACGAGGCAAAAGCCTTCATATAGGTTTCCTGAACCAAGTCTTCAGCATCGGCAGAGTTGCGGCTCATCCGCAGGGCTGCAGCGTAGAGCTGATCCACATACTGCATAGCGTCCGCGGTGAAGCGTTCGCGCAGCTCGCGGGTATCCGCCGCGGTGTTGGTTTCAGCCATGTTTCTCCTCTACAGGAACGCGCTAGGCGTTCACATCCATAACGTAGAATTCTTCTCTTTATTCCGCAGAACGTGCACAAACACCCGCGGGTAAAGCAAAACCCCGGGTCCGAATAATATCCGAAACGCCGGGGTTTTAAAGTGTATGCAAGATACCTTATGCGTTGGGGCGCTTACCGTGGTTTGCGCCGCCCTTACGACGGTCCTTGCGCTTACGACCGCGCTTGCTCATCAGAGCCTCCTTATAGTGTTCATGGATGCACGCCCCACCTTCGCGGTGCGCGCTCCCTATTACCTGCCCTAGCAGAGGCGGTCACCGAAAACCGGTGGCCCACGCTATAAGGGCAACGCCGTCTATTTTTTCATAGAAACGGCATGATTGCATCTTGGAACCGGGATATGAGCTAAAAAACACGAACTTTCTTCGCATCAACTCACAGTCCCGCCCGGGGGAGCGGGCTCTTAGCCGTGCTCAGGAATGTTCAGCCAGTTGTACCAGCCGCGGTGCAGAACCAGCCACGCCATCAGACCGTAACCGGACTGACCCGGACGACCATCATTCGCGGCAAGATCGTTGCGCCACTGCTCGTGGTGAAGCAGCGGGTTGAACGTATCCACGTACACGTGGTTACGGCGGGTCACCACATCCGCGTACGCCGCCGACAGGTCAGCGATACGGCGGTTACGCTCAGCGTCCAGGGTCGGCGGCGGGCCAACAACCAGAACCTTAATATTGTTCTGCGACGCCATGTCCACAATGTTCGCCAGGTTCAAACGCGAACGAGCGCTAGTCAGACCCAAATCAATGTCAAAGGTCGACGGAGCAATAATGAGGCGGTTATCAGCACCGGGAACGAAGCGGCGGCGCGCCTCCTCGAACCAGCGTGCATTCAGCTGCTCGCTACCTTCATTGGGTGCGGCAAGGTTATATGCCGCAATGGATGCAGTGGTCTGCGGGGTGCGCGCCATAACGCGACCAAACCAGCCCAGGGTACGGGGGTCGCCAACACCGGCGAGCAGGTCATCGCCGACTGCCACAATTCGAATATTGCGTTGCTCCACGGAATTCTTTCTTCAGCAGGATGCGCCCGCCGTGAGAGGCGGCAAGGCACGTGAGTAATAGTCTTCATATCTAGGATAAGCGCTCTTGAGCCTCTTTTCGAACTTAATACCCTCTTCGGCAAGCATCCGAGACTAAAAAACCCGTCTGCCCGCCAGAAACATCTGACGGGAAGACGGGTTTTGAAGAGCTAAAACCTTAGCAGTTTAGCCGTAGAAGACCTTAGCCTTCGAAGACCTGCTTGAGCAGAGCCTCAGCCTCAGCGGCGTGCAGCTTACCGGTACCGGCAGCCGGGGAAGCAGCTGCGGGGCGGGATGCAAGACGCATACGGCGGTCGATCAGCGGCTGAAGGTTCAGAGCCATGAACGGCCACTGACCCTGGTTAGCAGGCTCGTCCTGAGCCCACACAACGTCGGTAGCGTTCGAGTACAGAGCCAGCTGCTCCTTGATCTCGCTCTCGGGCAGCGGGTACAGCTGCTCCACCGAGACAATGGCGGTCTTGGTGTCGCCGCGGCGCTCGCGCTCTGCTTCCAGATCGTAGTAGAGACGGCCGGACACGAAGACCAGACGCTCAACCTGAGCCGGGTTGATGCCCGAACGATCGCCAATCACCGGCTGGAACGAACCCTCGGTGAAGTCCTCGACGGAGGACGAAGCAGCCTTCAGACGCAGCAGCTGCTTGGGGGTGATCACCACGAGCGGCTTGTACGGACGGTGCTGAGCGTGGCGGCGCAGCAGGTGGAAGTGCGAAGCCGGGGTCGAGGGGCATGCAACAGTCATGTTGTTCTCAGCGCACAGCTGCAGGTAACGCTCAACACGAGCCGAGGAGTGGTCAGGACCCTGACCCTCGTAGCCGTGAGGAAGCAGCATAACCAGCGAGGAACGCTGGCCCCACTTCTGCTCGGAAGAGGAAACGAACTCGTCAATGATGGTCTGAGCGCCGTTCGCGAAGTCACCGAACTGAGCCTCCCACACTACGAGCGAGTCGGGGCGCTCTACCGAGTAGCCGTACTCGAAGCCGAGAACGCCGTACTCAGAGAGGAAGGAGTTGTAGATACGGAACTTGCCCTGGTTCTCAGAGAGGTGCTCCAGCGGCGACCACTCTTCATCAGTGATGTGGTCGTGCAGAACAGCGTGACGCTGAACGAAGGTACCGCGCTGAACATCCTGACCGCTCATACGAACGTCGGTGCCCTCCATCAGCAGCGAACCGAAGGCGAGCAGTTCGCCCATACCCCAGTTCACGTTGCCGGTGCGGCCCATCTCAACGCGCTGTTCCATGAGCTTCTTCAGCTTCTTGTGGACGGTGAAGCCCTCGGGCTCCTTACCGAACGCATCAGCGATGTGCTGCAGAGTTTCGCGGGAGATTGCAGTCTTACCGGAGTGAACGACCTCGGTGTTCTGCTGGGATGCGGGCAGTTCCAGACCGGAAACGTGCGCGCCAGCAGGAGCCGGTGCCGAAGACTGAGTCTCGACGAAGATAGCGTCCAGCTTCGAGTGGTAGGAGCTCAGAACTTCGTCTGCCTCTTCCTGAGAGACATCGCCACGACCGACCAGGTCCTGTGCGTACAGGGTGCGGGTCGAGGGCAGGACGTCAATATCCTGGTACATCTTCGGCTGGGTCATCGACGGATCGTCAGCCTCGTTGTGACCGCGGCGGCGGTAGCAAATCAGGTCAACGACAACGTCGCGACCGAAGCGCTCGCGGTACTCGAATGCCAGGCGTGCGGCGCGAACCACAGCGTCCGGGTCATCAGCATTGACGTGGAAGACCGGAGCCTTGGTCATACGCGCAACGTCGGAGGCGTGGGTTGCGGTGCGGCCGTCGTTCGGCAGGGTGGTGAAGCCGATCTGGTTGTTCACCACAATGTGCACGGTGCCGCCGGTGGTGTACGCACGCAGGCCAGCCATCTGCAGGGTCTCCATGACGATGCCCTGGCCGGCGAACGCTGCGTCACCGTGAATCAGGATCGGCAGGACCGGGTGGCCCTCAACGCCCTGCTCGTGGTAGACGTCCTGCTTAGCGCGGACGATACCCTCGAGCACGGTGTTTGCGGCCTCAAGGTGCGAGGGGTTAGCAGCCACGTAAACCTGGGTCTGCTTACCGGAATCGGAGGTGAAGACACCCTCGGTACCGAGGTGGTACTTCACGTCACCGGAGCCACCCTCGTAGGGTGCTGCGGTGCCGGAGAACTCACGGAAAATCTGAGCGTAGGACTTACCAGCAATGTTGGTCAGCACGTTCAGGCGACCGCGGTGTGCCATACCGATGGCAACGCCCTTCAGGTCGTTGTTAGCGGCCTTGTCCAGAACAGCGTCCAGCAGCGGAATCAGGGACTCGCCGCCCTCCAGGGAGAAGCGCTTCTGACCCAGGTACTTGGTCTGCAGGAAGTTCTCGAATGCCTCAGCCTCAACCAGCTTGGAGAGAACACGCAACTGCTCCTCGCGGGTGGGCTTAGCAACGCCGCGCTCCAGGCGCTCCTGGAACCATGCGCGAACCTCGGGGTCCTCAGAGTACATGTACTCAACGGACAGGGAGCCGGAGTATGCCTCGTGCAGGCGCTCCAGGATGGTGCGCAGCGGCAGACGCTCGGAACCGCCGAAGCCACCGGTCGGGTAGACACGGTCCAGATCCCACAGGGTCAGGCCGTAGTTCTCCAGCTTCAGGTCCGGGTGCGAACGCATCTTGTAACCAACGGGGTTGGTTGCTGCGGTCAGGTGGCCGTGCACGCGGTACGCGTGAATGAGCTGCTGGATACGTGCAACCTTGGAAATTTCGTGAGCGTCATCGACGTGGTTGTCGCGTGCCCAACGAACCGGCTCGAAAGGAACCTTCAGGTCGCGGAAGATTGCGTCGTAGAAGTCGTCGCCGCCGAGCAGGTAGTGCTCAACCAGCTTCAGGAACTCACCGGAACCTGCACCCTGAATGACGCGGTGGTCGTAGGTGCTGGTCAGGGTGATGATCTTGGACAGGCCCTGCTGGGTGATGAGCTTCTCGGACAGGCCGCGGAACTCAGCCGGGTACTCCAGCGCACCCACACCGATGATGGCTGCCTGGCCCTTGGAGAGGCGGGGCACCGAGTGGACGGTACCGATACCACCGGGGTTGGTCAGCGAAACAGTGGTGCCGCGGAAGTCCTCAATGGTCAGCGCGCCGTTACGGCCACGCTTAACGATGTCGTTGTACGCATCCCAGAACTCGCGGAAGCTCAGCTTCTCAGCGCCCTTGAGGTTCGGAACGACCAGGTTACGGGAACCATCGGGGCGGGGCAGGTCAATAGCCAGACCAAAGTTCACGTGCGCGTTGTGGATTGCAACGGGCTTGCCCTTCTCATCCACACCGTAGGTGACGTTCATCGAAGGCATAGCAGCCACTGCGCGAATTACTGCGTAACCGATGATGTGGGTGAAGGAGACCTTGCCGCCACGGGTGCTTGCCAGGTAGTTGTTGATGGCAGTGCGGTTCTCAATGAGCAGCTTTGCGGGGACCGCACGAACGGTGGTTGCGGTGGGGACAGTCAGCGACTCTTCCATGGTCGTGACGACTGCCTTAGCAGGGCCGCGGAGGGGGACAATCTTGTCTTCAGCAGGTTCCACAGTTTCAGCCTTCTTGGTAGCAGCGGGAGGGGTGGGGGCAGCAGGCGCAGCCGCAGGCTTCGGTGCCGCGGGGGCGGGAGCTGCAGCGGGAGCCGCGGGGGCAACGGCAGGTGCGGCGGGTGCCGCAGCCGGAGCTGCACTAGCGGTACCGGCGCCTCCCAGCGCCTTATCGATGGTCTCAAAAATGGGCCACCATGAAGGGTCCACGAGGTTCTTGTCCTTCTGGTAACGCTCGTACTGTTCTTCAACGAACCATTCGTTACCGGCAAATTCCTCAGGCACCAGATGTTCTGGCAGATTTGGCACGTTAAACGCCTCTTCCAATTAGTGTGAATTTATCCGTCGCGTCCGGGACTCACCCGGCATAGACGACCCGCGTCTTCGAGGGGCGAATCATCACGCTGAGCATGTGCGCATCGCCTTGGATGGCTGTTGTGTGCGGGGTGTGCACCGTACCAACCTGCCTAGCGTGCCGTGAACGTCGGGGTTCATCCGCTTACCTGGCGGCACACTCATGCTCCTATGTATAAGTGTAAAGAGAAGCACGGTGAACTTTCCAGCTCATCGCGTCATATCCGCAATGCAATTTTTCACTCTTGCCGATTCGCGATGAGCCGCGTGCGCACCAAGCGCAGTCTTGCACGTGTGAGTAGGCACTCTAAGGCACCTGGAAGAGGCGAAACCTTCGCTAAAATATTGGGTATGGATGACCCTTTGAGTAAGACTCTGACTACTAGCCAACGCAGAATACTGCTGGCACACGCTGCGCCCTATGGAATCAGCACACCCGAAAACAGCCCCTCCTCGGGTGCTCAGCATCTGGACAGGCTACCCGTTGAATCTCTACACCAGAACCCGCACAACGCAAACCACCCCGCGAAGGCGGTGACCGCGTGGATCTGATACTCCTGTTCATCGGCCTACTCCTCATCCTGGGTACTGGATTCTTCGTCGCCGTAGAGTTCTCCCTCGTGGCGCTTGAAACCGCGACCGTGCAGCAGGCAAAAGACTCCGGCGATAAAGCCGCCGACGCCGTCCTGCGCTGCCTCAAAACCCTCTCCACTCAGCTGTCCAGCTGCCAGATCGGCATCACCATCACCACGCTGCTGACCGGCTACACCCTCGACGCCGCCATTAAGGTGCTCACCACCGGTGTAATCAACAGCATGGGGCTGCCCAGCAGCGTGACCGATATGCTCACCCTGCTGCTGGCAATGCTCATCGCAACCCTGCTGTCCATGGTTGTTGGTGAACTACTGCCCAAGGGCCTCGCCATCGCCGAACCCTATGACGTGGCACGCCGAGTTGCCCCCGCACAGCTGGCATTCACCCGCGTCATGTCCCCGCTCGTGCGCCTCATGAACGGCTCCGCCAACTGGATCCTCGGACGCTTCGGTATGGAAGCCAAAGAGGAACTCTCCGCCGCACGCACCCCCGAAGAGCTCTCCTCCATGGTGCGCCGCTCCGCAGAAGAAGGCACCCTCGACTCCGACGCGGCACGCTTCGTGGACCGCACCCTGCGCTTCTCCGAGCTGACCGCCTCCGAAGTGATGACCCCGCGCGGCCAGGTCGCCATGCTCGAAGACACCGCACCCGTCACCGAAGTCATCGAGCTGGCACGCTCCACCGGCCACTCCCGATTCCCCCTCTACAAGGGCGACCACGACAACATCGTGGGCGTCGTGCACGTGAAGAAGGCAGTCGGCGTGCCCCCGGAGGTTCGTGAAACCCTCGAAGCCGGCGCCCTCGCAGAAGACGTGCTGCAGGTCCCCGAAACCCTGCACCTGGACGCGCTACTCACCCAGCTGCGCCAGGGCGCCCTGCAGCTCGCCGTAGTCCTCGACGAATACGGCGGAACCGCCGGCATCGCAACCCTCGAAGACCTCGTCGAAGAAATCGTCGGCGAAGTCTCCGACGAACACGACCGCGGCCGCACCGAACGCCCCCTACGCTACGGCAACGGCGACTGGGTGTTCTCCGGCCTGCGCCGCCCCGACGAAATCAACACCCTTATCCCCGGGCTCGAGGTTGAGGAAAGCCCCGAATACGAAACCGTCGGCGGCTTCATGATGGAACGGCTCGGCCGCATCCCCGAAGTGGGCGACAGTGTCCCCGTACCCGGCGGCACCCTGCGCGTGGACACCCTCGAAGGACGCCGCGTGGACCGCATCCGATTCACCCCCGCACCTAGCGCACAGGAACAGACCGAGAAGGGAGGCAAGGCATGAACGACTGGGTAGCCATCGCACTGCTTGTCATTCTGCTCGCCGGAAACGCCTTCTTCGTCGCCGGTGAATTTGCCATCATGTCCACCCGACGAGCACAGATCGAACCGCTCGCCGAAGAAGGCAATAAGCGAGCGCAGACCGTCATCTACGCGCTAGAGAACGTCTCGCTCATGCTCGCCACCTGCCAGCTGGGCATCACCATCTGCTCCCTGCTGATCCTGAACGTCTCAGAACCGGCACTGCACCACATGCTGGAGGTGCCCCTGCACCTGGTCGGCCTGCCCCACGCAATCGTGGACGTCATCGCCTTCGGCGTCACCCTGATCCTGGTCACCTACCTGCACGTGATCTTCGGCGAGATGGTTCCCAAGAACGCCGCCGTGACCCTCGCCGCCCGCGGTGTGGCTCTCTGGATTGTGCCGACCCTGGTGACCTTCTCCAAGATCTTCGCCCCCGTGGTCGCCCTGCTGAACAACCTGTCCAATAAGCTGCTGGCGCTCATGAAGGTCGAAGCGAAGGACGAGGTCGCCTCCACCTTCACCCTGGGCGAGCTGCAGACCATTGTGGCAACCTCAACCGCGGAAGGCACCGTGGAAGACGACGCCGGCGTGATTGAAAGCGCCCTCGAATTCACCGAGAAGGACGTCTACGAAATCATGGTGCCCGGCGATAAACTCGTCACTCTACCCTTCGGTAGCACCCCCGCCGAACTGGAACGCGCCGTGGCACGCAGCGGCTACTCCCGCTTCGTCATTACCGATAGCGACGGAACCTACATGGGCTACCTGCACGTGAAGGACGCCCTCGCCATCGCCCCCGAGCGGTTCGAGGAGCCCTTCCCCTGGTACAAGCTGCGTTCCCTGGACACGCTCACCCCGACCACCGATATTGATGACGCGCTCGCCTCCATGCAGCGTAGCCGAACCCATATCGCGCAGGTTAGGGATGAGCACGGCACCACCCTCGGCGTGGTCTTCCTCGAAGACGTGCTGGAGGAGCTCGTCGGCGAAATCAACGACACCACCCAGGACGCGGTGCGTGAGCGTGTACGCCGACAGCAGGCGCGTGAAGCCTAGTAGCCGCATCGTGAGATACCCCGAATAAAACACCAGGGTAAAACACCCGAGCAAAACGGGGGAATCTTGAACACACAGCCCGCCTGGCACTCTCGTGAAGGAGAGCGCCAGGCGGGCTGTTTTACTGTCAAAAATGGTTGATAGGCGCACGTAAGGGGCAGGCTCAGGCGGTAGGCTCAGGCAGTAGTTTCAGGCGGCGGTATGAAGCGGCGGCAGGGGAGCGGAATAGGCATAGCTAAACATCCCTGCACCATAAGCTATTGACAGAGAAAAGGGTAGCCTAACATCACTCAAATGAGACCAATAAAGAGTTGCTTATACGGGTGTTCGCATGATGTAGTTAAGAAACCTACAGACTAGAACGAACCGAAAGAGAGCCCTCATGTCGCACCCGAAGATCACCCGCAAGCACTTCCTCACCGCAATGGGCTCACTCGCTGCATCATCCCTGCTGCTGGCAGGTTGCGCAACCGAGAACAGCTCCGGTTCGTCCTCCTCGGCTGGCTCCAACAGCGGCAAGGTGAAGGTCGTCGCCTCCACCGACGTCTACGCAGATATCGCCAAGCAGGTCGGCGGCGACTACATTGAGGTCACCGCGCTCATCGCCTCCACCAGCACCGACCCCCACTCCTACGAAGCCACCAGCGCCGACCGCCTCAAGGCGAAGGACGCATCCCTGATCGTCATCAACGGCGCAGGCTACGACCTGTTCCTCGAAGACCTCGCCGGCAAGGACAACACCTCCCAGAAGCTTGTGAACGCGGTCAAGGTCAGCGGCAAGCTCACCGACGCCGAATACACCCACCTGGTTGATGACCACCGCGGCGGCGAACACCACGAAGACGGCGGCAACCACGCCCACGCACACGAGTTCAACGAGCACCTCTGGTACGACTTCGAAACCATGAAGAAGGTCGCCCAGAAGATCGCTGAAGAGCTCGCAGGCCTCGACTCCGCACACGCTGAGGCGTTCCGCACCAACGCATCCACCTTCTCCAAGGAATTGGACGCACTGGACGCAGCGGCTAAGGCAATCCCCGGTGAGGGCAAGAAGTACCTGTCCACCGAGCCCGTGCCGGACTACCTGATTTCCTCCACCGGCGCAGAGAACGCAACCCCCAGCGAATTCGCTGAGGCAGCCGAAGCCGGCAACGACGTCCCCGCACTCGTCCTGAAGGAAACCAAGGACATGGTCACCGAGAAGAAGGTTCAGCTGCTCGCCTACAACGAGCAGACCTCCACCTCCCAGACCAACGAGGTGCTGCAGGCAGCTAAGGACGCCTCGGTGAACTACGTATCCTTCACCGAAACCCTGCCGGAGAACACCAACTACCTGGCATGGATGAAGACCAACGTCAGCAACCTCGAAAAGGCGCTCTCCTAAGTGACTGACAACAATAACGGTGCCGCCCCCGCGATTTCCATTCGCGGGGGTAGCCTCGCTTTCGGGGCCCGCACCCTCTGGAAAGATCTAACCCTCGACATCGGCGCGGGCGAATACTTCGCCGTGCTCGGACCCAACGGCTCCGGCAAGTCCACCTTCCTCAAAGTCGTTCTCGGCCTAACCGGGCTCAACGCCGGCGAAATCTCTGTGCTCGGCAAGCCCGCACGCCTGGGCAACGCCGGCGTCGGCTACGTACCGCAGCAGAAGTCCATCCCCACCTCCACCCCGATGCGCGCCCGCGACCTCGTGGGACTTGGAGTGGACGGGCACCGCTGGGGCATCCGCCTGCACGGCCGCAAATACCGCGCCAAGGTTGACGAACTCCTCGAAGCCGTCGGTGCGACCGAATACGCGAACGTGCCGGTGGGTCTGCTCTCCGGCGGTGAGCAGCAGCGTCTGCGTATTGCTCAGGCGCTCGCGAACGACCCGAAGATTCTGCTGGCTGACGAGGCGCTACTCTCCCTGGACCTCAACCACCAGTACGCGGTGGCTGAGCTGATTCACCGGTTCAACCGTGAACGCGGCGTGGCGGTGGTGTTCGTGACCCACGAAATCAACCCCATCATTGAGCATGTGGATCGCGTTCTTTACCTGGCGAATGGCCGTTTCACGGTCGGGTCGGTGGAAGAGGTCATGACCAGCGAGACTCTCACCTCCCTGTACGGAACCCCGGTGAGCGTGCTCAAATCCAATGGCCGTTACGTGGTGGTGGGTGAGACTCACGCTAGCGACCACTGCCATATTGAGGGCACCGACCAGAACATTCACGGCTCCCACCTGAAGTCTGGTCTTTCTGAACCGCAGCGCACTCTACACCTTCCGGGAGGAACTACTCGATGACCATTCTTGCTTCCCTCCCCGCTCTGGCTCCGGTTGCCGCCGCGCAGAATGATTTGCTCTCCCGTATCTTCGTTTTTGACCGCTACGGCGAGCTGTTGCAGATGCTGCAGAACTCCATTTTTGCTGGCGCTGTTCTGGGCCTTATCGGTGGTTTCGTCGGTATTTTTGTGATGATGCGCGACCACGCCTTTGCGGTGCACGGCGTCTCTGAAATGTCTTTCGCGGGTGCCGCCCTTGCCCTGTTGCTCGGCTATGACGTGGTGACCGGCTCCATGGTGGGTTCGATCGCCTCGGCTCTGCTGATTGCCTTTCTGGGCTCTAAGGCGAGCAACTCGAACTCGGTCATTGGTGCGCTCATGCCGTTCGGCCTGGGCTTGGGTATTCTCTTCCTCTCCCTGTACCAGGGCCGTAGCGCGAATAAGTTCGGTCTGCTGACCGGTCAGATCGTGTCCGTGGATGCCGACCAGCTGCACACCATGATTATTGGTGCGGTGGTTATTATCAGCCTGCTGGTGATGGTGTGGCGTCCGCTGAGCTTCGCCTCCCTGGACCCGGAGGTCGCGCGCGCTAAGGGCGTGCCGATGCGCTTTCTGTCCCTGGTGTTCATGGTGATTCTGGGTATTGCTGTGGCGCTGTCGGTGCAGGTGGTCGGTTCGCTGCTGGTGCTGGCGCTGCTGATTACTCCGGCGGCTGCGGCGATGCAGGTGACGGCATCTCCGGTACGCACCCTGATCCTGTCGGTGCTGTTTGCGGAGGCGTCCATTGTGGGCGGTATTCTGCTGGCTCTTGCCGGTTCGCTGCCGATTAGCCCCTACGTGACCAGCATTTCCTTCCTGATTTACGTGGTGTGCCGTGTGATTGGTGGCGTGAAGCGTCGCCATAGCGCCTCGGGTCGCCAGCTGACTGAGAAAGCGTAGGAACTATAAAGCACAGGACCTATAGAAAGAGCCCCACCTCGGGAATGAGGTGGGGCTCTTTCGTTGTCGTGCATAGGTGCCGCTGTGAAGGGGGATGTCCCGGTGCGGCGTGGGCTTAGTCCGTGTGGGGTTGTGTAGCCCTGTCCAGATGCCCTGTGTGTCGTGCTGTTGCGGCGTCAAAAATCTTTGAAAGCACCAATCTTTGAAGGGGCTAATCTTTGAAAGCGCCGTTTCCTTCGTTGAGAAGGTTTTCCCTCGGGGGGGGGGCTCCTCAGAATGAGGGGCTTAGGGGTTGCGGCTTAGCCTGCAATGTTAGCGTGCAGTGCCGCCCTGCGATTCTTCCTCGCGACGCGCCAAAGTGCAGTCCGGGCAGTAACCGGTCACTTCAACCACGTGCTCCAGCTCCGAGAAGCCGTGCTGCTTGCCCATCGCCAGTGCCCAATCCTCAAGGGCGGGTGCTTCCAGCTCAATGGCGGTGCCGCATCGGCGGCAGAGCAGGTGGTGGTGGTGATCTTTCACCCGGCAATGGCGGTACAGAGTCTCACCCTCAATACCCTTGACCGAGTCCAGCTCACCGGCGTTAGCCAGCGACTGCAGCACGCGGTAGGTGGTTGCGAGAGAGACCTGTTCCTTGCGGTTCGCGAGGATCAGGTGCAGATCCTGTGCTGAGATGAAATCGCCGAGTTCTTCCATGGTCGCCTTGATGATGCGACGCTGGCGGGTATTTCGGGCTTCGGCGGGCTTCGTAATTCTCCGTACGGGAATATGAGTGTCCATTGCTGAACCTTTCGGGGTGGAGATCCGCCCCATTGTGTGGTCGATCTTGTCTTACGACTTTACACTAGAGGCGTTCAAAAGGTGGTTGATTTGCGCTTTATCTCAAAAATTGAAGTCACCAACAGGCACGAATGAGGGTTAACGGTAGACTAAAACTATGAAAATGACGAAGTACACCCACTCATGTATCCGCCTTGAGAATGAGGGGCGCACCCTCGTTCTTGACCCCGGTAACTTTGCCGCTGAAGGTGAGCATGCCACCGCGCTGGAAGGCGCCGATTACCTGTTCGTGACCCACGCGCATCCGGATCATTTTGATGGCCCGTCGGTGCTGCCGCTGATTGCTCAGCGCGCCGAGTCGCAGACCCCGTTGAAGATTTGGGCTCCCGAGGCTGTTGCCCAGGTCATTAAGGAGGCTGTGCCCGCTGCCGAGGTCACCGTTGTTTCCTCTGATTCTGAGTTCAGCATCCCCGGTTTTGAGGTGAAGACCTACGGTGGTCAGCACGCTCTGATTCACCCGCTGATCCAGACCATCGCCAATGTTGGTTACCTGATTAACGGTGTAGTGTACCATCCGGGCGATTCGCTGGTGGTTCCTCACCGCGTGCGTGCGAATACCGTTCTGGTGCCGATTCACGCCCCCTGGTCGAAGGTTCAGGAAGTCATCGATTTTGTGATTGCGACCGGCGCTCAGCGTGTGATTCCGATTCACAACGGCATGATTAACCAGAACGGCACCGGCATTATTGAGGGTCTGGTGACGAACTTCGGCGCGAAGTACGGCACGGAGCTGAAGCACTTGAACCCCGGTGAGAGCATTGAGGTTGAGGCGTAAGCCTGACCGTTGAGCTTCAACCGCGCCGATGACGGCGCATGAAGGAGAATATTGTGAGCACGATTTTTACCAAGATTATTGAGGGTGAGATTCCCGGCCGCTTCGTCTGGAAGGACGAGCACTGCGTCGCCTTCCTGGACATCATGCCCCTGTCGGAAGGTCACCTGCTGCTCGTTCCCCGCGCTGAGGTCGACCGTTGGCCCGACCTTCCCAAGGAGCTGGCAGCGCATCTGTTCGCTGTGGCGCATAAGATTTCTGGTGCCCTGGACCAGGCCTTTGATAAGGACCGTGTGGCTCTGATGATTGCGGGCTTCGACGTTCCGCACACCCACATCCACCTGTTCCCGGCTGACGGCATGGCTGATTACGATCCCGCTAACGCGAAGAAGGACGCAACCGCCGAAGAGCTGGATGCGGCCGCTGAGAAGGTGCGTGCCGCCCTGCGCGAGCGCGGCCACGGCGAGTTCGTGCCCGAGGCGTAGGCGCCGTTTACAGCGCGTATAAAAACGAAGGAGCCGCCCTCTACAGATCTGTAGAGGGCGGCTCCTTCGTTGCTAGCTATATCCCGTTGCTATATCCCGCTGGGGGGTGAGAGAGAAGCTTAGTGCTTCTCAGCCTTAGAAATCTGCTCAGCCAGGTCCTCGGGGGAGAGGTTAGCGGAGGAGAACTCGGGGGTCAGCGGCAGGTGCAGCTGCAGACCGGTACCGGGGCAAATCTCGACCTTTGCGGAGCGCAGCTTGAAGTCGACCACGTGGCCGCCGCGGGTGCGCTCGTCATCGATGAAGTGGGCGTGGCAGCCGGGCACCGAAATGCCCTGCTCGTAGATGGGGGTGCGGAAGCCAACGATCGTGCCGGTCACGTTATCGAACTGGACGATGTCTTCGTTCTCGGTGGCGGCGACCATCTTCGGGTAGGGCTTTTCCTGCTTCTTCACGGTGCGGGTGCGGACCCACTCGAACTCGCCGTAAATCTTGATGGCGTACATGTAGTTTTTGGAGACGGTGAAGTCATCCAGAATGTGCGAGGCAGACTTGCGCAGCAGGTTCTGCGGCAGTTCGCGCTTAATCATGGGCACGAAGTTGGTGACCACGGCGTAGGGGGTCTGCTGGCGCAGGTCGGGCAGGGATACGGAGCCGTCGTGGCGCACCTGGTAGCAGACGCCGTCGAGGACGACCATTTCGCCGTCGAGGCCGTTGAAGGTACCCACACCGAAGTTGCCGTGGCTCAGGAGCTCACCGATGGTCATCTCGCCATCGTAAATGCCGTCCAGCAGCTGGGACATGAGGCCGGTCTGAAAAACTTCGTTACGGAAAACAGTTTCACCGTTTAGGATGGTCGGCTGATATGCCATGAGATTTCTCCTCGTTACAGTGGATGCGGCGTCAGACGGGTCGGTCGGTCATCGGCGATACTCGCCCCAGCAGATGCTGAAAAGGGGAGGACGGTGGGGAGAACACGGCGTTCAATGTCGTTTCTCGCGGAATTCGTAGGTGCCGCCGGCCGGGCGCACGCACTTTCATTGTACGCCCGTGTAGGAAGAACCCCGGGACTAGCGGGTACGACATCTTATGATGTGGCCCATGAACGGATTACCCCGGCATTGATTACCCAGGCGCGGCTGATTTAGCACGGCTGACTTAGCGCGGCTGATATACCGCAAGTGACGTGAGGGCATAAAAATAGACTGGCGTTCCCTCCGGTTGCACGACAAAAAGGGAGGGAACGCCAGCACCAACAGCTTAGCCCTTAGAGCAACTCTAAGCGCAACTAAGATATACGAGGCTCACCGAGGCAGAGAAATATTAGACACGAACCGTCACCAAACGTAGCCCGGCGAGCCTGCACCCTGCAGAAACCCGCGAAACCCCTACCGCAGACCCCGCAGAAACCCCTCAGAGCACACAACAACGGCCTACACGCTCCCAAAAGAACGTATAGGCCGTCGCCTGTTTTCAGATTAGACGCCGTAGTACAGCTGGTACTCAAGCGGGTGCGGAACCAGCGAGAGCGGCTCCAGCTCGTTCTTACGCTTGTAGTCAATCCACGCCTGAATCAGGTCCTCGGTGAAGACGCCGCCCTCGAGCAGGAAGTCGTGGTCAGCCTCCAGAGCAGCCAGCGCCTCCTCCAAGTTAGCCGGAGCCTTCTTGATGTCCTTAGCCTCTTCGGCGGGCAGCTCGTACAGGTCCTTATCGATCGGTGCCGGCGGCTCAATGCGGTTACGGATACCGTCCAGACCAGCCATCAGCTGAGCAGCGAACGCGAAGTAGGGGTTAGCGGAGGGGTCCGGTGCGCGGAACTCCAGACGCTTAGCCTTCGGGTTGGTGCCGGTAATCGGGATGCGGATACCAGCGGAACGGTTACCCTGCGAGTACACCATGTTGATGGGAGCTTCGTAGCCGGGAACCAGACGCTTGTACGAGTTCACGGTCGGGTTAGTGAACGCCAGAACAGCGGAGGAGTGCTCAATCAGACCGCCAATGTACCAGCGTGCGGTGTCAGAGAGGTTAGCGTAGCCGCGCTCATCGTAGAAGAGGGGCTCGCCGTCCTGCCACAGCGACTGGTGGCAGTGCATACCGGAGCCGTTGTCACCGAACACGGGCTTGGGCATGAAGGTCACGGACTTGCCCCATGCGTCTGCGGTGCCCTTGATGACGTACTTGAACTTCAGCAGGTCGTCCGCTGCCTTGGTGAGGGTGTCGAACTTGTAGTTGATTTCTGCCTGGCCGGCTGCGCCCACCTCGTGGTGGCTACGCTCAACCTCAAGGCCAACCTCGTCCATTGCTACGCACATTGCGTCACGCAGGTCAGCCTGCTTGTCGACGGGGGAGACGGGGAAGTAGCCGCCCTTGACGGGGGTCTTGTTGCCCAGGTTGCCGCCCTCTTCCTTGCGGCCGGTGTTCCAGGGAGCCTCGTCAGAGTCGATCTTGAAGAATACGGAGTTCGGCTCGACCTGGTAGCGGACATCCTCGAAGACGAAGAACTCAGCCTCAGAGGCGAAGAACGCGGTGTCTGCAATGCCGGTGGACTGCAGGTAAGCCTCAGCGCGCTCAGCGACGCCGCGGGGGTCACGGTGGTAGGGCTCGCCGGTGCGGGGGTTCACGATGGAGCAGATGATGACCAGGGTCTTCTCAATGCGGAAGGGGTCAACGTACGCGGACTGAACATCGGGGATCAGCTGCATGTCAGACTCTGCAATGCCCTGGAAACCGCGAATGGAAGAGCCGTCAAAAAGCTGGCCGTTGACGAAGAAATCGTCATCAATCGCCTTAGCGGGCAGGTTGAAATGCTGCTGCACGCCGGGCATGTCGGTGAATCGGATATCGACGAAGACTACTTCTTCGGTCTTGATAAAGTCGAGAACTTCCTGGGGGCTGGTAAACATGAGGACTGCTCCTTGTTTGACTGACCGTGAAGGAGGGTATCGTCCCTCATCGCATTCAGTCTGTGGTTTAGTTTTTGGCCGCGGGCAAAACCCTGTGACATATCAAGCATAGTGGTTATTTTTTGCGCGTGCGTGACTATCGTGTTTCGGTAATGTTACAAATCTTGGAAAGGAGTTACATCTGCGTTGCCTTATGAAACACAGCAGGGATGCTAGACCCTCTAATAAAGCCAGTAGCAATGCCAGCAGTAGCGCAATAACCGGGTGTAACAAAAGGCTCCGGCCCTCCCACTTGGGGAAGAGCCGGAGCCTTCAAAACCCTATATCAGCGCCTCGTTTAGCGGCCGCGCATCGCACGACGGTCCGGGCGAGCACGCATCGGGTCAACGCCCTTAGGAACAGCGTTCATCGGGTTACGCATAGTGTTCAGAGTGCTCAGGCGACCAGAAATAGCCTGCATTTCCTGCTGAGTCAGAGCCTTCGGAAGCTTGTTCATCGTCTTCACAACGTCCTTGAGCTCAACCTGACCATCTTCGTGACCGGTCTCAATCACGTGAACCGGAACGCCGGGAGCCACACGGTTCAGGTGCTTCTTCTCGGTGTTCACCAGGGAAGTCACGCGGCTGTGAGGACCCTCGGTCACCAGCACAATACCGGGACGGCCCAGCGCACGGAACACCAGATCCTGGTGGCGGTTCGCAGCAACAGGCTGCTCCTCAACAATCCAACCTCGGCGCACCGAGTTCATCGCCGCACCACTACGACCGGGCTGGTTCTCAATCTGGGCAAAAGCCGCAGTCTGAGCGCGGCGACCCAGCAGAAGCATCGCCACGATAGCGGCAACGCCCAGACCCAGAATCAGGAAAGTAATCCAGTTACCCAGAGCAATACCGATGAGGAGGAAAACCAAAAGGGTACCCAGAGCCGACAGACTCAGAATCCAACCGATATTCGGGTCGGACTTCTTGGTCATCTGGTAGACCTGCTTCATCTGGGCGAAAGTGCCCGGAGTGCGTTCCTTCTTCTTTTTCTTCTCTTCGCGCTTATCTGCCACGATTCTTCCTCGGCTGGTTCTTCCGCGGCCCCGAGAAGCGCCTCAAACGCTCACGGAACCATAGTGACGTAACGATGCAGTGTATGCCTGCAATTTTTCTAGTTTACCCTACCCGCACAAGGGGCGGGGCATAAGGGGAGGCTCCCCGAACACCGGACGAACACCGGGTTCGAGGAGCCTCAACGCTCTCAGAAAGATTCTGAAAAGGCTTAGTAGCCCGCAGCCACCAGGGAGGAGGCTTCCTGCAGGGCTGCACCCTCACCCTCAATGTGGGCAAGGTTCTCAGGAATCGGGTAGCCGTTCTTACGCATTGCACGAGCCCACAGGCGACCTGCACGGTACGAAGAACGAACCATCGGGCCCGCCATAACGCCGGCGAAACCAATCTCCTCAGCCATGTTCGCGAAGTCCACGAACTGCTGCGGCTTCACCCAACGCTCAATCGGGTGGAAGAGCGGGCCGGGGCGCAGGTACTGGGTGAGGGTAATGATGTCACAGCCAGCATCGTGCAGATCGCACAGCGCCTCGTAAATCTCCTCATCGGTCTCGCCCATACCCAGAATCAGGTTGGACTTGGTGACCATGCCGCCTTCCTTAGCCTGGGTAATAACGTCCAGGGAACGCTCGTAACGGAACGCCGGGCGAATCTGACGGAAGATACGGGGGACGGTCTCCAGGTTGTGCGCGAAAACCTCAGGCTTAGCGTCAATCACCTTCTGAACATGCTCGGGAACACCCTTGAAGTCGGGGACGAGCATCTCAACGCCGGTGTTCGGGCACATCTTGTGAATCTGGCGGGTGGTCTCTGCGTACAGCCACGCACCGCCATCTTCCAGGTCGTCACGAGCAACACCGGTCACGGTTGCGTAACGCAGACCCATAACCTTCACGTTCTTAGCAACCTTGAACGGCTCAGCGTAATCAACAGCAACGGGCTTGCCGGTCGCAATATTGCAGAAGTCGCAACGACGGGTGCACTCGGAGCCACCAATCAGGTAGGTTGCCTCGCGGTCTTCCCAGCACTCGTAAATATTGGGGCAGCCGGCCTCTTCACACACGGTGTGCAGACCCTGACCGCGAGCAAGCTCGCGCATCTCGTTGTATTCGGGGCCAACAATAGCCTTGGTCTTAATCCAGTGAGGCTTCTTCTCAATGGGAACCTCAGCGTTGCGGGCCTCCACACGCAGTAGCTTGCGTCCTTCAGGTGCGGTGCTCAAAAGTTTTCTCCTTGGTTTCGATGTGCCCTCTGTGCAGGTGGGCCACCTTCTATATTACGCCCGCTCAGGCGTAGGTGAAACTGGTTTTCGTATATGACGAACAAAGCCGGATGCGTAACGTGTACGGCCCGTTCGATGCTTCTTGGCTGCGTCTAACCCTGCGTTTAGTCCTGCGCCGCGACGGGCTCGAAGGACTCCGCCAGGCGGTCCTGATACTTCAGAAGCTCCGCCTCCAGCGGCTCCAAAATATCGGCGGGGGTGACGGTGCGGCCCAGCTGCTCCGAAATCGTGGTAACACCTGCATCGCTAATACCGCAGGGAATGAACTGCTGGAAAGGCGCAGTGTCGTTGCAGCAGTTAATCGCGAAGCCGTGCATGGTGGTGTTACGCGAAACGCGCATACCCAGCGCCGCGATCTTCTTGTCCTGGGTGATGCCGTCGCCCAGAATCCACACGCCGCTACGACCCTCAACACGCTCACCTTTAATGCCCAGACCAGCCAGGACGTTAATGATGATCTCCTCGATGATGCGCACATACGCCACCACGTCAATGGGTTCGGGCAGGCGCAGAATCGGGTAGCCGGTCAGCTGGCCGGGGCCGTGCCAGGTCAGCTTGCCGCCGCGGTCAATCTTGACGACGGGGGTGGACTTGTCTGCGGGGTACTCGTGGTCTTCGGTGCGTTTACCGGCGGTAATTACTGCCTCGTGCTCAAGCAGAAGAATCGTATTCTGGCGGGTGCGGTTAGCCACCTCATCGTGGATGCGGTACTGCTTGTCCAGGCACTCAACATAGTTCACATAGTTCGGGGCGAAGCCCACGCGTTCAATCGTCACAGACATACTTTCTACCTTAGTACTGCTAGTGGAGGGAAGAAAATTAGGGCGCCCTGAATCACGTGATGAGCGAACACGTCGGAATGTTACGTGAGGGTGTGCTTGGGGGTAGGAGGGACGAAGGGGTAGGTAAATACTTGAATTTATCTGTGGGATTCTTTGGGGTGTTTGAAGTATTTTAGAGTGCTTGAATATATTATTTGATGCAATTTGATAACATGATGGCATGAGAAGCAAAGAAGCACACGTTCTAGAAAGCATCGCCAACCCGGCTCTACCCACCCTGCAAATCGTCGAGTACCGGGGTGAAACCACCGAGAACGCGCCCTCCGTAACCTCCGCGCACCCCGCGCACCCCGTGCGCCCCCTGCATTCGGGACGCTACACCCTGCGCACCATTCCGCTGTCTGCCCAGTCTGCCCCGCCGGTTCCTAGCGCACCTACCCTGCGGGCGGCAACCAACGGGTACGGATTCGAGGAAAACACGGATGCATCCGCTCAGCGGCACGCCCAGACCCCACAGGTAGCCGCCGCCCTACGCAACGCGCCCGGACTCGCCAAGCTCCACGCTGTTACTGGTGAAAGCGCCGATCGGCTGTGCCTCTGGTACGAACCCCTCGACGCGGGCACCCTCGACAAGCTCCTGCGCGCCCGCACCCTGACTCCCGCCGAGATTATGACCCTGGCGCGAACCCTGCACCGGGCGCTCGGCAGTCTCACAAAGGTGGGGGAGGGGCGCGCCGAACTCAGCGCCGAATATATTGGCCTGAGCGCCGCCGGAGTGCCCAAGCTCCTGCTGCCTGATGCCGTTTATCGTGAAGCGGCTGCCCTAGAGGCGGAACAGCTCACCGCCGCCTGGGGCAATTACGCACGCTCCGCAGCCGCCCTGCTCTGGCACGCCGCCTGCGGGCACGCGCCGGAACCCTCCGCCGCCCGCGTACCCCTCTCACTGCGCATGGTTTCAGCGGGTATGGGAGCCACCGGCACCGCAACTGACGGGGCACCCAGCAGCGAGTGGATTGAGCGCCTCGGCAGGGCCCTCGAATACCTGCTGGACGCACCCGCCCAGGAGGCGGCGCTCGCCGGACTGGGCTCCGTGGTCGCCCTGGCGGAGGAGGTGCCGCCTCGCCCGCTCAACGTCTATCTGAGCTGTTCAGAAAGAGCCCGCGCCCTAATTCCCGCAGCAGCGGAGCCTGCACCGGTACAGAAGCTCTCAAAGGCGCAGAAGGCGCAACGCTATCTAGAGGAACGTTTGCCCCACCTGAAGAAGGCGAGGTGCGCAGCTACGACCGGTTCTAAACCGTTGAGCCTCACAAAGAATCCTGCAAAGACTGCGCCCGCCCCAAAGACCACAGAGGCGACGGGCACATCCCGCCTGAGGGCGCTATGCGGTGCGTTCACCCGCCCCACCGCGCGGCTGGGACTGGCCTCGCGGCTGGGCATCGCCGCGCTCGCGCTGGGGGCTATTGTGCTGCCGCTCGGGTTCACCCTCTACGGGCAGAACGCCTCGGCAACGGCGCAGCCCGTATCCGCTCAAGCCGTAAACGCAGCGGGGGAGCAGGCACCCGACGGCACGGCAACACAGGATCAGAGTGCACAGGATCAGCGCGCAGAGGATAAGGCATCGCAGGGCGAGCAGATTCTGCGAGCCCTCATCGACCAGCGGAACCACGAACGGCGCATGCGAGGCGGCGCAGAGCTCACCCTAGACACCACCGAAGAACTCAGCCGCGACAGCGAGAACATCCGCGTGATGGCGGTGGTCTCCGCACCCGGCTACCGCGCCGATAAAACCGAGCAGGAAGCCCGCAAACTCAGCGAAGAAAACGGCGTCACCCGCCAGAAAGTCATCTTCGACCTGCACCGCGGGGAGAAAGGCTGGGAGATAGCCCGCGCCGAACCCGTCCCGGCATAGCTGCCGCCGTACAGCTGACACAGCTGACAGTGTAGAAATGCGAACACAATAAAAACGGACACAACAAAAAACGCGGACACAACAAAAGCGGCGGCCCCACCCACCGAAGTGGATGGAGCCGCCGCTTTTTGCTCATCGTCCGGGAAAACCCGGAGAGCTACGCTCGGTTACCCATCAGGGCACCGCCACAAGGAAACTTCCTTGAATCTTTGCAGGTCTTAGAGGCCCAGCTCAGACTCGAAGTTTGCCTCCTCCAGGCGGGTCTTGACGGTGTGCAGGAAGCGACCAGCGTCCGCACCGTCGACCACGCGGTGATCGTAGGTGAGGGACAGGTAGCACATGGAGCGGATAGCGATAACGTCGTTACCGTCAACATCCTTAACAACCATGGGGCGCTTCACGATAGCACCGGTACCGAGGATTGCCACGTTCGGCTGGTTGATGATCGGGGTGTCGAATAGTGCACCGAAGGAACCAATGTTGGTGATGGTGAAGGTCGAACCCGACAGCTCCTCGGGGGAGATGTCGCCGGTACGTGCGCGGCCACCCAGGTCACCAATAGCCTTTGCCAGGCCAGCAATGCCCAGGTCGGAAGCGTTCTTGATGACGGGAACCAGCAGACCCTTGGGGGTGTCCACAGCAATAGCGATGTTCTCGGAGCCGTGGTAGGTGATCTGCTTGTAGTCTTCGGTCATGGAAGCGTTCAGAGCGGGGTGCTGCTGCAGAGCCTCAGCGGAAGCCTGGACGAAGAAGGGCAGGAAGGTCAGCTTAGCGCCCTCACGAGCAGCGAAGCCGTCCTTAGCCTTTGCACGCAGCTGAACGATGCGGGTCACGTCAACCTCGGTGACCTGAGTCAGCTGGGTGGAGACGTCCAGGGACTCACGCATACGCTTTGCAATAACCTGGCGGATACGTGCGGTCTTCTCGACGGTGCCACGCTTGGGGGAAACCTCGAAGGTGTGCGGTGCCTTTGCAGAACCAGCAGCCGGAGCAGCAGCTGCAGGTGCAGCAGCGGCGGGAGCAGCGGAACCCTTAGCAGCGATAGCAGCCTGAACATCCTGCTTGCGGATGCGGCCACCAACACCGGTGCCCTTGACGGTGGACAGGTCGATGCCGTTGTCCTTAGCGAGCTTACGGACCAGCGGGGTCACGTATGCTTCGCCCTCAGCAGCTGCCGGAGCGGCAGGTGCAGCGGGAGCTGCAGGAGCTGCGGGGGCAGCAGGAGCAACAGCGGGTGCTGCCGGAGCTGCGGGAGCCTCAGCAACCGGAGCGGGAGCAGCCGGAGCAGCGGGTGCAGCAGCAGCGGAAGCGTCGCCGATGATAGCCAGAACCTGGCCAACCTCTGCGTCCTCATCCTCGGGGATGCGGATCTCGAGCAGGGTACCTGCTACGGGGGAGGGAACCTCGGTGTCAACCTTGTCGGTGGAAACCTCAACCAGGGGTGCGTCAACCTCGATGGTGTCGCCGACCTCAACGAGCCAGCGGGTAACGGTACCCTCGGTCACGGACTCGCCCAGTGCGGGCAGTACTACGGTGTGGGACATAATCTTTCCCGTTCTCCTTGTGAATGCTTGAACTAGAAAAATGTGAGCGGTGACCCGGATGCGCGCCGTATGCATTGAAGCACGTCGACGCGCATCCGGATAGGGGCGTTGTTCAGCGGATACGCCCGGCAACCGCTAACGACCAACGGTCGTTAATACTAAGCTGACGCGCTAACGCCAGTCAGCAAAAATTATGCGCTGTGCAGCGGGGTGCCGTTCAGGACCATTGCAGCCTCACCCAGGGACTCGTTCTGAGTCGGGTGTGCGTGGATGAACTTAGCGACGTCCTCGGGGAATGCTTCCCAAGCAACCCACATCTGAGCCTCACCAATCTGCTCACCCATGCGCTTACCAATAGCGTGAACACCAACGATGGGGCCGTCCTTCTGGCGGACAACCTTCACGATACCGGTAGCACCGAGGATAGCGGACTTACCGTTACCAGCCAGGTTGTACTCAGCGGTCTCAACGTTCTCAGCGCCGAACTTCTCCTTAGCCTTCGGCTCGGAGTAACCAACGGAAGCGATCTCCGGGTCACAGAAGGTGACCTTGGGGATGTTCACGTCTTCAACGATGGTGGGGTTCAGACCAGCGATTTCCTCAGCAACGAAGATACCCTGCTGGTAACCGCGGTGAGCCAGCTGAACGCCGGGAACGATGTCGCCAACAGCGTAGATGTTGCCAACGCCGGTGTGCAGGCGCTCGTTAGCCAGGACGAAGCCGCGATCCATGGGGATGCCCTGATCCTCGTAGCCCATGTTTGCGGTGTTCGGACCACGACCAACAGCGACCAGAACGATCTCTGCCTCGAAGACCTTGCCGTCAGCCAGGGTGACCTTAGCACCGTTAGCGTCCTGCTCAACCTTCTCGAAGAGGGTGCCGGTGTTGAACTTGATGCCGCGCTTCTTGAACGCACGCTCCAGAACCTTGATGATTGCCGGGTCCTCGTTGGGAACCAGGTTCGGCAGACCCTCGATGATGGTGACGTCAACGCCCATAGCGTTCCACATGGATGCGAACTCGCAACCAATCACGCCGCCGCCGAGCACGATAGCGCTCTTGGGCAGGTAGTCCATCTCCAGAGCCTCGGTGGAGGTCAGAACGCGACCCTCAATGGGCAGACCGAAGGTCTTGGAGACCGAGCCGGATGCCAGGATAATGTTCTTACCCTTGTACTCAACACCACCGACGGTGATGGTGTCCTGAGCGGTCAGCTTACCCTCGCCGGGGATAACCTCCACGCCCTTCATCTTCAGCAGGCCTGCAAGACCCTTGAACTTACCGGAGACGATGTTGTCCTTGTAATCGCGAACCTTGCCCATTTCGATGGACTGCAGAACAGCGTTAACGCCAACCTTGGACGCTTCGCGTGCCTCTTCAGCCAGCTCAGCAGCGTGCAGGTACGCCTTGGTGGGGATACAGCCGGTGTGCAGGCAGGTGCCGCCGACCTTTTCCTTCTCGATCAGGCCGACGGTGAAGCCTAGCTGGCGTGCGCGAATAGCTGCAGAGTAGCCAGCGGAACCGCCGCCGAGGATGAGGATGTCGAATTCTTGAGCCACGATATTGCTCCCTTGCATAGTTGTGGGGGCTAAAGACCCCTGCAATGAGTTCTTTACCAATTTATTGGTAGGTTCCCCAGCATGCGCGAAAGGCCCGCGACTCACAAAAATCGCGCGCCCCTCCGCGTACGCAGAAAAACACTTAATACAACAATACCCCCGTTGAGGGTCGTTTAAGTTCACTCAGGGCGGTTTTAGCTGATTAATCACCCAAACAGCGCAAATTTTTTACCACTCAAGAAAAGCGGTGCGTCATAGAACGGCGCGGTGACAGGACCACCACAGCGCTCACACAGAACGCAACCAAGAAAAGATGCCAAGGAAAGACGCAGAGGAGGGCTCCCCGGTAGAAATACCGGAAAGCCCTCCTCTGATTAGCTCTATGCTGTGCGGCTACGCACCAGTTAGGATGCACCAATCAGGGCGCGTGCCCAGCGAAGCAGACTACTTGGCGTAGGACTGGATGAAGTTCACCAGGGTAGCGGTACCGAAGCCGGTACCCTCCTTCGGGGTGAAGCCGTAGGGTGCCTCCTCGTTGAACGCGGGGCCCGCAATATCCAGGTGAGCCCAGGGGATGCCCTCGCCCACGAACTCCTTCAGGAACAGGCCCGCAGTCAGTGCGCCACCGTAGCGGGAACCAATGTTCTTGATGTCAGCGACGGGGGACTCCAGGCTCTTACGCAGGTAGGACTCCAGCGGCATCGGCCAGTACGCCTCACCCGCAACGGCACCGGCAGCAATCACGCGGTCACGGATCTCCTCGTCACCGAGCAGAGCAGCAGTGCGCAGACCCAGAGCAGCCATAGCGGCACCGGTCAGGGTAGCGATATCCAAGATGACGTCCGGGTTCGACTCGGAAGCCAGAGCGATACCATCAGCCATGACCAGGCGGCCCTCAGCGTCAGTGTTCAGCACCTCAACGGTACGGCCATCACGCATGGTGATAATGTCCTCCGGGCGCAGTGCGTGACCGCCGGGCATGTTCTCAGCCAGGCACAGGTAACCGGTCACAGCAACCGGCACATCCAGCTCAGCGGAAGCAACCACAGCGTTCAGCACGGCAGCAGCACCCGCCATATCGCACTTCATGGTCATCATCGAAGCGGCAGGCTTCAGCGAGTTACCACCGGTATCGAAGGTAATGCCCTTACCGACCAGAGCAACGTGAGCCTTCGGGTTCTCCGGGGTGTACTTCACAACGGCAAGAACCGGCTTGCGGGGCGAACCCTGACCAACACCGGAAATGCCGCCGAAGCCCTCCTCAGCCAGGCGGTCGTGGTGGAACAGCTCAATCTCAATGTTCGAGTAATCCTCAGCGACCTCAGCAGCGAACTCAGCGAAAGTCTCCGGGTACAGGTGCGACGGGGGCAGGTTCACCAGACGGCGAGCGTCCTTAGCGGTCTCACCCAGAACCAGGGCGTGCACCAGAGCCTCTTCAGCCTCTTCCTGATCAATCGAAGAAACAATCAGAATGGACTCGATTTCTTCCTGGACCGAATCCTTGGTCTTGAAACGCAGGCCTTCCTCAACGAAGTTACCCAGCACAGCGCCGTGAGCGATAGCCTCAATTTCCTCGACCGAAGAAACACCGAAGTCGAAAGCAATCTCCTCAGCGGAACCAACCAGCTGACGAGCCGCAGAACCGGCAGCGTAACGCAGAGCATCCAGGCGCTCCTGACCCTCAGCAGTGTCAGAGCCCAGACCCGCCAGCGCCACAATGCCGGCGCCGGTGTCCTCAAGGCCGGGCAGGCGCAGCAGCTGATCGGGTGCACCCGAGGCGCCCAGTGCCTCCAGCAGCTCGTTAATACCCTCAATAGAGTCCTCAGACAGGGAGCTCGGCGCCAGGTACGCGCCGTCCGAACCCTTCAGAACGCCCAGAACCAGAACGTCAGCTTCGAGCGCTTCAAGGTCGGTGCTGTGAATAGACAGAGACAGAGACATCGTTACTCCTTTGCGTATGTCTTCTCAAAATAGTCAGGGCACATCCTCGCGCCCGAAAAACTCAACTGTAGGCCCTCGAAGAGTGAGGATGAATACCGCCGCGCAAAGCCGCGCGGACTACTGCTTCTACTCTACACGGATATGCAGGAGAGCGTGAGGTTCAGCTCTCACCCCGAACAGCCGACAGCACAGATAAACGCACAAGAAGCCGAGATGCAGCCTCGTAAGAACCTCGATGGGACGCCAAACAAGTTCACCTACTGCGAGAAAAGCCCGCACACTGTCGAGACAGTGCCGTAGTGGCATAAAATGAAAGACTACGGAAAGCGTCAGATAACAGAAGACGCCCCTTCGCCCCAACACCTCGGGTACCGGCAGAAAATACTAAGCCCCCCCCCGAACGCGGCGCGAACCAGACAGAAGTGAGGAGGCGTAATGCTCAACCCCGAAGATCTCTACTTAGCCAACACCAAAATATTGGACGACCCCAGGATGCACGGGCTAACCCTCATCATCGCCCTCTCCAGCCCGCAAGACGCAGGATCCACCGCAGGCCAGCTCGGACAGGTGCTGCTCAGCGAACTCAAAAACATTGAAATCGTCGAGTTCGACAGCGACCAGCTGCACGACTACCGTGCCCGCCGCCCCTACATCCGCTACGAAAAAGACCACTTCGAAAAGCCGCAATACCCGCAGCTGAAGCTCTACGCCGTAGAAGACAGCCTCGACAAGCCGTTCCTGCTGCTCACCGGCGCCGAACCGGACCTGCAGTGGCAGCGCTTCGAAAAGGCGGTGCTGACCATCGCCCAGCGAGTCAAGCCCTCCCTGGTCGTGCTAATCTCCGCATTCCCCATGCCGGTGCCGCACACCCGCCCCTTCCCGATTACCGCGCACGGCTCCCGCAAGGACCTGATTCGCGGCATCTCCCCGTGGAAGCCCAGCGCGGACGTGCACGCAACCGTCACCAACCTGCTGGAAGTGCTCTTCACCGAAAACGGAATCGACACCGTAGGCTTCGGCGTGAACATTCCCCAGTACATTTCGGAGGCGGACCTGCCGCAGGGCACCCTCACCGCCCTCGAACACGTGGGCATGGCGGCGCACCTCTCCCTGCCCACCGAGAACCTGCGCGAAGCCGCACGCCACGTGCACAGCCAGATCAACGATCAGGTCAAGCAGAACCCCGAAATCGGTCGCATGATCACGACCATGGAGGAGAACTACGACGAGAACTTCCGCACCTCCGACATTGCGGTTCCCCTCTCGCGACGCGACGCGCACAACGTGCCCAGCCGCGACGAGATTGGTGCCCTCTTCGAACGGTTCCTCGACGAACAATAAAGCGTGCGCAGTAGGGGAAAGCACTCGGGGCGCCCTTACTCTGCATGACGGATTATGACGCGGCACCCCGCGCCGCTGTGGACAAACCCCCGCGCATAAACGAACAATACGAATAAATCTGTGGAACCTTCGGGCACATGAACCGAGGTATCCACAGATTTATTTGTTTAACCCCGAACCCCACGCAAACCATGCCACCGTGAAGGCATGAACGCAAATAATATTTCCAACGGTAATAACCCCAACAGCGACCATCTCCACAGCGACCACCTCCACGGCGGCCATCTCTACGGTAGCTATGACACGCCCCCGCCCATCCGCAACGAATACGACGTGCTCAGCTGCGCCCTCCACCAGCACGGCTACTGGCCCGACCACTCACTCATCATCCTCACCGCAACCGACAACACCCTCGGCCCCAGCCTGCGCGTCAACCTACCCGACGAACCCTGCACCCACAGCGAGCGCGCCGACTTCCTGCACGAAACCTTCGCCAAACTCCCCACCTGCCACAACGGCGAAACCCTCACCCGCTTCTACGCCATCATCATCGACGGCGACAACACCGTACGCCAACGCCAACTGCACCCCAACACCGCGCAACTGGCCGCCATCGAAGAAATCCAACAGGACGTCGACACCCAAATCCCCATCAACGCATGGCTCCGCCTGCTCCACGACCCGCGCATTGTCAGCGAACTACGCTGCGAAGACGTCATCTACGCAGGCGGCGCCAGCATCTGGGCGCTCGACCCCGAACAGCAGGCACTCACCCTCCTGGCACCCATCGAAGAAATCCGCCACAGCAGCTACTACACCTGGCTCACCCGCCACGGCGACACCATCGCCGACACCGCCGAACACAACTACGCCCACAGCCCCTGGGACACCGACCCCACCACCGACCCCGAAACCCGCCACGACTGGGAAAACGCCGTAGAACTCTGGGACCACACCCACATCACCCGCCACGAAGAAGCCCGCAAAGGTGTCCGCACCATCTACCGCCAAGCCCAAATCGACCTCTGCTACTGGGACGCCGCGATCAACGCCGCCGCGCACCTGCTCGCCACCCACCCGGTCGATAACGCCGACAACCCCGCCACCGGCGATGTGCCTACTATCGGTACCGCGCCCACCATCGGCGACGCACTCCGCGAACTCATCCCCGCCGAAGTCGCCGGGCACCTACGTGCCTCCATCGCACCCGCAACCCTCAACCCCATCACCGCCGAAATGCTCACCTACCTCGCCGGATACGGACTCAACCACGCCCAAAAAGCGCTCGCCTACCTGCACTACTCCGCCCAATACACCTACCACGCCTTCGGCGGCGAATACCCCAGCACCAGCCCCGACCGCGCGCCGCTCGAACCACCCCACTACGGCACCCGCATCACCCGCAAAACCTACATCCCCGCCAGCTTCACCCACGCACTCAGCGCCACACCCGGCACCGAACAGAGCCATGTGCGCGCCGTGCCCGAAAAATGCGTGCAATGGCAAGACTGGATCCGCCGCACCCACCGCACCATTCAGCAGAACCGCAGCATCCAGCACGATAACCTCAACGGCTGGACACTCGAAAACCTCACCCCCGCCGACCTCGCCAGCGCCGCCGAACTCAACACCATCAGCCGCGACGTGCTCCCACTCCTCGAGGAACACCCCAAAGACCACAACGCCCACAACACATTCGAAAACCTCCAACAACGAATCGACGAAAGCTGCACCAACAGCGAATACCTCACCAAACACCACGCCGTCTACACCCACTACCTCAACGCCCTCAAAGGAAAACTAGACAGCCCCCACTGGGCACGCCTTAACGCACTCGAACTACTCACCAGCCTGCTCACACCCCACAGCACCGACGGAGAATACGCCGCACTACGCAACACCCAAGCCTGGGCCAACTGGTACAAGGGCTACAGCACCTACGCCCGCCTACTCCGCCAAGAAGCCCACCGCCACACATTCGGAAAGGACCTCAACATCCTCGACGTACACCTCAACACAGGCAACCTACCCGCCTGGATCAAACACACCATCTGCGGCGAACCCGGAACACACCGCCGACCCATCAGCATCCTCAAACCCCGAAAACCCTAAATGCCCAGCACCTAAAAGAGAGGCACCTAAAACCAGCGCCTAAAAGCGAAGGCATAAAACGAGGGAGGGGCGCGCCACCGGGCACGCCCCTCCCACACGCAACCGTATACAGCCGCACCCAGCCAAAACCAGACCCACAAGCCACCCAAACAGCGCGTCAAGTTGAAAGCAACCAAAAATCTGCAATACTTATATATTGACCCCGTACAGTCAATGCGCTATAGCGCGCCCTCAAACCGCTCCACACAACGAGCAACGGAACCCTGCAAACCGCCCAACGCACGCGGAATAAAACCCGCCCCCACAGCGTTAAACCGGACAAACGCAGCAAACACCCCGACCGAGGACGCCAGCACAGACTTGACAGGGTCTTAGGTGTTTTGCAAACAAAACACCCCCACCACAAGCCAGAAAGGGTTCTAGTGGCACCTGCAACCAGCAAGAAGACCGCGACCGGCGACGCAACCGAAGAAACCGTCGCAAAAACCACCACCAAGACCACCCGCACCAAGAAGGCAACCACCAAAGCCGCAGCGGCAACCGAAGACACCACCGGCGCAACCGCCGAAACCGGTGCAGAAACTACTGCCGAAACCGAGGCAGATAAGCCCAAGCGCACCCGCAAAACCACCACCACCGCAACCAAGCGCAAGACCGGTGGCCGCCGCAAAAAGAACGACGACGACGAATTCGACCTCGTACTCGACGAAGAACTCGAAATCACCGACGGCGAAGACGAAATTGACGAAGAAGACGAAGAAACCGCAGCCAAAAAAGAAGAAAAGAAGGCCGCAGAAGCAGTAGCAGCCAAGGGCTCCGGCTTCGTCCTCACCGCAAACGACGACGACGACGCACCCGCACAGCGCGTCGTCACCCCCGGCGCAACCGCCGACCCCGTCAAGGACTACCTCAAGCAGATCGGCAAAGTCTCCCTGCTCAACGCACAGCAGGAAGTCGACCTCGCCAAGCGCATCGAAGCAGGCCTCTACGCCGAACACAAACTCGCCGAAAACCCCGACATGGACAAAGACCTCAAAAAAGCCCTGCGCTGGGTCATCCACGACGGCAAGCGAGCCAAAAACCACCTGCTCGAAGCCAACCTGCGACTCGTCGTCTCCCTCGCCAAGCGCTACACCGGCCGCGGCATGCTCTTCCTCGACCTCATCCAGGAAGGCAACCTCGGCCTCATCCGCGCCGTCGAAAAATTCGACTACTCCAAGGGCTTCAAGTTCTCCACCTACGCAACCTGGTGGATCCGCCAGGCCATCACTCGCGCAATGGCAGACCAGGCCCGCACCATCCGCATCCCCGTGCACATGGTAGAAGTCATCAACAAGCTCGCCCGCGTGCAGCGCCAGATGCTCCAGGACCTCGGCCGCGAACCCACCCCCGAAGAACTCGGCAAGGAACTCGACATGACCCCCGAAAAGGTCATCGAAGTCCAGAAGTACGGCCGCGAACCCATCTCCCTGCACACCCCCCTCGGTGAAGACGGCGACTCCGAATTCGGCGACCTCATCGAAGACTCCGAAGCAGTCGTCCCCGCAGACGCAGTGTCCTTCACCCTTCTGCAGGAACAGCTCCACTCCGTGCTCGACACCCTCTCCGAGCGTGAAGCCGGCGTGGTCGCAATGCGCTTCGGCATGACCGACGGCCAGCCCAAGACCCTCGACGAAATCGGTAAGGTCTACGGCGTGACCCGCGAACGAATCCGACAGATCGAGTCCAAGACTATGTCTAAGCTCCGCCACCCGTCGCGTTCGCAGGTACTGCGCGACTACCTGGACTAGGAAATATCACCTAGCTTGAGCGGCTACGCCGTAAGGGGTAGTTGCCCATACAGAAAAGGCTCTCCGAAATACCGGAGAGCCTTTTTTGTGCCTATATGCAGTTTGTTGCGACGGCTTGCGGACGATGCTCGCGGGGGAGTGCCCCCTCTTCAGCGCCTGGGGGCGCTTCGAGGACGGAGCCCCCGCTACGCATGTCCGCTAAGCCGTTGAGGTTCGGTTACCTGCGGCTACGAAGAGATAGTTACGAATATAGTCCTGCGAAGATATACCTCGCCCGCTCCGCGTGACCGGCTACGCCGCCAAGGTTCAGCACCGTTGAGGTTCAGCGCCGCTACAGACCCAGCTGGCGCAGATAGCGTTCCGCCACCGCCTCCACCTGATCCAAACCACGCACACGACCCAGCGCCTCCGACCAAGCATCAGCCTCATCGCCACCCACCGGAAAACCAGCCGCCGCCCACAACGCCGCCGTCATCGCACCCACCGAATCCGAATCCGAATCCACCGACACCGCACGGCACAACCCTTCAAACAGGGCGCCACGCACCGTCGCCTCATCGGCATCAGCAGGCAAGATCTTCACAGCATACGCCGCACACCAGAACGCCACACCCAACAGCTCCGGCGCCGTCCAACCCGTACCAAAATGCTCCGCCACAGCCCCCGGAACCGGCGCCACGCCCTGCTCCAGCAGCTCGACGGCACGACTCAACGCCGCCGCCGTACGCGACGCATCACCCGGAATCGAATCATCCGCTGCCACCGAACCACACCACGACACCACACGACGCGCCGCCTCCAACAACGCACCAAACGTGCCCGACGGGGACGCCAACAAGTCACGCACCAGCAACGCATACGCAGCCGCCGAAGCCAACGCCTCCGGATGCCCATGCGTCAACGCCGCCGCACGCACCGCCAACAAAACCACCGTACGCTCCTGCGCCACCGGCAAAACACCCAACGCCGCCGAACGCACCAACGCACCACTACCCAAAGCCTCAGGATTCAACGACTTCGACACCAACAGCATCTCACCCGAACCCAACGCCCGCAACGTCGCCGCACCCGGACCACGACGAGCCGTCAACTCCGAAGACCCATCAATCTCACGATCCAACGAAAACGGCGCAGACTCCGGCAGAACCTCACCAATACCGCGGAACCACCGCAAATACGCCAACCACAGACACGCCAACTCATCCGCCGCCGCGCCCTCATTATTCCACTCCAAAACCTCCGTCAAAGCATCCAGCGTGAAACACGTCAGCTGCGTATCATCACTGACCAGCAGCTCACCAAACGCCGAATCCCACGGCTTAGGGGCACGCTCCGCAATCTGCTCAGCCGACAACAACTCCAACGGATAACCCAGCGCATCACCCAACGCAGACGCACGCAACAAGCCGCGCACTCTGCCCGCAAACTCAGCCGAAACCTCAGGCGCACGCGTGAACTCAACAGAAGAAAAACTCATAGGGCGATTATCCCACGGGTGACTAGGATGCGCGGGGGATGTATCGGGTGGCTTCGTGCTCACGCTCGCGGCTTCGTGCTTGCGGCTTTGCGCTCATGCTCGCGGGGGAGTGCCCCCTCTGCGGCGCTGGGGCGCCTTGAGGACGGAGCCCCCGCTCCGCATGAGCACCTACGCCGCGGGTTGGGTGCCTGCTCCACGGACGGGGAGACACCGAGGACGGAGCCCCCGCTCCGCATGAGTGCCTGCGCCGCTGTGGGGTCCGAACCGCAAATGACGAACTGTGAGGCGCAAAACATGACGCAGTGCCATACTGAAACCATGAAGATTCTGCACACCTCCGACTGGCACCTCGGCCGCACCTTCCACCGCAGCCCCCTCACCCGCGAACACCAGCAGTTCATCGACGAACTGCTCGACTACGTGCACGCCGAAGGCATCGATACTCTCCTCATCAGCGGCGACGTCTACGACAGCACCATCCCCACCGCCGAAAGCACCACCCTGCTCGACCAGGCACTCACCCGCCTCATGCGTGCCGGCGTGCAAGTCATCCTCAGCTCCGGCAACCACGACTCTTTCCGCCGCCTCAGCTACGGCGCCGCCTTCTTCGAAGCCTCCGGCGTGCACCTACGCACCACCCTCGAAGACGCCACCCGCCCCGTCGAACTCACCGACGGCACCCAGCGCGTACACGTCTACGCCATCCCCTACCTCGCGCCGCGCCTCCACGCCACCGCCCTCGGCGTAGACCCCACCCATCAGGCGGTCCTCGGCGCCGTCGCCGACGCCATCCGCGCCGACGCCGCAGAACGTCACGCCCGCAGCGAAGGCGCCGACCGCATCATCGTCATGAGCCACGCAACCGTCAGCGACACTACCAGTAGCGACAATGCCGGCAGCGCAGACACCACACCCCGCAGCGACTCTGAACGCGACATCAGCGTCGGCGGCATCGACTGGGTACCCGCCTCCCTCTTCGACGGCTTCGACTACGTAGCCCTCGGCCACATCCACAAGCGCTACCCCGTCACCCACACCATCCGCTACAGCGGTTCACCCCTCGGCTTCTCATTCAGCGAAGAACACAACCGCAACGGCGCCTACCTCATCGAACTCAACCCCGGCGAAGCACCCACCATCAGCAGCCACGAATGGGCAACCCGCGTACACATGAAAACCCTGCGCGGCACCATGGACCAGCTACTCAACAACCCGGAATACGCCCCCTACGAACACGGCTACTACTGCCGCATCGAACTCACCGACGAAACCCTACCCGTCGGCGCCGTCGACCGCCTGCGCAGCCGCTACGAAACCATCTCCCACTTCAGCTACCGCAGCACCCAACCCGCCGCCGACCAACCCGCCGCCGCACAACCCACCCGCGACGCCGACCCCGTCGAAACCTTCGACCAATTCCACCAATACGTACGCAACCGCCCCCTCACCAGCGAAGAACGCGACGTCATCACCACCCTCAGCGACCACATCAAAAGCCACAAGGACAACGCATGATCCTGCACAACCTCGAATTCGAAGCCTTCATGGCATACCCCAAGCGCCAAGAAATCAACTTCGACACCCTCAACAACGCTGGCGTATTCCTCCTCAACGGCCCCACCGGCGCCGGTAAAACCACCATCCTCGACGCCATCTGCTACGCCCTCTACGGCGAAACCAGCAGCGACCGCGAATCCGCCAAACTGCACTCCACCTACGCGGCACACAGCGGCACCAAACCGCGCGTGCTGCTCGACGTCACCCTCCACGGCAAACGCCTGCGCATCGACCGCACCCCCGCCTACAATAGGCCCATCACTCGCGGCGCCCGCAAAGGCCAAATGCGCGAAGAAAGCGCCAAAGCAACCCTCGCTGAACTCGCGCCCGGCGCCGACCCCGCCGACGAAAAAGCCTGGACCCCCATCTCCAGCAGCGTCGCCGAAGTCAACCGCACCATCGCCGAACGCACCCACCTGACCAAAGAACAATTCCTCAAAGTCGTACTCCTGCCGCAGGGCCAGTTCGCGCAATTCCTCAAGTCCAAGCCCAAAGAACGCAAAGAACTGCTCAAAAAGATGTTCCCCGTCGAACACTACGAACAGCTCTTCGCCGCACTCACCGAAGAAGCGAAAACTGCCCAGCAGGAAGTCGCCCAGGACGAAAACACCCAGCGCGGCTACCTTGAACGTGCCCGCGTAGAAATGCTCGCCCTGCAGACGCTGCTGGACGCTGTGGACCCGGATGCCGAAGAGGCTGCGGAGGAGGAGACCTCCGAAAACCTCACCGCTGAGAGCGTCACCGCCGAAACCCTCGACGCATGGGTCGCCGGCGAGGTAGAACGCGCCCGCGAAACCTCCGCGCGCGAAAAGCAGGAGCAGCAGCGCCTCACCAAGGAAGCCGACCGGCACACCCGCCTGCTCGCCGAACGCGCCCAGCTGCAGGCCGACTGGCGCGAATACGAGCAGCTCTGCGAGCGCCGCACCCGCCTGACCGAACGCGCCGACGAGCACAAGGCACAGCGTGAAGAGCTGGCGCAGGCGCGTGCCGCCGCGCCCCTGCACGCACAGTACGCGCAGGTCCACGCCGAATCGCAGGCGCTTGCCGCCCGGGAACAGGACCAGGCGGCGTGCGCATCAGCTTTGGAGGAGAGCGGGCGCGCCCTGCTCGCGGCACTCCGCGACGAGAACATTTCGCCGGAGGTCACCTTCCCCGAGGAGACGACTTTCGCCGCTCTCGCTTCCCTCGAGCCTGCCGACCAGGAAAACCAGCTCGAGGCGCTCCTCGACACCCTGCGCGCCCTGCAGAAGAAGGAGGCGCAACTTACCGAAGAAGAAGCCGCAGCGGCCGCCCTGCTGAAGCAAGCTCACTCCCTCGAGCAGGATAAATCGCGTGCCGAAAAGGCGCTGAGCGACCTCACCGCCCAGGCCGAGCAGCTTGCGGAAGAACTCGCCGGCTACAGCACCGCCGACGAGGAACGCACCCTCGCCGCGCACCTGGTCACCGAGGAGCAGCAGAAGCACGACGCCGCCCAGCAGATGCAGCAGAAGCTGGATGCCGCCGCCGCCGCGGTCGCCGCGGCACAGAAGCAGAGCAAGCGCACCGCCACCGCCGAGCAGAAGGCACAGGAAAAATGGCAGGCTTCAGCTCAGCAGGCGCTCGCCGCGACGGAGGAGTTCAAGAACCTGCAGGTGCTGCGCCTCGCCCAGGCGTCCTCCCTGCTGGCGCGTGAGCTCAAGGACGGCGAACCCTGCGCGGTCTGCGGCTCGGTCGAGCACCCCGCCCCCGCGCAGATTGCCGAGGGCGAGCAGCTGGTGGAGCGTGCCGACCTAGACGCCGCCAAGGAGCGTGAAGATAGGGCCCACCAGCAGGCGCGCACCCACGAACTGGCTAAGGACCGGGCGACCAAGGCGCACCAGGAAGCCTCCGAGGCGCTTGCCGCCGCCCGCACCCAGTACGAGACCCTGGTGGCCCAGGGTGAGTGCGATGTTGAGCAGACTGCCGCCCAGCTGCAGCAGGCGCAGACCCGCCTCGCGCAGGCTCAGTCGCGCGTGACCGCGCGTGACGGCGTGCTGGTGAAGGTTGAGCGGTTGCGGGGGCAGCAGCAGAAAGCTCAGGAGGCGCTACGCACCATCGAAGGCGCGGCGGTTGAGGCTCAGACTCGTCACCGTGACGCTGTGGCGCGCTGTGAGGCGGCTACGGCTGAGTTGGCGCCTGCTCGTGGGGCGGTGGGTTTTGCACAGCGCGTTGAGGCTGTGGAGGGCTACCGTGCGGCGCATCAGCGTCTTGCTCGTGCGGTGTTGCTGTTGGGGCAGGCGCGTGAGCGTCATGCGTTGGCGGCGGCGCAGGCTGAGCGTCTGCTGGCTGAATCTTCGTTTGAGAGCGCTGAGCTGGTGCAGGCGGCGGTGCGTACCCCCGAGCGTGTTGATGCCCTGGAGCAGGCTGTTGCCGCGTATGAGCTGGAGCATGCCCGCCTCCTTGAGGGCTTTGGTCGTGAGGCGATTGTTGCGGTGGCGGCGCGTGCCGCCGCTGGCGAGCAGGCGCCGGATGATCTGCAGGGTGTGCGTGAGCAGGTTGAGCAGTTGCGTGCGGCGGCGCACCGTTTGACTCTTCGTGAGGGTGAGCGGGAGAGCATGCTGCGTTCTTTGCAGACGTTGCGCGGCGAGTATGCGGCGTTCCGTGCGCAGACGGCGCAGCGTTATGACCGTGCGCAGATGCTGGCTAACCTGGCGGCGGCTGCCCGCGGTGACACTCTGGGCGGTTATGAGCATCAGGTTGACCTGGTCAGTTATGTGCTGGGTGCCGAGTTTGAGCGTATTCTGCAGTCAGCGTCGCTGCATCTGGACCGGATGAGTGAGGGCCGCTACGGCATGGTGTTCAGCGATCACCGTGCGAAGGGTAGCCGTTCCGGCGGCGGCCTGAACCTTGAGATTACTGACACCTGGACGGGTGAGCCGCGTGAGGCGTCGTCGCTGTCCGGTGGTGAGTCGTTCTTGGCGTCGCTGTCGTTGGCGTTGGGTCTGGCGGAGGTTGTTCAGGCGAATAACGGCGGTATCGAGCTGGATACCCTCTTCATCGATGAGGGCTTCGGCACGCTGGATGCTGAGACCCTGGACATGGTGATGGGCACGATTGAGTCGCTACGTGATAGCGGCCGCACTATTGGCCTGATTTCGCATGTGGAGGAGATGAAGAACCGTATTCCCGCCCAGATTGTGGTTGAAAAGGGTCAGAACGGCTCGTCGGTGAGGGTAAACTCCTATTAGGCATAAATTCGCTTCCGGGCCTCTGTTGTAGCATGTCCGGCGGCTTATTCGTGAAAGAGATGATGACCTCGACACCTCAGGATAGGGACCCGAACTCAACGTATCGTGTGGAACCTTCGGCTGATGCGCGCGCTAGCGCATCCGCGCCGGAGGTTCCTCCGCGCACCATGAAGGTGGCACCCGCCTCCGATGCGCTGGATAAAATGCGTGCTTCGGGCACGGGCATTCCGACGGTTCCGGGCACCTCCCTGACGGATGTGGTGCGCAACAACGAGCACGTGTTGCAGGAGTTGCCGCCTCGCCCGGTTCCGGCTGCGGATGAGATTAATACGAACGCTTCGCTGCCAGATATTTTGCGTCAGCATTGGGCGTTGTTTCAGCGCAACGGTAAGGAGCAGCGTCGTCACCTGTATGCGGTGCTTCGTGCTGAGGGCTTTGCCCGTAGTGTGTTGACGATTCTGTTCCACATTCCGGCGGCTTCTTCGGCGTTTGCGCTGTATATTCTGTTGGCGAGCCATCTGGGTAGTGTGCATGATGGCGGCTATGCGGTGGCGGCGTTTACTGGCGCGTATTCGGTGCAGATTATGCTCGGCCCGATGCTGGTGCGTGCTCTGGGTTTGCGGTCGTTGCTGGCGATTACGTCGGTGCTGAATATTGCTGCGGTGTTGAATATGCTGGTGATTGGTTGGCGTTTGACGGTTGACCCGAATAACGTGAGTACGACCTACCATGCGCTTTCTTGTGTGGCGATGGGTTTTACGACTCCGCCGTGGACCCCGTTTGCTCTTGAGTCGTTGTATCGCCGTAACTACCAGTACAGTGATGTTCGTTTGTCGACTGCGGTGTCGTGGGGTACTACGGCGAATATGTCGATGCACCCGCTGGCTGCTCTGCTGGTATGGTTGGGTGATGCGTACTTCACCCCGAATCATGAGTATGCGGGCTTCTGGATCACGATTATTCTGGATGCGCTGCTGTTCATTGTGGTGCTGGTGGCGCCGAGGGTTCTGCCTGATGTTTCGCGTATTCGTATGGCTCCGCCGAAGAATCTGGTGCGTCCGAGCTGTCAGACGGTGGTGCTGATTCTTGGCCTGGTGCTGCTGGGTGCGTGCATGGGTTCGGTTGGTTCTGGTCTGCTGGGCTTCTCGCTGATTCACGGTTCGATGAACCTGTTTATGGCGATGGTTGCGACCGGTACCGGCGCGCTCGTGGTGGTGGCTTTCCCTGTGGTTTTGGGTGGCCGTTCGGTGAATCCGTGGCATGGCTGGCTGGTGAGCGGTATTTTGCTGATTATGGTGGCGCTGTATTTGCCGGCGAGCGATGATACGTCCACGATTTTCTATGCGTTGGCGTTCTGCGGTGCGGTGCTGGGCGTTGCGTTTGGTGGCCATGAGCTGTGGCTGAACCGTTCGATGAAGCATATTCCTGATGCGCAGGCGAGCTTCTTTACTCGTTCGATGTTGGGCGTTGGTCTTGCAATGGGTAGTATGTGGGGCGGCTATATGGGTGACGCTCCGTATTACCGTAATGCGTTTATGGTTCCGGTGATTATTGCGACTCTGTATTTTGCGTTGGGTCATTTGTATGGCTACCTGTGGCGTGAGGAGCATGAGGAGCAGCTGGCTCCTTTGTCTGAGACGGAACGCGCCTAGTTTGGCCCGTAGCTAGCCTTGCGGGCAGTGTGAACGTGACGAGCGCATATTTAAAAGGCGGATGCCCCGCCATCTTTTGTGGGTGGTGGGGCATCCGCCTTTTGTGTACCGTGCTCGGTTTGTGGTGAGTCTCCGTGTGAGAGCCTCAGTGTGAGGCTACCGGTTTAGTGACCGCGCTTGATCCATGCCGGAAGCTCGGGTGCTTCCAGACCGATGCCGGTGCTGTCGCCGTGGCCGGTGAGGACCGCTGTGGACTCGGGTAGGGTCAGCAGGCGGGTCGAGATTGACTCGATGATGGTGTCGAAGTCGCTGTAGGAGCGTCCGGTTGCGCCGGGGCCGCCGTTGAAGAGGGTGTCGCCGGAGAAAACGACGCCTTCGCTGTTCTCCCAGCTGAGGGTGGGTGCGTAGAAGCACACGGAGCCGGGGGAGTGGCCGGGGGTTGCGAGGACCTTCAGCTCGGTGTCGCCGATGCGCAGTACGTCGCCGTCAGCGAGTTCGTGGTCGAAGTCCCAGGAGGGGTACACCATTTCCCAGAGTACACGGTCCGCGGGGTTCAGGTAGACGGGTGCGCCGAAGCGTTCTGCCGCCTCCTTGGCGCTGCGGATGTGGTCGTCGTGGGCGTGGGTCAGCAGAATCTTCTCCACGGTGCGGCCTGCGACGGTGCGGGAGATCTTGTCGACGTCGTGTGCGGGGTCAATGATGATGACCGAGGAGTCATTGCCGACGATCCAGACGTTGTTGTCGACGTCCCAGCAGCCGCCGTCCAGCGAGAAGGTGCCGGAGGTGACGACTCGTTCAATACGTTCGCTCATCCTGCGCTCCTAGAGTTCCACGACCGAGCGCAGCACGCGGCCGGTCTTCATGGTTTCGAATGCGTCGTTGACGTCTTCGAGGGTGATGCGCTCGGAGACGAAGCTGTCCAGGTCGAGGCGGCCGAGCAGGTACTGGTCCACGAATTCGGGGAAGTCGCGGGAGGGCAGGGTGTCGCCGTACCAGGCGCTCTTGATGGAGCCGCCGCGGCCGAAGACCTCGTCCAGCGGGATGTTCCAGATGGTGCCGGGTGCGGGCACGCCGACGAGGACGACGCGGCCAGCCAGGTCGCGTGCTTCGAACGCCTGCTTGAAGGTGGGGGCGATGCCGACAGCGTCGATGACGAGGTCTGCACCGAAGCCGCCGGTGAGTTCCTTGATGGCCTCGATGGGGTCGACCTTGGAGGAGTTCACGGTGTGGGTTGCGCCGTGCTCGCGTGCGCGTGCCAGCTTCTCTTCGTCGATGTCGACGGCGATGATGGTGGTTGCGCCACCGAGCTGTGCGCCTGCGATTGCTGCGGTACCGACGCCGCCGCAACCGATGACTGCGACGGACTCGCCGCGCTTGAGCTCACCGGTGTTCAGCACGGCGCCCAGGCCTGCGGTGACGCCGCAGCCGAGCAGGCCGATTGCTGCGTACTGTTCGGGGCTGATGTCAGCGGTGATCTTGGTGCACTGACCTGCCGCGACGAGGGTCTTCTCAGCGAAGGAGCCGATACCCAGTGCGGGGGTGAGTTCGGTGCCGTCCTCGAGGGTCATCTTCTGGGTTGCGTTGTGGGTCGCGAAGCAGTACTGCGGCTGGCCCTTGCGGCATGCACGGCATTCGCCGCAGACTGCACGCCAGTTGAGGATGACCAGGTCGCCGGGGGCGATGTCGGTGACGTCATCGCCGACAGCCTCGACGATACCTGCGGACTCGTGGCCGAGCAGGTAGGGGAAGTCCTGGCCGACGCCGCCGGTGACGTAGTGGTGGTCGGTCTGGCAGACACCGCAGGTGAGGACCTTGACGAGTGCTTCGCCCTTGCCGGGGTCGGGTACGTTGATGGTGGTGACGGTGACGGGTGCGTCCTGGGCGAGGGCTACGACAGCCTTAACCTTGTGCATGCTGTTCCTTTGCTTGGGGATTGCGGTTGATGCTCAACAGCAGATGAGGTTCAACCGCAGATAAAGGTTTTTTGATACGTTCCATTCTACGAGCAATGGAGCACCCGGCGCACGATAAAGCTGATAGTGAAGCGCCCCCGCGAATTTGACGTTTTATGACGTCGCCGCCTCCACCTCAGCAGCAAAGGCGAGCGCACCGCGTCGGAACGCACCCGAGGTCAGCGCGTTGACGTGGTCGCGGCCGGGCAGGGAGATGAAGCGGTTGAGCGGGTTATCCTCGCGCACCATATCGTAGAGTTCCGCACCGTCTGCGGCGATGGTGTCTGCGTCACCGAGAACCACCGCAACGGGTACGCGCGGATGCGCGCCCGGGTGACCCGCCGGCAAATCCGGGGATCCGGCGCGCAGGGCGGGCACGTCGAAAAACGGGCCGAAGGGAATCCGCACGAACTTCAGCAGCGCGTCGGGCTGAATGGGGGAGCCGTCAATAATCGAGGTGAAGGAAGCAATCGCCTCGTCGGTGGAGTCCGCCGCGGGCGTTTCTGCGCTCGCGGAGGCGCTGGTCCCCTCGTGCGCTTCGAGCATGGCGCGCAGGGTGATGAGGTGGTCGTGCAGGGGCAGGCCGCCCAGGGTGAGTGATGCGACCGCCTCCGGGTGGGTGAGGGCGAGTTCCCAGCCGACGCGGGCGCCGAAGGAGAAACCGATAACGTGGGCGCGCGGCGTCAGCTCCACGCCGAGGTCGTTCTCGGTGGCGACGGTGCGCAGCAGCTGGGCGAGCAGGTTGGTGAACAGGTGCATGGGGGTTAGCGCCTGACCTGCCGCGTCGACAGAGGGCACCGAATCAAACGGAATTGTGCGGCTGCGCACGCCCGTGTTGTTGGGGAGCTTGCAGTCGATGGCGTGCATGGATTCGGGGTCTTTGAGGTATTCGTCTGAGTGGTAGGGCAGGTCAACGATCAGCACGGGGTATCCGGCGCGCAGGTATTGGCGGATCCAGCCGGTGCCGCCGTAGAGCTGTTCGCCGCGGGTGGCGAAGCCGTGAATCATGAGGGCCGGGATGCGGCTTTTGAGCTGCTGCGGCTGGTAGAGGGTGTACGCGAGGTCGGGGAGAGCAACGGCGGGTACGGCAAAGGGCGCGGGAGAGAAATCTGCACTGGTCATATGTCTATCTTAGTGACCAGCACGGGGTTTCTGTCCTGCGCCCTTTTCTATCTCACGCCCTTGAAAGGTGGAGGCGATACGCGCTCAGCTGAGCTGCCGCTTAGTTTTTCTGTTCCGCACCGGTTGACGTATCGGTGCTCAGGTCAAAGAGCGACTCCTGCTGAGGCTCAGCCTTTGCGCTCGTCTCAGAAGCCTGGGCCTCTGAGGCATCGGCCTTCGCCTGCTTTTGCTGCTGCTTGCCGTTTTGTTTCTCGCCGCTTTGCTCCTTGCCGTTTTCGATGCGTTCCTTACCATCGGCAATGAGCGTGCGAATCATGGTGGTGTTGGTGTCCACCGCCTTCTGCACGCGATCCGCAATGGAGGGGCCCTTCGGCTTGGGGAGCATGCCCTGGCCGACCGCCTGCTGCTGCAGTTCGTGCCCGGCGGACATGAGGCGTTCGCGCTGTTCTTTCATCGCACGGGATGCGGTGGTGCTGCGCGGCTGAACCTTCAGGAGTCCGCGGTCGTCTTCGCCGGCAATGATTTGGCGCATGAGCATGATTTCTGCGTCCAGGTGCGCGCCGAAGAGCAGCATATTGTTCATGATCCAGATGAACAGCAGCATCACGATCACACCACCGATCAGGCCGTAGGTGGCGTTGTATTTGCTGAAGTTATTGGCGTAGAGAGTGAAGCCGAAACCGCCCAGACCCATACCGAAGAGTGCCAGCGCCGCGCCGGGGGAGAGCTTCCACGGCTTGAAACGGCGAACATTCGGGGTGGTGGAGTAGAGCAGGGTAATCAGGGCAATCGCCATGAATAGAATCAGCACCCAGCGGCCGTTGAGCCAGATGAGTTTGATGAGCTCCATGTCCACGGTTTTGGGTACATACTGACCGACCAAATCGAGGACAGTTACGCCCAGTAGCAGCATGAGCATCATGAGTACCACGAGGATGATAATCACGGTGGTGACGAGGACGTTGATGGGCTTGAGAATCCAGCCGGGGCGGCCTTCACGCACACCGTAGACGGTGTTGAGTGCTCGGCCGAAGGATCCGGTGTACCCGGAGGCGGACCAGATCGCACTGAGGATACCGGTCAACAGCACCAGGCCTGCGCCATGGTCGCCGGTAATCTGCTTGATGGGGTCTTCCATAATGGCGTACATCTGGGCGGGTGCGTTGTCCTTGAGGAAGGCGAGGATGACCGCGGCGCTTTCCTCACCGTGCCCAAACACACCCAGTAGCGAGACGATCGCCAGCAGGGCGGGGAAGATGGACAGCACGGTGAAGTAGGTGAGTGCTGCCGCCATGTCGCTTGCGCCGTTTACGCCGAACTTGAAGATGGCACGGCGCAGGATGTAGAGGATGCTGCCCTTGGGGAAGTCGCGTAGCTTTACGCTTGCGTACTTGGGAGCTGCGGGCTTCTTCTTACGGGAGAAGAGTCCGCGTCGAGCTCCGGCGGACACCGTGATTGAGGAGGTGTCCGTGGAAGAGCCGGTGTGTGCAGCCAATGGGGCTCCTTGAATGAGTGGGATGTACACAGTAGTGCGCCTATTAGCTTTAGCATGCGGGTTTCAGCGTGCGGGTTTCAGCGTGTGGGTGCACAGAAGGGGCGGGGAGAACAATGAGCTGTCCTTCCCGCCCCTGCGGTGACATTATAGGGTTTTCTGACCCTCCCGCATTTTTCTGCGAGTGCAGATAGGTGACCTGCTGGTCAATTAGAGAGGGTCGCCGCTCCGAAAAGCTTCAAAAAGCCTTGTCAGATGCTGTTGTCGACTAGCTGAAAACTAGTTGTGAATACCCAGAACCTTAGCGGTGTGAGCCATCAGCTCATCAGCCAGGTCGTGGTTGTCATTGAGCTTCACGCCGTAACCGGGGATGAGCTCCTTCAGGCGAGACTCCCAACCGGCAATCTTGGAGGGGAAGCACTTAGCCAGCAGGTTCAGCATAATCGGAGCCGCGGTAGAAGCACCGGGGGATGCACCCAGCAGAGCCGCAATGGAACCGTCAGCTGCAGAAACAACCTCGGTACCGAACTGCAGGATGCCGCCCTTCTTCGCGTCCTTCTTCATGATCTGGACGCGCTGGCCGGCCTCGATGAGCTCCCACTCGCCGCCGTTAGCCTCGGGGTAGTACTGGTACAGCGATTCGAGGCGTGCGTTCTTGTCCTTGACCAGCTCGGAGAGCAGGTACTTGACCAGGGAGAAGTTATCCAGACCTGCACGGGTCATCGGGTAGATGTTGTGCGGGCGCAGGGACAGCGGCAGGTCCAGCAGGGAACCCTGCTTCAAGAAGTTCGTCTTGAAACCGGCGTAGGGGCCGAACATGAGGGCGCGCTTGCCGTCCACGTAGCGGGTGTCCAGGTGGGGGACAGACATGGGAGGTGCGCCCACCGAAGCCTGACCGTACACCTTAGCGTTGTGCTGGTTTGCGGTGGCCTCGTGGGTGTTGCGCAGGAACAGGCCGGAGACGGGGAAGCCGCCGTAGCCCTTACCCTCTTCAATGCCGGACTTCTGCAGCAGGTGCAGGGCGCCGCCACCGGCGCCGAGGAAGACGAACTTCGCGTTGATGGTCAGCGGCTCTTCCTTGTTGATGCGGTTGATGGCGTCAATGGTCCAGGAGCCGTTGGATTCGCGGTTCAGGTTGGTGACCTGGTAGCCGTAGCGAACCTCAACGCCCTTGGTCTGCAGGTGGTCAATCATCTGCTGGGTGAGGGCACCGAAGTCAACGTCGGTACCTTCGGGGGACCAGGTCGCGGCGATCGGCTCGTTGCCCTTGCGGCCGTTGACGGTCAGCGGTGCCCACTCGGCAATCTTCTCGCGATTGGTGGAGAATTCCATGCGCTCGAAGAGCTTCTCCTTGCGGAAGGAGTCGTAGCGTGCAGCCAGGTACTTGGAGTGGTCTTCACCGAAGACCAGGGACATGTGGGGGACCGGGTTGATGAAGTTGGTGTTGTCCAGGATCTTCTTTTCAACCAGGGATGCCCAGAACTGGCGGGAAATCTGGAACTGCTCGTTGATATTCAGTGCCTTAGCTGCCGAGACGGTGCCGTCGGGGCCAGCGGGGGCGTAGTTGAGTTCGCACAGTGCCGAGTGGCCGGTACCTGCGTTGTTCCAGGGGTTGGAGGATTCCTGAGCGGCCTTATCGAGGCGTTCAAGCAGGACGATGTTCCAGCTCGGTTCGAGTTCCTTGAGGAACACACCGAGGGTGGCGCTCATGATGCCGCCGCCGACCAGGACGACGTCGGTTCGTTCAGTACGTGCTACCACTGAATTCTCCCTTAGGGGTGCGGGTGCCCGGCCTTGGGCACAATGACTGTGGGGTACATCATCTAGCCTACTCCTTTTAGCTGGGTTGGCATAGCCAGAATCAGCAAATAACAGGAGAGTATTGCAGCTCACATGCTAGCTTCCCTGGAGGGCAAAAACCCTCCAAGGCACGCCAAACACATGCAACGCAACACTCAAACCTGAATTGTCTACAACTTACGCAGCTTACCGAACAGCTCAATCGCATTCTGCTCCGTCTGATAGCCCTGAACCTCACGGCTCACCGCCACCTTAGACGTCACATTCAGCAGCGGAACCGCCGGCATGAACTGACCCAGCTGAGACAGAACCTTCGCGTACAACTCACGCTGCGAATCCACCGAATCGGCAGAATCTGCGGTACGAATCGCCTCCAGAATCTCCGTAAAACGAGGCGACGGCGCCACAGCCACAGCAGTAGGCGACGGCGAAGGAGTTGCCGACGGGCTCGGCGATGCAGAAGCCGAAGCCTCCTCCTCAGGAGTCAACGGATCCGGTGAATGGCTCGGCTGCGGGCTCGGAGTCGCAGAAATCCGCACATTCGAATCCGCACCACCCGACGACGGCACATCAGAACTCTTCTTCGTCAAACCCGTCGTCATATCCGATGGCGCATTTGTAATCAACGAACGCACCTGATGCTCAGCAATCAGCGGCGCCAACACCGGACCAAAGAACGCATACGGGTCACGGTACATGCCGTAGAAACCGGCCAACGTAATACCGCGCTCAGAAGAAACCTCACGGCTCTTCGGCAGATACTCAGCCCACGGCAGAGGCACCGGCTTAATATTCAAACCCACTTCAATCAGCGAAGCCACCATCTCCGAATACACCTTCTGCGGAGTATCCATCCACGGCAGAGACACATCAGCCGGGTAGTAGCACTCAATCACCTGATTGTCGTACCCGGCCGTCGCCAACAGCGAGCGCGCCGTATCCTGATTGCGGTCCGTGTAATTCTTCGCATCATCAGCCTTAATGCGGAACGACGGCGAAATCAACGTCTGCGCTTCCGAGGTGCCCTGCGGATAATACTGGCGCAACGCGCCACGATCCACCGCATGCGAAATAGCGCGACGCACCGAAATATTCTTCAACACCGGATGCGCCGTATTCAGGCTCAAATACACCAGCGAGAACGGGTCACGACCCGGAGTCTGATAACCATCACGCGCCAACTGACCCAGATCAGTTGAATTCACCTGATCACACGCATCAATATGACCCTCCATCAGCGCAAAATAACGCTTATCCGACGAAGTGAGGGTCGAAATCTGAATCTCATCCAGCTCAGGTGCCTGACCCTCAAAATGGGTGTTCTTCAGCAGACGCACCGTGCCGTCCTCGAACGACTCCACACGGAACGCACCCGTACCCACCGGGTTGCCCGTCAGCTTCTGATCAGTACCAAAAAGTGAAGGGTCAATAATGCCGAATGCCTGCTGCGTCAAAATACGCGGGAACGCCAACGAAGGACGCGACAGGGTCACCACCACGGAGTTGCCCTTCGCCACCACCGACGAAACCAATGGCATAAAAGACTGCACCGCATACGACGCAGAAGCATTCTGCGCGGGCTTCTTATCACCCGGACGCGCGGCATCAGAAGCGCTCGGAGTCGCCGCACCCGACGGAGACGCCTGAACAGGCGCAGGCTCCACCGCCGAAGGATCAACAGAACCCGGCTTCGGCACACCAAAACCCCACGCAAACAACGGCTGAGCAGGCACCGCCAAAGCAGCAGTACCCTCACCCGTAGCCAACGCCTGCCACCTCTGGAAATTCTGCACCACAGCATCCGCAGTCAACGCAACGCCACTACTAAAATGCGCCTCACGCAACACAAACGTATGTGTCAAACGGTCATCAGAAACCTTCCAGTCACTACACAAAGAATCCTGAACCTCAGGATCACCCGTGTAATGATTCGCCACCAACAATGTCTGCAAAACCTGCGCCGTCACCTGATACGTACTCGCCACAGGAAACAACGCCGGATCCAAACCCAACGGCGCCGCACCCTGCGCAAAACGAAACACACGACGCGCATCAGCAGACGATGCACTCGCCGAAGAACCAGCAGACGAACCAGCAGAAGACTGACCAGAACACGCAGAAAGCGCCAAACCAGCACTAAAAAGCGCGCCAAAACGCAAAACGGCGCGTCGACTCAAGCCACTCGAGCCGGCAGTAGCTCGCAGCAGCGCATCAGAACTGCCAACAGCTGACGATGCATAAGGCTGATGCTGCACGGGAGGGTCCTCTCTTCCGTCGCGGATGCTTATCTCTCAGGATAACGGTTCAACACCCAACCGGGCGAGACACACCCACCTCGGCAAGGCGCATACAAGAGAACCCGCCGCCACGAAAACCGTGACGGCGGGCCCAATGTGAATGTGTGTGCGCGAGGGGGGACTTGAACCCCCACGCCATAAGGCACAGGAACCTAAATCCTGCGTGTCTGCCAATTTCACCACTCGCGCGCAGTGTCACCCCCACATCCGAAGATGCATGCGTCTGAGGCAACAAAAAATTAGTGTACACCAGGAACCAAGGTTCTCCAAGCCTTAAAAGAAGCCCCCATAGGGCAAAAAGCCCGCAAACACGCCAAACAGCGACCCTCCTGCAGGGCCGCCGCCCCTCACACTACACACGCAGAAAGCAAGACCCTACTTCGGATCAATACCCAAATCACGACGCAGCTTCGCCACATGACCCGTCGCACGCACATTGTACTGAGCCAAAGCAACAACACCCTGCTCATCAATCACAAACGTCGAACGAATCAGACCCTCATACACCCTGCCGTAATTCTTCTTCTCACCCCACGCACCATACGCCTCAGCCACCGCATGATCAGCATCAGACAGCAACGGGAACGTCAACGACTCCTTCTCCACAAAACGCGCAATAGCCGCCGGCGAATCCGGAGAAACACCCAACACCACATAACCCAACGACTTCAACGACGCCAAATTATCACGGAAATCGCACGCCTCCTTAGTACAACCCGGAGTCGACGCCTTCGGATAAAAATACAAAATCACCTTACTGCCCGCATAATCACTCAGACTATGCTCCACACCCGACGCATCAGCAAGGGTAAAAGCAGGCGCCGGAACACCCGGCTCAAGACGAACACTCATCAAAAACTCCTCAAAACAACAAAGGGGAGGGGGCAGGTGCGCCCCACACAGTACACACACTAGTGTCCCACACACCCCACCCAAATAATGTGTCCAAGGTCACCCCAAATCAACTTGCGCACACCACAAAAACTCGCGTATAGTATTTTTCTGTTGCAACGGAAACCTTGAAAAACAAACAAGCGCCTCTAGCTCAATTGGCAGAGCAATTGACTCTTAATCAATGGGTTCTGGG
>ERZ773072.85-NODE-85-length-53363-cov-58.257410_pt1 | contig 53363 bp, 70 predicted proteins | sample MGYA00580617_ERZ773072 | MGnify/ENA primary metagenome ERZ773072 (study PRJEB29015, sample SAMEA2737970) | human oral metagenome | biome: human oral; feature: human-associated habitat; material: dental | place: China | collected 2122 ...
CTATGTCTCAGAGACACAGGCGATATATAGCACCTCGGTGAGTCACAGAGGTGATAGCCCCACGTCTTATTCTGTGTCAGTCAATCCCCGCGATGTGCTAGTCGGGTTCTTCGCTAAGAACGGTTTTATCGTCTTACCCCGCTTGGATGAGCGATTGAAATCCAAGACCCTTTTGGTGAGCTATGGCAAAAGCGGACGCCGCCGTGTCTTGTTAGGAGCCTATGCGAAAGAGATAACTATCCAGTTGGTGTCGGCTGAGACGGGTGAGCTGGTGGCTACTGCGACGGCTGAGGGGCGTGATAGCACGGAGGCTGAAGAGATTGAGCAGGCCATCACGAGAGCTTTGGATGCACTATTCAAATAGCTCAGCTGTAATAAGGCCTTCGGGCCTCTTGGCCTAATAAAAAAGCGAATCGCTGTAGGAGCATCTCCTGCAGCGATTCGCTTTTTGTGGGGTGGGGCGTCGTGGCTACTTGAGGCGGGCGGCGATCTTATCGCCGAGAATGCTCGCCGTATTAAAGATGAAGTAGCGCAGGCCGATGTCGTGAGGCAGCCCGGTCTTCGCCCGATAGGTATGGAAGATGTGTCGGCTGATCTTCTTGCCCAATGCCTTCTCCGGAACTAATTCCTGATAATTGATGCTCATCGCTCCTGTTTAACTTTATCGCCGCCAGCCAAATCGCAGCTCATTGGCGACTCTGCAAAGGTCGTGAAAAGGGGAGGGAATGCGGGGAAAGCCTCAGGGAGGGTGTCACGCTCCCAGAGTGGACTCTCTGCCTTATGATGACAGAAGCATCCTGCACAGATAGCTGAGTAATCCTACCTACCTCTGATGTGCAGGCCGTCCTGTCTCATTGATCTTGTGCGGGGAGCTCCGTTGGCTCGGAGGAAACTTTACTACCTTTGGAGCGATGACGTTTTTGCATCTCCATAGATTTACTAAAGGTTTTACATCTAAATTCGCTCAAATGACAAAGCTTTATTATACCCTGCTGGTACTCCTCCTCTCTGTGACCACGCTCCTCGCACAGCAAGGGACGGTCGAGGGGAGAGTCTATAGTATGAAGAGCAATAACCCATTAGAGCTCGCTACCGTACGAGTGCAGGGGAGCAACCTTAGCGCACGGACCGATAGCGTAGGGCGCTTTGTTATCTCTGGCGTGAATCCCGGCTTCATTCGCCTCATCGTCATGATGCTCGGCTATGAGACGACTACCTCTGCCGAAGTGCAAGTGGTGGGCAATCAGGCGAGCTTCATCGACATCGCTCTTGAGGAAGAATCCACGAACTTAGCAGAGGTCGTTGTCCGCCCCAGAGTTCGATTCAAACGTGCCGAGAGCCCGCTCTCCATACAGACCCTGGGCCTCAAGCAGATCGAGAAGAGTGCCGGAGCGAATAGAGATATCTCCAAGCTCGTACAGCGGCTGCCAGGTGTAGGAGCGACAGACCCCAATCGCAATGACCTCATCGTGCGTGGTGGGGGCCCCTCGGAGAATGTCTTCTATCTCGATGGCATAGAGATCCCCGTGATCAATCACTTCGCGACCCAAGGTGCTTCGGGGGGGAGCGTGGGGATGATCAATCCCGACTTTGTCCGAGAGATAGATTTCTACACTGGTGCTTTCCCCGCAAGCCGAAGCAATGCTCTCAGCTCCGTCATGGAGATCAAGCAGCGTGACGGCGATGCTGATCGTATGCACGTCAAGGCTTCCGTGGGAGCTTCGGATGCCGCGCTGACCATAGAGGGGCCTCTGGGGGGGAAGTCCACGTTCATCGCCTCGGCCCGCCAGTCGTATCTGCAGTGGCTCTTCAAGGCGATCAAGCTCCCCTTCCTCCCCACCTACAATGACTTCCAAGTCAAGTACAAGTACCGCTTCGATGCGCACAACGAGCTCTCCATCGTAGGCATTGGGGCGATAGACAATATGCGTCTGAATACTCAGCTACAGACCACAGGCACGGAAGCGCAGCGCTACATCCTGGGCTATCTCCCCGAGTACAAGCAGTGGAACTACACAGTAGGTGCCGTCTACAAGCACTACGGAGAGGGACACATAGACAACTGGATCCTGAGTCGCAACATGCTGCGCAATAGCAGCGTCAAGCATCAGAACAACGATACCGCCCTGCCCAAGCTCTCCGAATATGAGTCCGATGAGACGGAGAATAAACTGCGCTATGAGCGTGTGTATACGACGCTTCCCATCAAGCTCAGCTTCGGTGCAGGTCTACGCTATGCGAGCTATACTAATCGTAGCGAGCGACTCGCCTATCAGTCGGGGCAAGTAGTACCACTCTCGTATGACGCACAGATCAAGCTATTGGCTTACTCGGTCTTCGCTCAGGCTTCAGACGAATACCTCGACAAGAGGCTCAAGCTCTCCCTCGGACTCAATCTCGTGGGTAATACGCTCAACCCAACCATGAGCAACCCCTTCCCCCAGATATCCCCGAGACTTTCGGCTTCGTTTGCTCTCTCGGACGACATTGATCTGAACGCTAACGTCGGGCGCTATGCTATGCAACCCTCCTACACGAGCATGGGCTACCGAGCCTCAGATGGGAGCTATGCTAATAAGGACCGCCTACGCTACATCATGTCGAACCAAGCTGTACTCGGGGCGGAGTACCACCCGGGGGATCATCTACGCTTCTCGGCCGAAGGCTTCTACAAGTCCTACAGCGCCTACCCGATCTCCGAGGTCGAAGGGGTAAGCCTTGCGAGTAAGGGGACGGAGTATGGTCAGGTAGGTGCCGAGGCGGTGCTATCCACAGGTCTGGGTCGTGCCTATGGGGTCGAAGTAGTCGCTCGCCTCTTGCCGTGGAGTGAGTTCTCTGCGACAGCCACCTACACGCTATTTAAGAGCGAGTTCACCGACAAGTCGGGTGTCTACCGCCCTTCCTCCTGGGATACGGGCCAGATGATCAACCTGCTCGCCAGCTATCGCCTGGGCAAGAGCTGGTATCTCTCTGCCTCTTGGCGCTATATTGGCGGAGCACCCTACACTCCGATAGATATGGAGCTCTCTACGAATAAGGCTGCTTGGGCGGTCACTAATCGAGCCTATCCCGACTACGCACGATTCAATACGCTGAGACTTCCTGCTAAACACCAGCTTGACTTGCGCTTAGATAAGGAGTTTTACTTCAAGCACTGGATGCTGAACCTCTACATAGATGTACAAAATGCCTATCTAAGTCGCTCTGTCAGCGCCCCGATCTACACGAACCGAGATGCCTCGGGGCAGGTCATCGATGATCCCACCGATCCCCAGCGTCAGCAGCTACGCCAGCTCGACTACTACAGCAGGCTCATCCTCCCGACGCTTGGACTGATCGTCAGGCTCTAGCTAAGAATCTGCCTCTTTCCTCAGCATAACATGCTCCCTCTAGAGCTGTGGGAAGGGGTTGTACTCAGATCACCTCAGGTATTGCTATTATTGAGTAAGAGGTAGAGAGCTATGAGGATGGTTGTCGTAAAGGCTCTTATTAGTTTGAAGGGAATGATGATGAATGATAGAAGAGCTTCTTTGGGTAGTAAGGTTGGTTAGAATGATATTCTCCGCTGGGGTATATAGCAAAAGGGTGCAAATCATTAGTGATTTGCACCCTTTCTTTTTCAGCGGAGAGAGAGGTAGTGCGACCTTGATGCCGTGTACTTTCAAAGCCTTTCATTTGCGTGCCTTGTCTAAAATAACAATACCACGTAGTGCCACGAAGAACCAAAGTGATACGCTATACTCGTGTACATTTCGTGTACAGCGTTGTCAGTGCCGAAAGTCGTGTACATCGCACATCATAGCTCGTCAAACTTGGTCATTGACCGCTCTTTGAGTTCGTCCACAATCTTCGCATAGGGCTTCATCGCGTTAAAGTTGGAGTGACCCGTCCAACGCATGATGACCTCCACAGGGATACCAAGTTGCAATGCCATGACGACGAACGTGCGCCGTGCAACGTGGGTGGTCAGCAGATGCCACTTGGGGTAGACCTCTTCATAGCGCGTGTTACCCTTGAAATAGACGATACGCGTAGGTTCGTCCAGCCCTACCACCTGACCAAGCGTTTTAAGATGCAGGTTCATGTGTACGTTGGAGATAATTGGCAGCGCCATATCTCCAGGGAATACGCACCCGCTATACTTGTCAAGGATAGCTTGCGAATGCTTGTTTAGCTCGATTCTAAGCCCGTCGATAGTCTTCTTAGTCACAACGTGGACAACGCCCTTCTTGATGTCGGAGCGTCTGAGCTTGGCTACGTCGGAGTAGCGAAGCCCCGTGAAACACTGAAAGAGGAAGACATCGCGCACGCGTTCAAGAGCCTCTTGCATCGGTTGGAATTGGAAATCTTGAAGCTGCTTTATCTCCTCTTGTGAGAGGTAGATAATTTCCTTGGAATCAACGGAAATCCCCTTTAGTTTAGGCTTAAAGGTGTTGTGCAGGTCGCCATGGTAGTAGCCTTTTTGAGACGACCACCGAAGCAACCACCTAAGAAAGGAGAGGTGGCGCGATATGGTTGTGTTGCGCTGGTCTTTCCTTTGGTAGTAGGCAATGAGGTCTTGCAGCTTCCCTTCTGTGAGTGTCTCAAAGGATAATGCAGGGTCAAATGATTTCAGATGGTGGCGGAGCGTCCTGAACTTCTGATATGTCGACGGTGTCCACTGATTCTTCTCCCCGACTTGTGACATGAACAAATCAATGACCCCCCAAAGGTCTATTTTGCCGTCATCGTCCAGGAGTGACGCGCGTCCCACCATATCGTTGAAGAGGTCTTTGACCTCTTGTGGCGTTGGCACACGCTTCTCCAGGAGTTCATAACGTGCAAAGACTTCGTTTATCTGTGCCTTATACTCTTCTATGGTGCGGTTGATTTCAGCCGCTTCCCTCGTGCCCGCAATAGCGCGCTCAGCCTTGGCGTCCCATTGGTCTAAGTCTATTTTGCGACCGATTGGAAAGTCAAACGGGCGCTCCCCTCGGAGCGTCACACGCATCCTTATGGCAAGGTCTTTGGTGTCGGTTGCCTTGCGCTTGTGCAGGTTGAATTTGATGCTTCGTTTGATGAACATATCTACCTTATGTCTAATGTACCACGACCAAGCAAGAGCCACGCGGGAGACACACCAAAGTCACGGCACACATACAGAAGCGCGTCAATGTCTATGGACTTGTAGTGCATTTCCTCAATGGGTTTGGATAGGTCGCCTTTGATTCGGTAGTACTTCACTCTGTTAAGGCTATGTTCCTCGCAAAAGGCTTTCAGCCCTGATGTCTTACCCATTGCCTTTGCCAGGTCTACCGCCTCAAAGAAGCGGCGCTGTATCTCCATGACCTGTGGATTGATTGACTTCTTCATGACCTCTTCATCTTTTGCGTGTATGCTTCGTGCATTTCGTTAAGTAGGGTGCTGTCTACTTCGGCGAACTCTTCGCCTTTGAGCGCCGATGCTTCCAGCGCATCAAAGATGGCGCGTGGCATCACAGAGTAGTAGGTGGCAATGCCGTAGTAGTCGGCGACCTTGATTGCTGTTGTCTTCATCTTTCCTTCTGTGTGTATATGTACGTGCGCGCGCGTTAGGCTTGCTTCTCGATGATGCCGAGCAAGCGGTCAATCTGCTCTTGAGACTTTGCGAACTGCTCTTGTGATTTCGCGAAGAGCTTGCGTTGCTCCGCGATTTCGTCAATTAGCTTGCCAACAATGCCGTTGTCTGTGCATCCTTCGCACTCTCCGTAGTTGTTGGTCGTGTGGTTGTTTGTGGTGGTTGTGTTCGTGCCGTTTACGTTGCTCTGCTCGCCACCAAAGTAGAGCTGTGGATTTACCGACATTTCGTGCAAAATTGCCTGTTTGGTCTGTGGGATAGTCCCGCCTGCTTCCCAATTTTGCACCGTCCTGGTCGTGACGCCAAGCAGTTTGGCGAATCTTTCTTGTGAAAGTCCAAATCTTTCCCTGATTTCTCTTGTTTCCATTCCGTTCATTATGAGTATGTTAGTAGCACCTTGTAGTTTTATGATCATAGATTTCGCGAATAATTTCGTTGTAACGTTTGCATTTCACGAAATCTTTCGTACCTTTGCAGATGTAAAGCAACGCAAGATGAAAAGACAAGCGAAAGCGATACAAGTGTAACGTGCGAATGTACAACTTTTCGCCGAAAGATGAATACAAGAAAGGAAGAGATATGAATGATTTTGGATTTAAGGCGGGCTTCTCTCAAGTGAAGCGAAAGGATGCCAAGGAGGTGCGCGAGCGAATTATGCAAGCTCTTGGACTGACGACCCGTGCAAGCTGGTATGCCCGCCTCAATGGTGTGGTTGAGCCGAAGGTGTCAGAAGCCCGCGCCATTGAAGAGGTGTTTGGAGAGTTCGGCATAACAAACGTTTGGGGAGCTTGATGGACACCGAAAAAAGAGTGATAGACATGACCGCTGGGGAGTTCGCCGAAGTCCTGTACAGCGTGATGAAAAGGCTATCAGGTAACGAAGAAGAAAAAGTAACAAACAAAAGGCTGGTTTACGGCATCGCAGGTATTGCGCAGCTCTTTAACTGCTCTATGACCACGGCAAACAGAATTAAAGCGAGTGGGAAGATAGACCAAGCAATATCACAGACGGGACGAATGATAACCGTCGATGCAGACCTCGCCTTACAACTAATGAAAACATAGAACTATGGAAGCTAAAATCTACAAGGAATCAGGGCGCGTTGCCCGCGTCTTCCCGCAGAACGGCACAGACTTCACCCTTCGCGAGCTTCAGGGCATCGTTGGTGGCTACATTGAGTTGGTGCACCTTGGAAACGGAAGCGTGATGGTAATCAACGAGGAGGCGAAGGGCAAAATCGGCACGACAATCAATATGTCGGCAACTCGCATCGCAAGAGAGCATCAGGCAATTTTGGCGCACGACTGCATAGTTGGCGACGCTCTTGTTTGCCCAACAGAAATGGTGCGGTAACAACAACTATAAACTACATGTAAAAATGACAACAGACAACATCACCGACCTGCTCATCATCGCTTGCGGTGGGCTACTCGTATGGTCAATAGCGGCGACGCTCACGCTGTGGAGCGAACGAAAGGAGCTGAATAAGCTCCGCAAGTCCAAGGACGACCTGCGAGATAGTATGGCCAGCTACAACTACTATCTCTACGAGCAACTCAGGAGCACCGAGAGAGAGAACGAAGATCTGCGTACATATATCTACCGCCAACAGAAAGAGCAACAGAAGCAAGACAACTAATACACACAGCTATGACCAAAGAGCAAAAAGAGGTGCTGACGGCATGGTGCAACAATTTGCTTGTCACCTTTCGTATCGACTACTTCCGTGGGCGTGCCGTTTGGGCTATTGTGAATGCCATAGAATATGGAAGTGATTGGAACTTCTCTGTGGCGCTTCAGTATTGCCAAGAGGCTGAAAATCTCAGCTTTAACGCAAATACAAAGGATTATACCGAGCTTATCAATGAGCTGCGGCAGATAGCAAAGGAGGTGTCACTAAGCATTGCCGCGCAGGATGCCATTGACCACGTATTCATAGGGTGTTGGGTGGCAGCTATATACGACATCGACAGGCTCAAGAGCGAACGCTACAAACAGAACTAACAGAACTAACCACGAGTGCGCCGCGCTGGCGGCTTGCCGCACGCGATACCTTCCGCGCCTGGGACGGCGTGGCGCACACTACAAAACACAACGAGATATGACACGAGAAGACATAGAAAAGGCACTAAAGATGCCTGAATGGATGGATGATGAGGACGACAGCGGCAATCCTATTATCTCAGCAACAATTGGCACTCACGAAGCTCTAATCAAGGAGAAGGGCGATGGCACGGTCTTGCTTGTTATCCGCTGCTGGCTTGATGACCAGGTAGAGGGAAAGTACAAGGGCTTGACCATGGATGAAGCCAAGGCAAAGGCTCGCGAGATACAGGTGGATGACGCGTGCAGTGATTTTAATCTTGACTAACTATGACGAGAGAAGATATAGCAAATAGCCTCAAGCCGCTTGAGTGGGACATTTGGGAAGGCAACAAGTATCGCTTTGCTCAGCCAACAGAAGCCCACGAGGCAATGATAATGACCAAGGATGACGGACGTCTGCTTGTCAGAGTAAACAAGCATGGACGCATGGAGTCGGAGGCTGTCACGGAGGCTTATACGATGCAGGAGGCAATGGACTTCGTCCGTGAGTGGCAGATAGACCGCTTCTGCTCCTACTTCCAAGTGAACGACTAACAACAACGAGAAATGAAGCGAATAATTCTAAAGGAGCTAACTCTTGTAAATTGGAGAGGCTCAGATGCTACGCCGACAGAATTTGACCCTGTATGCACCACGATAGCAGGAGCGAATGGGCTTGGCAAAAGCCGCCACTTTGATGCCTTTACATGGCTGCTATTCGGTAAGGACAGCCAAGACCGAAAAGACTACAATATCAAGAGTATCAGAAAAGGAGACACAAAGGGTCGCTCCATCTGTGGCGTGAGAGGTGTATTTGAGGTTGACGGGGAGGAGGTAAAGCTGATACGCAACTTTGAGGAGGAGTGGGTGAAGCCACGAGGAGCAACGGAAGAGGTATTCAAGGGCAACAAGACCGTGTGCTTTTGGAATAATGCCCCCGTCAGTGTCACAGAGTACGCAAAGCGCGTCAAGGACATCATTGACGACACCTTGTTCAAGATGCTCACCAATCCTGCTTACTTCCTTTCAATGCCCTGGAAAGACCAGCGTGAACAGCTCTTTCAGATGGCGGGTGCTGTGGAGGATAGCGAGGTTGCCATGTGGAAGCCTGAATTTGCCGCTTTCCTTGACAGGCTGGCGGGCAAGCCAATGGCGGACTTTAAGAGGGAGCTTGCAGCGCGCAAGCGTCTTATAAAGTCACAGCTTGACGAGGTGCAACCTCGCATTGACCAAACGTATAAGCTGATGCCCGAAAAGCAGGACTTTTCCGCCCTTGAAGCCGAAATGAAGAGCGTTGATAACGCACTTGTCCAGGTGGATGGCGCGTTGGCAAGCGTTGCCGAACGCTCGCGAAAGCAGTACGAAGAGGTGCAGGCTCGCCAGGATAAGATAAACGACTTAAAATCGAAGCGTCGGCAGGTCATCTTTGACGCAAAGAACGAGGCGAGAGAGTATGCATATAGGGTAAATGTGGAGCTTCGTGATTTGCAGGAGGCGGAGAGAATGGCGCAGCGTGAAATGCAGGGCTACCAGGCAGATATTGATGCAGCAACCAGGGAGATTGCACGCCTTGAAGCACGCAAGAAAGAGCTGACGAAGCAAGCAGATGAGCTTCGCGAGGAGTGGTACAAGGTCAATGCAAGCGCCTACAACGGAGAGACAACATGCTCTTGTTGCGGGCAGGAACTCCCCGCAGAAATGCAAGCATCGGCAAAGGCTCACTTTGACAAGCATAAAGCGGACGCCCTGGCTAAGATAACGGAGCGAGGGAAGAGCATCAAGGAGGAGGTTGCACGAATCGACGCGTGCATTGTGGAGGTGCATGAGGACATTCCACACGCCAACGAGGGCATTGCCCGTCAATCTTCGTGGCTGGAGAAGCTGAAAGCGCGCCTTGCCTGTGTGTCGGAGGTCAAGCCCGAAGAGGTTAAGCCCGAAGACATCAAGGAGTATAATGACCTCACGGCGCAAATCGCAGAGCTTGAAGCAACGCTTGATGACGGCATCGAGAGCGAAGACACCAGCGCCTATCAAGAGGAGAAGAGAGCGCTGACCGCCAAGCGCGATGAAATCAAAGATAAGCTGACAGACCGCAAGCGAATTGAGGAGCTTGAAAGGAGCATCAAGGAGCTGGAAGAAGAGGGGCGAAATCTTGCGCACCAGCTTGCGGAAGCAGAGCGCGAGGAGTACACGATGCAGCAATTCACGAAAGCCAAGATTGACGAGTGCGAGAAGCGCATCAACAACCTCTTCACTATGGTCACGTTCCAGCTCTTTGACTACACGATTGAGGACGCTAAAAAAGAGAACCCCATCGAGTGCTGCATCCCTCTAATCAATGGCGTTCCTGTGGGTACGACAAATACTGCCGCCAAGGTCAATGCAGGGCTTGACATCATCAACGCGCTGTGTAGATTCTACGGAGTTACCGCGCCAATCTTCATAGACAACCGCGAGAGTATCACCGAAATCATCCCAACGGATAGCCAAATAATCAACCTAAAGGTAACAGACGACAAGAAGCTTGTCGTCACGAAAGGAAAGTAACGTATAACGACTACGAAAATGAAGTACACAATGACCATTCAGACCGCGCATACGGTGCTGACATCTATTCAGAGCGCCATCAGCAACGCCATCCAGGCAGTTGCAGGGTGGTTCAAGGAGCGACGAGAAGCCAAGGAAAAGGCGGAGACCGCAAGCCTGGTGCATGAATCGGCAGAGCGCATCCAACTGCAAGAGTTCAGAGGTAAAATCCATATCTCCATTGATGGCATCCCTCTTATGCCCGTGGATTCGCTCCGAAAGGACGCTATCACCGCCCTTGAAGAGGTACGTATGACCTATCGCAACTACGCAAATCAACTCAACTAAACAGATACAGATATGAATGAATTAGTGAAAGCGACCCCCGCCGTGGGAGCAATCAACGTGGCACAGGCACAGCCACAGGTGGTCAATTTCTTTGACCCGGCGCAGTTTGAAATCATGCAGCGCGTGTGCAAGCTCTTCGCATCATCGGAGCTTGTGCCTGACATGTACAAGGCAAGCGAAAAGAATCCCATGGAGAAGGCTGTTGCCAACTGCATGATAGCTATTGAGGTGGCAAATCGCATCGGCGCCAGCCCACTGATGGTGATGCAGAACATGGTGCCGATATATGGTAAGCCATCTTGGTCAGCAACCTTTTTAATCGGCACGGTCAATGGGTGCGGGCGCTTCGCTCCATTAAAGTACCGCCTCACGGAGAAAGGCATGCTTGGCATGGTAGAGTACACCGACTACGAGTACCAAGGGGGGAGCAAGAGAGCTGTTAAGAAGCAATTTGACGGCAAGAAGATAATGGACATTGAGTGCGTTGCCTACACTACCGCCAATGGGTCAGACCAGGTACTTGAAAGCGCCCCCGTGTCGATTCGTCTCGCCATCCAAGAGGGGTGGTACACCAAAGCTGGAAGCAAATGGCAGACAATGGCAGAGCAGATGTTGAGGTATCGCGCCGCATCTTGGTGGACGCGCACATACGCACCGGAGCTTTCCCTTGGCATGAAGACCATTGACGAACAGCAGGACGTCTACACGGAGTACGAGGAGGTCAAGGATGTCAAGGAGCAGGTTGCAGCTGAAAAGGAAGCTAACGCCAATCAGACGACCATCCAAATAGACCTTGGGGACGAAGTGCCTGCAACCGTTGATGCACAGACGGGCGAAATCATCGGGGAAGAGCCAACAGTCGCCCCAACAGATACCCCAACAGATACACTACCAGGCTTCTAATTATGGCACAAGTAATTGACAACGCAAAGGGCTTCAAGGTCATTGAAATGAGCCTGCCCGAATCAGTCGAGGCGTTTGGCGGTGTTGGGGTCTGTGATTCATGCAATCGTGCAGCCTACACAGCATACTACATCGCGGTGCTTAACCAGGCGTTTTGCCCCTACTGCTACGGGGAGTGGCAAAAGCACGCAACGCACTACGAAGAGGATGCTGAGATTGAGCAGCACAATTTTGAAGTTGCTAAAAACATGCTTCACGTAAGATGAAATTAACGATACTCGGGAGCAGCTCGGCGGGCAACTGCTATCTGCTTGACAATGGTCAGGAGAGCTTGCTTGTGGAATGTGGATTGAGCTACAAGAGCATCACAAAAGTTCGGGACTTTGACGTTCGCCGCGTGAAAGGGTGCATAATCTCTCACGAGCATGGCGACCACGTCAAGGGTTGTGTAAAGGTGCTTGAAGCTTGCATCCCTTGCTACATGTCAGCAGGCACAGCAAAAGCCCTGGGGCTGGAGGATAATCACCTTGTGACGACCATCCAGCCGATGAAGTCCTACCGCCTTGGTGGCTTTACGATACAGGGATTTGATGTGCAGCATGACGCCGCCGAGCCTCTCGGGTATCTAATTCACCACAAGGAGATAGGCACAACGCTCTTCGCGACTGATACGTACTACCTAAAATACAAGTTTGCAGGGCTGTCAAACATCCTGATTGAGTGCAACTACCGGCACGACATCTTGGAGGATAATGTTGCGGCGGGCGTGGTGTCAAAAGCGCAGTACAACCGCACAATCAAGAGCCACATGAGCCTTGAGACGTGCAAGGAGGTCTTGCTTGCAAACGACCTGTCAGCGGTAAACAACATCGTGCTTATACACCTGTCACCAACCAACAGCCATGCAAAGGACTTTCAGCATAGCATTAAGGAGCTGACCGGAAAGACCGTGGTCATCGCGGAAGCTGGATTGACCATGGACTTTGACAAGTCTCCATTTTAATATTCAGTGTATCACTATAAAAGACAACTATCATGACTATCATGAATTGGTATCAAGTAAAAGCGCGCATGGAGCGCGTAGCAGACAACGGGGCAATCAAGTCAGGTTCAGAAGTGTTCCTGGTGAAGGCTAATTCGTTTGCCACTGCAGAGCGCGTGGCGATGGAGGAGGTCGTGCAGTACGCCACGGGTGGCGTAGATGTGGTAGCCATGGCACGCAAGAACTACAAGGAGGTGTTTGCTTCCAACGAAGCAGATGCAGACAAGTGGTTTAAGTGTAAGCTGAGCTTCCTGACCATCGACGAGAAGAGCGGCAAGGAGAAGAAGACCGCACACCTCTTCCTGGTCAAAGCGGTGTCCGTGACCACGGCGCACCAGGCAGTGGATGCCTTTATGGAGACATCGCTATCTGACTATGTCATTGAGCAGGTGGAGGAGACCAAGATTATTGACGTCATAGAGTGCGCAGGGTAACTCCAAAGGCGATGAAAGATACATACTACTTTCAGCACGACTACAACGCACGCAATGACCCTAAGTTGCAAGAGGTGCTTTTGGAGCATGGTGTTGCAGGTGTCGGCGTCTTTTGGTGCGTCATAGAGCAACTATACGAGCAGGGAGGCAAGCTCCCTCACAAGGCATGCAAAAGCATTGCATTTGCATTGCACGTGGACTGCAAGTTGGTTGAGAGCGTGGTCAAGGATTTTGACCTCTTCAAGCTGGATGCCCGCCACTTTTGGTCAAAGTCAGTGATTGCGCGGCTTGATAGGCGCAAAGAGGTTTCCGACAAGAGAAAGACCGCCGCTGCATCAAGGTGGAAGCAGCGTCAGCAAGAGGTGCAAGTGCAAAGCAAAGATGATGCAATTGCATTGCAAGAGCTATCCAAAGAAAAGGAAAGTAAAGGAAAGGAAACAAAAGGAAAGGAAACAAAAGGAAAGGAAATAGAAGAAGAGGAGGGTGCAAAGACCGCAAAGCGGTTTTGCCCACCCACCTTGGAAGAGGTGAAAGCCTATTGTGCCGAAAAGGAGTACAACATCGACGCTGAGCGCTTCATCGACTTCTACACATCCAAAGGTTGGTTTGTCGGGAAGAACAAAATGAAGGATTGGCAAGCAGCTGTGCGAAATTGGCATAAGGGTGGCAAGGGTAATGGCGGTGCGCGCACCACGGCCAACAACAACGTAAACGACGAATGGCGATGAATGGCACTCAAACGAGCATAGCGAGCATACTTAACTACATCAAGGAGCGCGGCGGCTTCGGTGGCTTTTGCAGGTACAAATACAACTACGACCTTGACCATGCTTTGCAGGTGGTGGAGGCTATCGGCAAGTCTCGCAATCCAAAGTTCATCATTGACGATGAGAATAGATTTGCTTACACCAACTTCATCAAGTGGTGTCACGGAGACGAGACGATGAGGGCGCTGAATCCATTGACGGGTCAGGAGCAGGCGGGCGACCTCAACCGTGGCATCTACATCGCAGGCAATACAGGGTCGGGCAAGTCCTGGTGCTTAGAGGTGATGCTCGCCTACTCGCAAGCTATGGGCTTTGCCGTTAGCTTTGACGATGGTGCAAAGGAGGTGGACAGACCGCTTTTTTGGGCTATCACAAGAGCCGACGAGGTGTGCCAGGAGTATGTTGCAAACGGAGAGATACAGAGGTACAAGCAGCGTGCAATGATAGGCATTCAAGACTTCGGGCAAGAGCCGAAAGAGGTGCTACACATGGGCAACCGTCTTAATGTCCTGCAACAGCTGTTAGAGTACCGCGGCGACCGCACCGACCAACTAACGCTAATCACATCAAACCTCAGAATTTCAAGCGACACACTTAAACGAGACTACGGCGACAGAGTGCAGTCGCGGCTTGTTGAAATGTGCAACTACTTTGAGATTAAGGGGAGAGACCGCCGTAAAGGCATCTAAAAACGAAGAGCAATGAAAGTGTACATCAGTGGTCAAATTAGTGGTCTTGAGTATGAAGAAGCCCGCGCGCGCTTTGACAAGGCAGAGGACTTCCTGAAAGGTCTTGGAGTTGATACGGTCAATCCAATGGACAACGGTCTTCCTGAAGAATCAACATGGATTCAGCACCTGTGCAAAGACTTGGAGCTTCTGCATGATTGTAGCCACATCTATATGATTGATGGCTGGCAGTTAAGTCGCGGTGCGTGCATAGAATATGACTTTGCAATTCGCACAGGGAAGACGGTGCTGTTTGAATCGTCGATTGTTCGTAACAGAGGTATTACGCTTCGGGTGGAGAGTGCTATCCATGAGGTCACGGGGCTAAAGCTTAGCGATTACAGCGCCAGCGGAAGGAGTAGAGACGGCTTTTTTGCACGCATGATATTCGCGCATCATTGCTGGTTGGAGAATGTGAAGTTGTCAGACATTGGGAGCTTAATTAACAGGGAGCGCACCTCGGTTGCGCGCACGCTCAATGACTACAACAAAGAGTTCAAATACAACGCATTCTTTCGTTCCATGGCGGAGCGGGTAGACGAGATATTAAGCAGATAGCGTGGATGAGAAATAACTACTACTTTTGAAGTAAATATATCACTATAAAACATAGATGAAGTTTAACTACAGATGGACGTTGGCTGATGCCAAATTCACAAAGGACAAAGGCAGGGTGTTTTCCTGCTTCGCATGTGGGGGGGGCAGTACGATGGGGTACAAGCTCGCAGGCTTTGATGTCATCGGATGCAACGAGATAGACCCACGAATGATGGCTATCTACCAGCGCAACCACAGCCCAAAATACCCATTCTTAGAGCCAATCCAAGAGTTCAGGCTACGGGAAGACCTACCCGAAGAGCTGTACAACCTTGACATCCTTGATGGCTCGCCTCCTTGCTCGACATTCTCAATGGCGGGAAGTCGTGAGGAAGCCTGGGGGAAGATGAAACACTTCCGCGAGGGGCAGGCAGAACAGGTACTTGACACGCTCTTCTTTGACTTCATTGACCTTGCCAAGAGGCTACAGCCAAAGGTGGTGGTGGCGGAGAACGTGAAAGGCTTGCTTATTGGAGAGGCTAAGGACTATGTGCGTCGCATTCGTGAAGCATTTGAGGATGCTGGCTACTATTGCCAACATTGGCTGCTCGACGGGCAGAGCATGGGGCTACCACAGCGAAGAGAGCGCGTATTTTTCGTTTGCCTACGGAAAGACCTTGCAGAACCATTCTTGTACCAAGCGAGCCTTTTTGAGGAGCTTCCACTATTGAAGCTGGAGTTCAATGAAAGGATGATACCATTTGGGGAGGTGGTCGATTATTCAGGTCGTGAATTAACCGCAAAGACGCTGAGATTGCTTTGGGACAATCGCAAGAATGGAGATGGAAATCAGTCAGATGCAAACATTCGCCTGTTTGGCAAGTGCGCCAACTTTGGTCAGTCGTATGTTTATCTGCATGAGCCAAGCCCAACACTGACAGCAAAGGAGACCTGTTTAATTCTGTTTGACCAGCCACGAGTGCTCGGCAAGAGCGAAGTGTGTTGCATATCATCTTTTCCACAAGACTACGACTTTGGAAGCCAGCCACCGCACTATGTGTGTGGCATGTCCGTGCCACCTATCATGATGGCGCAGGTCGCACATCAGATATACGAGCAGTGGTTATCTAAACTATAACTAAAAACGTATCACTATAAAACAAAACGAGTATGAACAAGACTAAGATGCTGGAGTGGATAGGCACGCGCCACGTTGGCGTATCATCAAGAACTATGTGGGTCGCCTTGATGGGCGTTGCACGCGGCGTGTGTGGTTTTCACGGTGACTTTGACACACCGCATGATTGTGACGACTTTTCAAGGTGCTACGACCTTGTGGAGTATGGGGAGGTCACAAAAGATGAGCTTCAAAAGGTCGTTGAAGTATTCCCCTTTTACAAGCCAATCATTGAACGCTGGGATGAGCTTGTTGAAGCCTACCTAAGTCCAGGGAGCAAGGGGGTATTCCAAATCCTTGAAAGCACCCGCGATGAGGTTATGGAGCTTATGGGCTATATCAAGATGGGAGGTGGCTACTACTGCAAGCTATAACAACTAACAGAGAATGAAGTATCTACATAAGTAAAAAGAGCTATGACTAAGAAGCAATTAATGCATGTTCTACGACCAATAGAGTGGCAGTACAACCAGCACACGCAGACATACACCGCAAAGGCGTTTGGGTTCAAATTTGAGGTGCATCCAAGGGTTGGCAAGTGGGGGGCGTACATAGACCTGGAAGATGAGGTGAGAACGCCGAGAGAAGAGTTGTTTGATACTCTTGAAGAGGCGCTGAAATACTCCTGGCAGTACTATGCAGATATTGCCTGTGAGCCATTTGACGTGAAGTAATCGACACTATGACACTCAACGACATCAAAGACTACATACGAAGCAACGTCACGTTGCACTTCGTGAAGTACGACCATGCGAATAGCTGGTTTACACAGACAGAAATCGGCTACTATGAGGTAGAATATTCGGGCGGGTCATACTCAATCATGACGCCCGATGAAGACGACTTCAGGGGCATGTACAGCGACCTTGAAAGCGCGAAGAATGCCTGCATAGAATATCACAGAAACGCCCTTATCAAGGCGATAGAAGACGGAAGTAAGAAATGACACGCGAAGAAGTAAAGCAACAGCTGGCGAAGTCACCGCTGGTGTGGAGAGAAATCAGGCATAGCAACTACGGTCATCAGTCCATCAAGGCTGAGATAAAGCGAGGCGACCTGAGCGCCGAGTACCGCATCTTCTACAAGTATGAGCGCCACGAGCTTAAACGGGTGAGCCTCTTCCTTATGGCGATGGCTGACCACTGGGAGGGTGGCGAGTGCGTTATGCGCAAGTTCGACAACTTCCCGACATTGGAGGAGGTGAAGGCCAAAGCCGAAGCCCACCGCCTCGAACTAATCTGCCGAATGCTCGGGATTAACGAATAACGAACTATGACACGAGAAGAAGTAAAAGCGCAGCTGGCGAAATGCCAGCTGGTGTGGGGGGATAAGCCCATGCCAAACATGAGGGGCATATACCGCAGAGCCCGCTGTTCGTTTGGAAGCATCGAGATTGAGTATAACATAGTGGAGGATAATGTTGTGTACCCATCTTCAAGAATCTCAATGAGGGTGTATTGGCGTGGGCTGGAGCAGAGCGAGATAATCCAAGATTGGCGTGACGCGCTGCCATCCATGCAGGAGAGACAAGCGGTGGCGTCGGCTGATTTGCTGGACAGGGTGTGCGATATACTCGGCATTAAAGATTGACAACACATGGAAGACTTCGTTTTAGACCAGCTCCACAGGGAAGAGCAGATACAAGACATCTGCATTTGGGTGATTATCATCGGCATTGCCTTTTTGCTATCCGCGGTGATAAACCTGTGCAGTAAAAGGTAAAGCAAAAGCCCATTTGCTTAACATATCAAGGTAATAGGTTAAAGAAAACGCAAATACTTAACACGTATGACAAGAAACGAACTATCATTTAGAGCGCACCAAAATGCCGTAAATAAGGGATTTTGGGCGGTCAGAAGAAGCACGGAGCATTATGTGATGCTGATTCAGACGGAGATTTGTGAGCTGGTGCAAGCTGACCGCAAGGGCAAGACCCTCAGCAAGGCAAATGAGCTGCTCTACAAGGACATCATCAATCCTAAAACACCCACCAGGGGTGCAACCGACAAGTGGGAAGAGACGTATGAAATGTACCTTGAGGGGACAGTGCCTACGGAGCTTGCCGATGTTGTCATTCGCCTTGCCGACCTCGCAGGCTCGCTGGGTGTAGACTTCAACAAGCTCAATCCCTGCAACTACATTCGCGACTTCTCCAAATTTGAGGTCACGGAGAACGCGTTGGGTCTTGTCAAGGGACTTGTGCGCAACGACATCTGCATTGAGCGTCGCATCCTCTTCGCAATGGACTACTGCTTTGGATGGGCAAAGGCAATGGGCATAGACCTTTGGTTTTACATTGAGGAGAAGATGAAGTACAACGAATCGCGCCCTGCTCTCCACAACAGACGCTACTAACCATGGCGAAGGAACGAGTGCCGGCAACCGCGCGTGAAGAGGTCTTGAGCGCCTTTATCAATGATGGTCTCCCCATCATGCAGGCGGTCAAAGCGGTTGCCGGCGATTATCCCGCATTTTCGGTAGAGCAGATATACAAAGCCGTGGCGCACATGAAGGAGTATAAAGCCCACCTTGCAAAGCTTGGAGGGAAAAACGTCATCCCCAATGATGCCGTCGACAGGGTCTTTGAAATCACACAAAGTGAGGGCGTCGGCATGGCAGCCGCGATACGCATGTATATCGCAGAGTGCGGTCGTGACATGAACGAAGAATCGATACGAAGCAAGATAAAGCGTGATGAAAGGCTTGGTGATGCCGCGCGTAGTGCCGCCAAAATCAACGCCGAATCGCTACGAGCCAAAATGAAGCGTGATGCCCGCTATCAGATGATTAAGAGTGGGAGCAGAGAGCCAAAGGCAAACGGCTTCAACAAATCAGATTACCGCGAATTTTGGGATATGTCGGAGTGGATTAGACGTGGCTATGTCAAGGCAGACGAAACGAAGAAAGCAAAGAGTGTATGACATTAGAGCAGACAACGCAGATGCTTGGTGACGCCACTTGCTGGCTACAAGCGGTGGACATTCCCGACGGGCTGACCCTTGAAGGCGCGGTTGATTGGATTGTCGGAATGAAGCGCAACGAATCGGGCATCATCAGGGCGACGAGGGCGCACAAGACGTACGACATCGCGAACTATTCAGACGGCGAAATCACAGAGGTTGATGATGAGCTTATGGATGAGTTCGGACACCTGGAAGTAAGTCGTATCAGAGCTAACGGCGGGTGGGGTCAAATGAACTATTATGTGGACTTTAAACGATAGAAAGAGATGTTAAAAGCAGAGTTAATTGGTAATCTCGGCAACGATGCCGAAATCAAGGAGTTTGGCGGTAAGAAGTACGTGGCACTTAGTGTTGCCACCACGGAGTACGCCAAGGATGAGCAAGGCAACCGCGCCGATGTCACTACGTGGGTCAATGTCCTGTGGTACGGCGAAGGCGGAGGGCTGTTTGCGTACCTCAAAAAGGGTGCTAAGGTCTTTGTGCGTGGCAATCTTCGCGCTAAGATATACGCCGACAAGCAGGGAGTACAGCAGGTGTCAATCAACGTGAACGCTTCGGAGGTGCAGTTGTGCGGAAGCAAGGCGGAAGCAAGCCCACAGCAACCAGCACCAGCGCAGCCAACAAATGGCAATTCAGCGCCACCACAGCCCACGCCAGCACCCGTGCCAAAAGTCGGCGATGACCTGCCGTTTTAAGAATGAAGAAGTATGATGTAGTCATAGCAATCGACCCGGATGTTGAACATTCGGGCGTTGCTATTTTACACCCATCCACCAAGGAGCTTGACGCAACGCGTTTGGCATTTCCTCTTGCCGTGGACTACATACGCGAGCAGAAAGAGCGTTGTGAGGCATCGGGGAGGTCGCTTATTGTCGTCGTGGAAGCCGCTTGGATGATTAAGGGTAATTGGCATATCACCAAGACAGAGCGAAGAGCAAGGTCAGCATCCAAGGGCTATGATGTTGGACGTAACCACGAGACAGGGTGCAAGCTGATTGAAATGTGCAACCACATGGGCGTGGAAACGTTCGCGCATGCCCCTCTTCGCAAGTGCTGGCGTGGTGCTGACGGCAAGATAACACGCGAAGAGCTTGCCTACTTCACAGGCTTCAACAAGCGAAGCAATCAAGATGAGCGTGACGCAGCACTTCTCGCTTGGAGCTTTGCAGGGCTTCCAATTCGGGTGCATGTTGGGTGCATAAATAAAGGGTAATTCTCTATAAAAATAGTGTTTTATAGTGATATAAAGAGTATCTTTGTATGATGCAAGATACAAGTGCTTTTTGAGCTATGAAGCCAGTAGATTTCAAGCAGTCGACCAAGGTACTGCAAAGGTCGTCGGACATGACTGACGATGAGTGTGCCGCTCTCCCTGTATGGAGTGACGGCACGCAGTGTGTATCTTGCTGGAAGCCATCTTTGAGTGAGCGGATTTCGCTTGTGTTTGGGGGTCAGGTGTGGTTGGGTGTTGCTTCAGGTAGCACCCAACCCCCTGTTTTCCTATCAGGCAAAAACGTGTTTAAGGGGGCTTCTGCTTTCTCCCGTGTGAGGTCTTTTGCCGTCTACATGTCGGTGCGCATCAATGGCGTTCGCAGAGCGCTTGCGCATATGGAGCGACACCCATACGACGAATATAGATTTTCGGGCAAGATGGTGTATTCCCTGGTGGCTACTATCATCGGTTGCGTCCTCGGCTCTCTTGCATACTCTTTGGCGGTAAAGCTGTGGCACATCATCACTCAATAGCACGCTATGGCACGAGTAATAGAGACAAGCATTGAGCAGCTAATCCCAGACAACCACAACTTCAATAAAGGCACGCAGTACGGGGAGCATCTTATGGATGAGAGCCTACGCAAGTTCGGGCTTGGTCGCTCTATCCTGCTGGACAAGAACAACCGCATCATTGCAGGCAACAAGACCACCGAAAAGGCGGGGGAGCTTGGCTTTGAGAAGGTCGTCATTGTGGAGACAGACGGGCATACGCTTGTTGCAGTAAAGCGCAATGATGTAGACCTTGACAGCCAAGTTGGGCGTGAGCTTGCTCTTGCAGACAACGCCACAAGTAAAGCCAACCTTGCATGGGATGAGGAGCAAATCAAACTCTGTTCAGAGGGCTTTCAATTTGATCCTGAAGATTGGGGCGTTACATTGTCCGAGATAGAAGAAGAGGAGGAAGAAGAAGCCCCCAAGGAGGATGAAGAAGCCCGCTTGATTGTATCAAGCAAAGACCTCACGAAGCTCTCAATGCTACTCAATGAGCTGGAGGGGAGGGGCTTCAAGTGCGAGATAAAGGAGTAGCGAGGTTAGATAATTGAGATAAAAGCGCCCATAAAAGGGATTTGACTATGGCGAAGTACTCCAAGAAGACCATTGAGCAGATTGTCTGGCTAATAAAGTCCGACACTTACACCATTGCGGAGATTTGCCAGCAGGTCGGCATTTCGCCTGCTTCATTTCACCGATGGAAAGACGAGTACGAGGAGTTCCGACAGGCGATTGATGAAGCCCACGAGGCACGAATGCAGTATTTTGTGCTGGAGGCGAGGAAGTCGCTCTTGAAGAAGATACAGGGCTACGATGTGACGGAGACAAAGGTTGTGACCGTGCCGACGAAGGGGGATGAGAAGAAGCCCACCATCAAGGAGCAGACCACGACCAAGAAGCATATCCAGCCTGACACCGCTGCAATCATCTTCACGCTTGCCAATGGAGACCCCACAAGATGGCGAAACAGACAAACGATGGAGGTTGTCGGCAAGGATGGCAAGGAGCTGTTCAAGGGCATGTCAGATGACGAGCTGGACAAGGAGATTGAGAAGCTGGAAAGCAAGCTAAAGGAGTAGAGCGATGAAGGTAGTCCGAAGTAACACCATCCCTTTCAAGGGCTTTGAAGCGCTCAATCTGTTTGGCGTGCTGTTCGTGCGAAAAGACCGCGTGTTTGAGAGCAAACACGCGTGGCAGGTGATGATTAGGCACGAATCTATCCACACCAAGCAGATGCAGGAGCTTGGCTACTTGCCATTTTACCTGCTCTACGCTTTGGAGTGGCTTGTGCGCTGGATAGCCTGTGGCGATGCCACCAGGGCTTACTTTAACATCAGCTTTGAGCGGGAGGCGTATGCCAATCAGTACACACACGGATACACAGAGTGGCGAAGACACTACGCCTTTTTGCGGTATTTGTTTAAGCGATAATGGGAAGAGACGAGAGGGTGAAATACATGCTTGCATTGAAGGAGAGGTTGGTGCGCGAATCGCGCACTGACCTTTTGCGCTTTACCCTCTCCACGATGCCCACCTTTGACCCTGCTGATTTCCATAGGCGGTATTATGGGGTGCTTACAAAGTTCGCCCACAAGGAGATTAAGAAGCTAATGGTCTTTATGCCACCACAGCATGGTAAGAGCGAGGGAAGCACCCGCCGTTTGCCCTCTTTCATCCTGGGTGAGCGTCCTGACACGCGCATTGCCATTGTGAGCTATAACGCACCAAAGGCGCGCAAGTTCAACAGAGAGATACAGCGCATCATCGACACACCCGAATATCAAGAGATATTCCCCGACACGCACCTCAATTCAAGTAACGTGACCACCGTTGCAGGCTCTTGGCTTCGCAACGCTGACGAGTGTGAGATTGTCGGGCATTTGGGGGGCTTCAAGACCGTTGGTGTGGGCGGTGCGCTCACGGGTGAGCCGGTGGATGTGCTTATCATGGATGACATCTACAAGGACGCAAAAACAGCGTGGTCGTCCACGGTTCGTGAGGGCGTTTCGGATTGGTACGACACCGTGGCGGAGACGCGTCTGCACAACAATTCGCAACAGCTTATTGTCTTCACGCGATGGCATGAAGACGACCTTGCAGGCACACTGCTACGACAGCAAGGGGAGTACCACCCAACGGACAATCCCAACGGGTGGGTAGTGGTCATCTACCAAGCTATTAAGCAGGGCGCACCAACGGACTACGACCCCCGACAAGAGGGAGAGGCATTGTGGGAGGAGCGCCACAACATCGAGAAGCTGGAAGCCATCAGGAAGCGCAACCCCCATGTGTTTGACAGCTTGTATCAGCAAGACCCCAAGCCAAGCGAGGGTCTGATGTATGACTCTGGATTTACGGAGTACAACATACGACCCGCCACGAAGTACTGCATTCGCAAGGCTTATGTGGACACAGCTGACACAGGTGCAGACTACCTTTGCGCCATCATATATGACGAGACGGAGATTGGCAACTACCTTGTGGATGTGCTGTACACGCAGAAGCCTATGGAGTACACAGAGCCAACTCTTGCAAGCATGCTGACCAAGCACCTTGTGCAGGAGTGTGTGGTGGAGAGTAACAACGGCGGTCGTGGCTTCCAGCGCTCTGTGGAGCGTCAGTGCAGGCTGCTCGGCAATGCCAAGACCAAGTTCAAGTGGTTTCACCAAAAGGACAACAAGGAGGTGCGTATCAACGTCAATTCGGCAGCTGTGCAAAGCCTCACCTTTATGCCCCTTGGGTGGACTAAGCTCTTCCCCGAATTTGCGTCAGCCATCAACGGCTATATGAAGGTTGGGAAGAACCCCCACGATGACGCGCCCGATGCCCTTACGGGAACGATTGAGAAGCGAAAAGCCAAGCAGACGACAGACAATGTTGCTGGCTTGTTTGGTAGATAGATATGTCACTATAAAACAGAGCGAGATATGCCATTAGAGGAGTTATTTGCAGGCAAGACTACCAACGAGGTTATTGCCGAGCTAAAAAGCAAGCGCACCACGGCGCAGCCTGATGCAGAGCAGGCGCGCAAAGCCATTGACCCGAAGCTGCACGACATCAACAATCAATTCTTGCGCCCTGACAAGATGGTGCGAGTTGATAATCCAGGCAACGCAGGAGACAAGGTAATCGACGCAGGTGCAGATGGCGGTTATACGCGCATCGAGAAGGTCGCACGCGTTGCCGTGGCGCTACAGAAGCTAATCATCAACCGCGCGGTTTCGTTCACGTTCGGCAACCCCGTTGCCTACAACGCCACCCCCGACAACGAGGGGCAGGAAGCTGTGCTTAAAGCCGTCACACGCATTCTCTACGACAACAAGACAACATCCCTCAACCGAAAGATTGCGCGCAGCGTCTACGGCTTCAAGGAGTGTGCAGAGCTGTGGTACGCGCAAGAGAAGCCCAAGGCGCATCAGTCCTACGGCTTCCCAACCAAGTTCAAGCTACGCTGTGCGCTGTTTTCGCCTATGTTTGGCGATACGCTGTACCCCTACTTTGACACAACGGGCGACCTTATCGCCTTCTCGCGAGCTTACACCCACGTTGCGTCAGACAAGCAGCGCTTTGACTACTTTGAGACGTACACCGAAGATGAGCATTGGTTGTGGGTCAATGGGTCAGGAGGCTATGAGGTGGTAGAGGGCTATCCCAAGCGCGTTGCCATTGGCAAGCTGCCCATTGTCTACGGCTACCAAGACCACTTTGAGACGCAGGATGTGGACAGCTTGATTGACCGCCTGGAGAAGCTGCTATCTAACTTCGCCGACACCAACGACTACCACGCAAGTCCTAAGATTTTTGTCACCGGTCAGATTAACGGGTGGAGCAAGAAGGGCGAAGCAGGTGCGGTCATCGAGGGCGAAGAGGGTGCTACCATGAACTACGTATCGTGGCAGAACGCACCGGAGAGTGTGAAGCTGGAGATTGAGACGCTCTTGCGCATGATTTACACTATCTCGCAGACCCCTGATGTCAGCTTTGAGAGCGTCAAGGGCATTGGTGCAATCAGTGGCACGGCGCTGAAGCTGCTCTTTATGGATGCCCACCTAAAGGTGCAGGACAAGAAGGAGGTATTTGATGAGTATCTGCAACGCCGTGTGAACGTCATTAAGGCTTTTGTGGGGCAATTCAATACGACCCTGGAGAGTGATGCAGACGCTCTTGAGATTGAGCCTGAAATCACGCCATACACGCTGACCAATGAGATTGACGAAATCAATATGTGGCTTTCAGCTAATGGCAACAAGCCCCTTGTATCGCAAAAGGCAAGTGTGATGGGTGCAAATCTGACGCAAGACCCCGAAAAGGACTTTGAGCAGATACAAGAGGAGGCGAGCGCAGACAATTCGTTCACCATTGGAGAGCCTGTAATCGACGCATAAGGTAGGACAATGGCAAAGAAGGTAGCGAGGTCAGCCGAAGCGCCGCAGTACAGATGCAGGGATTGCCAGCATTCGTACGATTGGCAGGAGAAAAATTGGCAAGGGGAGCTTTTCATGTGCCGTTGTAAGCATCATCACGACGGGAAGTTTATCAAGTTCCTCAAAGACCCCCAATGTGAGCATTTCACGTTAAGGAAGAATGGCTAAAAGACAGAAGGCGAAGGCGTTTTCCTTCCAGGGCTTTGACGCAGCGCACTACAAGACGACAGCGGCGTACACACGTGCTGTGAATGCCCTGTTTGATAAGGCAACGAGTGACATTGCAGAGGTCGCACACAAGGAGAACTACGACCCTGACAAGCCGTTTGACTTTGATGACTACCCAAAAGCTAAGGCGCAACTGCAAAAGACCCTCAAGGGGCTTGCCAGCAAGATGCAGGCGGTCATTGAAACAGGGTCACGCCGTCAGTGGCTCTTTGCGTGCAACAAGAACGATGAGTTTATTGCGTCTATCATTGACACTACGAAGCTAACCAAGGGGCGCTTGCAGAAGATGCAAGACCGCAACTTGGACGCTTTGCAGTCCTTTCAGGCGCGCAAGGTGGGTGGGATGAGCCTTGCTGACCGCGTTTGGAAGTACACGGAGCAGTACAAGGCGCAGATTGAGCTTGGTCTTGACGTGGGTCTTGGAGAGGGGCGGAGCGCGCAACAACTTTCGCGTGACCTACGGCAGAATCTCCAAGACCCCAACCGCCTGTTCCGCCGTGTGCGTGACAAGCGCGGGAATTTGCAGTTGTCCAAGGCTGCAAAGGCTTTCCACCCTGGGCAGGGCGTGTACCGCAGTAGCTACAAGAACGCCATGAGACTGACCCGCTCGGAGATAAATATGGCGTATCGCGAAGCCGACCACCTACGATGGCAACAGCTTGACTTTGTCGTGGGCTTTGAGGTACACCGCTCTAACCACGAGCCTAAGTGTAAGTGCGTCCTTTGCGAGCGTCTTGTGGGCAAATATCCCAAGTGGTTTAAGTTCAAAGGGTGGCATCCTCAATGTCTGTGCTATGCCACGGCTATCCTTATGGACGAAGATGACTTTGACAAGCAAGAGTTGTCCGACCTCAAGAGCGCTTTGAAAGGCACGGAGTACCGCAAGTTATCAGCTAAGAACGAGGTCACAGAGCTTCCCGATGGCTTCAAAGATTGGGTGGCAGAGAACGAAGCGAAGCAGGCTAATTGGGCATCGACACCCTATTTCATCAAGGACAACTTTGTTGATGGTGATTTATCGAAGGGATTGGTATACGTTAAGGAAGAGAAGCCCCTAACACTGCTTGAAAAGGCGGCAATAAGGCATAAGAATCGTACCTCTGAACAGGTGGAAGCCATTCAAAAGCGTTGGGAGGAAAGAAGGCATAAGCACGCACTTATCAAGCAAGAGGCACAGAGCATTCTTGACATGGCCATGGATTATGGCGAGGTGGATTATTCCGCTTTGCAAAATGCCATTGACGCAGGGGATGTCGGTAAGATGCAATCTATTGCCAAGGAGGTTGAAAAGGTTATTGGGGAAATGCAGAAGCAGGAAGAAGCCCTTTATAGCATTATCCCGAATGTACACGAGTGGCACAAGCAGTTTACGATTGATGAACTCAAAGGTGTATATAGTGCCGTTGAAAAGAAACTTGCTTCTTGGAATGGATTGACATTGCAAGAACAATCAAAGAAGTTGAAGTTTGAAGCGGAAGAGTACTTTGGCACAGACAAGTATGGCGCACAAACAAAATACAAGACTTGGGGCGTTGCGCAAGATGCCTACAAGATGCACCTTGATAAAGTTCAATACAAGATTGACAAGCAAGAAGTTGAAGCGAGTGTTAGTCATTCATTCTCTTTTGCTCAAAAGACAAAGAGTGCAAAGGTAAAGCAACTTGTATCTGAACTTCAATCCCTACTTGGAAACAATGCAACGATTGCAGAACTTCAAAGCAAGGCTGATGCACTAAATAACGAGGTCTCAAAGCTGGAAGCTGCTAAACTTGCCCGCGATTTGAAGAAGTTAAGCAAACTGGGCAATGGGTTTAGTCCTGATGCCTATATGCAAGAACGCAAGGATAGAGCGGTGTGGGATAAAGGAAGCGGAAAGGTTGCTGATAAGACCCTTATTGATGTTGCGGCGAAGAATTGGATTGCTTCAACGGAAGATGAAAAGGATAGGGTTTATGAATATACCCACCATTATTGCAATGTGAACGAACCTTTGCAAGGTCGTAAATACCTAAGCCATCAGACAAGGGCAGATTTCGAGCATCGAGTAAACAACATTACTTCTTACATCAGTAAGAATTTATTGCCTGAAGATATGTGGTTTATGCGAGGTGATGACGGTCTTGGGGCGATTGCTTCACGAATAAAGTTTGCTGGGGGCGAAATGCCAACTAACTTGCAAGACTTGGTGGGTATGACTATGCAAGAGGGAGGTTTTATGTCCACAGGTAGCCGCAAGGGCAAGGGGTTCAATTATAAGCCTGTTGTTATCAATGTGTATGCCCCTAAGGGTACGCAAGCCGCTTATATTGAGCCTATCAGTGCATATGGCAATGGTGCGGGCAGAAAATGGGATGGCAAGCAGAGGTTTAGTACATTTAGCTCTGAACACGAAACGTTGTTCCAACGAGGAACACTAATGCGAATAACAAAAGTGTACCAAGTCGGAGGAAAAACATTTATCGATTGTGAAGTGGTAGGGCAAGAGATTAAGCCATTATCCTACGTTTCAGATAGTAATATAGGCTATTGACCGGGGATTTTATCTTCCGGGCAATGGTCGTTAGCGATGAACAAGTATTCATCCATCAGCTTGTAGAAGTTGTTGATACTATCCTTTATTGAATAGGCAGTCTTTCCCCACGACGTGAACATTACCATAAGCAAATCAAACGGAATGCCCGGATAGGGTTTTCCGTTTATTTGTTTGTAGTAATCACGTTCCCCCGTGAATTGACCTTGTGAAGACACATACACGCGCTCCATATCCCAAAACCAATCCATAGTAGCATCGTTGAAAGGGCTTGCTTCTTGACCGCTGTAATAGCGACATTTCCTTATAAGGGCTTGCTTGTTATCCATACTTCTGTTTGAATTTAGTTACTACATCTTGCATTTCTTTAGGGAGATAGTCCCACGCCTTGTCTTGGATGTGCTGAGGTATTCCGTAATAGGCTTCAGCAATGCTACCCGTAATGGCAGCTATTGTGTCGCTATCGCCACCTATTGACACAGCAAGGCGGATAGCACTTTCAAAGTCTGTGCTTTCAAGAAAGCAAACTATTGCTTGTGGCACGGTTACTTGGCAAGTCTCATTAAAGGTGTTTGTGCGTCTGATTTCATCGGATGTTTGTTGGATATTGTAGCCATACATTTCGGCTACTTCTCGCACTAATTGCTTTCCATTCTCTTGATTTTTTCGAGAACATAAAGCCGTTTTAATACACCTTGCCACGCATTCAGCCCCCTTGATACCTTCGGGGTGATTGTGTGTGCATTCTGCACTTTCCCGTGCAAACTTCATTACGTTATGAGCTTCTGCAATGTATCCACAAGGCGACACTCGCATTGCAGAACCATTACCAAAGCTATTGTATGGTTCAGGGTTAGTGGAATGAACCCATCGACCGAAAGAACCTCCATAAGCTCCCTTGGGATTGGGGTATTTTCTGCACCATTCAAGTAATGATTGCTCAAAACTCACTCCTCGCAAGATTGCATCTGCAACGGCAACCGTGCATATTGTGTCATCTGTGAAAGAGCATTCATTTGTGAACAGCTCAAAATCTAATCTATGTGTATTGTTGAACTCAAAACGAGAACCAACAATATCTCCTATTATTGCACCTAACATATCTATTTCTTTTCTTTTCGCTGCATGAAGTTGTGCAAGAACCACCGCCCCCGCTCTGTCCACACCGTTATGCTGTTCGTGCCTTGCGTGCCGTCCTGCTTAGTGTATGGGTGCGTCCTGGTCTTGGTGTAGTTTTGCCCGCAGTACTTCGCCGCAAGCATCCATTGCCCGCTCTGACGTATCATGACGCCCCAGGACTTCAAGAGTGCGTGCAGCTGTTCGGCGGTGCGCAAGTTCAACTCCTTTGCCATCTGTGTAGATGTGTAGGTGTTGGAGGCGTTAAGCACGTTGTCGGTGTATTCCACCTTGGGGGCTTGCTCTTTCAGTTGCTCGCTTTGGTGCGTTATGACCGCTTGCGCTGCTTGCAGTTGCCGCTTGCTCTTCTCAATGGTGGATTGTGCCACCATCAAGGCGCGCGCCATGATAAGCTCGGGTGTGTCTTCGGGCTGTGTTGCGATGTAACCGCCTGTTTGCCTTATAGCCGGTAACACCTCTTCGCACACCCAATCCTGGAACTGTTCGGCTTCTACTTTGCGAGATTGGAAGATACATCGGTACAGATTTGCTTCTGTAATGAAGTTAAGTTGCTGGATGCCGCCATTTGTAGGGGTGTCACTAATAGTTACCCCCTTTGGGCTTAACTGTGTTTTTACCTGTCTTGGATTTCTTAACCCAAGAGCCTTGCACACATCGACAAGGCAAAACAGGGGGTCGCCGTTTTCGGTCTTGGATGTTCGCACCTGACCAAATTTGGCACTCTCAAATACTCTCACTTCCATTGTAGAACGCTTTGAAAGATGGGCAATAAGAAACGGTATTGCCTTTCCCGTCGTTCTACACCTCAAAGGCAGTGGGTGCATTAACACGCCACACGGGGGTACAATACCGTTGTATGTTTTGTTGGGGCAAAAAAATACCGCCAACGTGATGTCAAGCGGTCAAGCCGCCTTTGAGGAAGTAGAACACTGCAAATTTAAGCATTCTTTTTGGATGTGCAATACAGGTCACTGCTTTTTACAGCGAATCTTGATGGATAGCTCGCTTCCAGGCTTGTACATTCTCAGTTCGCAGGTGTTGCCATCAAGCGAAAGCACGTCATAACGCATGAACTCTGTTCCGTCGATGTAGCAAGTGATAGTCTTTCCGCTCGCCTTGTACGTGCCTTTGCCTTCGCCAAAGTAGCCACGACCGCTGTACGTTCCATCGGCGTTGAATGTAGCGTAAGTTGGGGTGATATTCTTCTCGGCTATCGGGGTGGTGACATCAAACATCTTGCCATCCTTTGTCTCGATGTGCGTAATTCGCCATGTGCCGTGGATAGCCCCAAGTGAGTACTCAAAGGCGGTGGGCTTTGGGTCGTCTTTCTTACAGCTGGAGTAGGTGGTTGCAAGTCCAAGGAGGACTGCAAGCATTAGTAATTGTTTCTTCATCGTTTCTCTGTGTTGGTTGTTACTACCGGCAAAAGTAGGCAAAAGAATCCAAGTGCGCAGTGCGCACAATAACCCTTAAAGCTCAATGCAAACCATGTGTGTGTGGCGCAAATCGGAGATTTCGCCCTAACACATATAGACGAACGTTAGTGAGGATATATGTGTATATATACTTTCCTTTCCTTTTCTTTTCTTTGGATACCAAATGCACTGCAAAAGCTATGCAATTGCATAACATTTGCATTAAGTGTCTGATAATCAATACCTATTTTGGCGACTTTAAGACGCACCGCGCCTATTTTGTGGTCATCCAGGTGCATGTTTTTGGGCTGTTTTGGGCAACTTTTTCCACTACGGGAATAGTTGAGCATTACACCTGCATTAACCTTGCAATGCAATTGCATTACAAATGCTATGCAATTGCATAAGGTGGCATCATCATGAATCGCCGTGGTAAGTGTGTGTAACTAAACTACAAAAGTGATGATTGGCTGTGGTGTATCACTATGAAACAAGCTATCTTTGTAGTGATTTGTAATACAAACCATTTCACGAATGAACTTTGAACAGATTCTTGCACTACTTGGCGCTAAGTTTCAAGGCGTGCGAAAGGATGGATTGGCGCAGCTGGCACGCGTTATGGCGCTACAATGCTCCAACGAAGATGAAGCGAAAGCCCTTGTTGAGAAAGTGACCGAAGCGCAGGTAACTGATTTCGTCAAGGAGTATCGCAAGGTGGTAGATGCCGAGGTGTCCAATGCAGGAAAGAGCATTGAAGCCTCCCTACGAAAGAAGCTGGAAGCAGAAGGAAACAAGCCCAAGGGCAACGAAGAGCAACCAGCACCAACAGACCTCGCAGAAGCTATCAAGGCGGCTGTGGCAAGCGCCGTACAGCCCATGCAAGATGAGCTTGCGAGGTATAAGCAGGGCGAAATTGGAAAGTCAAGGCTTCAGGCGCTGAATGACGCGCTTGCCAAGTGCAAGGATGAAACGTTCAAGGCTCAAACGTTGAAGGACTTTGGGCGCATGAGCTTCAGCGATGATGCAGCGTTCAGCGAATACTTGACTGAAAAGGTAGCAGACATCAAGACCATCAACCAAAGTGTGTCAGATGCAGCCATGTCGGGTGGAGCTGGCGCGCCGCAGTTCGGGCAGAAGACCGAAGGGGGCGTATCAAAGGCTGTCGCCGACTATGTTGCAAGTAAGTCCGATGCTGGCGCACTCACGGGCAAGGAACTTTAACGAAAGATTGGAAAGATGGGAATGACAATCAAGAGAAGCCGAGAGCAGCGCACGGTTAAGTGCCTGCTTCATCGTGTTGCTGACATCCCCGGTGGTGTCGGTGTGGCTGTCGCCAACCTTGGTGGCGGTGTCCTGTATGAGGGGACACCACTTGGCAAGGGTTCTGGCGACCTTTACGAGGTGTGCAAGACGGCAAAGGTGCTGACAAAGGCGGAGGCATCAGCAACGACCTACGAAGTTGCCAAGGGGCATCACTTCAAGGTGGGCGACCGCTTTGCCACCGCCGACTGCAACGGGCAGGAAATCGCGTCTATTGACCGCACTGATGCTGCTAAGGACATCATCACGGTAAAGACCTCTCTTGGCAAGGTGGTAGCCGCTGGCGCTTGCGCCTTTGAAAGCAATGGCGAAGATACTAAGCTGAAAGTGACGCCTATTGCTGTTGCCGGGGCTGATAAGGAGGTTAATCCAGGTGACAACCTCTTTGTATCTGCATGGGTCGTTGCGGTAGTCCGAGAAGCCAACGCACCAGCAGTGGATGACGCTATCAAGTCCGCACTCAAGTGCGTGGCTTACGTGTAACATCAAAAAAGTAGTCAAATATGCTGAAATCAAGAATGTTCGGGCTTGATGAGAGCAATCTCCAAGCTGTAATTCACACATACGACCTCAAGGATTACTACTATCCTACGCTCTTCCCCATCAAGGAGACGGGGCGCCTGGATTGGAAGATGATTGAGGCGCAAGCAGGGCTAAAGATTGCCGCTGACATTGTTTCGCGAGGTTCGACAATCCCAAAGAAGACGCGTGAAGCTCTTGCGCGAATTCAGGGGGACATCCCTAAGATCGCTATCTCACGTGACAAGGATGAAGAAGAGCTTACGGAATATGAAATCCTTGTGCTTCGTGCCTCCAACAATCCCGACCTGAAAGCCCTAATTGACTTTTGGGCAGAGGACACCAAGTATTGCTGGGATGGTGTAGCCAACCGTGTTGAGTGGGTGGCTCTTCGCCAAATCTCGCTTGGCAAGGTCAAGTTCACCAACTCAAACAACGCGGCTATTGCCACGGAGTACGATGTTGATTATAGCATCCCCAAGGCGCAGAAAATTGGCGTTGCCACCTCTTATGCTTCAGGCGCGTCAGGGAAGCCACTTAGCGTGGACATCCCAAAGGCTCTGAAAATCGGCAAGGGAATTGGTGCAAACTACAAGTTCATGTTCATGAACCCGGATACTTTCATCAAGCTTGCGTCGCAGAAGGAGGTTGTTGACCGTTGTGCCACGCTGGTTGAGAAGATGACGGGTGCAGCCGACACACCTGACCTTCAAACGGTCAATGCTTACCTCGCGAAGAAGAAGGAGCAGTTCAAGGGTCTGCAAATCATCGTCATTGACCAGGAAATCACCATTGAGACGGCTGATGGCGAGCGTACCACCAGCAATCCTTTTGAGGATGATGTCATCCTCTTCTCGGAGAGCACGGTACTCGGCGCTACCTATTGGAAGCGTCCTATCGACGCGGACAAGATTGCCGGCAGTGTTGCTGATAAGGTTATGCACGGCCATACGCTGATTAAGAAGTACTCTACGGAGAGCCCCGTCACGGAGGTCACGGAGGGTATTTCCAACGTGTTCCCCGCGTGGAATCTCGCTGGTCGCTCAGTCCTTATGCAGGTGTCGGCAACGGCTTGGAATAAGAACTAAAAAGAGAAGCGCGATGTGGGTGTTGGTCAAATGGTGATGCATCACTGACCTCTATGTGACACGAGTGGCAACCCTCTATGTTTGCAAGCAGAATGGGCAATGCGAGCGAAAGACCCGATACCTCACAACTCGTAGGTAAGATTCAACGCGGGAGCATCCACTATCACGTTTCTATTGGCTGGATATGACGAACAAGCAATACCTTACAAAGACGCTCGCTGGGCTTAACATGAGCGAAGATGACATTGATGTCATCCTTGTGAAGTCAAGTCTTGATGCAGATGCAGACGTGGATGTGCGTAGTTGCGATATGGCTACCTACAACCGAATGTCAGTGTTGTTTAAGGGTGTGTTGCAGAACGTTTCAGAGGGTGGTTACTCTATCTCCTGGAACATGGACGCTGTAAAGCTCTACTACAACGCCCTATGCAGCGAGCTTGGTGTTGAAAATGTACTGCTTGCGCGTCCAAAGGTGCGCAGCCGCTCACATCTATGGTAAAGCAATATCCTCACTACCTCTTTGCCGTCAAGACCACTGAATCAAAGCAGGGGGAAGATGGCTATTGGAGTGACGGGGAACGCTCCATTGAGCTTCTCTCCATGTGCCGCGAGGAGACAGACGGCAGAGGGTCGGAAGTTCAGACCGCAGATGGCACGTATCGCAAGTTCTCTTCCCTGATTCAGACACCCAAGGGGGCGTTGGTAATAGCCCCAGGGACAAGTGTCTTTGTGTCGGAGGATGAGGCGGGCAAAGTGGTGCGCATTAAGGGCGTGGCGTTGAAGTTTGACAAGGGGCAATTGCACTCGCGACTATGGGTATAGAAGCTCAGTTTACGAAAGAGGAAGTCCAGGAGCGATATAGTGCGTTCGTTGGGCAGATTCAGCAGCAGCAAATCAAGCGTTTGCAGATGCTTGGGGAGCAGTGTGTTAATCACGCGCGCTCAGTACCCAAGGAAACGGGCTTTGAAGACCAAACGGGCAATCTTCGCTCTTCTATTGGTTACGCCGTCTTTGTCGATGGCGTCGCCGTTCATTCGTACTACGATGAGGTGAAGGGTGGTGCAGTCGGCGCAAAGGCTGGCGCAGACCTCTCGCGGAAGATTGGGGAGCGCACGCACGGTGTGTGCCTGGTCGTGACGGCGGGTATGAACTACGCCCTCTACGTTGAAGCTCGCGGGCGCGATGTCATTGCGTCGGCGGAGCAGTTAGCGGAGAGAGAGTTGCCCAGGATGTTAGACAGATTGATTGATAATATCAGGAGTGCCGCTGAATGAAGACATCATTTGACATTGACAAGATTGTCTACAAGCTGTTGAGCGGGTCAAGCGAGCTAAAAAGCGCCATCACGGGTGGCGTGTACTACTCAAATGACCGCCCCGATGGCTCAACCAAGGAGGATGTTGTGATAAACACCATCACGATGACGCAGGACTACTTGCCACAGCTGGCAACAAGCAATGTGAACATCTACGTGGCGGACATCACGCGCCGAATTGATGGAGTTGAGCAGGCAAAGCCCAACCATGAGCGACTTGCCAAGCTGACAAAGATAGTCTTGGATGTGCTACGAAGCACGCGGATTGAGGGGCTGAAAATAATCCCCGAAAGTCAGTCAGTGCTTAACGACACAACCATCAAGCAGCACTTCTGCAACATACGCATTGCGTGGAACATACAAACACATTAGAGAGGTAGAGATATGGTAACACTCGGATTAGCAGAAATCCTCGTTGGCACGGCGTCAGAAGCTGGAACGATGCCAGAGGAGAGTGCAATGACCAAGCTTGGCAAGACATATAAGGACACCGCCAAGTTCAGTCAGGAGGCATCAGAAGTAACGGAGCATTTTGAGGAGGGGCGCGCCGCTCCCGAAGTTCGCAAGAAGAGCAAGAAGATTCCCAAGCTGACTTTCAGCATCATGGATGCTGACATCGACGCGCTGGTTAAGTACGTTGGTGGTACTAAGGTCAATAAGAGCGGTTCATCAAAGACGCGATGGGCGTTTGATGGCTCGGAGCAGGTGGAAAACCGCGCCATTCTTGTCAAGACGGAACAGGGGCTTTACTTCGAGATGCCCAACGCGGACATTGAAGCGGTTGTGAACGCCGACATGTCTGCAAAGGGTATCTTCCTGGTAGAGTTCACGGTGACGCCCCTTGCAGTGAAGGACGGCAAGGCTCTTCGTGCTTACGACCCAAATGAGGCATAGTAAGTGTGCTTTTTATTGTTTAGTTGTTGTGTTGGAAGCCCTCAGACCCCGTGTTTGGGGGCTTTCTTCTTTTGATGCCTATGAGTGACGAAAAGAAAGCATTGACCCAGGAGCGCTCAGAGCTAAATGCCCTAATTGGCAGGGGGGTTTCCTTTGAAGTAGAGGATGTGCAGGTGCAGAGTTCGCCACGCTTCTTCGGTCTATTTGATAAGAAAAGCATTGTGCCTGTGACGCGCACATTTGTCATCCAAGAGCCCACGCTTGGCACGCTTGACAGACTTTCAGCGGAATGGGTGGAAATGGCGATTGACGAAGAGGAGCTAAAGGGCGAAGATGCAATGTATCAGGCGCGACTATTGGCGAAGAAGCACGCGTTGCGATGTGCCAAGGTCATTGCGTTGGCGGTGCTTGGGTCGGACTACCTTATTCCTAAGGTCAGCAAGGGCGGTGGTGTTGGCTACGACTACGACACAGAGCGCCTTGAAGAGCTTACCGCCCTATTTGCACGTAGAATCAAGCCATCAGAGCTGTATCAGCTGTACGCCTTGATTGGCGCAATGTGCAACTTCGGGGATTTTTTGAACTCTATTCGGTTGATGTCCGCCGACCGAACAACAATGCCAATTCGGATAGAGGAAAACAGCGAGGTTTAAGAAGTCCACACGGCAGGAGAGGTGCTATTTGCGCGCATTTCGGTTGGACGTTGGATTACTTGACCAATGGCGTTGCATGGTCAGTGGTGCAGAAGATGATGCTTGACGCGCCAAGCTACGACATGAGTGATGGCGAAGAGGAGCTTTCACTTACAGAGAGCAACCGCGATAGTATTATGGATTACGTAAATAGTTTGATGTAGTGGCAAACATTGATGGTGGTGCGCTTTCGTTCAAATCGGTCATGGACAATGACCAAATGAATGAAGCTATTGAGGAGACGTTGCGAAGGGTGCAGGGCTTGTCAGATGCAACCGTTGCAGGTGGCAAGAAGATGGACAGCACCTTTTTGCACACCGCTGACGGCATTCGCCAGGCTCTTGGGCAGATTGGTCAGGCTTGTGAAATGCACGAGGCGGCGCTGATGAGCTTGGAGGAGCAATATGAGCGTCTTGGTGTGGAGGCGGGCGAAGCACTCTCTGCTGGAGACGCAGGAGCCGTGCGCGCGATACAGGAGCGTAAGGTGGCAATCCAAGGGGAAATCGCCGTACGACAGCAGGCGCTTACTGAGGCTCGGAACTTATCTGATGAGCTTGAAAAGGAGGCGCAGAAGCGCGAACGAGCAACCAAGCAAGTTGAAGCAAATGCACAGGCGCATCAGTCGTTGCGCGGTCAGATTCGCGCACTGAAGGAGGAGATGGCGCAGCTTGTTGCGCAGGGCATTGATGAGCAAAGCGAGGCTTACAAGGCGCTTGTGAATGAGCTTGGGAGACTGCAAGACATTCAGGGGGACATTGCCCAGCAGGGTAGAATCCTTGCCAACGATGAGGCTAAGTTCCAGGGCTTCATTCAGGGTGTTTCCGGATTGTCGGGTGCATTTTCAGCCGCCACGGGGGCTGTTTCCCTATTTGCTGATGAGAACGAGAACCTGCAACGTGTGATGACCAAGGTGCAGAGCGTCATGGCTATTGCTATGGGCTTGCAGTCGGTGGCACAGACCCTCAACAAGGACAGCGCCTTTCAGCTTGTCACGCTCAATGGCTTAAAGGAGTGGTGGGCTGGCATCGTGGCGAAGTCCACCGCCGCGGAGGTTGCAGAAACGACCGCAACGGTTGCCAATACGGCGGCGCGTCAGGCGCAGACCGCCGCCACCGTGCAGGGAACGGTTGCGCAAGGTGCTAATGCCGTTGCACAGGGTGCGCAGACCACAGCGGCTGCAACGGGGACGGTCGCCAACCTCACTCTTGCAGGTGCATTCAGAGCCGTGGGTCTTGCCATTAAGTCAATACCTGTGTTTGGCTGGCTCTTGGCTGGCTTATCGGCTATCGTGGCTATATCTACGCACTTTGCAAGCAAGGCGCGTGAGGCACGCAAGGCGCAAGAGGAGTTCACCAAGGCGATGATTGAGGGCGCGTACAAGCCAATCGGCAAGCTTGAGGAGCTTTCAGCGAAGTACACCGCGCTTGGCAACAACATCAAGGAAAAGGAGCAGTTCATCAAGGACAACAGAAAGGCTTTTGATGAGCTTGGTGTAGCTGTAAACAACGTTCGTGACGCTGAAAATCTGCTTATCAACAACAAGGATGCTTTCATTTCGGCGCAGATTGCCAAGGCAAAGGCAATGGTGCTGGCTCAAAATGCTTCGGAGAAGATAAAGAAGCAGATGGAGTTGCAGGCGGAGGTGGAGAAGATGCCCGACAGAGTGACCGTTGCAATGACCGGTGGTAGTGCGATGGGTGGTTACACGACATCCACGCTAAACAACACCATCAAGGAGAAGAAGCGCAAGGAGATTGAAGCCCTGCAAAAGGAGATTCGCGAGGATTTCAAGCGCGCTGCCGAAGAGGAAGCGAACGAGTACAACAAGCTAAAAAAGGCGGGCATCAAGAGCGCTGGTACATACGCACAAGGCACGATCGGGGCTATTGAAAAGGCTATTGAGGAGAAGCAGGAAGCGTTGAAGCACTTGAAACCCAACACCACGGAGTGGAAGAAAGCCAACAAGGAGATTGAAGCGCTGCAAAAGCAAATAGAGAAGCCAGCAAGAAAGCACGCCGGTGCTCCAAAGAAGGAGAAAGACCCATTTGTTGAGAAGCTGGAGAAGCGAAAAGTGGAGTATGAGCGATACAAGAAGTGGCTCAACTCGGGTGATGACGTGCTTATAAAGTCCGCTTCTGTGGAGTTTAAGGGGCTACTTGCACAGGGGGCGACCTACATCGACTACCTCAAAAAGCAACGTGATGAGATACTTTCCATTGACGCAGACAAGCGCACCAAGGAGCAGAACAAGAATCTTAGCGCCCTGAATGACCGCATTTCGGAGGAGACGAAGAAGACGGTGCTGGAGGCATTCAACGAAGAGCTTTCGAAGCAGCTCGGCAACGCCAAGACGACCTTGGAAATGCTCAATATCATTGCGCAGAAGCGTAAGGAGCTGGCGGATGATGACAGCGAGCTTGGTAGCGACAAGAAGAAGACGCTGGATGACGCTGAGGTAAATGCCGTGCAGAAGCAGCAAGAGGAGACGAAGAAGCTGCTTGAAGACTATGCGTCCTACCTGGACAAGAAGATACAGCTTGACTTGGAGTACAACAATGACCTTGCGCTCTTGGAGCGTGCGCGCGCCAAGGCGACCACCGATGAGGAGCGCAAGAAGATTGACGCCGCCATAGCTAACAGGGCGAAGCAGTACTCCAAGGACAGCAAGAAATCAGGTGATAGCGACTTTGACCAGCTGTTGCAGAACTACCGCACGTTTGAGGAGAAGAAAGATGCTATCATTGAGGAGTTTAACGAGAAGCGCGCACTCGCCGTGGAGCATGGCAATACGGAGCTTGTCGAGCGCCTCAACAAAGCGCAAAACGAAGCCTTGTCAAGGCTCGCTATTGACGAAATGAAGCTATCCCCCGATTGGGAGAAAGTTTTTGGCAACCTTGATGAGGTCGGCACTAAGGAGTTGGAACGCCTGCTTGCTTCAATTGAGGGGAAGACTGCTATCCTTGGTGTGGAGCTATCCCCAGCTGACTTCAAGGCTATCCAGGACAAGGTAAAGGAGCTAAAGGACGAGATAAGAGAGCGCAACCCCTTCAAGGCGCTTGCCAAGTCCTTTGGAGACCTAAAAAAAGCGACCACAGACGGCGAAGCTACCGCGGCGTTGTCGGCGATGTTTGACAGCGCAGCGAAGTCGGGGCAGCAGCTGAAGGGAATTATCTCTGATGTTACAAGCACCCTGGAGGATTTGGGGGTCGAGGGTACGGAAGAGGTTGGTCACGTCATCCAAGCGCTGGAGGGGCTTGCAGAGGGAGCGCAAAATGCCGTCATGGGCATTGTTTCGGGCAATCCCGTGCAGGTCGTGAGCGGTGCTATCAAGGCGGTCAGCTCTGTTGTCAAGTATTTCACGGGTGCAAACGACCGCCGTGCAGAGCGCTCTATCAAGCGACACCAAGAGAATGTAGCGGGTCTCACATCAGCCTACAAGGAGCTTGAATGGCAAATCTCTAAGGCGCTATCAGGTAGCAAGTACAAGCATCAGCAATCAGCTATTGACAACATGAAGCAACAGCAAAAGGAGCTTCAGGGGATGATTGCCGCCGAGGGGAGCAAGAAGAAGAAGGACAATGGCAAGGTCAATGAGTGGAAGGAGCAGATAAAGGAGATTGACCGCACGATAGCTGACACTATTGAGAGCATGAACAAGAGCTTACTTGACACCGATGTCAAGAGCGTTGCATCGCAGCTCGGTGATGCCATTGTTGGGGCTTTTGAGAGTGGCAAGGACGCCGCCGCTGCTTGGGGTGAAAGCGTCAAGGGCATTGTGAACAACGTTGTCAAGAATCTGCTAATCCAAAAGGTACTACAAGAGCCGATTGACAAGATTATAAGCAAGTACACCTCTAAGTGGGTGGGCAAGGATGGTGCTTTTGTTGGCTTTGATGCTGTTGTGAGCGATGTGAGCAGCTTGTCAAGCGAGCTGACGGGGCTTTATCCACAGCTTGAGCAGGCTATTGGCGCGCTCAAAAGCAAGCTCAACATCACGGCGGCGGAGACTGACACGTCACTGGCCGGTGCGGTCAAGGGCGTCACCGAAGAGACGGCGAGCATTGTTGCCGGTCAGATGAATGCAATGAGAATCAACCAGGTGGAAGCGTCAGCAATCTTGCGCCAGCAACTCACAGCCCTAAATGCCATTGTGCAAAATACATCATACAACCGCATGTTGGTGGAGATACACAAGGAGTTGAGAGCGATGAATGGCGGTGCAGACCCATTGCGCGCACAGGGATTGGCATAAAAAGAGCGATATGAATGCAATAGCGAAGGAGCTTGCACGACAAGCGAAAAAAGCGGGCATCTGTGAGGAGTGGCACGGGCAGTTAAAGCTCCTCACGGACAAAGACGCGATGATAGACATGTACATCAGGGGTATTGACTTCTGTTTGTCCAACGACTACCCGAACAACGACTACATCAGGGAGCATTTCAAGGGGTCAATGGAGAAGAAAGGCATATACCTTGATGATGAGATAATGCTAAGCAATCCACGCAGGTGCGTGGCGCTCGGACGCACCGTTGGGAGCGTTGTTGTTGGTGGTTATGGCGTGTGCGAGGTGTTCGCAAAGCACGATTCTGTGCTGGTCATCAGTGCAAGTGGTAGCGCTTTTGTGGAGATTGACATGTTTGACAACTCAGAGGTGTCTGTACACACGACAGAGCGCGCAAAGGTACATATCAACAGATATGGCGGTCGGCTGACCACCGACCAGCAAGGTGACAGCGTCATCAAGGTGGTTGAAAAGGAAACAAAGACATATTGACAGGTATGGGAGTAAGGGAACAGGACATCATTTTGAACGTGCCTTTTGACGAGAGTAGAGGTGCGTCAGTTGCTTACGATTACAGCGTCAAGCGCGCAGATATACAGCTTCACAACGCTTCGTTTGTGGCTGGTCGCAATGGAAACGCCGTGGAGTTCACGGGGGATGGCTACGGGGAGATAACAAAGCAGCTCTTTGACAACCTCAATGGCGATTTCACGATAGACCTTTATGTACACTCGCTTGTAGATGGCACGGGCTTTACCTGGTATCTCAACTTCAGCGGAGGCGAGGACAACCGCCTGGAAGTGCCAATCAGCGCGGTGGCAGGACGATGGACGAACGTTGCTCTTGTCCGCAAGGGCAGCTCATTTAGCTTCTATCAAGATGGGCAGCTGGTCTCCGAAGAGACGAAGACTGATGAGCTTCTCGGACTTGTCCTTAATCAAGACTACTACGGCAGCGACTATGGCGTTTGCCTTGTCGACGACTTGCGGATTTACAACACGGCATTAACGAAAGAAGAGCTTAAAGAAGTGGCAGGAGAAGATAAGCGTCAGGCGTACACCCTTGACGGCGTTGATTTCAGAGAGTTTGGTGTGTTTGTTTCAGATTCTGATGGCATCTTGAATCGCCCCAAGTTGAAGACCCTTGCAAGTATCTCTTGGGACAATTACCACGGTGAGGATGTAGACCTCAATCACAAGTACTACGAGGCGCGGGAAATCACGTTGTCTTGCTTCATTAAGGCGAGCAACAAGATGGAGTTCATCAACCAAATGGCGCGCTTTGAGCAGCTGTTTGATAAGCGAGGATTGCACCGCCTTGTTATTGATGTCCACCCGACAAAGCCCCTAATCTATGAGGTGTATTGCAAGGACGAAATCAGCGTATCAAAGCGCTGGAATGATGCCTTGATGGTCGGCACGTTTAAGCTCAAACTGACAGAGCCACAGCCCGTCAAGCGTGTATTGCGCCATGTGCGGGTATCAGATGCTACTAAGACATGCACCATCACCCTGACGAGTAGCAAGCTTGTAAACATCTTTTGGGGCGACGGCGAAGTCCAAGAGGACATTTCAGGGCAGAACGTGACAATCTCACACACCTACAAGGCGGATGGCGAGTATTTCCCCGTCATCACAGGGTGCATTGACGAGATTGAAGCATTCGCTACCAACGCCATTGTTGTATGGAACAAATTGTAGTAACGAGAAAGGACGGCACGACCTACCCGCTTGCCGTCAAGAAAGATGCCACCGGAATCAAGCAGGCTACCCAATTATGGGGCTTGCTGGGCGATGACGTGGTAAACATCACGGTGGAAAGCCCCTACCCACAGAGCTACGCAATAGGTGATAGCATCAGCGTGTTTGGGCGCACCTACCGCCTTAATCAGCTGCCAAGGGTCAGACGCACAGGCGCGCATAAATACGCCTATGACCTGACCTTTGAGGGGGTGCAGTATGACCTTTTGCGTGCATTCTATGACGTGACCATTGAGACGACCGGCAACACCTTGCAGGATGTCCAGGGGGATGCCCTCACGGGGGATTTGAGACGCTTTGCCACCGTGCTTGTTTCCAATGCCAACCGCGTGTTCCCTGGACGGTGGAGGCTTGGCACATGCCCCGCAACCATTGCCGACAAGACGCTGACTTTTGGCGATGGTGATAATTGCCTTGCGGTCTATCAAAATCTGTGCAAGACCTTTGACGTTGAGGCGACTATCTCGGAGAGCGGTGGCGTGTACACCATTGACTTTGCTAAGCGAGTAGGCGTGACGCACCCATTTACCTTTGAGTTTGGCAAGGGTGGGGGTCTGTACGCCCTTGATAGGCAAAACGTGGACAGCTCAAATATTGTCACTCGCTTAAAGGTGTATGGGTCAAGCGACAACATAACAAATAAGTATAGAGCGCAACGCCTGTGTCTCCCTGGAAGGAGCAAGGCGCAGTCATTCATTGAGCAGGCGGATGCCGTGGCTCGCTACGGCGTGCATGAGGCTCGCAAGGTCTTTGACGACATTAAGCCTACATTCAACGGAAAAATAACGGCGGTCGTGGCTGGAAGCGTCTTGCAGTTCCAGGATGCTTCAATGTTTGACCTGAACGCCAAGGAGGCTGACGGCAAGACAACTAAGTACCTTGTGGCGGGTGTGAGCGCCAAGATACATTTCAACACCGGCAACCTCGCGGGCTACGAGTTTGACATCAGCAAGTACGACCATGCAACAAAGACTTTCACGCTCAAAAAGCTAACAGACGACCGTGGCGATGTCTTCCCATCTGTAAGCTCTACGGCGTTTCAGTTCGTCGTTGGTGACGAGTACAAGATACTTGATGTGACGCTCCCCGAACGCTACCAGCAGGAGGCGGAACAGAAGTTGCAGGAGCGCGCCACGGAGTACTACCGACAGAACAGCCAGCCAAAAGTGAAGTACGGGCTATCTGTGGCAAAGTCCTACTTGCAGAAGCTGTTTAGAGGTGGCGAGGCAACGGGTCTGTTCGCACCAGGCGACTACATCAACGTGAAGGATGAGAGCATCGGTGTAGATAAGGCTGTGCGCATTCAGGGCTTGGAACGCAATCTGCTGGACGTGTATAGCTACACACTGACGCTTGCAGATGTAGCCGAAAGCAACATCACAACGCGCGTTATCTCGGAGCTTGTAGACCTTGATAAGATTACCACCGTCTACAAGCTGAAAGACCCAACGAGGGCGCGTGCAAATTGGCGTTCAACGCGTGAGGTCTTGGATATGGTCTTTGACCCCGATGGCGACTACTACACGGACAAAATAAAGCCCAATTCAGTTGATACCCTGGCGTTGTCGGTCGGAGCGAAGTCTATGCAGTTCGCTTTGCAAGACGTTGTGTTTGAGCCGAATTACCAAGGTAAGAAGAACGCCGTACGTGTGTCGGCTGGCACGCTGACGCACTATGCCATTGAGGAGCAGCCGCGCACGTGGAGGGTGGCGCAAGTGGTTTCACAGCTTGGAGAGGATAGTACCCCTTACTACATCTTTGCGCGATGTCCCAAGGTCGGCAACGCCGCTACGATGATATTTAGCAAATCGCCAATCAAGGTGGAGCAGGAAGCGGGCGTTTATCACTTTTGGGTGGGGGTCGTCAATTCTGTGGATGCTACACTGCAAGCGCGCTCAATGTCGCTCACTTATGGCTTTTCCACAATCAACGGGAGATTCATCAAGACGGGCAGGATAGAGAGTGCTGACGGCTCTACGTATTTTGACCTGGATGATGGCGAGATTGGCGGGCGCGTCATGTTTACATCCAACGGTCAGCGCAAGAGCCTTGACGAGTTCGGGAGTGAGGTCAGCCGTCAAGTGGCAAGCCGTAGCAGGGTGTTCGTGGTGCAACCAACGCCACCTTATGACGCTGGAGACATATGGGTAGATGGCAAGGTGCTTCGTCGCTGTGCTACGGCACGCGCGTCGGGTGCGTATGTCGCGGGGGATTGGGTTCTTGGTGTCGCATACGACAACACCAAGACAACCATTGACGGCGGTCTTGTTACCTCGGGTACTATCCAAGTGGCGGGAAGTGCAGCTGCAATCCTTGCAGGTGTGACGGGCTACGGAACAACGCCTGATGCTGTGCGCTTTTGGGCTGGTGCGACCTACGAAAACAGGACTGACGCGCCCTTTGTGGTGCATCAGGATGGCACAACAAAGATGAGCAAAGCCAATGTGTCAGGCATTATCGACGCCAAGGGTGGTAAGATTGGCGGCTTTGACATCAACGACGGTAGAATAGGCGTTGCGAACAGCTACAACGCAACAACGGGGCTTTCGCTGACCAACCGAAACATTCGCTTTCGTGGAGACACTGTGGGAGCAACGGCATTCGCCTCAATCGGCGTGCTGAATTGGCTGGGTTACAGCAACGCGGGTCTCTTTGAGCTATCAAGTAGCGACAATCACGTCCTCGGGTCGGCGCTTTATGCTAAGTGTATGTCGGGTGATGGCTCACTTGACCATCTATACCCGCAGCGTGCATTTGAGTACCTCGGCAATGTGTATGGCGTTGGTAAGCATTGCCACTACTTCACGGGGTACATCGGCGAAGCATTCAGCGACACCCTTGTCCTGCACTATGACACGACAAACAAGTTCCATTTCACTCGCGTTGGCATTGGCTATCTTGGTATGGATTTGCCAACCAAGACGATGATTGACAAGAGCGTGGGTGGCAAGGACATCTTCTTTAACTTGGAGATAGTGTGCGATAAGGAGATGTGGAACAGGATTAAAGTAAAGTCGCGACCAGGTGCGCAGATATACAACAACGATGGCGTTGCCATTGACGGCGTAGACATGATGAGGGGTGACAGCTTGACATTGCGCTACTACAATGGCGCTTACCACGTGCTAAACAAGCAGTTCACAACGTAGTTGCAATTTAGTTGCACACGTGTGTTTTATAATGATATATAGTTGGTAAATTTGTGTGATTAGTAATTGATTATGGCAGAGACACGTTCATTGAGGCAGTCACCACTTGCTGGCATTAACTTAAAGTGGGGGTATTAGCATGGGAATTGTTATAGGTATCGGGCAAACGAAGCCACAAATGCCCTATGACCAATTTTACGGCATTGAGTGGGATGTCACGATAGGAAATCCAAAGGCAACGCGTATCGGCAAGCAGGAGTTGCACGCGTCACTACCCGTGCAGTCATTGATGCGCCGTTGTCTGCTTCGCGACAATGGCGAGGTCGCCTACTACCTTGATGCAAACGACAGCACCAAGAAGGAGGGTGGCGCACCCGCCAAGCTTGACGGCACAGATGGTCAGGTCATGGTTGAAATTCCCGCTTTTTATGTGAAGTTTGAAGCCGACGGGAACAAGCGCAGATGTCTGATGTCCATGCATCCTCTCCCAGGCTTCACGAAGTGGGAGAAGCTCTATGTGTCAGCTTTTGAGGCGTCAATTCACCGACCAACAAATAAGTTGTCTTCGGTTGTAAATAAAACGGCTGAATATCGTGGCGGCGATAATGACGCGTCACGCGATGGAACTTTTGAATCAAGGCTTGGGATGCCCGTGAGCCACATAAATCTCTCTCGTGCCAGGGAATTTGCGCGGTTGCGCGGGTCGTCAAGGTGGAGTTGCTACACGTACCAAGCGCACAAAGAGCTGTTTTGGTTGTTCACTGTTGAGTATTGCGGATTTGATTCCCAGGCTGATTATTCTGCCGCCCTCGATGAGGCAGGATGCCGACAAGGTGGTCTTGGCTCTTCCGCTTCCTCCATCCCTTATTTCCCTGTACTTGGGTTCAGGACTATCGTTCCATGCGGAGCGACCCTTTCTTTGGGTAATTCATCGGGTGTCGTAGTGTACAAATACAAGTATAGCGAGAGAGAGCAAAGCCAATTATCCACAGCCGTCCCATCTTACCGTGGCGTTGAATATCCGTTTGGGCACATCCAAAAGATTGTTGATGGTGTGATATTTAAGGTGGATGGTGCGAATTTGACATGCCGCACAACAATAAATCCAGATGATTTTGGGGGAAATGAATCATTGTATTCGTCCCCCGTTGTTGCTACTGCTGTTGGTGGGTACATCAAGGAGGTTGTTTGTGGTACAGATGGCGATATTTTCGCAAAAGTCACGGGGGGGTCATCGACGACTCATTTTTGCGATAAATTCAACGTGTCTAACTCCGGGGCTCTTGTCGCCATGGTAGGCGGATATGGCTCGATGGGTGCGGAAGGCGGTCTTGCATCTATGTATGTATCAGGCGAACATGTTTCATCCAACCAATTCACAGGTACGCGCCTTTGCTACCTACCATAACCAAAAACATATACAGATATGAGATTGAGCGAATTAGAGCCAAACGCGTATTATGACGCTGTTGCTGGCGAGCCAGCACGCTTGCAGAGAGATAATGACGGGTCGCACCTCTTCCGCTACAATGTTCAGCCGCGAATGGTGGCAGCCGAAGACGGCGGAGAGGAGAAGCAAGACGGCTGGCAGTGCCGCGAGCTTCGTCTGTTCGTTGAGCCAACGTGCGAGAACATCAAGCATGCCATCATCAACAGCGTGTACAACGCAGATGCACGCCTTGACCTTGTGAGCCGTTACAACGCCTATGTGTCTGCAATCAGCAATGATGAGACCATTGCGGAGGAGTACAAGAGCTTCATTCAGTTCATGGAGGATCTCGATGAGTTACTTGATTGTGATGGGAAGAAGCACGCCAAGAGCAATGGTGTTCCACGCTTCGTAACGGCTCGTCAATTCCGCCTCGCCCTTATTGCTGGCGGTGTGAAGCTCGCTGATGTCACAAAGGCAATCAACGCGCTCCCCGATGCTTACAAGGAGCAGGCTCTTGTGTCGTGGGAGTACGCGCCGACCTTTGAGCGCAACAATCCTTTCATTGCGCAGCTGGCAGGCAAGTTTGGCTTTACAGATGAGAGCCTTGACCAGCTGTTTATCCAGGCTGATAAGCTGTGAGGACGTTTGTCTTAGGATTCATCCTATTCCTGGTGTCGGTGGTGCTGCTTGTGCCACTGACGCTTATAAACTTCGCCGTTGTGGCATCAAGGGGAAAGGCAAAGGGCTACTTCATGAGTACCGCCGTGAATCTTGACCGCTTCGGTAATTATGAGTTCCGCACGCTGTTCAACACTACCCTTATACACCGCGAAAGCGCGCACCGCTTTGGTGCTTTTGAGGAGACGATAAGCAGTGTACTTGGAAAGAACCAGCGTGCGGGTACTCTTTCACTTTGTGGCAAAATGCTCGCAGGTCTGCTTGACAAGATAGACGAGGGGCATTGCATCAAATCAATCATAGATACATAACATGTGGGGATTAACGAAAGAATTTCTGACCAACTTTGGGCGCTACCTGCTTAGCTTGATGGGAGTTGTGCTGGCTTTCCTTGAGCCTACCGTGCCATTCATTTTTGTGTGTACGCTCGCAGTCCTCTTTGACTGCTACACGGCATGGGCGCTTTCGCGCCGCGTCAAGAAGAAGTATCCAGGGGCGAATGACGGCAAGTTTAAGTCCAACTACGCAGGTAGGGTGTTTGGCACACTTATCAAGGTGTATGCACTGACCATCCTTGCGTACCTGGTGCAGACGCACGTCCTGGAGGGCTTGCCAATCAAGCTGCCCAATATTGTAGCCGCCGCGGTTTGCTTTTGGCAGGTGTGGTCGATGCTTGAAAATGAAAGCTCTTGCAATGATGCCAAATGGGCAAAGATAGCGCAGCGCATCTTGGTAGACAAGACGGAAAGGCACTTTGAAATAGACCTTAGCGAACTAAAAGAAAAGAAAGACAATGGCGAAAGTTGAGCTGTTAGCCCCATACATCAGAAAGTGGGAGGGGGGCTTTGCGAATGACCCCGCAGACCGCGGAGGCGCAACCAATATGGGTGTCACGATAGGCACGTTTGAGGCCTATTGCTACAAAAAAGGATACCCGCGCCCAACGGTGGAGCGACTGAAGAAGCTGACCCCCTCGGAGTGGACGGACATACTGAAAACCATGTATTGGGATAGGTGGCAAGCCGACAAAATCAAGTCGCAGAAGGTTGCCAATATCCTTGTTGATTGGGTGTGGGGGTCAGGTGTCCACGGCGTAAAGATTCCGCAGCGCATCCTTGGTGTTGCTGTTGATGGCGTTGTCGGGGAGAAGACGTTGCAGGCGCTCAATGCCCAAGACCCTGACAAGCTCTTTCAAACGATATACGAAGCTCGCCGAAAGTTCCTTCTTGAAATCACGGAGGCGAGCATCAAGAGATACGAAGCGAAGATTGGGCGTAAGGCTACCGAAGCGGAGCTGTTGCGCCACACCAACAAGCGCTTTCTTCGTGGTTGGAACAACCGCTTGGAGGACATCAAAGTTGTGTCACGATGAAGCGCATTGCCATCATGCTTGTGGTCGCCCTGGTGGCGTCCTGCTCGCTCAAAAAGAAGAGTGTTGAGACATCTGTTGTCAAGGTAGATTCAACGGCTGTGACGGCTACCAGCAGAGCCAAGGTTGAACGCTTGGTTGATACGACCACCACCACGACGGGGCGTGTCGTCGTCACGGAGGTGGAGTTTGCAACAGATAGCACCGCCGGCACAATTGAGCGTGTTGTCTTTGGTGCGAGTGGTGTTGAGGTGGCGGGCATCACAGGTCGTCCCATCCGCTCAATCAAGCAGCAAGTGACTGAGAGCGTACAGGAGCGCAAGGGAGAGAGCCAAGAGAGTGAGGAGGGCGAGGAGAGCAAGCAATCGGCATATGTGCGGAGCGAATCATCGCGCGTGTCCAAGGTGCTTGCACCTGCGCCCGACCCTTACAGATGGCGCTACATCTTCTATCTGTCGTTGATTGGCTGTGGCGTTGTCCTTTATGCTAAGCGCACGCCCGTCATAGGGTGGTTGCGCCGCATGCTTAGCGGTCTTATCAAGCGGTAATGTCCAAGGTCTGTCCAAAAATAGACCATTTTCGTGACTTCGCGAATATGGTGTTTGCTTGCAATGGCCTTGTAGTCAGTCACATGTAAATGTCCAAAGCAAAACCATTTTGTTGGCTTCAACGAAATGGTTTGGTGTGTAGGATTTCTCGCAACGTCTAACAAGGGCGGGGAAATTTGTACTTCCTCACTCTTTTTTTATAGCAAATCACCCGAGTTGCATTGTGTAACTCGGGTGATTTGCTATTTATTAAACCTCTTAATAATCTTTCTTCTCAGCTCTTCAAGTTTGTCCGCTTTTTTTGCCATGTAGTCGGCGGGTGAGTATCCAGCGCTCACAAAGTACCTTAGTATGCTTATCTTGTAGTTTAGGTATGCAACGCTTGACTGATACAGCTCTTTGCGCAATTGCAGATACTCTTTGTATGTTATCTCTTTGTGCTTTTTGATGCAGATTTCATCGTCCCCGCCAATACCAGCGATAACACCTTTATAGTATCTCTTTTTCAGGTGGCTGACGTCTGAGATTGCAAATGACCATATCTCAGGGATTAGCCCCCATTGTGCCAAGGATACGCCAGGCTCATACTCTCTGTCTCTATTGTTGTATGAGAACCCTTCTTCAGGTGCTTCGCCGTATCTGTACCCGACGATTGGCATGCCTAAGATGTCTTTGCTCTCGGTGTATGGCACTTCGCTGATGTTCATTTTCGTGTTCATTGTCTTGTCTTGTTTACGTTACGTAGCCCAAGTAGGCATCATCGTGCTTGGGAGACATTTAGAGCGGGGAGGTCTTCTGGCTTCCCCGCTCTTCTTTTGAGGACTCTCTATATACGACAGAGCCCCTACGCCAGCCGACGTATGGGCTCTGTTGTGTTTCTAAAAATCTTCGCCAGCTGGCAGGGCGCTTGCGCCGAATGGGCGAGAGAACTCGATTTTTGAGCCGAACTTCCTGTAGTTTTCGCTGAAGTAGATGTTTTCCGAGTGGACCTCGCTACCAGCCACGTATCTTCTGACTCTCAGGTCGCCTCCATACGTCCAGCTGTCTTCTTCGTCACCCTTTATTACTCGGCTTCTTACTCGGCATTCATAGATCTCATGCGGTTCATCGGACTGCATGCCGATGGTGAGACCATTTTCCTTCTTCGCCTCCAATGGGAAGAGGCTTTGCATGCTGTGTGCGAGTGAGATGAGTGTCTTCGTGATCTCTTCTTCGCTTGCCTCCTTTGGCATACCCGACTTGATCGTGAGGCTAAGGCCATCGAATGATTGGCGACCGCTAAGGATTAGTCCGTTGACCTCGAGGTTGAACTTCGTTTCCATTGTCTTGTAGTGTTAGTTGTTGATAGTTTCTTTTTTTTGCTCCGAGGCTTCGTTGTTCCCCTTTCACACTACAAAGGTAAGACATTATTTTTACCCCACCAAATTTCTGAGTAAAAATTTTTGTGGTTGGCGTTATTTTCTTCTTCGTGTATATTCTTTTGTTGTGGCGTTTTGTGGTGTCGCCTATTGTTTTTACCTTTGCATTATAATAAGGTAAATATATATAGCTATGAATGTGAAAGAGAGGATTGACGCCATCAAGGTGCGCAAGGGCATTGGGAGTGATGCTGAATTGGCGCGCTTGCTTGGTGTGTCAAAGCAGCGTCTGTATGGCTGGAAGAGCCGTGATATAATTGATGCGCCTATCATTATGGCGGTGTTCCCCGAACTTCGCCCTGAATGGGTGGAGCGCGGGGAGGGTGACATGTGCGACCAGCATGCAGAGCTATTGCGTAGGGTAGAGCAGTTGCAGGAGCTTGTTGAGGAGAAGGATGACATCATAAACAAGCAGGCTGACCACATCAAGAGGCTAACAAAGGCGCTGATGGGAGGATGGTAGAAGATGAACGAAAAAGCCTCAAAATCGCATGAATTTTGAGGCTTTCGTGTACTTATTCGTGTACTTAAATCGTAAGACCTTGAAAATCAAGGTTTATTGCGGAGAGAGAGGGATTCGAACCCCCGGAACCTCTCAGTTCAACGGTTTTCAAGACCGCCGCAATCGACCACTCTGCCATCTCTCCATGGTCAATTTTACCCCGCTTGAAGCCCATCCGTAAGGGAGGGTAGGGGGCTTAACCGATGCAAAGATAGCCTATTTCGGCGAATTTGCAAGAGCGGACTTATCGGAGAGGGCAATGTCTCCCTCGTGAGGCGGGAAGAGAAGGGTGAGTCGTGGGACCTGCCGCCACGCCTGCTCGCAGGGGAAGTTGTACCTTTGTAAGGAGGCCGCGGGACTGCGGTCACAGCACATCGCCTAATACATTATGTATATGAATAAGTTCAAGGGCTTCCTCTACGGGATGACTGCATCTGCGACCTTCGGGCTGCTGCCCCTCTTCACGCTGCCGACGATGGCCGAGGGTATGACGACGGATAGCATCCTCTGCTATCGTATGCTCTTCGCTTCGCTGCTGGTAGCCGTGCTGATGATGGTGCGTCGGGTGAACTTCTCCGTAGGCGTGCGCGAGCTGAGTTGGCTCGTCCTCTTGGGCTTTTTCTACTATGGGTCGGCTACTCTGCTCTTTCAGGCCTATGGGAGTATGTCGAGCGGGATGGCCACGACGCTGCACTTCCTCTATCCGGTGGGCGTGACGCTCATCATGGCGGTACTCTTCAAGCAGCGTCCTTCGCCCTTTACGATCATCGCTATTGTCCTTGCGCTCTCGGGCGTGGCACTTCTCTCGCTGAGGGGTAGTGGTGGTGAGGATGGGGACGCTTCGCTGGTGGGCATCCTGCTGGTCCTGCTTTCGGGGCTCAGCTATGCGATCTATCTTGTGACGGTGAATAATGTCCGCCGAATCCGTGAGATGGACAATCTGAAGCTGACGCTCTACGTCCTCTTGTCCAGCGCGGGCTTCTTCCTTATTAATACCTCCTTCAGTGGTGGGGTACAAGCCATCCCAAGCGGGTCGGCGCTGGTCAACCTCCTCTTGCTGGCCTTCCTCCCTACGCTGGTGTCGAATCTAGCACTCGTGCGGGCGATCAAGAGTATTGGCTCGACGCTGACCTCGGTCCTCGGGGCCATGGAGCCGCTGACGGCTATTGTCATCGGGGTGGTGGTCTTCGGTGAAATGATTTCGGGCACGATGGCTCTGGGGATCCTCCTCATCATCGCGGCGGTGACGATCATCGTGCTGTCGCCCCTCCTGGATAAGAATATCGCCGAGCGCCTACGCCGTTTTGCCCAGCGCCCCATCGGTCGTAGGTAAGTCGGCCTCAGGGATTTATCCCCGCTATATCTCTCCTGTTACCAAGGTGTTCCTTGTGATGAAGGGCTCTCCTGTGGGAGGGCCCTTTGTCGTTTGCGTGGGAGCAGGAAAAAATGAACCAGTACTGGTCGCTGAGTAGACCAGTACTGGTTGCCAATAGTGACCAGTACTACTTCGCTTCGTGACCAGTACTCCTCCGATCGACGACCAGTACTGGTTGATTTTTGCCTCTCCTGAGGAGGGCAATTTGCCTCAGCTGAAGAGGTGCGGAGAAGAGGTGAAATAGGGGACACCGATGTAACCGACTTTATGGTCTATTCGTATTGTCGAAGGAGGAAGATTTGGTGAATTCAAAACATATCTCTTAATTTGTAGTCGAGAGATGAAGCATAGAACGCTCATCTCCACGCACAAATTTCATTCATTACGTAGCAATAAATAGTCGCCTATCGAGCAA